>Ga0214473_10000300_pt1 | contig 69308 bp, 67 predicted proteins | sample RVTome_7_FD_203509 | JGI IMG/M metagenome (GOLD analysis project Ga0214473, IMG submission 203509) | Soil microbial communities from uranium-contaminated site in the Upper Colorado River Basin, Wyoming, United States - RVT98D197 | ecosystem: Environmental > Terrestrial > Soil > Contaminated >...
AGTGCTCGGCAAGCGAAGCACTCAAGCCCTCTTGGGCCAGCGCGTTGAGGGCCCGGCCATCCGGGTCTAAGCATAAACCCATAACGGGTGTCCTTGTCCATATGACGCGCGACACCATTTTCATGTCCGGTTTTAAAACCTCTTGTTTCAGTTACTTCCTGAAAGTGGCAGTTTACGTTCTGATATAATGAGTGCAGATTACCATCGAAAGTAAGTGATAACAACTGAATTAACGGCATGGATATAGAACAAATAAAAAAATTATCTGAAAAATTCCGACGTGCTATCGAGCGATGTGAACGCTCTGAACTGCCTTTGTCTCTTGAGAATTTTCCAATTGGTAGTTGTAGCGATGCCTCAACGCTTTTAGGTACATATTTGAAAGATAATGGATTTGGAGATTTTCATCTTGTCAAAGGCAGACGAGGTGAGGGAGCAGGATTAGAAACTCATTTTTGGTTAGAGAAAGAAAACTTAATCGTCGATATAACTGCTGATCAGTTTGATGGAATAAAAGAGGATATAATTATAACAAGCACTGACTCTGAATGGCACAATTCCTTCACTAAAATAATATTGCGAGAAGCAGACTACCGTCAGATTGTTGCCATGGACGTAAGAAGAAATCTCGATGCTGTGTACGATTTTATTCTCTCAAATATTGAAATATAAAAAATGAATTGCCCTTCTTTTAAAAGTATAGATTTTCCACCTGGGTTACTCTGCGCTACTCCGACATTTACTATAAGTCAGCCAGATAAAACGTTGGATAATTTATCGAAGTTTGTCTTCCCAATTTTCTTACAAATAATTTGCTCAAGTAAACATGCCAGAGCTTCTGTAAGAAATACGAGCCTGTTATAATGCTCCGCTGATTCATTCTCATCAGCATTCAGTAGAAACATGTCAGGCTCTTCGTAGTTAGAGCGAACTCGCATTCTATAAAGAAAATCAACTACAGATGTACTATGCAAATTATTACAAATGGTTTGTTTCTCCTCATTCTTCAATCGGCGAGTCCTGCAACCAGGTTTAACATTCTGTTTTCTAGCTTCTCTGAACTTATCATCTAATAACTTAGAGCGCGTTGAGCTTAAGCATTTGCCAATTGCCTCTTCAATATCACCATATCTTGGATTGGATAGGTTGCTCAACCTCAAGACTTTTTCTGGTGTTGTATTAAGATTCTTAAAAATAAATTTAGTTTTATCTGGCCCTTTGCAACATAAAGCATTGAACGGTGCAGGTAAATATTGTCTGCATAAATTAGAAAAACTTGCTCTGAAAGCCTTATGAGAAGTGGGCGCGCTTTGTCCGAGAGATGTGATACATGAAATACCAACTCCATGAATAGCGTAGTATGCCTGAACGGGAAGCCACAGATTTGCTGTCGGGGCAAGCACTTTATGGTCTGAAATAGGAAAATTCTTCATAGCTCTTAGAGTTAGCTTGCCACGCCAATAATTTAGTGAAATACTATCTGTTAATGCCCGTCCACCTTGCATTTTTTTTGATGATGGTAATTTATGGAAATTTTCAATTATGCCTTCTAATGAATTTGCATTTTCACATGATTGAAAACAATGCGAAACCCAAGCAGTAACATAGTTGTAATATGTCTGCAATGCATAAGGCGCATCACTTAAATCGAGTAAGTTTTCGCCCTCTGTTGCCATAAAGCATTATATCTAATTTCAGGCTTGTGGTGTAAATGAATCAGAGATACTGAAGAGAAAGATAGCGAGATTCGAACCCAAAATGAGATTTCAAACCTGGGGACAGATACCGAATTTCCTGAATGGAAAACGGAATTGATCCAGTCTATAAATCCTTATTGGCGTGACCTGCACGAATATATTCAATGAGCAAAAGTCGCTGGATTCCGGGTCAAGCCCGGAATGACGGACAAGGGACCAAGGTAGAAAAGATTGCAGTTGGTTCTGGTAATCATCACTTTTAAAAGAGCTTCATCCGTGCGGAGTAGTAGGTGAAAATCGCAGAAAAACCGACTCAAGGCAAATGAGCTTTCGGGAGGGGCGGGAGTCAAGATCGAAAGAGAAAGTCCGTCAACCGGCAAGCCTCTTAAGCGCACGCCCGTATTTTTTGTTCGCTTTTTCAAGCGCTGCCCGAAACTGCCGTTTTCTCTTCTCGTCCCTTACCGGCGCAACGAGCAGTATCTTGCCGTCCGTTGAGATGTCAAGCGGGGTCTTGTCATCGATATTGAGAAGGTCAAGCACCCCTTTATCTATTACAAGCGCCAGACTGTTGCCGTGCCTGGTCAATTTTTTAATCATGAGCACATCCTCCTATGGTTCTATCATTGTTATTACAATGTATCACCAAATGGGATTTTGTCAAGCGTGCCGAAAACGATTTCAAGCCTGAGCGCCATTTCAGGCGCAATTTAAAACAGCAATTCGAGCTGGGACTCCTGGCCGGGGAAGAGGATAGGGTATTCGTTCGTGAAGCAGGCCGAGCAGAAGTTTTCGGGGTTGGGCACGTTGGCCCTCATCCCCTCTATGGAGAGATAGGAGAGGGTATCGGCGGTGATATAGCGCCTTATCTCCTCCACCTGATGGGTTGCGGCTATAAGCTCCTGCCGGGTGGGGGTGTCTATGCCGTAAAAGCACGGGCCCACAGTGGGGGGAGAGCTTATTCTCACGTGGACCTCGCTGGCCCCGCCCCCCTCCCGGAGCATCTTCACTATCTTTTTGCTCGTCGTGCCCCGGACGATGGAGTCGTCCACCACGATAATGCGCTTTCCTTCGAGGAGCTCCCTGACCGGGTTCAGTTTGATCTTCACGCCAAAGTGCCTGATGCTCTGCTTGGGCTCTATAAAAGTACGCCCTATGTAGTGGTTCCTTATGAGGCCGAAGTCGAAGGGGATCCCGCTCTGCTCGGAATAGCCTATCGCGGCGGGCACACCCGAGTCCGGCACGGGGATGACGAGGTCGGCCTCGACGGGGCTGTCCTTTGCGAGCTGTTTTCCGAACTGTTTCCGGACGGCATTGACGTTATGCCCGCCGAAGATGCGGCTGTCGGGCCTCGCGAAATAGATGAACTCGAAGATGCAAAAGGCCCTCTCTGCGCTGGAGGCGGCCTTGTAGGACGTGAGCCCGTTATCGTCAATGACGAGCATCTCGCCGGGCTCGATGTCCCTTATATAATTGGCCCCTATCAAGTCGAAGGCGCAGGTCTCGGAGCCCGCCACATAAGCCCCGTCCACCATCCCCAGGGAGAGGGGCCTCACCCCGAAGGGGTCTCTGACGACTATCATCTTCTTTTCAAAAAGCATGATAAGGCTGTAGGAGCCCGAGACCTCCCCCACCGCCGTCACTATCCGGTCCCTGATGGTGCCCTCTCTTGAGTGGGCTATGAGGTGTATGAAGACTTCGCTGTCGGAGGTGGACTGGAATATGGCCCCTTCGTCTTCGAGCTTCTTCCTCAACTCGAACGCGTTCACGAGGTTGCCGTTATGGGCGATGGCAAGCTGCCCCAGGGAGAAATTGGCCATAATGGGCTGGACGTTCTTGGGGTTGCTCCCGCCGGCGGTTGAATATCGGTTATGGCCGATGGCGGCATAGCCCGGGAGCCTCTTAAGGCGCTTTTCCGTGAAGACGTCGGCCACAAGCCCTATGCTTTTTTCAAGGTGGAGCTGTTTGCCGTCCGAGGAGCAGATGCCGGCCCCCTCCTGCCCCCGGTGCTGAAGCGCGTAGAGGCCAAGGTACGCCAGGTTTGCGGCCTCCGGATGGCCGTAGACCCCGAAGACCCCGCACTCTTCATTGAACTTATCGGGCTTCCAAATCATGCCTTGCCCTGCGAAAGCGCCTTTAAGGAGTTAAGATAAATGTCTTTCAATTCCTTGACCGGGAGATCTATCTCCTTATTTATTCTAAGCCTCTCTCCCCCGGTTTTTCCAATAAGGGCAAACGGCACGCCCCATTTAAAGGCAAGCCCCTCCAGTTTTTTAACGTCTTCTCCTTTAAGGGAAACTATAATTCTCGAAGCGGACTCTCCGAAGAGGAGGGCGTCCTTTCTTATTTCTCCTTTAACGGTTATTTCCGCTCCGATGTTGCCGGAGATGGCGCTCTCGGCTATTGCTGTTGCAAGGCCGCCTTCCGAGCAGTCGTGGGCGGATTTAAGAAGGGGGAGGGCTTCGAATATGAGTTCATGAAGCTTTTTCTCGGCCTCAAGCGAAAGGGCGGGGGGCATTCCCCTCTCCGCGCCATGTATGACGGCAAGGTATTCCGATGCCCCGAGTTCCTCTTTCGTTTCGCCCAAAAGGACGACGGCATCTCCCGGGCCCTTAAATGCCTGGGTCAGATGCCTTTCGGCGTCTTCGAGGAGCCCCACCATCCCGATTGTGGGCGTGGGGTAAATGGCATTGCCTTTTGTCTCGTTATAAAAGCTAACGTTTCCGCCTATGACCGGCGTGTCGAGGGCGCGGCAGGCATCGCCTATTCCCCTCACGCACTCTATGAACTGCCACATGACCTCGGGCTTTTCGGGGTTCCCGAAATTCAAGTTGTCTGTTATGGCGAGCGGCTTTCCGCCAGATGAGACCACGTTTCTGGCGGCCTCGGCCACCGCGTGCATCCCGCCCGTGTAAGGGTCCAGATGGCAGTAGCGGCTCGAGCAGTCCACGCTCATGGCAAGGGCCTTCTTTGTCCCCTTTACCCTGATCACGGCGGCGTCGGAGCCCGGCAGCACTATCGTATTCGTGCGCACCATGTGGTCGTATTCCTCCCAGATCATCTGCTTGGACGCTATATTGGGAGAGGCAAGGAGTTTTTTAAGCACTTGATTGTAATCCGTGGGAAGCGGGACGCTATTTAAATTGAGGCTCTGGAGCCCGTCCTGCCCTTTGGGCTTTTTTGCAGGGCGGTCATAGAGGGGGGCTTCGCTCGATATCTTTTTCGAGGGTATCCCGGCCACCGTCTCCCCGTGCCACTTGACCCTGAGGAGGCCGTCCCCTGTAACCTTGCCTATGATAACGGCCTCAAGGTCCCATTTTTTGAATATTTCGAGGAGTTCTTTCTCCTTCCCCTTCTCGGCTACGATGAGCATCCGTTCCTGGCTCTCCGAGAGCATGAACTCATAGGGTATCATCCCCTCTTCGCGCGGCGGGACCTTGTCGATCTCAAGCTCTATCCCGGTCCCGGCCCTTCCGGCCATCTCCGAGGACGAGGAGGTAAGGCCCGCCCCTCCCATATCCTGAATGCCCACTATGAGGCCCCCGGCCATGGCCTCAAGACAGGCCTCCAAGAGGAGTTTTTCGGTGAAAGGGTCCCCCACCTGCACATTGGGCTTTTTCTGCTCCGCGTCGTCCGTGAACTCCTCCGATGCCATCGTCACGCCGTGTATGCCGTCGCGCCCGGTCTTGGAGCCCACATAGATAACCGGATTGCCCACGCCTGCGGCCCGCCCCTTGAATATTTTTCCTTTTTTGGCGATACCGAGATTGAATACATTGACGAGGATATTGCCCGAATAGCAGGGGTGGAAATAAACCTCCCCGCCCACCGTGGGCACCCCGATGCAGTTGCCGTACCCGGCTATGCCGGAAACCACTCCGCCCAGGAGGTATCTCTGGAGCGGGTCGTCGAGCGGGCCGAATCTGAGGGAGTTCAGGCTTGCCACGGGTCTTGCGCCCATCGTGAACACATCTCTCAGGATGCCGCCAACGCCTGTAGCCGCGCCCTGATAGGGCTCGATGAAAGAGGGGTGGTTGTGGGATTCCATCTTGAAGACGGCGCAGAGGCCCTCGCCTATGTCTATAATGCCGGCGTTCTCTCCGGGGCCCTGTACGACCCAGGGGGCAGAGGTTGGGAAATGCCTGAAATGAAGGCGGGAACTCTTATAGGAGCAGTGCTCGCTCCACATGACGGAGAAGATGCCGAGTTCGGTGAATGTGGGCTTCCTGCCGAGGATCTCCAGAATCTTCCCGTATTCCTCCCCGGTGAGGCCGTGTTCCTTTATGAGTTCCGCAGTTATCTCTGGTTCTTTCAAGACTTTAGAACCGGAAAAAGTAAAAGGTACTTTATTTTAACATATGGGGCGCTTCTCAATCCCTCAGGGAGAGAACTGAGGAGGGAGGGGAAAGCTATGGGTAAATGAAAGGGCTCCCCTTCAAGGCGCCGTTGAACTTGAGGGGCTTCCCCGTGAGTTCGAAGACCGCCATCCCGCGCTCCTCTCTCTCCGCCCCCTGGCTTCTCCAAGAGCCCTCCCAGCTTACGTTAAGCGTGACTGTTTCGCCCTTTATATCGACCCACCTGGGGGAGAATTTAAGCTCTGCGGAGTCGAAGGGCTTTATATTCTCCCTGAGCTCCCTGTACCCGTTTTCGGTTGACAGGGCTTTCATGGCGCCCTCGTTCTTCTCAAGGTATGCTTTTTTCAGTTCATCGAGGAGGGAAAAGGCCTCATTGGCCGATTTTACCTCCGGCGAGGGCTGTTTCTTGACCTCTTCCCTGGAGCAACCCACGGAAAGGGCAAGCGCAGATATAAGGGCAATAAAGGGCATAAAGAGAATTATTTTAAAAATTTTCATTATTCCTCCCGGGTATCAGGCGCCGTTTTATAGCAGGAAAGACCCGCTCCGGACATTATTCATGAAACCCGCTCCGGCTGTCAACTTTTGCGCGCGGAGGGCGTATTTGATAAGCTATAGAGAGGAGATTGAAAAAGTGCCTTTAAGAGACCTGATTATAGGGGTGTACGGCCTTTTCCCGAAACTCCTGGAGGCGGTTGAATTCCTCCAAAGGGGCCTCCTGTACAACAATCCCAATTTCCTCGATTCGGCGGACGAGCTTACGCGGGAAATTTTGCGGAAGGAGCGCGCCCTCACGGAGGAGATCGTGAAAATAAGCGGCCTGGAGAGCGAGGCTGCCCGGTATGTATCCATTCCCGCCCACCTTGAGAGGATAGGGGACTATGTAGAGAACATAAGCAAGGCCCTCCGGCTCAAAGAGAGGGAAAAAATCCTCTTCAGCGAAAAGGCCATGGACGAGATGAATTTCCTTTTCGAAAAGACAAAGGACATACTCGCCAACACGGCCGATATGGTGCTCGCGAGGAACACCATAATAGCCGGATACATAAGAGAGGTTGAGGCCGCCCTCGAAAGGAGCGCCAATAATTTCGCCACCCTGCACGAGGAGCGCCTGATCGAGGGGCTTTGCCTGCCCAAGGCGTCCGCGGTCTACCTGGACCTCCTCGATGCCTTCAAGGCCATCTCCTGGCATTCGAAAGAGATAGTCCAGAGGCTTATTGACTGAGTATCTTGCCCTGTCGCCGGCTCTGATCGAAGCTAAAGCCTCCGCGGCCTGGGAACTGCTGAAAGACTGCACCGTCTGTCCCCGCCTCTGCCATGTGGACAGGACTGCCGGTGAAAAAGGTTTTTGCCGGACACTGGACAGGCCATTCATTTCGAGCTGGGGGCCTCATTTCGGCGAGGAGAGGCCCATAACCGGAACGCGCGGCTCGGGCACCATCTTTTTTGCCAACTGCAACCTCTGCTGCCTCTATTGCCAGAACTGGTCCATCAGCCAGAAGGCCGAGGGCACGCCCGTATCCACGGAAAAGTTAGCCGATATAATGCTCGAATTGCAGGACTCGGGATGCCATAACATAAACCTTGTAAGCCCCTCCCACCAGGTCCCCATGTTCCTTAAAGCGCTTATGGCCGCGATTAAAAAAGGCCTCAGGGTCCCTATCGTCTACAACACCGGCGGATATGACATGGTGGAAACCCTTAAGCTCCTCGAAGGGGTGGTCGATATCTACATGCCGGATTTCAAGTACTGGGACCCGGAGACCGCCGGCAAGCTATCGGGGGCGCCCGATTACCCCGAGAGGGCCCGCGCGGCGTTTAAGGAGATGCACAGGCAGGTGGGGGACCTCGTCATGGAAAATAACGTGGCGCTAAAAGGGCTCCTCGTAAGGCATCTCGTTCTGCCGGGCGGCCTCTCAGGGACGGCAGAGGTGATGCGTTTTATCGCCCGTGAAATCTCGAAGGATGCCTACGTAAACATAATGGACCAGTATTATCCCTGCTACAAGGCCTGGAGCTATCCGCCCATGGACAGGCGAATAACCACCCTGGAGTACGATGAGGCCTTGAACGCCGCCGCCCGCGCCGGAATAAAAAGGATAGACGGCGTTACCGTTTAATTTACATTTCAATTCACATCTGTACAAGATGAATTTCCTTGAACAAAATTTCAATTAAGAGAAAAAGCGAAAATAGTTCGTCATTCCCGCAGGCAGTAAGCGGGAATCCAGTCTGTAGGCCTTTTAAAGGCAGTTTTTGAACCTGGATTCCTGTTGGAGCCTGCCCTCGAATGTCGTAATCGGGGGCGGGAATGACGGCCAAGAGGCCGGATGATTGAGAAAGCAATTTGAGATAGGTTATAGAAGCAGGTAATGCTTTTTTTTGTCATTGCGAGCGACCGGAGGGAGCGCGGCAATCTCGTCTTTTCAATAAGATGCGAGATTGCTTCGTCGTCCCGACTACGTCGGGACTCCTCGCAATGACATTAGTCGGACAGGCTCATAGTCCCATAAATAATCCTTATTAAGTTTGTCATTCCGGCTTGTCCGGAATCTTTCTTTTAAGAAGGATTCCCGACGCCCCCGTATCAAGTACGGGGTTGCGGGAATGACAAAGGATTTATACAAAGAACTCCCGGGACACCACACTAGAAATTGCGGAAGGGCTCATTGCAGCTCGGGGGGGAGTGTTTTGTATATCTCCGTCGCTTCCTCCTTACGGCCGAGGGCGAAGAGGGCCGCCGACTTGCTTCTCCAATAAATGGGGTTCCGGGGGTTGGTGAGGATGAACATGTCCTCGAGTTCGATTATGCGGTTGTAGACATTCATCTTGTTCTGCCTGTACCGGCGGATTATATGCTCGTTCGCGGGGGCTTTTCTCACATAAAGGGCGCTGTTGAAATCAAGGAAGACAAGCTCCCAGCCGGAATTGTACGCGAGGGCTTCGACAATGGGCACGATATCCCCGGATTCCCTGTAAATGGCGGGGACAAGAATGAAATTGACCGCGTAAGCGTCGAGGCTCTGCTGCCATCCATTATGCGTCTTCAGGATGCCGTCGGCTATAACGGCTATGTCGTTATCCAGCGCCCTTCCGTCTATGAAGACCTTGTAGTCCGGATATGCCGCGAATATGAGGAACCCTCCCCAACTGTAGTAATTATACATGGGGGGTTCAATGCGGTTTTCCTTCATGAATTTTACGGCCGCGAAAGGGTACCATGGGGTGACCCATTCGTCGGTTATCCCGGGCTTGAGGGCCCACCCCACATTGGGCTTTATCTCCCGTATGAAAAGAAAACCGGTCGTGATGAGGGCCGCGAGGACCAGGGCGACAACCGATTTCACGAGGAGCCGGGGTCTCAAGCCTTCCCTGATTTCCCACAGTTCATGGAGGCTTTTGCCCAGGTAAAAAGTGGATATCACCATGGAGAACATGAGCCCCCTCGAATAAAAATTAGCGAAAAGGTTAATGAAGCATACGGCCAGGAACTCGGCCGGGTCGAATTTTTTCCGGATTATGTATTTGGCGGCAAGGAGCGCCGCCAGGACCCCGAGCATTACCCAGTAGTAGATTATCCAGTGATAATGCAGGTCCCGGTAGAAATAGACGAGGGGCTTGAATTCGAGGACCGTTTCCGCAACCCAGCCTGCCTTCCCGTTCACAATGACCTCAGGAGGCCGTCTAAGGAATTAAAGGCAAGCGTAAACTGGTTCGGGTTCAGGCCTGTAGCGAGTATCCCGGCCAGGGCCCCGATGAAAAACGCCGCGTTTGCGGGCTCGGGCGATTTGAATTCATTGCGGATCCGGGACAACTTATTGAAAAGCCACCTCGCGCCCTCCCCGATGATATAGAGCCCGATTATCAGGTCCCCAATGATGTACCCCCCGTGGATATTTGACCAGAGGGCCATAAGCACAGGCAGTAGGATGAAAGACCTGGTCTTTTTCAGCTTAAGGTCCTCAAGCAGGAATACGGCGAGGAGCGCCAGAAGAAACGAAAACCCCTGCGGGCGCTCAAAGGAATAAAAAAGCTCGGTCGCGAGCATGAGCCCGGCAAAAGAAACGGCCCCGAGCGCGAGCCACGGTGGGGTCTTCCTTTCCGTAAGCCACATGTAAATCGCAAAGAGGGGAAGGACAACGAGCAGGCCCCTCAGAAAGCCTATCCCGGCAAACCCGCCCATTCTGTAGGACAAATAAAAGACGACCTGCGCGAGCCAGTTGGCCTGAAGCCCCGTGACCTGCCCCTTCGTGAGCCCCTTCGGGGTCGTGTATGAGAATATGTCCTCGTCCGGTATCTCCTTTGTCTGGACTATGTATTCGCCCGTCTTCAGGTGCCACCAGACATCGGGGTCGTTTATGCTGTAATTGGTGGTGATCCCGAAGAGGTATATGAAAAAGACAAGGGCCAGCAGGTGCCAGGCCCAGAGCTTAACCTTTTTTTCGTCCATACGCGTCTTCGAACCTTATGATATCGTCCTCACCCAGGTGCTCCCCGCTCTGTATCTCTATTATTTTGAGGGGGATGAGGCCGGGGTTTTCGAGCCTGTGCTTCACGGTGGCCGGTATGAAGGTGCTCTCGTTTTTGTGGACGTTGAATATGTCCTCCCCCCTTTGCACCTTAGCAATGCCCGAGACCACTATCCAGTGCTCGCTCCTGTGGTTGTGCATCTGGAGGGAGAGGCGCGCCTTGGGCTTGAGACAGATGTGCTTTATCTGGTATGTGGGCCCTTTCTCGAGCACAAAGAAATGTCCCCAGGGCCGTTCCTCCACCTTGGGAGAGAGATATTCCTCCTTGCCCTCCTTTTTCAATTTATCGACAAGGCCCTTGACCTCCTGGACCCTTTCCCTGGGGCATATGAGGGTGGCATCCGATGTGTCCACGACGACCATGTCCTTGAGCCCTATGGTGGCTATGAGCCTTCCCGAGCTGAAGATGATGGAGCCCGCGGTGTCTATTTTTACGACATTCCCGAGCACCACATTTTCGGATTCGTCCTTTTCGAGGAACTCGCCCATGGCGTTCCAGCTCCCTATGTCCGACCAGCCGAAGTCGCCCTTCACGACGGCCACCCGCTTGGAGCGCTCCATTATCCCGTAATCTATGGATTCCCCTTTCAGGGCCTCGTAGACCCCCTTCAAGGCCTCGCCCTCATCCCCGGTGTTCAGGCTCTTTTCGGCCTTCAGGAAGGCCCCGTAGAGGTCCGGCATGTACTTTTTGAATTCGTCTATGATGTCCCGGGCCCTGAAAAGGAAAATCCCGCTGTTCCAGTAATAGGAGCCCTCCTTGAGGAACTCCACGGCCTTCTTGAGGTCGGGTTTCTCTATGAACCTCTTCACCTGGTAAACGCCTTTTTTCAGGAGCCTGCCTGCGTTGATATAGCCATAGCCCGTCTCGGGCCGAGAGGGCACGACGCCGAAGGTGACAATCTTTCCTTCTTTGGCCACGGGTATGGCCTGCCTTATGGTATTCTTGAAGGCATCGGGGTCTTTTATGAAATGGTCCGAGGGGAGCACAAGCATGAGGGCGTCTTTTGAGAGCTTTCTCAGCTTGAAGGCGGCAAGCGCGATGGCCGGGGCCGTGTTCTTTCCCTCGGGCTCGATAACGGCACAGCCCGAGGCGAGCGAGTCCTTTGTCTGCCAGAGCACGAGCTCGCTGTGCGGGCCGGTCGTTATTATCATGAAATTCTCGGGGGGTATCTCCCCCTCCAGGCGGTGTATGGTGTTTTGCAGAAGCGTCCTGTCCCCGACGAGCCTCAGAAACTGCTTCGGGAAGGTCTCCCTGGAGAGCGGCCAGAACCTTGTCCCCTTTCCGCCCGCCATTATCACGGCATAAAGATTTTTCCGCAAGCTCAGGCCTCCCTGTCCATGGTCTTTTTATTCAGGGTTTTCTTGTCAAGCGCCTTCTTTTTCCGGACAAACAATCCTTTCAGGAAATTCTTAAGCTCCGCGAACCTCAACCGGAAGGGTATCCATACGGCCTCCCTTATGATCTCTTTGCTCATCTTGGAGGTCCCCGTGAGCCTTTCGGTAAAGATGATCGGGATCTCGTGTATCCTGAACCCGTTCCGGGCGACGAGATAGGCCATCTCTATCTGGAAGGCGTACCCTTCGGAGCGCACGCCCGCCAGGTCGATTTTCTCGAGGGCCCTTTTGCTGTAGGCGCGGAAGCCGCTCGTCAAGTCCGCCACCTGGAGCCCCAGGAGCTTCGACGCATAGAGGTTCCCCATTTTGGAGAGGAGCAGCCTCCTGAAGTCCCAGCCCACTACACTGATGGTGCCGTTCATGTAGCGGGAGCCTACGACCAGGTCCGCGCCCGTCGCGATGGCATCCTGGAATTTGGGCAGGTCCAGAGGGTTGTGGGAGAGGTCCGAGTCCATCTCCACGACGCAGTCGTAATTGTTTTCCAGTCCCCAGCGGAACCCGGTTAAATACGCCGTGCCGAGGCCCATCTTGCGGGGCCGCCTTATCAGCTTGATCCTGTCATACTGATGGGACCAGTGCTCGGCCAGTTCCGCCGTTCCGTCCGGGGAGCTGTCGTCAATTATCAGCATATCGAACCCATCGAGGGAAAGGACTTTTACAAGGATGACCGGCAAGGTCTCTTTTTCCTTATAGGTGGGCAGTATTACGAGGGTTTTTAGCACGACATTCATTATAATATAAGAGATATGAGAGAAACAAACCTTTCAGAAATGAATTTTTCCTGTCTTCATCTGGAAGAACGCCTAATAGAGAGAATAGGCAGAAGCGTGCCCCTCTCAACTCCTGATGCACCGAGGCCGGACCTCGTCATCCGGGTATGCCATTTTCCCATTGAGAGCGGGGGAGGCATCACCTGCCGGACGCCCTGCCCGCATGGGGGCCCTTATTGCGCGAATTAGGGAGTTAGGAGGGGTCAGGGGAGGTGCCCCGCCTTCTTAAGTGCCCATTCTTTTATGCACTCCGCCATGGCCTCGATGGTGGCCTCTCCGGGCATTATGTCCGCCTTAAGGCCCTCTTTTTCAACCCGGTGGGCGGTAACGGGCCCGATGACGGCGATGGCCACCCCGCGGAAGAGTTCTTTCGGGTCTTCGTCCATTATCTTCAGGAAATTCGTAAAGGTTGCCCCGCTTGTGAACGTGGCAACCGTAATCCGTCCCTCTTTGAAGAACCTCTTGAGCCTTTTCCCCCTCGCTTCGGGAAGTACTGCCTTGTAGGCGGGGGGCACATCGATTATCCCGCCAAGCTCTCTCACCTTTTCCGGGAATATCTCCCTCGCCTCCTCAGCGCGCGGCAGAAGGAATTTTTTCCCGCGAACCCCGGAGGGGTATAGTTGCAAGAAAGACTTTATCAGTCCTTCGGCCCTGAACTCGCCCGGCACAAGGTCCACAGTGAGGCAGTACCCTTCTATGGATTGGGCCGTCTTTTTCCCCACAGCGCATATTTTTATACCCTTCATTTCCCGGATATCCATTCCCTTGCTCTTTAACCGCTCGAAAAAATACTTCACGCCGGTCGCGCTCGTAAAGATAAGCCAGTCATAAGCACCTATTTCTGATAATGCCTTATCTAATTCCGACCAATCTTCGGGCGGCCTTATCTCTATCGTGGGGAATTCGATGATTTCGGCCCCGAGTTCCCCAAGCGGCTCAAACCCCTCCGAGTGCTCTCTCGTTACCAGCACCCTGTGCCCGAAAAGGGGTTTTAGCTCATACCATTTAAGCTTCTCTCTAAGCCTTACCACTTCCCCTATCACCATCACGGCCGGAGGTTTTATGTCCTTTTCCCTGACTTCAGCGGCGATCCCGGAAAGGGTGCTGACGACCGTATTCTGTTCGGGCCTTGTGCCCCATCTTATGACGGCGACAGGCGTATCGGGGGGCCGCCCGTTTTCGATGAGCGTCTTCGTAAGGACATCTATGTTTTTAACCGCCATGAGGAATACGAGCGTGCCCACCCCGGTGGCCAGATGGGGCCAGTTTATGGCTGAGTTTTCCTTCGTTACGTCTTCATAACCGGGCACAACGGCAAACGATGAGGAATACTTTCTGTGCGTGAGCGGTATCCCCGCGTAAGCGGGCGCGGCCACGGAAGAACTCACGCCGGGGACCACCTCGAACTCTATCCCCTCTTCGGCAAGCGCAAGGGCCTCCTCGCCCCCCCTGCCGAATACGAAGGGGTCCCCGCCCTTCAATCTGCAAACTACCTTCCCCTCTTTGGCCTTTTCAATGAGGACGGCGTTTATCTCCTCCTGAGTCATCGTGTGATGGCCGCCCCTTTTCCCGGCATATATAAATTCCGCATCGTGATTTATGTAGTTCAGGACCTGGGCGTTAAGATGAAAATCGTATACCACTACATCGGCCATCTTAAGGCAGTTGAGGCCCTTCACCGTAAGGAGGCCGATGTCGCCCGGCCCGGCCCCCACGAGGTACACTTTTCCCTGTTTTTTCATGGTTTTTGATTTTAACACAGGAGTATTGCGGCGGGGTGGAGACTTTCCTCTAACTGGCGCTTATTCTTACCTTTTTTATTCCCTTGAGTTGAGAAAGAGCCGAGAAGAGTTCCATAAGGGGCACGCCCTTTTTAAAAGTGGCGGTTATATGATAGGCGATATCACCCGTTAGCATGTCTTTTTCGTATTCCGCGCCGAGAAAGCTTCCGTATTTATCGATCACCGGGCGCAGCTCTCTCTCCATAAGGGTGCCGTCCGAGACCACGGATATGATTTTAAAAATGTCCTTCGGTATCCTCCGCTCTATGGTCCTCAGCACCCATAATGTGAAGTACGCGAGGACAAATGCCATGATGCCCGCCAGATAGAGCCCGCTTCCCACCGCAAGCCCTATCGCAAAGAGTATCCAGATGGAGGCGGCCGTGGTAAGCCCGTATACCGTGCCGCGCGTCTTTATAATGACGCCCGCGCCCAGGAAACCTATGCCGGTCACCGCCCCGGCCACTATGCGCGCCGGATCGAGCCTGATGATGCTCGGGTCAAGCTGGACGAGCCTGAAATAGTTCTCGGAGATTATCATTATTAGCACCGCGGAGAGGCAGACGAGGAGATGGGTCCGGAGCCCGGCGGGCCTTCCGTGGGCCTCGCGCTCAAAACCTATTACGGCCCCGAGGAGGGCCCCGAGTGCGAGCCGGAGGATTATCTCATATGGGCTCAGCATATCTGTTCCTTATCCATTTGTCATTCCCGCAAGTGAAACGCGTCGGGAATCCTTCTTAAAAGAAAGATTCCGGACAAGCCGGAATGACAAAACATAATTTTAGAATGGCTCCACCTTTGCGAATTTTCTCCTCCCCACCTGGATTATATAGGAGCCCCTGGCGAGTTTGAAACGGGTATCCGCAACCCTCTCTCCGTTCACCTTGACGCCGCCCTGTTTTATCAGGTCCACCGCCTGGGAAGTGCCCGCCACAAGCCCGGCATACTTCATGATGACCGGGAGCGATATAAGCTCCTCGTCCCAGGCTATTTTAAACAGAGGCATGTCTTCCGGCAGTTCCCTCGACCTGAACACGTGCTCGAAATTTTCCTTTGCCTTAAGTGCCTCTTCCTGTCCCCGGTATCGGGACACGATCTCCAGCGCGAGGTCTTCCTTTGCCTTCATCGGGTGAATGGTCCCGTCTTTTATCCCCGCTCTCAGCTTTTTTAGCTCCTCGTCCGGAATATGGCTTAAAAGCTCGTAGTAGCGGAGCATGAGGTCATCGCTTATGGACATGAGTTTCCCGAACATCTCATTTGCGGGTTCGGTTATGCCGATGTAATTCCCGAGGCTCTTGGACATCTTTTTCACGCCGTCCGTGCCCTCCAGAAGGGGCATGAGGACGAGGCACTGGGGCTCCTGCCCGTATGCCTTCTGGAGTTCCCTTCCCACAAGGAGATTGAACTTCTGGTCCGTCCCGCCAAGTTCCACGTCCGCCTTGAGCTCAACGGAGTCATAGCCCTGTATGAGGGGGTAGAGGAACTCATGGATGCTGATGGGGCTCTCGCTCCGGTACCGCTCCCTGAAGTCCTCGCGTTCGAGCATCCGGGCCACCGTGTACCGGCTCGCGATCTTTATCATCTCCACGGCGCCAAGCGTGCCCATCCATCGCGAATTGAACTCTATAAGGGTCTTTTCGGGGTCCAGGACCTTGAAGATCTGCTCCCTGTAAGTGCGCGCGTTCTCGACCACCTCCTCACGGGTCAGCGGTTTTCTCATTTCGCTCTTGCCGGAGGGGTCGCCTATCATGCCGGTGAAGTCCCCTATTAGGAAGATGACCTCGTGCCCCAGCTCCTGGAACCGGCGCATCTTCTCAAGGAGGACCGTATGGCCGATGTGGATATCTGGGGCCGTGGGGTCGAAGCCTGCCTTTACGCGGAGGGGGCGTCCTTTTTCGAGCTTCTTTAAAAGCTCTTCCTCGACAATTATTTCAACGGCCCCCCGTTTAATGATGTCAAGTTGTTCTTTCGGTCTTTTCATAACATTTTACTAATAGGAGCGATTAATAGTTCACACCTGCTTGTCATTCCCGCAAGCGAAGCGCGTCGGGAATCCTTCTTAAGCAAGAAAGATTCCGGACAAGCCGGAATGACAACTGTGAAGTATTTCATGCTCCCGGTAGTAATTTAATAAATTTAATAAGATTTTAATAATATACTCCGAATCCCGAGACAGTCAAATTTGAATAAAAACGGGCGGCCCCGTCTAAAAATCACGGGGCCGCCCGGCGGGTTTTTGTTTATACGATTTCTACTCTGTCGAGAAGCTCACCGTCTCGCTTTCGACAATGTTTCCGTGGCCGTCGTCGCCCACTACTTTCCAGTAGTATGTGGTGCCTGAATCGAGGCCGTCAACCGTCTGGGTTATCTCGCTTGTGGGCGATGTTGTGCCCTCGCCTCCGCCTCCTCCGCAGGAAACAAGGAGGATGCCCGCGATAGCGAGCGCCAGCACGAGGAGGGCTATCTTTCTCCTCCTCTTCATGCCCCCGATAAGGGCCAATCCGACAAGAAGAAGGCCGAGCGAGGAACCGAGCCCGGCATAGAGCCTTACATTACCGCTCACTTCCGGGACCTCTCCGTCACCGCCGAACTCGGAATCGTTGTCGATTTCAAGGCTGTACTGCACGCTGTCCCCGTCAGGATCCTCGCAGACTTCCCACTTGAAATCGATTTTATTTCCGAGCCCTGCCTGCCCGTGGGCAGGGTAGTGAGGCTTGGGCTTGCAGGGCGGGTTATTCGCGCCCGAGCTAAGACCATTCCCATTCAGGCTTATTGTGACCGGGTTCTCGTCCGGGTCATTGGACGGTATCACAAGGCTCGAACTGAAGCTGCCCTCGCCTGTGGGGGCAAAGTTCACCTCAATATGGCAGCTCTGGCCTGTGCCGAGCGAACGTCCCGAGCAGTCCTCCTTTTTGATGCTGAAAGGCGAGGACGGCGGTGTTACAATCCCGATGGAGAGGACGCCGCTTCCGACATTGGATACGGCGATCTTCTTCATGACGGTATTGCCGGAGGTCACGTCGCCAAAGGACACCGAGAGGTCGTCCTCGGGCGGGACAGGGTCTTTAACGCTTATGTCCGGCACCGAAGAGGAGCTTGAGCCCGTGCCGCTCACGCTCACCGTGACGGGGTTTTCATCCGGGTCGCTCGAAGAAATATCGAAGCTGTCGTTGAAAGCCCCGCCCGCAGTGGGCGCAAACCCTACCGTGACCGCGCAGGTCCCTGTGGGGATAAGTGTCTTCCCGGAGCAATTGTCGGCAATTATGCTGAATGGGGCCGCAAGCGGGTTTGTCGTGCCTGCCGAGCCGATGACGAGATTCGCGTTTCCGTCATTCTTTACTGTAACGGTCTGTTCCGCAGAGCCGCCCTCGGTCACGATTCCAAAAGGCACCGAGAGGTCCCCGGAGGGCGCGACCGAATCCGTGACCGTGATATCCGCAACGGGGACTCCGGTCCCTGTCCCGTTTACGCTTACGGTGACCGGGTTTTCATCGGGGTCGTTCGAGGGGATATCGAAGCTGTCATTCAAGCCCCCGACCACGGTGGGCGAGAACCTGACAGTCAGAGTGCAGCTCGCAAGGGAGGCAAGTGTTTTGCCCGAGCAATTGTCAAGCTGAATGCTGAAGGGAGCGGCCAGGGGGTTTGCCTGCCCTACAGAGCCGATCACAAGGCTCGCGTTGCCGTCGTTCTTCACCGTCACGGTCTGTTCCGCCCAGCTCCCCTGTGTCACGTCCCCGAAGGGCACCGCGAGGTCGCCTGCGGGCGCTGCGGAATCCGTAACCGTTATATCGGCTACGGGAAGAGCCGTCCCTGTCCCGCTTACGCTCAAAGTAACCGGGTTTTCGTCAGAGTCGTTCGAGGGGACCGTGAAGGTGTCGCTGAACGTGCCTGCCGCAACAGGGGCAAACCTCACCTTGAACGTGCAGCTTGCAAGGGGGGCAATTGTCTTGCCGGAGCAATTGTCAAACTGAATGCTGAAGGGGGCGGCCAGGGCATTGGGCGTGCCTATCGTCCCGACCGTGAGGTCCGCATTGCCGTCGTTTTTAACCGTCACGGTCTGCTCCGCCGTAGACCCAGCCGTAACGCCGCCAAAGGGAACCTGGAGGTCTCCCACAGGGGCGACTGAATCGGTTACGGTAATTTCGGCCACGGGAAGAGCCGTTCCGCTGCCGCTTACGTTCACTGTGACCGGGTTTTCATCGGGGTCGTTTGATGGGATATCGAAGCTGTCGCTGAAATTCCCGACTGTAACCGGAGCGAACTTTATCTTTACCGCGCAGCTTGCCCCGGGTATGAGCGTTATGCCCGAGCAGCCGTTCGTCACGATGCTGAAAGGAGCGGCAAGCGGATTTGCCGTTCCGAGGGAGCCCATCGTGAGATTTCCGTTCCCATCGTTTTTAACCGTCACGGTCTGCTCCGCAAAGCTTCCCTGCGTTACGCTGCCGAAGGGCACAGAGAGATCGCCTGCGGGCAGGACCGAATCGGTCACCGTTACGTCCGGTATGAGGACGGCGGTCCCGCTGCCGGTTACGTTAATTGTGACCGGGTTTTCATCGGGATCGTTTGAGGGTACCGTGAAGCTGTCGCTGAATGCGCCTGCCGTTGTGGGGGCAAACCTCACCTTGAACGTGCAGCTTGCAAGAGGGGCAATTGTCTTGCCGGAGCAATTGTCAAGCTGAATGCTGAAGGGGGCGGCCAGGGCGTTTGGCGTACCTATCGTCCCGACCGTGAGGTTCGCATTGCCGTCGTTTTTAACCGTCACGGTCTGCTCCGCGAAGCTTCCCTGTGTTACGCTGCCGAAGGGCACAGAGAGATCGCCTGCGGGCAGGACCGAATCCGTCACTGTTATATCGGCAGTTGCCGGCGCGGATACCTGGAACGAGAATGCCACCTTTTCCCATCCATGCGGGGCATCCGTATTGTTCGGGTCGGGGGTCCAGTCCACGAAAGCCGCGCCGCTTTTGTCATATGCGTTCCCGTACCAGCCGGCCTTCCATGTGTATGAGCCCGGCGTGGTCGGGGCAGTTGCCGTAAGGATTGCCGGGTAACTGGTCGATGCCTGAGCCACCTCGTTTCCTGCCGAATCGAATAAAGTCGCCCTTAACCAGCCGGACTTGTTGCCGCCCGTTAAGGTGACCTGCATCGCTTCTCCCGGCTGATACGACGATTTGTCGGGGGTGGCGCTTAGATTTACAGTGCTCCCCCCTGTTGACGAATGTACGCCATGAGCGTGGCAGCCGTTGCAAGTGGACGTGGTGCCATGACAGCTGCTACAGCCCTTGCCTGAGTAGTAACTGGATTGCGCGCCTGTCTCTCTCGCCCCCGTCATGAAGGCGAGCAGGGCCACAAAGATTACGGCTAAAAAAATCAGGCCCGTTTTTTTCATGCATTACCTCCTTCTGCTGAGACTAATCAAATCCTCAATCAAATCCTCAAGACCTGTCATACCAGCCCCAATATATGAGCGGGTGTCCGGCCCTACCTCCTTTCTTTTAGAAATGAAAAAGCCGCCGGAGATGGTTTTTTTCTCTCTGGCGGCTCGGCTGACTTAAGACACATCTACTGCCCGGTAGTCCCGTTGCTCTGCGTCCCGGGGTTTCCCCCGGTTTGCTCTGAGCAGAGAGCTTATGCAGAAATTGTACAAGCATTTCATTCTCAAAAATGTGACAACAAGCACCTTTAAGAAAAGGTTTTCTATTTAAAAAGGAAAAAGTGAAAAAAATATGAGGAAAAAATGAAAAAAGAATGAAGAACATAAAAAAGGGCGGCCCTCATCATGAAAACAATGAGGGCCGCCCTGAAGAAGGGTCCCAGCGCGGGGGGCTAGAACCTGAATTGAAGCATAGCAGTGGCGGTGTTGAAGTCCTCGACCGTGTCGGTCTCCTTATCGAAATCGGTTTTTGCGAACTCGACGGTCAACCTTAAATTCTGCCCCTTCAGAAAATAATTGAGGCCCGCCGAATACCATTTCATCTCCTGGTCGAAGACATCGTTCAAGGTGGCGAACTCCCACTCCTCATAGCGGCCGAACACCTGGAGGTTTCCCGGCCCGACTTTTTTCGGCAGGAGATAGCCGGCCTTTCCGTACCAGCCGTTTTTCTGGCCGGTCAGATCAATGCTCCTCGGGTCCGGGTCCCCTCCCTTGTAAGCGTCATCAAAATCCACGTCGAGGTATGCCCCGGACGCGGTGAATGTCCCGGCGGAGGTGGGATATTCGAAGAAGATGTCATATGTAAAGGCCGTGTAGTCGCCCTCCATGGTTTTCGCGGCCACGTTGCCGAAAACGGCATCGGGCTCGAACTGATAGCCCGCCCCTACTGTGAAGACCTTCTTCTGGCCCAGATACGTGCCGGAGTAGGTGAGGCCGTCCTCGGGATCGAGTAGAGTAAGATGCACCCTCCCGGTGTATCGGAGGGAGCTTTTGGGGTCGTCTCCAGTGTCGTTGCCTTTCATCGCGGCAACCCTGTACTGAACCTTTGAATTGGCGAGGTTTCCCCAAAGTATAACCCCGTAGTCGCGCGAAAGCCTCGTTAGAGGAGTGTAGACGAAAAGCGACCTGTCGAGAGAGAGCGGGTCAAAGCAGCCTTCATTGTTCTCCCTCACGAGCTGGTCCTTTGCGAGACCGGCCCTTATTCTGAAGGCCGGTGCGAGGTCTGCGTTGTAATAGGCATCGAGGACATCAAACTCCTTTACCGGGGCGTCGGCCACAAACGTCTCGAATATCCTTTTGTCGCCCTGCTGCTGTATGGCGAGATAAAAGCCCTGCTTCTCGCTTATCTTACCCACGAACATGAGCCTGTTCCGCCTGAAGAAGATGTCGGTTGTGTCGTCATCGCCTTCCGGGCCGGAACCCGTGTCCCTGTTCTGCAAATAGAGCTGGGCCGCATAGTTAATCGTGAGCGATGATTCATCGCCGAAATTTATCGTAGGGCCGGCCTGGACATGAACGGGCAGGATAAAAAGAAGGCCGAGGGCCAGGGCCGCTTTAGCCAGCAATTTGATTCCGTATCTCATTTGGTTCCTCCTGTATTTGCCGTCTTTCCAAGCCGCCATCAATAGCCCGGGGCGCCGCCGCCCCCGTCGCCGCCGGTGCCGCCGGAGTAGTAGGCGCTGTCTTCTTCCTCAATCCTGTTGCCGGTGATGTCATAAGCATTAACCGTGCCGCCGGCAGCCGGGTTCTCTATGCCCTCTCCGGCCCCGAGATAACCGTTATTAAAAGTCATCACTTCGCTGCGAGCCGCAGTATCCGTTCTCCACGTGGAATTGTCCGGGAGATATCCGCCGTTACTTACTCCCGCAAGCTGGCCCCACTGGCTCCAGGAGGCATCATAGAGCTGCACCTTCCATCCCATCATATCCAGGGCGGCAAAGAGGGTGGAAGCTATATTGCCGGTCCTGCAATGGACATAAGCCGTCGTTGAGGGGACAAGGCCGATCGCGCCGAAGACGGCCGCAAGGTCGGCATCCGGCTTATGGACCCTGTAATCGATAACGGTGTCCCCGTTATAGTCAACCGTCGTGAAAAGATCGCCATATGAAATGGCCTGTGCGCCTTTTATGTGCCCCTCGAAGGCCACATAGTCGGTCGTTATGCCCGCGTCATTGGGAGTGAATACGCCCGTGGTTTTCTTCGGGGTGCCGTCATAGCAGGAAGCGGTCGCGCCCCTGCCATCGATTATCAGGGCATTGGGGATATCGCCATCAGCCAGATTGATCATGTCCTGGAGGGACGCCCTGAGGTCTCCCCCGAAGGAGGGATTGTTCTTCACGCTATAGGTGGACGGACTGACTGTCGTGATCTCGTTTGTCAGCTCTCCCGGATAGGTGAAGGAATAAGCCGCGTTCAGCCCGTCCAGGATTTTTAACCTCTCCTTCGGGAATCCCCAATAGCGGAATGTGAAATATGCCCTCGTAACCCTCAAATATATGCTCGCGTTTGCTGCCGTCCCGGTGGCGCTCGTAAAAACTATGGTCGTGTTCCGGTCGATGGCGTATTTTTGTATCAGGGCGTCCATAGTCGGCCCGTCAGGAACCATATCGGTGTCCGGGATAACGCCTTCGTTCCTTGTCTGGTATATATCCGTAGCCCAGTTGACAAGAAACGAGCCCGGGATGTGGCCGACGTTGAAGTCCGTTTGGTTGGACACGTCGAGTATTACGACCCTGTCATAAGTTCCCGTAGCGTTTACCTTTCCCCCGTCTATCCAGCCCTTCAGCGTCTCGGCGGATATCAGCACCCCTGTTTGGGTTGTGGTTGGGGCGTCATATCCCCCGCCCCCGCCCCCGCAGCTGAATAGAACCGGAATCAGCACCGCGAGCGCGGTTATGAAGAGAAGAACTTCCTTATTCCTCTTGCAAAATAAATACATTGATTGCCTCCCGCAGGTCCCTGAAAGACCTGTTTTCGTTATTCAGCAATTTCGACCAAAGGCCAGCTTGGAAAACTCTTTTCACCCCCTCCCTCTTCATTCCCAAATTACAGGTTTATTGCATTCCGTACTGCCAGGATTGTTTTTAAAAATTTTAAAAATATAGCATAGTTGCATGGCAATGTCAAAATTATAGTTATAAGGCAATCTTATATCCATAACTTTGGATTGGGAAATTAATCCAGTAAAAAGATTCTAAATTGATAAACTACTTTAAAAACAGGAGAAAAGAAGGGGCGGTGTTTGAAATTAATGCTAAAATCAATTTCATGAGGAAAATTGCCGTTACAATGGGCGACCCCCTCGGCATAGGCCCGGAAATAATCGTGAAGGCGCTCTCCAACAAAGAGGTCCTTTCACTCTGCTCTCCGATTGTAATAGGTGACTCCCATATAATCGAAAAGGCGATAAGGCTCCTGAAATCCCATTTAAAGGTGAAAAGGCTGGAAAACGCCGCCCAAAGCCGCCCCGCACGGGGCGTAATAGAAATAATGGAAGTCGGAGCATTGAAAGAAGAGATTGCCACGGCTTCGCCTCGCAATGACAGAAGAAGGTTGAAGCCCGGTCCCACGGCGGGGGGCGGGAAGGCCTGTTACGAATATATAAAGAAAGCGGTTGAGCTTGCCGCCAACGGAGATGTGGACGCGATCTGCACAGGCCCCATATCGAAAGAGGCCCTGAAGATGGCAGGGGTCGGTTTCCCCGGCCACACCGAGATGCTCGCCTCCCTTACGAAGACTAAAGAGTTCGCGATGATGCTTGCGGGCGGGCCGTTAAAGGTGATGCTCGCAACAACTCATGCGCCGCTCAAAGACATTCCTTCTCTTATCAGCAGGGAAAAGGTCTTTCAAAAAATCCTCCTCGCCGGGAAAGCGGGGCGGATGTTCGGGACCAAAAACCCCCGCATCGCCGTATGCGGCCTTAATCCCCACGCGGGCGAGGGAGGGGCATTCGGGGACGAGGAAAAGAAAATAATAAGGCCCGCCATTTTGGATGCGAGAAGAAAAGGAGTGAATGTGACCGGGCCTCATCCTGCTGACTCCCTGTTCAGGAAGGCATATCTCGGCCAGGTGGATATCGTAATCGCCATGTACCACGACCAGGGCCTTGTGCCTTTGAAGATGATAGCCTTCGATACGGGCGTGAACATCACGGTTGGGCTCCCTTTCATCCGCACCTCCCCCGACCACGGGACGGCTTACGATATAGCGTGGAAGGGGACCGCGGACCCGCAGAGCATGACCGAGGCGCTAAAGCTCGCCGCGACCTTAAAGCCCGACTTTTAATCTTCTACTTTGGCCTTCTTGTTCACCCAGACCTGCTGGGCTATGGAGAGGAGGTTGTTCACGAGCCAGTAGAGTACAAGCCCCGAGGCGAAATTCAAAAAGAGGAAGGTGAATATGATGGGCATGAACATCATCATCTTCTGCTGGCGCGGGTCTCCGGCCGCCGGGGTCATCTTCTGCTGAAGGAGCATGGTCACTCCCATTACGATGGGCAGGACATAATAGGGGTCTTTTATCGAGAGGTCCGTTATCCAGAAGGCAAAGGGAGCGCCCCGGAGCTCTATGGCAATCCCCAGCACTTTGTAGAGGGCGAAGAACACGGGTATCTGGATTAATATCGGCAGACAGCCTCCCATCGGGTTCACCTTGTATTTTTTATAAAGCTCCATCGTCTCCCGCTGCAACCTCTGGGGGTCTTTCTTGTACTTCTGCCTTATCTCCTGCATGCGGGGCTGCAGGGCCTGGAGCTTCTTCATGGACTTCTGTCCCTTGTTTATGAGAGGGATGAAAGGGATCCTCGTGACTATCGTGAGTATCACGATAGCCCAGCCCCAGTTGATAACCACGCCCTGGATCTGTTTCAGGAGCCAGAGTATGGGCCGGGCGATTATAGAGAAAAAGCCGAAGTCCACTATATGCTCGAGCCCGAGCCCGAGGGGTTTCAGCCTGTCTATGTCCTTTGGCCCCGCATAGACGACAAATTCCTGCGCGGCGGGCGAGGCAACCCTCAGGGAAACTATCGCGTTGCCCTTTTCAGCCCAGGCCCTCGCCTCGTCCATTTTCTGCCGGGGCACAATGGCCGCGAAGAAATATTTGTCCTCCTGGGCTATCCATTTGATGTCTTCCGTGTAGACCTTTACCGTGTCCAGTTTTTTGGCCTTTATCTCTTCACGCTTCGTTCCAGCAAGGAGGACAGGGCCTGTATGAAACCCCGCGCCGTCCCTCTCGTAAATCCCGAACTCCGGGCCGAGCGTAATCATGTATTCCGGAATGCCTGAGACCTCGTCCCGCAGTTCGAACCTGTAGCTGTCGTTGTAAAAGGCATAAGTGCGCCTTACAAAGTGCGTCCCGTCCGAGTACTCGAAGGTGAGTGTCCCCTGCGGATTATTCTTATTGAGGGTGATGTCTCCGCCGCTCACGGAGAAATTCATCTCGGTGCTCTTGAACTCGCCTCCCCAGGCTATGGCAAGCGGAAGCGGGGTGCCGGGCTTGAGGAGGGACACATTTTTTGTTTTATCCTTCTGGTCCTTATATCCCTTAAGGAGCCAGCTCTGCGGCACCGCGCCCACGGTTGTGAACTCGGCCATGTATTTATCCGTTTCCACTTTAATTGTTTTTACCTGCGGGACACCCTGAACGGCTATTGCCGGAGGAACGGGCACAGGCGCGGTAGTTTTTTCTTCAGGTGCTTCTTTTTGGGCCGGCGGCGGCGCCTGGGGCGGCGGAGGCGCGGTCTTCGCGAAAAAGAACTGGAACGTAAGGAGGACGAGCATCGAAAGCACTATGGCCCAGAGGGTTTTGGAATCCATTAGTTTTTGGTCTCTATCTTCATTGGTTTAATTACGGGGTCGTAGCCTCCGGGGTGCCAGGGATGGCACTTCATGATCCTCTTTACGGACAGGACTCCCCCCTTGAAGACGCCGTATTCCGTCACGGCTTCCTTCGCATACGCCGAGCATGAAGGGGTAAACCTGCATGAGGCCGGAAAAATCGGAGAAATAGCCGCCCGGTAAAACCCGATCAAAACAAGAGCTGCTTTTTTGAGCATCAAAGCGGTTAACCGGAGAGCCGTTTCCTGCCCTTGGCCCTTCTTCTTTTGATCACGAGCTGGCCGCCCTTGGAACGCATGCGGTTCCTGAATCCGTGGTTCTTTTTCCTTTTCCTCGTGTGGGGGTGAAATGTAGTATATGCTCCGCCCATAATCGAAAAGTATAACCTCCGTTTCCGCACAAAGTCAACAAAATTAAAAATATGCTTTAAAATTAGAGAAAGATTGGAGTAAAATAATTTTTCTTCAAAAGGAAAGTCCCTTTTTCCGGGAGGAGGTGGACATATGGGATATGTGAAGGCGCTCAGGTGCAGGGAATGCGCGAGGGAATACCCCATCGAGCCCATATACGTATGCGAATTCTGCTTCGGGCCGCTCGAGGCCGTTTACGATTACGAAAAGATAAAAAAGGCGCTCACGCGGGAGGCGATAGCGAAAAGGCCCAAAAACCTCTGGCGCTACCGGGAGCTTCTGCCCATAGAGGGGGACCCCCAGGTGGGGCTCGACTCGGGAATGAGCCCGCTTATAAGGGCCGATAACCTCGCTAAAATACTCGGCGTGAAGGAACTTTATATAAAAGACGATACGGTCATGCACCCGACGCTCTCCTTCAAGGACAGGGTTGTATCCGTGGCCTTGACGAGGGCAAAGGAGTTCGGGTTCGATACGGTGGCCTGCGCTTCTACGGGGAACCTTGCCCATTCGGTCTCGGCCCTTGGGGCGAGGGCGGGCCTTAAGAGGTTCGTCTTCATACCTGCCAGTCTCGAGCAGAGCAAGATAATAGCGTCTCTCGTGTACGGGCCGAACCTGATAGCCGTGGACGGCAACTACGACGACGTGAACAGGCTGTGCAGCGAGATCGCAAATAAATACCGGTGGGCCTTCGTGAACATAAATATAAGGCCCTACTACGCCGAGGGCTCGAAGACGCTGGGCTTTGAGATACTGGAACAGATGGGCTGGAAGGCCCCCGCGAGCGTGGTCATCCCATGTGCCAGCGGCTCGCTTCTCACGAAAATCTGGAAGGCATTCAAGGAATCGAAGGAGATAGGGCTTATAGACCGTCTCGATACAAAGATATACGCTGCCCAGGCAACGGGGTGTTCCCCGATCACGACGGCCCTCAAGGAGGAGAGGGAGGTCATAAGGCCCGTAAAGCCCGACACCATAGCCAAGTCGCTCGCCATCGGCAACCCTGCCGATGGGTTTTATGCGCTCACGGCAATAAAGGAGAGCGGCGGGTGGGGCGAGGACGTCCCGGATGAAGAAATAATAAATGCCATGAAGCTCCTTGCGGAGAGTGAGGGCATCTTTGCCGAGACGGCCGGAGGAGTTACGCTGGCAGCCGCAAGGAAATTGTTGGAGCAGGGAAGGATAGACCGCGAGAGGCCGATAGTGGTCTGTGTCACGGGCAACGGGCTCAAGACACAGGAGGCCCTCCAGGGCCACACGGCCCCGGTGCATCATATAAAGCCCAATCTCGCATCTTTTGAGAATGTCTTAAAGAATTTAGGGAGGTGAACCTGAGATGTCCGTAAAGGTAAGGATACCCACCCCGCTCCAGAGGCTCACGGGCGGAAAGGAAGAGGTCGAGGCGGCCCCCGGAAAGGTCATGGATATAGTGAAGGCCCTCGACGGACGGTTCCCCGGGATAGGCGAAAGGATATCGGAGGGCGGAAAGATACGCAGGTTTGTTAATATTTATGTAAATGAGGAGGATATCCGTTTCCTCCAGGCCGAGGAGACCGAGGTCAAGGATGGGGACGAGGTGTCCATAGTGCCCGCTATAGCGGGCGGGAGGAATCCATGAAACGAAGGGTGAAGCTCACCTTCCCCCAGCATCTCATCAAAGAGCCCGTCATCTTCAAGATGGCCAAGCAGTACAACGTCATGCCCAATATCCGGAGGGCCCGCGTGACCGAGACCGTGGGCGAGATGGTACTCGAGCTCGAAGGTGAAGAGGGCAACCTCGAAAAGGGCATAGAGTCCCTGAGGGAACAGGGCGTGCAGGTGGAGCCTGCGGAAGGCGACATAGTAGAGTAGCCATGCCCCCTGAAGGACGTTGGTGCCCTGAAGAACAGCGCTGTTGGAGAGGAATCGTCGAGGAGTACGGGGGGTTTCTCCCCGTAACCGAAAAGACGCCGAGAGTGAGCCTCCTTGAAGGAGGCACGCCTCTTTTGAGGTCCCGGAATCTCGTAAAAAAAGAGGGGTTCCCGGCAGAGCTTTATTTCAAGTTCGACGGGGCCAACCCGACGGGATCCTTCAAGGACAGGGGCATGGCCGTTGCCATACCCAAGGCCCTTGAGGAAGGATCGAGGGCCGTCATTTGCGCCTCCACGGGGAATACATCGGCCTCCGCCGCGGCTTACGCCGCCAGGGCCGGCATGAAGGCGATCGTCCTCATACCGGAGGGCAAGATTGCGCGGGGGAAACTCGCTCAGGCCCTCGTCCACGGGGCCAACGTTCTTCAGATAAAAGGGAACTTCGACGAGGCCCTTGCCATCGTGAAATCCATTGTAAAGGAATACCCGGTCACGCTTGTGAATTCCATAAACCCGTTCCGGCTGGAAGGCCAGAAGACGGCGGCCTTCGAGATCGTGGACAAACTGGGCGATGCGCCGGATTATCACGCCCTCCCGGTGGGGAATGCCGGCAACATCACTGCCTACTGGAAAGGCTACAGGGAATATAAAGTGGCGGGCAAGTCCTCGGGGACCCCGCATATGCTCGGCTTCCAGGCCGCAGGCGCCGCCCCCATAGTGCTTGGAAAACCCGTGCCGCGCCCCGAAACGATTGCAACAGCAATTAGAATCGGAAACCCCGCAAGCTGGCAGGGGGCCCTGAACGCGCTCACGGAATCAGGGGGGCGGATAGAGGCCGTGACCGATGAGGAGATACTTGCCGCCTACAAGCTCGTCGCGTCCTCGGAGGGAATCTTCTGCGAGCCCGCTTCGGCGGCCTCGATAGCCGGCGTCCTAAAGCTCGCAAAGGAAGGCTTTTTCAAGGGCGGCGAGAAAGTGGTCTGCACGCTTACCGGACACGGCCTGAAAGACCCCGATACCGTATTCAAGGTAAGCGGGGAAACCATAAAGGTAGAGGCCCGGCTCGAATCGGTAAAAAAGATAATCGAAACTATTTTATGAAATTATGAAGTACATTGTCCCTATCGGCGCCCTCTTATGAAATATGTAATTTTGATTGGTGACGGCATGGCCGACAGGCCCCTCCCTGAGCTTGGCGGGAAGACCCCGCTTGAGGCTGCCTTCACTCCCAATATGGACAAGCTCGCAAAGGATGGTGTTGCGGGCGCGGCAAGCACGCTGCCTGAAGGGCTTCCTACGGGCTCCGATGTGGCAAACCTTGCCATTTTGGGCTACGACCCGCGTGTTTATTACACCGGGAGGGCCCCGCTTGAAGCGGCAAGCATGGGAATAAAGCTTGGGCCGGGGGAGATCGCTTTCAGGTGCAATCTCGTGACGCTCGGTTTCAGCCCAGACAGGGAAAAGGCCTTCATGGAAGACCACAGCTCGGGCCAGATCGAGACCGAGACGGGCCATGTCCTTATTTCGGAACTGAATAAAGAGCTTGCCTCGGATAAGGTAAAATTCCACCCCGGCGTGAGCTACAGGAATGTCATGGTCTGGCGGGGGGGCGAACTCGGGCTGGACTGCACCCCGCCGCACGATATCCTCGGCAAGGAGATAAGCGATTATCTCCCCGAAGGCCCCGGGGAGGAATTTATACGGGATTTAATGCGCGATTCGGTGGACATTCTTGAACGGCATCCAGCCAACATTGAAAGGATAAGGAGCGGGAAACGGCCCGCAAACAGCATCTGGCTGTGGGGACAGGGCAAGAAGCCCGAGCTTCCTTCCTTTAAAGACCTCTATGGAGTTCAGGGCGGGATGATCTCCGCCGTGGACTTAACGAAAGGGCTTGGGGCCTCCGCGGGGCTTCGCGTGATAAACGTCCCCGGGGCCACAGGTTATTTGAACACGAACTGGACGGGCAAGGCCGAGTATGCCCTCAGGGCGCTTGAAGAGGGCCTCGATTTCGTTTACGTGCATGTTGAAGCCCCGGACGAGGCCTCGCACGAGGGAAACCTTAACGAAAAGATAGAGGCGATAGAGCGCTTTGACAACCTCGTGGTCGGCACGGTGCTGAGGGGTATAAAGGAATTCGGCGAATATAGAATCCTTGTGATGCCCGATCACGCCACCCCGCTTGCGGTGCGCACGCATACGCGGGATATTGTCCCCTTTGCCGTCTACGACGGAACGCCGGGACAGAGGGGGGCCCCTTCGGGCTATAATGAAAAAATTTCGGAGCTGGCCGGGGCTTTAAAAATCACGGAGGCCCACACCCTTATGGGCCGGTTCTTGAAAGGGGAGTTCGACTGATGCTCATCGTGCAGAAATACGGGGGCACCTCCGTTGGGAGCACCGAGAGGATCAAGCTCGTGGCCGGGCGCGTGGCAAATACGGCACGGGCAGGGCATAAGGTGGCCGTTGTCGTCTCTGCCATGAGCGGCGAGACGGACAGGCTTATCGGGCTTGCGCATAAAATAACCCCCGCCCCGGACGAGAGGGAGATGGACCTCATGCTCTCCTCGGGCGAGAGGGTAAGCGCCGCCCTCACTGCCATTGCCCTGCAAGAGGCGGGTGTCAAGGCCATGTCCTTTACCGGAAGGCAGACCGGCATCATAACCGACAGCGACCACACGAGGGCACGCATAGAACGGATATCCGGAGAGAGGGTCAGGGAGGCGCTCGACAGCGGATACGTGGCGATCGTGGCGGGCTTTCAGGGGATTACAGAGAGCGAGGACGTGACGACATTGGGAAGGGGTGGCTCGGACCTCACGGCCGTGGCCCTTGCCGCCGCCTTGAAGGCCGACCTCTGCGAAATATACACCGATGTGGAAGGCGTGTATACGGCGGACCCAAATATTGTCCAGGAGGCTAAGAAGCTTTCGAAGATATCATATGACGAAATGCTGGAGCTCGCGAGCCTCGGCGCAAAAGTCCTTCAGACGCGCTCGGTCGAGTTCGCAAAAAAATACGGGGTCCCGCTTGTGGTGCTCTCAAGCTTCACGGACGCTCCGGGCACCTATATAGTGAAGGAGGACGAGGATATGGAAAAGGTCTTGGTCTCAGGGGTGACTTACGATAAAAACCAGGCGAAGATAACTGTGTTGGGCGTGGCGGACAGGCCGGGGATCGCCGCAAGGCTCTTCTCCGATATAGCCCGCGCGGGACTTGTGGTGGACATGATAGTGCAGAACGTGGCCTCGGACGGGAAGTCAACCGACATATCCTTCACAGTGCCGAAGACGGACAGCCGGAAGGCCCTCGATCTCACAAGGCAGATCATGGGCGAGATCGGGGCCAGCGGCGTGGACTTGAAGGAGGAGATATCCAAGGTCTCTATCGTGGGCGTCGGGATGAGGACGCATTCGGGCGTTGCCTCAAAGATGTTCGAGGCCCTCGCCAGGCACGGGATCAATATCATGATGATAAGCACCTCCGAGATAAAGATCTCCTGCGTGATAGACGCCAAATACACGGAGCTTGCCGTGCGCGCACTCCACGAGGTTTTTGGACTGGGGGGAGGTGTCAAAGAAAAATAAATCCGCATTAAAATTTTTTCTCCTCAATAGTAGAATTTAAATCCGGCGATTCCAGGAATTTTTTTCTTTCGCAAGCAATGAAAGCAAAAAAGCAATATTTGAGAAGACCCGCCCCCTTTTTTCTGAGAAGATGCCCTTAGATGCAAGCTGATTCCATCAGGTCATAATTCATTTATTTCCTGTTTTGGTGGAGAAAAAAAGAGGCAGCCCTCTTGCTCCCGGAGAGGTGTGCCCATGAAAGGAGGTGGGAAAAAGGAATAGGAATTTTTGAGGGAGCTCCTTTTAAAAAGGTCGCCTTTTTTCATGTAGAAACTTTTTTACAAATAATCGGAATAATCGGAGGGTTGAAATGAAACGCATTCTCTTTTTAGTGTTGGTTGCGGGACTCATGGCTTTGATGGCGGCCCCGGCTTTTGGACAGATACCCGGTTCCAAAGCGGCTGCAAGCGTAAGCACTGTGGCCTTGATCGACGCAACGGACGGGACGCAGAGCTGGGACCTCATCCTCTCCAATGTTATACACACCCCCGAGAAGAAGGACCTCCTCATAGGCGTTTCCCTGGAGACGGGCCTTTATACCCGTACACAGGTAAAGAGCGGCGGCGGGACAAAGGATACTTCAAATTCCACGGCCGGGATACAAATCAAGGTGCTGGTGGACGGCGTTGAGGCCGCGCCCGGCGTGGTCACCTATGATAAAAGAAGCCAGACGCTCTCTGCAACCCTGGGCGGCTATTTCACCAATTGCACGGACGCAAACGGAGACGGCATTACGGACGTGATGACCGAATGCGACCTCCTTCCCGAGGAGATCGAACTCATTCTCGACACCATGGCGGCCCATCATTTCAATTTCGTGGTAGCCGATCTGAATTCCGGGGACCATTCTATTGAGGTTTATGCCGAAATAAAAACCGGCGCCTCATTCCAGAGCGGCTTTGCAAGCGCCCTGGCCACCATCGGAAAAGGCTCTCTTACCGTTGAGGAGATCAGGGACGTGAACGGGGAAGGTGGAATAGTCATTGAATAGCCTCTCTATCCTGAAGAAATGTAGGGCCCGTTCTCCGAACGGGCCTTTTTAATTCAAAGGGAAGATGGGGGTGGCGGGGCTCAAAGCGAGCTGAAAGGGTTCGTATGGACTTTAAAGATCATTATGATTCGCGGGCTCTCACCCGCTCATGATCTGCTCACCGTCACCTCACTTTTCGCCCCATCCACCCCCATCTTCTTCCCATTCAGTTTGCAAAAAGAAAAGAAAGCGGAATTCGGAGAAAGGGCGGGGCATCCGGACAGAGCGGGAGCAGGAGGAAAGCGGCGCATCAGGGATATAAAAGAGCCGGACAAAACAAACTTGCCGCGTTTCTGCACCCTCATCACATTTCAATGAGGTGGGCGGATGTGCCGTCCCTCTCTCCTGCAATGCCTTGACAGGACAACATGTCTGTATAACATTTAAATAATCGAGAGAGGCGGAGGACATTTTGAAAAAAGCCATTTTTATCTCGCTCGGCGCTTTTGCCCTCCTGCTCCTTATACACGACCTGCGCCATAGAAAAGGGCAGGAGGCAAAGGAAACACCCGAAGAGATTGAAACTGTCCCCTACAGGTATTTATAATCTTACCGGATGAACGCGCGGGCGCACATCGTCATAAGAGGCCGGGTGCAGGGCGTCTTTTACCGCTCATTCACGCAGGGGGTGGCGCGCTCCCTGGGGCTTTCGGGCTGGGTCAGGAATATGCATGACGGCTCCGTCGAGGCCGTCTTCGAGGGGGAGAAAAAGAAGATCGAAGAAGGCATAAGGCAGCTCCGGCAGGGCCCGCCCTACGCGCGCGTGGACGACCTGGAGACGGAGTGGCAGCCCTTCTCGGGCGAGTTCGCCGGGTTTTCAATGAGGTATTAATTCCTGTCCGAATAATGTAGCCGCAGGCTTTAGCCTGCGTTTTTTTTCGCCATTCCCGCGAAGCTTGTCCCCGCAAGTCGTAAGCGGGGAGCGGGAATCCGGATAATCCACCCATGAAAAGAAAAACAAAGGAACTGGATGCCCGATTAAGACCTCGGGCATGACTGAAACAAAAAGAAGGATTGCGGACAAGCCGCAATGACAACCGGAAAAGGCGTGATGACTTGTTAGTTGAATTTTTATTAAATAGGGCGGTTCTTTGAGTCCAGCTTGAGGATAATAGGCTTATGGCCCTTCACTTCTTTTTCATCCAGCCAGGCATAACTGAAGATAATGACTTTATCTCCCACGACCCCTTTTCTGGCGGTCGGCCCGTTCAGGCATATCTCGCCTTTTTTGCCAGGTATGGCGTATGTCTCGAAGCGCTCGCCATTATTTACGTTGCTCACCTGCACCTGCTCATAAGGAAGGATGCCCGCTTTTTTCATGAGGGAGACGTCTATCGTTATGCTCCCCTCGTACTCAAGGTTGGCGTCCGTGACCGTGGCCATATGTATCTTGCTTCTAAGAAAGCACCTGAGCATAAGCTATATTTTACTCTATTATCTTGGGCACCCGGTAGAAATCGTCCTTGCGGTCGGGGGCGTTGGCAAGGGCAAGGTCGGGGGCAAGCGAATTCCAGTTCCTGTCTTCCCTCATAACGTTCTTCATCTCTATTATATGGGAGGTGGGCTCGACCTTCTCCGTATCGATCTCGTTCAATTTCTCGACGTATTCGAGGATGCTTGAGAGCTGGCCCGAGTAGAGTTCCGTCTCCTCTTCCGTAAGAGAGAGCCGGGAGAGCTTCGCTATGTGCTGTACCTCTTTTCTCCGAATGGCCATTTACCGCGTCCTCATCATTATTGCATTTTCTCCAGGTTGGCGAATTTTATCGAGAGCTTCTTTACGCCCACATCGGGGAAATTGACGACGACCCTGGCCTCATCGCCCTCCCCGTGGCAGTCCCGCACGACGCCTATGCCCCACCTGGGATGCCTTACGCGCGAGCCGACCATGTAAGGGGAGCGTATCTGGACTTTTTGGGGCTGCTCGGATACGGCCTTGATGCCCTGCGGGATCTTCTCGATTATCGTGCAGGAATTTTTCGAGAGGTCGAGGAGGAAGCGCGAGGGTTTTTGCTCTTTTATCTTGGAGAAAAGCCTCCTCTTTTTTGCGCCGCTCAAGAACAGGATATCCCTTGCCCGCGTCATGCCGACATAGAGGAGCCTTCTCTCCTCGGCTATCTCGTCCGGGGTTTTCGTCTTGAAGTAGGGCAGGAGCCCTTCTTCGAGCCCGGCTATGAATACCACGGGGAACTCAAGCCCCTTTGCGCTGTGGAGCGTTATGAGGGAGACCGCGCCCTTTGCCTTCGTATCGTCCAGCGGGGAGACGAGGGAGAGCTTGTCCACGAACTCGAGCACGTCCTTTCCCGTGGCCGCGCTTATGAACTCCTCGATGTTTTCGGCCCTGTCGTCATCGATGTCTTTCATGTACCCCGTGGCCTCGAGTATTGCCCTTATCAGCTCGGCCCCGTCCCTGTATTCCCTTTCGGAGAGCTTCTCTATCAAAACGACAAAGGCCTCGAGTTTGTCCTTCATCGAGGAGACTATCCCGTTGGCCCTCAAGAGGGTCTTGGCGGCCGCGAAAAGGCTCAGGCCCTTCTTCTTCGCGTGCTGCTCCACCTTGGAGATGGTCGAAGCGCCTATCCCCCTTTGCGGGGTGTTTATTATCCTCCTCAGGGAGACGTTGTCGTCCTTGTTAAGGATGAGTTTGACATAGGCCGTAATGTCCTTTATCTCTTTCCTGTGGTAAAAACCCACCCCTCCCACCACCTTGTAAGGTATCGCTTCGGACTGGAGGTAGTCCTCAAGGGCCCTCGACTGGGTATGTATCCTGTAAAGGACGGCGAAGTCGCCGTGGGAGTAATTGTCCTTGAGATAAAGCTCCCGTATCGTGCGGGCGATGTGCTTGGCCTCCTCCTCCTCGGAGTTGAGCCAGTAATAGCAGACGGCCTCGCCCGGGCCCTTATCGGTCCAGAGCTTCTTCGTCCTGCGCTTCTCGTTCCTGCTTATTATCTGCCCCGATACGTCGAGGATGTTCTGGGAGCACCGGTAGCTCTGCTCAAGCTTGATGACCGCCGCCTCGGGAAAGTCCTTTTCGAAGCTCAATATATTGTTTATATCGGCCCCCCGGAAGCGGTAGATGCTCTGGTCGTCGTCGCCCACCACGCAGAGGTTCCCGTGTGCCTCGGAGAGGAGCTTTACGAGCCTGTACTGGGCGTGGTTTGTGTCCTGGAACTCGTCCACCAGGACCTGCTCGAACAGGGCCTGATATTTTTTGAGGACCTTCGGGTGCTCCTCGAAAAGCCTGATTGTGAGGATTATCAGGTCATCGAAGTCCAGGGCGTTGCTTTTCCTCAGCTCGTCCTCGTATCTTAAGTAAACCTTGGCAAGGCGCTCCTCGAAGCTGAAGCCGTCGAGCCTGGCGAGGAACTCCCCCGGCTTGACCATTGACGATTTCAGCTTGCTTATGTTCTGCAGGACCCCTTTGTAGAGGGCCTCGTAAAGGTTCAGCTCTTTTAATATGTGCCGGACAAGGGCGAGCTGGTCGTCCTCGTCCATCACCGAAAAACCGTCCGAATACCCGATGTTCTTGATCTCTTTCCTCAGTATCTTCAGGCATTGGGAATGGAAGGTCCCTATCCAGCACTGCTTAACGTCCTTCTGGATGAGGGCGGAGATGCGCTCTTTCATCTCGTCTGCGGCCTTGTTGGTGAAGGTGACGGCCAGTATGGAGGCTGGAGAGAGTTTTTTCGCGAGGTGGGCGAATTTGTGAGTAATTACCTTTGTTTTCCCGCTTCCTGCCCCGGCTATTATCAGGAGCGGGCCGCCGGCATGGCAAACGGCATCTCTCTGCTCCCGATTTAATTCAGAGGTTATGCTTTTGGACATATAAAACCCGCCTTCTAATGATAACAAAACAGCAAAAATTTAATCCAGAATTTTAGTTTCGCCCTTTTCCCCCGAAAAAGGCCTCATTATTGGCACGGCAGCGCTTTATCAGCCAATACTTTATTCAACAGTAACGCTCTTGGCGAGGTTACGGGGCTGGTCCACATCGCATCCCCTCATGACGCCTATATGATATGCGAGGAGCTGGAGAGGGACCGCCATGAGCACCGCGGTTAAATATTTGTTCGTCCCGGGCGCCTCGAAGACCGCCTCCGAAATGTTTTCGAGTTCCGGGTCCGCTCCGTCGGTGAGGATTATTACGGAAGCGTTCCTGCTCCGCACCTCCTCTATGTTGGAAAGCGTTTTTTCCCTGAGTTCGCCACGCGCGGGCAGGATGAAGAGGACGGGCATGTCGCTGTCTATGAGGGCGATGGGGCCGTGCTTCATCTCGCCTGCGGGATAACCCTCGGCGTGTATGTAGGAGATTTCCTTGAGTTTAAGTGCCCCTTCGAGCGCTATCGGGTAATTCACGCCCCTCGCGAGGAAAAGGAAATGGGATTTTTTAAAGTACTTCCCGGCTATCATCTCTATTATGGAATCGTTCTGGAGTATGGTTTCGATCTTGTTGGGTATGGTGAGGAGTTCCCCGAGAAGCTCTCTCGCCTGGTCCCGGCTCGCCGCCTCTCTGGCCCGGGCGAGGGCCACGGAAAGGATATAGAGGGCCGCCACCTGCCCGGTAAAGGTCTTTGTCGCGGCAACGCCTATCTCCGGGCCCGAGCGGGTGAAAAACACCGAGTCGGCCTCGCGGGCCGAAGTGCTCCCCAGCACGTTGCAAATGGAAAGGGTATGGGCCCCCGATTTTTTCGCGAGCCTCTGGGCGGCAAGCGTATCGGCCGTCTCGCCGGACTGGGTAATGGATATGAAAAGATCGTTTGCCTTTATTATCGGGTTTTTGTAGCGGAACTCGGAGGCGATCTCAAGCTCCACGGGGACGCGGGCCATGTCCTCCAATATGTATTTGCCGACAAGCCCCGCGTGCCAGGAGGTCCCGCAGGCCGCTATTATTATCTTCTCCGTCGTCGCGAGAACCTCGCGGGTGAGGCCCTCGAACTCTTCCAAGTTGACCTCGCCGGTCTCGGCGTTTATCCGTCCCCTGATGGTGTCGGCAAGGGTGCGGGGCTGCTCGTGGATCTCCTTCAGCATGAAATGCTTGTACCCGGCCTTCTCCGCCACACTGGGGCTCCAGGGCAGGACCTGTTCGAACTTAGGCCTGCCTTCCCCCTCGGGGCCGACCACCTTGTACCCCTGGGGGCCTATGACCACAATATCATCGTCCTCTAAAAATACGGCCCTCTTCGTGTAGCTCAGAAAAGATGCGGCATCGGAAGAGAGAAAATATTCCCCGTCCCCGATGCCGAGCACAAGCGGGCTGTCCTTTCTCACGCCCACCAATAACCCCGGCTCGGCCTCATGTATTATGGCGAGGGCGTAGGCGCCTTTTAATTCCTTCACTGCGGCCCGCACGGCCTCGGTGAAAGGGAGAGTGCGCGAGTGCTTGTGGATGAGATGCGATATCACTTCCGTGTCCGTCTGGGAGGTGAACTCATATCCCTCGGCTCCCAGTGAGCGCTTTAAGCTCACGTAATTTTCGATGATCCCGTTATGGACGAGCGCTATGGGGCCCGATGTATGGGGATGGGCATTTTCTTCGGAGGGCCTCCCGTGGGTTGCCCATCTCGTGTGCCCTATGGCGGAGTTGCTCTCATAGGCGCTCTCGTCCCCGAGGAGGCGGGCAAGGTTTTTAATCTTTCCGGCGCACCGGACTACCTTTATGGAGTCTTTCTCGAAGAAGGCAAGGCCCGCGGAGTCGTAGCCCCTGTATTCGAGGCGGGTGAGGCCCTCAAGCACTACGGAGACGGAATTTTTCGGCCCGATATAGCCTATGATGCCGCACATAGCTTAGCCTCCGGTTTTTTTGGCCCTGAGCCTTTTCCTGGCCCAGCCCTTTATGTTCTTCTGCTCGGCCCTGCTCAGGGCAAGGGATCCCTTTGGGACGTCCTTCATTATCGTGGAGCCCGCGCCCACATAGGCGCCCTTCTCGACCTTGACGGGGGCGATGAGCTGGGTGTCGCTCCCGATAAAGACCCCGTCTTCTATAACGGTCTTGTGCTTTGCGAAACCGTCGTAATTGCAGGTGATGGTGCCCGCGCCGATATTGACGCCCCTGCCCACCTCGGAGTCCCCTATGTAGCTTAAATGAAGGGCCTTCGTGCCCTTTCCTATGCGGGAGTTTTTAACCTCGACGAAGTTGCCTATCCGGGCGTTTTCCCGTATAACGCTCCCCGGCCTCAAGTGCGCGAAAGGGCCGACCTGGGCGTTTTTTTCAATCAGTGAGTTTTCAATGAGGGACGAGTCCTTAACGACCGCGTCTTTCATTATTACGCTGTCCACTATGCGGGTATTGGGATAGATGACGCACCCCTTGCCTATGACGCTATTGCCCTCGATATGCGTATTCGGATAGATGATTGCTCCGGGGGCTATCTTTACCGATTTGTGGATGAAAGCCGAGCGGGGCTCTATAAACCTTACCCCTTTTTGCATCAGCTCCTTTAGCATCTTTGCCCTGAGTACCCGCTCCGCCTCTTCAAGCTCCATGTAAGTGTTGACGCCCGCGAACTCCTCCTCGCCCGCGAGGGCATAAACGCCTGCCTTAAGCCCTCTTTTAACGGCAATGCCAAGGATATCGGTAAGATAGAATTCGCTTTTTCCGGGGTTGCGCTTTATCTTCTCGCTTAAAAGGGCAGCTTTGGGCTCAAGGACATAAATCCCGCTATTCACTTCATTGATTTCCGGACTATTGGGCAATAGGTCCGCCTTTTCCGTTATCTTAATAGGGTCGTTTCTCTTATCGCGGAATATGCGGCCGTATGCCCCTGGCTCCCTTGCGATAAAGGAGGCAAGCGAAAGGTCGTTCCGGTTTTTTTTATGTGCCCTTAAAAGAGCCTTTAAGGTGAAGGAGGTAAGAAGAGGGGAATCGGCATTTAGCACGAGTATGCTTCCCTTAAAAGCTTTTAATTTTTTAAATCCCGTCCGGAAGGCATCGCCCGTCCCGAGGGGTTTTTCCTGCACGGCAAAGGAGACTTTTTCCCCGTATTCGCTTAACGATTCTTTTATCGGGTCGCCATTTGGTCCTGTAACGATTATCACCTTTTCGGGTTTCAGGGCGAGGGCGGCTTCCAAAGGATAGGCGATCATGGGTTTTCCGAGGAGGGTCTGGAGGACTTTCGGGGGGCCGGATTTCATCCTCGTGCCCAGTCCGCCCGCAAGCACGATAAAGGCCAATTTCTTCATTTCCTGCCCTCTCTCAGAACGTCGGGCGTGGCGATCCCCCCCGAGAGGACTATCTTTATCCCGTCCTCGACGGAGATATCCGTGTAAAAGACGTCCTTGGGGTCGAAGAGGGCTATCTCGCCAAAGTAAACATGGTTTGTAGGTATGTAGACGGCCATGAGCTTCCGGCACGAGCCGTCCGCGCACTCTCTCACCGCATTCTCCTTTGTCAGAAAGCCGAAGGCGTAAACCCCGGCCCTCGGGAACTCCACTATCACGAATTTCTTGAAGGAGCTTGAATTGTAGAAGGCGTCCACTATGGACTTAAGCGGGGCATAAAAGTTTTTAAGTATCGGGAGCGTGAGGAGGGGCTTTTCAACCGCCGATATGACCTTTTTTCCGATCACGTTGGTGGCGATAATGCCCAGGAGGAATATGAGCGTTATCGTTGTCACAAAGCCCGGCCCGCTTATGTGCCGCCCGAAGAGCCTGTCGTAAACCGGGCTCAAGAGGCCGTCGATCAGGCCGAAGAGCCAGATGATGAGAAAGACGGAGACCATCGCGGGGATGGAGACCAGAAGGCCCGCTATGAATTTCTGTTTGAATGTGGCCTTGAAAGAGGTCATATGAGGGGGTCAGGAAGTGGCTTTTTCAAGGATTTCTTCTGGTATGTCGAAATTGGAGTAAATGTTCTGGACGTCGTCGTGGTCTTCGAGGAGGTCAAGGAGCCTCGTCATCTGCACGGCCTGCTGGCCCTCAAGGTGCACGGTTGTCTTGGGGAGCATCGTGATCTCGGCCAGGCTTACCGGGATCGGAGCCTTCTCAACCGCTTCTTTCACTTTCGAAAAATCCCCGGGGGCGGTTATTACCTCGTAATTGTCCTCTCCCGGATCGTTTTTCATGTCGAGGGCGCCCGCGTCGAGTGCAACGCTCATAAGTGTGTCCTCGTCCACGCTCTTTTTGTCCACGAGGATGTATCCGCGCTTCTCGAAGACCCAGGCCACGGAGCCCGCCTCGGCCATTGAGCCCCCGTGCTTCGTGATTATGTGCCGGAGTTCGCTCACCGTGCGGTTTCTATTGTCCGTAAGGGTACTTATCATTATGGCGGCCCCGCCCGGGCCGTATCCCTCGTAAACTACCTCCTCATATGCCATGCCCGGAAGTTCGCCCGTGCCTTTGAGAATTGCCCTTTTCACGTTTTCCTGGGGCATATTGGCCTCTTTGGCCTTTTCCATAACTGTCCTGAGGCGGGGGTTTCCGCCGGGGTCGCCCCCTCCCAACCGGGCCGCTATCGAGATCTCCTTGGCGAGCCTCGAGAAGGCCTTGCCCTTCTTGACGTCGGTGGCCGCCTTCTTGTGCTTAATCTGGGCCCATTTGGAATGTCCTGACATGGGTACCTCTCTTCGGTTCTGTTATGCGGGCTGCCCCCAAGAAAAACAACAGCCTATTCATTTTATCATGATTCGTATGTGTTTTTGAAGCTACTTGCGTTTTTTAATAGGAAAGGGGGCCGGGGGTGGGGATGTAATGGATGAAATTTGAAAAAAAAACAGGGCGCTTGCTGCGCCCTGATACAAAGAGATAAGAAGGATTCCGGACAAGCCGGAATGACAACGGGAGGCAGTAGGGGCGGGGCCCCCCAAGGGAGCTTTAGCTCCCGTTTTGAAAAAGCTTTAGCTCCGTCCCGAAAAATTCCGCCCTGCTGTAAGAAGTTTGGGTATTACTCCTCAATCCCGTATTCTTTAATTTTAGTGAGGAGGGTTTTGTAGCTTACCTTAAGTATCTCCGCCGCGCGGCTCTTGTTTCCTTTCGTTTCCCCAAGGGCTTTTTTTATCCTCCCGGTCTCCGCGATTTTCAAGGCCTGTTTTGCGGCCTCTTCGAGCGTCCCGTCCATATTTATTGAGCACACGCTGTTATTCGAGACGAGGTTGAAGTGCTCGGGCCTCAACGTATCACCGTCCGAAAGTATTATCGCCCGCTCTATAGCGTTCTCAAGCTCCCGCACGTTCCCCTTCCAGTTGTATGCGGCAAGGGCCTCGATGCTTTCCGGCGAGAGGGCCTTCACGCCCGATTTTATCTCCGAGGAATATTTCTTCACGAAATACCCGGCCAGAAGCGGTATGTCTTCTTTTCTTTCCCTGAGCGGCGGCACCGTGAGCGGGAATACGCTAAGCCTGTAGAACAGGTCCTCCCTGAAGCCCTTCTCCGAGACCGCCTTTTCGAGGTCCCTGTTGCTTGCGGCCACGAGCCTCAGGTCTATCTTTATGGGTTTTGAGCCGCCCACGCGCTCAATCTCGCCCTCCTGTATGACGCGCAGGAGCTTTGCTTGGAGCGAGAGGTCCAGCTCTCCTATCTCGTCAAGGAATACGGTCCCCCTGTGGGCAAGCTCCAATTTCCCGGGCTTTGTCCTGTCCGCCCCCGTAAAGGCCCCTTTCTCATGCCCGAAGAGTTCGGACTCGAGGAGTTCCCTCGGTATCGCCGCGCAGTTTATGGCCACAAAGGGATATTCCTTCCGGGGGCTCAAGAGGTGTATGGCCCGGGCGAAAAGCTCCTTTCCCGTGCCCGACTCGCCCAGGAGGAGCACGGTGCTCTTTGTCGGGGCCACGCGTTTGAGCATATCGGCCAGGTCCACCATCTTCCCGCTTTTCCCTATTATGGGCGGCAGGAACTTGGGGGCTATCTCTTCCTTTAAGAGGATGTTCTCCGTGAGGAGCCTCTGGTTTTCGAGGGCCCTTTTTATCATCATCAAAAGGTGTTCCGTGTCGAAGGGCTTTGCTATGAAATCGTATGCGCCTTCCTTCATGGCCTGCACCGCGTTCTCGATGGAGCCGTAGGCGGTCATTACGATCACGGGCCTCAGGGCATTGTCCTCGCGGGAGGCCTTCAGTACCTCGATCCCGTTTTTCCCGGGCAGCTTCAAGTCGGTGAGGACCAGGTCTATTTTTTCTTCTTTCAGTTTTTTGAACGCGCCCCCGGCGTCCCTGGCAGTGAAGACCTTGAAATTTTCAGCCTCGAAGGTGGCCTTGAGCATCTCGGACATGGACTCGCGGTCTTCCACAATAAGGATGGACTGCATGGCATTTGAGTATAACACAGGAGTAATGTGGGGTATAATTGCCAATGCCTGTTTACGCATCCATTGACGCGGGCGCGAATGCCGTCCGCATGCTCATCGCGGACTTTGACCCCGAAAAGGGGAGGGCCGGGTTTAAGAGGCTCCGTTACGAGAGGAGGACCACGAGGCTCGGGAGCTTCGAAGGGGGAAGCCTCTCGGAGAATAGGATGAGGGCAACTCTTGAAACCCTTAAGGAATATTGTCAAATTATCTCAGATTATGCTCCCGATAGAGTGCGTGCGGTGGGCACGAGCGCCTTCCGCGAGGCTCCCAATTCCAAAGACCTTTTAAGAGAGGTCTTTTATGAAACGGGCATCCGCATAGAGGTCATATCCCCGGAAAGGGAGGCGCGGCTCACCGCCCTTGGGGTCGCTTATTTTTTGCCCGACCTGCCTGCGCACGCCCTTATTTTAGATGTAGGAGGCGGGAGCACAGAATGGGTACTTTTAAAAGAAAAAACTCTTATAAAGTGGGGAAGCATCCCGGTGGGTGTCGTCAAGCTCTGGGACAGGATTAAGGGCCTATCCGACTGGGAAGGCGTCCTGGAGAAGGAGCTTTCTGCATTTTCCTTCACTTTAAAAGAGAACTTTCCCTCATTACCTGAAGATTCCTTGACCCTTATTGAGACAGGAGGCACGGCCTCAACCATAGCGATGATGGACCTGGAGCTTCCCCGGTACGAGCACGAGAGGATTCACGGGCACAGGGTGGGCATTGAAAGGCTTAAGGAACTCTACCGGAAAATAAAAAAGACACCCCTCGCAGAAAGGGCCCTTCTCAAAGGGCTCCCGCCCGACCGGGCGGACTTGATAATGCCCGGGATAGGACTTACAATTATTACGATGGAAATGTTCGGAATGAACGGGATCGTTATAAGCGATACCGGCCTGCCCGAGGGGATAATAATCGAGGCTTTGAGGCATTAAGCAATCCATGCGCCTGCGCGGCATATTTAAGAAGCGCTCACTCTCGGGTTGCCTCGATTACGTAAGGGAGCCCATCGCAATATTCGACCGGGACGGCTCAATCCTCGAGGTGAACGCCTCGATGGCCGGCATCCTCAAGGAAGAAAAATCCCTCCTTAAAAAAAAGCCGCTTGAAAACCTGGGCGTGTTCGAGCCCATCCGCGACTGCATAAAACAGAGCATTCAAACCGGGGCCGAATGCACCGGGGAGATACATGTTAACGGGCTGATATACAAGGCGCAGGTCTATCCGCTCGAGGCCGACCGTGGGAAGCGGCTCGCGGAAGTGGTCTTTCAGGACGTGACCAAATTCGTGAACTTGGAGGAGGAGCTTGTGAGGAGAAACCAGCTCCTCATGGCGATAAATTCCATCTCCACCGCCTTTATATCCACCGACAGCATAAGCTCCGTCTTCGACAGGCTCATCGAGAAGATCGCCCTCATAACGGACCTTAACCTGTGCTGGATAGCCGCGAGGAGCGATTCGGGGTTCGTCATAAGGGGGTCTTCGGGCCTCTCGCGCGAGTTCAGGGAAAAACTCGATTCCGGAAAACTCGTCGACTACCACGGGGAGGTCCTCCGGTCCACCGAGCCCTTCTTTGTCCTCGAAGAGGACGAGGTCAAAAAATTCGAAGATATCTCGAAAGAGGGGATAATGTTCCTCGTGGGGCAGCCGCTTACGCTCGGGCCGGACAAGGCCGGGGTGCTGGCCATCGGGCACAGGTCGCCCGTCGGCATGGGCTTTGATCTGGCCTCGCTCCTCCACCTCATAGGGAACCACGTCTCCCTGATACTCGAAAAGGTCCGTCTGTACGAAGAGGCGGAATATCTGGCGGTAACGGACGCCCTTACGGGCATCTTCAACCTGAGATATTTCTATGACGCCCTGGCGCTTGAGACCGCGCGCGCAAGGCGTTACGAATACCCCTTTTCGATATCGCTTTTCGATATAGACGACTTCAAGGCCATAAACGACAACTACGGGCATCAGGCCGGGGACGAGGTCTTGAGGGGTGTTGCCTCCGCGATGAAAAAAGTGTCGAGGGAGTCCGACATCGTGGCCCGTTACGGCGGGGAGGAGTTCATAGTGATACTTCCCAATACGGCCAAGGAAGAGGCCCTCACGCAGGCCACGAGGGTGAAGAACGCCATAGAGATTGAAAGTTACCTCGAAAATAAATATATTAGAATATCCGTGAGCGGAGGGGTAGCCACTTTTCCCGACGACGGAACGGACGAAAAAAGTCTCCTTTATGCCGCCGATATGGCCCTGTACGAGGCCAAGGGCATGGGAAAGAAACAGATCCGGGCGGCAGGGCGATAGTTTGATGATAGTTTGGCGATAGCTTAACAACAGCTTCTAAGGGGGCGAGGTAACGATTTGAAAAAAGTGTTTGGAAGGCCTGTAAGCCTGAGGGAGGCCCCTTTCAGGTTTTGTCCCGGCTGCGGCCACAGCATACTGCACAGGATAACGGCGGAGTGCCTCGACCTCCTGGGGGTCAGGGAGCGGACGATACTTATAGCCCCCATCGGGTGCGCCGTCTTCGCATACGATTTCTTCAATTTCGACGTGGTCGAGATCCCGCACGGCAGGCCCCCCGCCGCCGCCACAGGCATAAAGAGGTGCCGGCCCGATAAGATAGTCATTTCCTACCAGGGGGACGGCGACCTGGCCGCCATCGGAACGGCCGAGATAATACACGCCGCAAACAGAGGGGAGAATATAACCGTATTCTTCGTGAACAATGCCGTTTACGGGATGACCGGGGGGCAGATGGCCCCGACCACGCTTTCCGGGCAGAGGACCACAACGACCCCCGGCGGAAGGAAGATAGCCGTTGACGGGCATCCCCTGAGGGTGGCCGAGCTCCTTGCGGCGCTCGACGGCGTCTCGTTTATCGCCCGCACCGCGCTCGATTCCCCCGCGAACGTCATAAAGACGAAAAATCTCTTCGAGAAGGCCCTGAGATACCAGATGGAAGAGAAGGGTTTCAGCCTCGTGGAGGTCCTTTCTCCCTGCCCCACGGCCTGGCGCATGACCCCGGAGGAGGCCCTGGGATGGGTAACGAACGAGATGAGTAAGATTTATCCTCCCGGCATTCTCAAGGACATCTATGCGAGAGGGGAAGCCCCCGTCTTGAACTTTAAAAATAACGCAAAAAATGATCTATAGCCTACTCATCGCCGGCTCCGGCGGGCAGGGCATCCTCTTTGTCGGAAAACTCATTGCCCAGGCTGCTATGCTCGAAGGCAAAAACGTGACCTGGTTTCCCTCCTATGGGGCGGAAGTGAGGGGGGGGACCGCAAATTGCACCGTCATAGTGTCGGACGGCCACATAGGCTCGCCTATAGTGCGGCACCCCGACATGATAATCGCGATGAACGAGGCCTCTTTCAAGCGGTTTGGAGGCACGATAAAAAAAGGCGGCCTAATCCTCGTGGATACCTCCATGGTGAGCCTGAAGGCGGGCGCAAACGGGGTGAAGGTGATCGGTGTGCCGGCGGGAGAGCTTGCGATAGCCCTCGATGCCCCCGTGGCGGCCAACATGGTCATGGCCGGGGCGCTGGCTGCGAAGGCCGGCCTCTGCAAAAAAGAGACCCTCCTTAAGGCCCTGGAGGAGCTTACCCCCAGAAGAAAGGCCAAATCCCTCCCTGTAAACAAACACGCCATCGAAAAAGGATGGGCATCGGTTTGAAACTCAGGAAGGCCCGGGTATCGGACGTAAAAGAGATACACAGCCTCGTAAACAGCCTCGCGCGTTCCCGCCAGATGCTCCCCCGGAGCCTTAACGAGCTTTACGAGAACCTGAGGGATGTCCTCGTTTGCGAGGAAGGGGGCGAGATAAGGGGCACCTGCTCCCTCCATATACTCTGGGACGACCTTGCCGAGATCCGCTCCCTCGCCGTGAAAAAGAACAAAAGGAGAGGGGGGATCGGGACCGCCCTCGTCCTTGAATGCCTTGAGGAGGCGAAGGGCCTGGGCGTCAGAAGGGTATTCGCCCTCACCTATAACCCCGGCTTCTTCAAGAAATTCGGCTTCATGGAGATAGATAAATCCCAACTTCCCCAGAAGATCTGGGGCGACTGCGTGAGGTGCCCGCATTTCCCCGACTGCGACGAGTACGCGGTCATAAAAGAATTCAATAAGGGAGAAAAAGGGTAGTGCTCAAGATCGGCGTCCTCGCCTCCGGAAGGGGTTCGAACTTCCAGGCGATAATAGACGGCGTAAAGAGCGGGTACATCAAGGCCCAAATCCGCGTCCTCATAACCGATAAGGCCGATGCCTATGTTATAGAACGCGCAAAAGAGAACGGCATAGAGCACCTCTACCTGGACCCGAAAGGGCATGCCTCAAAAGACGAGTACTTCGTAAAGATCGCCAAGGAGCTTAAAAAACACGACGTGGGCCTTGTGCTCCTCGCCGGGTTCATGAGGATAGTCCGCAAGCCTCTTTTGGATGCATTCCCGATGAAAGTCATGAATATTCATCCCGCGCTTTTGCCCTCGTTTCCCGGCCTCCACGGGCAGAAGCAGGCCGCGGACTATGGAGTGCGGATTTCCGGCTGTACGGTGCATTTTGTGGACGAAGGGATGGACACGGGGCCCATCATCATACAGGCCGCCGTCCCCGTCCGTCCGGACGATACGGAAGATTCCCTCTCGGAGCGGATCTTGAAATACGAGCATAAGATTTACCCGGAGGCAGTCAGGCTCTTTGCCGAGGGAAGGATAGATGTAAGGGGAAGGAAGGTTTTAATAAAAGATTATAAATTCCCTGAAGAGATTGTTGTAAACCCGCCTTTGGAATAAAAATTCATTCCATTTAGTGATGTGGGGCGGGCCATTTATTTACAATGCGATAATTAGCCCGCCCCGTTTTTTCCCTTAATATTTAACGAGGAATATATCCGCGGTCCCGCTGCCCGGATTTGTATTGCCGGGGAAGGAACCGTACGTGTCGCCGGTTACATAACAGCCCGCCGCGCCACAAGCAGCCGCCATGCCGTAATCCCCGCTTGAAGTCCCTTCCTCCTTTGTCCACAGTTTATTGCCGTCCGAATCATATTTGACGACAACGAGGTCCAGGTCGCCTGAGTTGGTATTGCCGTCGAGGTCCCCGCTTGACGAACCGGCAATATGGATATTCCCCGAAGGATCTACCGCAAGCCCAAAAGCTTTATCGTTCCCAATGGAGCCCAACTGCTTTATCCAGACAGGGTCACCACCGCTGAAGTTGAATTTTGCCAGTACGATGTCGGTGCCGCCCGTATTTGTGCCGCCCAGGTCACCCTGCGTGTAGCCCGCCACATAAATATCTCCAGCTGAGTCCACCGCAACTCCGAAGGCCATATCGTCCGCGGCCGTGCCTATGTGGGCTACTTCTGTCCAGGCCCTGTTACCGTTAGTGTCTAACTGAGCCACAAATATATCCGGGCCGCCGGGGTTGCCCCAGAGAGTACCATTCGTAGAGCCGGTCACATATATGTTCCCGGAAGGATCGAGGACTATGCCTGTATCGAAATCGAAAGCCGGGGTGCTCAGCCTGCGTGTCCATTGCAGGTTTCCGTCAGAGTTGTACTTGAGCACGAAGACATCCGGGTCGCCGGGAGGGCCGCCACCCAAGTCGCCGCTTGTGGAGCCGCTTATGTAGCAATTGCCGTCAGGGTCTACCGCCAGCCCTGTGCCCAGATCAGGCGCGGTGGAGCCGAGCTGCTTGCTCCAGATTTTGTTTCCGCCCATGTCGTACTTGACGAGGAATATGTCTCTTTCGCCCTGGTTTACATTCCCGTCAAAATCTCCGTATGTAAATCCGGCCACATAAACAAAGCCGGAGGCATCTACCCCCACGCCCATCCCCATATCGGCAGCGGACGAACCGAGCTGCCTTGTCCACTGCTTGTTTCCGGCTGAATCGTATTTGATGAGGAACATATCATCACTCCCCGCGCCTGGATTGCCGTCGAGGTTCCCATCTGTAGACCCCGTTATATAAATGTTCCCCAAGGCGTCCACAGATATATCCCTGGCGTGCTCCGTAAAAGCCGTGCCGGACTGGGCCAGGACCTCCACAGGTATTTGCGGGGTCGATGAGCCGCCGCCCCCGCAAGCCGCTATGAACAACACCGTTAATAAGAGCGGAAAAAATTTTTTAAACATACCTTCCCCCTACAGAATAGTTGCTTCTTTTGAGGTTAATTACGAATCCCGCCAACCTCCGATCCCCCCTTAGAGGCCGTATTATGAATTAAATTTAAAGAGATAATCAAGAATTTTTTACATCTTTAAGTTGTAAAAGGCCCCTCATCAATCCTCCCTTGCCGGGAGGAGGACGGGATGGGGTCAGCTCTTTTCCCGTTAAAAAACCCTCTCCTTTCGTGTAATATAAAGAAAATAAAGGGGAAATATGATACAACCTGCCCTGAAAAGGACTGCCCCTCTTGGAGGCAAAAAGGCGAAGGTAGATGCCGGGCTGCGGCCCACGCTCGCGAAGGTGCGGGAGGCCATTTTCAATATCCTGATGGGCCGCGTGGAGGGCTCGGTTTTCATTGACCTGTACGCCGGCACGGGGGCCATAGGGATGGACGCGATGGCGAGGGGGGCAAAGGCGGTCTATTTCGTCGAGGCCGACCGGAAAAGGGCCGGTAGGATAAAGGATCTTCTTTCAGGCTGCGGGTGCAGGCCCCGGGCGCACATATTCCAATTAAAGGCGGAGGCTTTTATAAGAAAGGCCGTTAAGGAGGGCATAAAAGCCGATATAATCTTTCTCGACCCCCCCTATATGTCCGGGGAGATAGAAAGGCTCCTTCCCCTTCTGGGGGAGAAGGGAGGGATCCTATCCGATAAGGCGGTCGTTGTGGCCGAACATTCAAAGAGGGAAAGCCCCCCTGAAGAGGCCGGGGTTTTGAAGAAGAAAAAATCCTACATATACGGGGACACTTACCTTACCCTGTACGAAAAAAAAAGTGAGTAAAAAAAGGACTGCCATACTCCCGGGGACCTTCGACCCGTTTACGAACGGGCACATGGACCTGCTTTTGAGGGCTTTAAGGATTTTCGATGAGGTCATAATCGCCGTGGCCCCGAGCCAGAAGAAAGAGCCCTTCTTTACCGTAAAAGAGAGGCTTGAGCTTATAAAGGGGGCCACAAAAAATATCGAGAACGTGCAGGTAGAGTCGTTTGAGGGCCTCCTCATGGAATATGTCAAATCCAAAGGGGCCGTTGCAGTCATAAGGGGCCTCCGCGCGGTATCGGACTTCGAGTATGAGATGCAGATGGCCCTTATGAACCGGAGGCTCGATAACGGGGTGGAGACCGTATTCATGATGCCCTCGGAGGAATATTCGTTCCTCACCTCGACGATCATCCGGGAGGTCGCCTCGTTCGGGGGCGAGGTCAAGGGGCTTGTCCCCGAAAACGTGGAACTCGCGTTGAAGAAAAAGAGAGGAGCGTGAAAATGGCGAAAGAGGCCCTTTTGATAATAGACATGCTCAACGACTTTACCCTTCCCGGAGCGCCGCTCGAGGTCCCCGACAACCGGAAGATAATCCCGTTTATCAGGAGGGAGATAGAACTTGCCCGCAATGAGAGAAAGCCGGTTATTTATGTATGCGACAACCATGACCCCGAGGACAGGGAATTCGAGCGTTTCGGCTGGCCTCCCCATGCCGTGAGGGGCACAAACGGGTCTGAAATCGTAAAGGAAATAAAACCCCTGCCCGAAGACATTGTTATAAAAAAGACAACATATTCAGGCTTTTATAAGACAAAACTTAAAGAAACACTTGATAGTCTCGGCGTGGACTCTGTCCGCATGACCGGCTGCCTCACTCATATCTGCATCATCTTCATCTCTTATGAATGCGTGCTTTTGGGATATAGGACAACCGTGGTGAGCGATGCCATAGCCGATGTCTCGCCCGAGCTCCACGATGCCTCTTTGAAAATAATGAGGGACGTTGGGGTGATTATAAAGTGAGGGGGCAATAAGGGACAAATATATTTATGTTCCATACCGCGAAATCTAAAGAGATACTCCAGGGAAAAATAACGGACGTTTACTTCGAGCGCACACTCAAGATACTCCGGGCCAAAGGGATAAACCCCGTAGTAAAGGCCGAGTTCATAGCCAAGACACTCCCCGAGGACTGGCCCTGGGCCGTTTTTGCCGGGCTTGAAGAGGTCATCCATCTCCTGAAAAAACTTCCCGTGAAGGTTCGGGCCATGAGGGAGGGGACGGTCTTTTACCCTTATGAGCCCGTGATGGAGATAGAGGGCAGATACCAGGATTTCTGCGTTTACGAGACCGCCGTGCTGGGCCTCATCTGCCAGGCCTCGGGCGTGGCCACACGCTCCTCAAGGTTCAAAAACCTTGCGGGACCGAGACTTGTCATCAGTTTTGGCGCAAGGCGCATGCATCCGGTGCTTGCCCCGATGATAGAGCGGAACGCCTATATCGGGGGGTGCGACGGCGTGGCGGTCGTCCGCTCGGGCGAGCTTATAGGCGAGGAGGCGATGGGCACGATGCCCCACGCCCTGATACTCTGCATGGGCTCCACGGTCGAGGCACTTAAGGCCTATGACGAGGTCCTTCCCCCGGAGGTTAAACGGGTTGCGCTTATAGACACCTTTAATGACGAAAAGTTTGAGTGCCTGAACGTTGCGGAGGCGCTTGGAGAAAAACTCTTTGCCGTGCGCTTCGATACCCCGGCCTCCCGCAGGGGGGATTTTTACCGCATCCTGGAAGAGTGCCGGTGGGAGCTGGACCTGAGGGGGCATAAGCATGTTAAATTTTTCGTAAGCGGCGGCATTAAAGAATATGACGTGCCCCGGCTCAATCCGCTTGTGGACGGCTACGGCATAGGGACCTCGATCAGCAACTCGCCGGTTGTGGACTACGCCATGGACATTATGGAGGTCGAAGGGAGGCCCATCGCAAAAAGGGGCAAATGGTCCGGCTCGAAGAGGGTCTTGAGGTGCCCAGCCTGCCCGGAACACAAGATAGTGCCCGATACCCCGGAGGCCCATTCTTCTTCCTGCGGAGAAAAGTTCGAGGACGTCCTCGTTGCCGTCCTCGATAACGGGAGCGAGCTTTTGGAGCCCGAAACGCCGCAGGAGATAAGGGAGCGCACCCTGACCCGGACAAAGAAAGCCTTCGGCTCTTAATGGGCTCCCTGTATATCGTCTCCGCCATCCTCATCTGGAGTTCTCTCGGCATATTCGTGCGCCTTCTCGATATTCCCGTCCATGTGATCATGTTCTATTCGGCCCTCTTTTCCGCCCTCCTGACCGGCACGCTTATCTTCATCCTCGGCTGGAAGGAGTTCCTCCCCGGCGCGAAAGGGATCGCCTTTCTAAGTTTTGTGGCCCCGCTCAACCTCATCAATGTATTCACCTTCTTTTATGCCTACAGGCATACGACCGTGGCGAACGCGATCCTCACCCACTACATAGCGCCGGTGCTTGTGGCTTTTATGGCGCCGATCTTTTTAAAAGAAAAATTGACGAGGAACATCCTCATAGCGGTGGTTGTGGCCACGGCGGGCCTGTGGATAATGATGGGGGCCGACATAGGGGCCCTCCTTTCCGGCATACAGGGGACAAACGGCAACACCGCAGGGATAATCTCGGGGCTCCTTTCGGGGGTCGCCTATGCGCTCCTCATAATCACTTTCCGGGTGAATTCCCAGAAATTCGGGGCCCTGGCCCAGACCTTCGTCTTAAATTCCGTGATGAGTGTTTTGCTTTTGCCCTTCGTCGGGGAATTTCCGCTCCATAGCCTCCACTGGCTCCTTCTCATGGGGTTTGTGCATTCTGCGATAGCGCCTTTTCTCTATTTGAAGGGCCTGCAGACGGTTGCGGCAAACAGGGCCGCGGTGCTCGGGTATTTCGAGCCCGTGGGCGCGATCCTCTTCGGGATGCTCCTCCTGGCCGAATATCCTTCGGGAAAAAGCATCCTGGGGGGCGCATTGATACTTGTCGCGGGTTATTTTACACTTAAGAGAAAATGAAACAGCTCTTTTTTGCAAGTGTGCTTCTATTCCTATTGCGTGGTCTCCTTTTTGCGGAGGAGGGGCCGCCTCCCCGCGACGCCGTGGAGCTAAGGCTTGAGGAGGCCGTCCGGACCGCACTCCTCGAAAACCTTGCCTTGAAAAGGAGCGCCCTCGATGTGGAGTCCGCCAGGGCCGATGTCCTCGTAAACGAGGGGGAATTCGACCCTGCCTTCGGGGTGGACCTGCTTTATTCCTATGAAAAGAGGCAGTCCGTGAGCCGCCTTGTCTCGCCGGAAGATAGGGAAGTGATCTATGATCTCTCCTTCGGCGGAAAACTGAGGACAGGCACGGAATATACACTCGAATGGGCAAACCGGAAGGTAAAGACAAACCTTTTCTTTGCGGACTTGGACCGGTATTATTCCTCCGAGCTCCGGTTAAACCTCTCCCAGCCGCTCTTGAAAGGGCTTGGGAGGGATGTGCAGGAGGCGCGCGTGAGGGCGGCAATATCGGCCGTGGGGAGCGCGGGCCTCCGGGACAGGAGGCGCGCCGAGGAGATAATCCTCGATACGGGAAGCGCTTACTGGGAGCTTGGTTTCAGGATGGTGGAACTCGACGTGGCAAGGCTCTCCCTCAGGTTCGCGGAGGCCCTTTTGAACGAGATAAGGCAAAAGATAGAAATAGGCACTCTGGCCCCCATTGAGGCTTACGAGGCGGAGGCGGAAGTCTATTCCCGCCGCGAGGCGATCATAAACGCGGAGAAGGCCCTGAAAGACGCCGGGGACAACCTGAAGAGGATACTGAACCTCCCGGACTGGTCAAAGGACATCTTTCCTTCCGACCAGCCGACTCCCCCGGCAGTGGCGAGAATCCCCGAAGAGCCCCTTTCGGATGTCCTCCAAAGGCGCTTCGATTACAGGGCCGCCCTCGAAGATATCAGGAACCGGGAGATACTCGAAAAGTTCTACAGGAACCAGACCCTCCCGGAATTGAACATCTTGGGCGGGGCCGGTCTCAACGCGGCCCAGGGGGAACTGGGCAGGACATATTCGGACCTGGGCTCCACGGACTATTACAGTTGGGAGGTCGGCTTGGGCTTTAGCCTGCCGTTGGAGAACAGGACGGCCAAAGGCACCTACAACAAGGCCCGGTACGAGGCCGATAAGGCAAAACTTGCCGCGACCGAACTTGAGCAGAACATATTATATGAACTGAGGGAAGCGAGGCGGGCCCTCATGGCCTCAGGCCAGACGATAGAGGCCGCCGAAAGCAGGCGGATAGCGGCGCAGAAAAGGTTCGAGGCCGAGCGGGAGCGCTTCAGGGTGGGGTTTGCCGTGTTGAATGACGTCTTCAGGCTTGAGGTGGATTACAACACCGCCGTATCGGACGAGAACAGGGCAAGGGCCAATTACGCCATCGCCCTTATGAGGCTCGAGCAGGCATCGGGGAGACTTCTGGAAAAGTACGCAGGCACCCAATAATACTCATTGGTATTAGAATAATAATATGGCAAAAAAAATAAGCCTTCTCGTTATAGTCCTCGCCATCGCCCTCTGGGCCTTCTGGATGAAGCGGGACAGGGACGCGGTGAAATACCCCACAGTGCAGGCCAGTAGGGGGGACATCGTATATTCCGTGAGCGCCACCGGGCGCGTAATGTCAACCAACCTTGTGAATGTCGGGGCGGAGGTCTCCGGCACGATAAAAAAGATAAATGTGGAGCCGAACACGCCCGTAAGGGCAGGAGAGGTGCTGCTTGAGCTTGACAGGGAAAAACTCGAGGCCCAGCTCTCCCAGGCGAGGGCCGGGGTCGAAAAGTCGAAGGCCGCCCTCGCAAGGGCCGGGACCGAACTCGCCCAGGCCCGGGACGATTTCATAAGGGCGGAAGACCTTTTCGCGCGAGGCCTTGTCTCGAAGGCCGATTACGATTCCAAGACCCATGCCCATGACGCAAAAAAGGCCCAGGAGGCCGAGGCCAAAGCGGAGCTTACGAATTCGCTGGCCTCGATGAGGAGGGCCGAGGACGACCTCTCGAAGACGATGATAGTGTCGCCCATGAACGGCGTGGTGCTCACTGTTGAGGTGGAGGAGGGTCAGACCGTGGCCGCGAGCTTTCAGACCCCCGTCCTCTTGACGGTGGCCAACTTGAGGGAGATGGAGATGCACGCCTTCGTGGACGAGGCCGATGTGGGGATGGTCCGCCCCGGCGAGAAAGCCATATTTTATGTGGACTCCTACCCGGACAAGGAATTCCGCGGCGTAGTTAAGAAGATTTACTATTCGCCCACAATAGAGCAGAACGTGGTGACCTATGAGACGATACTCTCTGTGGGCAACGAAGACCTTCTCCTGAGGCACGGGATGACGGCCAATATAAAAATAATAATAGAAGAGAGGAAAAACGCGCTCCTCATCCCGAGCAAGGCACTCAGGGCGCGTCTCAAAGAGGAGACCGCGGAAGGGCTTCCAAAAGGCCCTTCGGTCCTTGTCCTCGAAGGAGTGAGGCCCGAGAGGCGCCCCGTGGAGACGGGCATAAGCGACGAGGAGAACACGGAAATAATAAAAGGGCTTAAAGAGGGCGATAAAATTATACTCGAATCCGAAGGGGAGAAAGAGCCCCGCAGGAGAAGGTTTTACGGTTTCTAAGATGGTCCACTTAGACTCGATTTTTTATTCCCTTAAAGCCAACAGGATGAGGAGCGCCCTCACGGCGCTCGGGGTGATAATCGGCATAGCCGCCATACTCGCCATGATAGCCGTTGCCGAGGGGACCAACAGGAGGCTCCAAATGGAGATCGCCAGCATGGGGACAAACCTCCTCCTTATTCTTCCGGGCGCGCAGACCTCCTCGGGCGTGCGGATGGGCGCGGGCGGTGTCACAACACTCGTCTACGAGGACGCACTTGCCATAGAGAAACTCGATTCCGTCCGGGCCGCGGCCCCCGGCGTGCGAAAGGTCGTCCAGGCGGTCTACAAGAACCTGAACTGGGCCACCTCCGCCGCCGGCGCCGCCCCGCAGTTCGAGACCGTCCGCGAGTGGCCGGTCGAAAGGGGAAGGTACTTCACCGTGAACGAGATGGAGACCCAGGCAAAAGTTTTGGTCCTCGGGAAAACCGTCGTCGAAAACCTCTTCCCTTCCGAAGACCCCATGGGGAAAATCGTAAGGGTGGACAGGCTCCCTTTCCGCGTCATCGGCATCCTCGAGGAGAAGGGGCTTTCCCCCGGGGGGCAGGACCAGGACGACATAATCGTTATCCCGTTAAAGACCATTCAGCGGAAGATGATGGGCATAACCCATGTAAGCTCCATTACGGTCAAGACAAGACCGGGCAAGCTCGCCTCCGCCCAGGATGATATAAAAGCCCTCTTGAGGGCCCGGCACCGCGTTCCCCGGTACGAGGAGAACGATTTCAGCATCCTGAACCTTACCGAGATGCTCCGCACGGCGCAGAGCACCGGGAAGGTAATGGGGTATATGCTGGGGGCCGTGGCCTCGGTCTCCCTCATCGTGGGCGGGATCGGCATCATGAACATAATGCTCGTCTCCGTGACCGAAAGGACGAGGGAGATAGGCATACGCAGGGCCATCGGGGCCCGGCGCTCAGAGATAAAACTTCAGTTCCTCACGGAGGCCCTTGTCCTCTGCGGGGCCGGAGGCGTGGCCGGGGTTCTCCTGGGGTTCGGCGTGGAAAGGCTCCTTGCGGCCCTTACCCCCCTTGAGACTTTCATCCCATTGTGGGCCGTAATGCTCTCCTTCGTATTCTCCTTGGGGGTGGGGCTCCTCTTCGGGTATTACCCCGCGAAGAAGGCCGCCTCGGTCGAGCCCATAGTAGCACTTAAATATGAGTAGGGGGTGCCTTCACGCACCCCAGTTGTAAAAGTTTCGCCCTTTCTGCAAAATATCATTTGAATCTGAAATTTGAGATTTGAGATTTTATGAAAGTCTGCGAGATATTTACGAGCATACAGGGCGAATCGAGCCACGTGGGCGAGCTTTGCACATTTATCAGGTTTTCAGGCTGCAACCTCCGGTGCTCCTACTGCGACACCCGGTACGCCTATAACGGCGGGATGGAGCTCACCGAGGGCGAGATCATAAACGAGGTCTCCCTTGTGGGCGTAAACCTCGTCACCGTGACCGGGGGCGAGCCCCTCATGCAGGAGGGCGCGTTTCACCTCGTGGAAAGGCTCCTTGCAGACGGCCACCGGGTGCTTGTGGAAACCAACGGCTCCCTGAGCATAAAAGAGATGGACCCGCGCGCGGTCGTCGTCCTCGATATAAAAACCCCGGGAAGCGGCATGTGGGAGGAGATGGACCTCTCGAACCTGCATTTCCTTAAGCCCGAAGACGAACTCAAGTTCGTCATAGTGGACAGGGCGGATTACGACTGGGCCAAAGATTTCATAAAAGAAAACCGCCTGAAAAAGAAGTGCAAGGTGCTCTTTTCCCCCGCCTTCGGCATGATCGAGCCCGCCGCGCTCGCCAACTGGATGCTCCAGGACCGCCTCGACGTTCGATTCAATTTGCAGGCGCATAAATACATCTTCGGCCCGGATAAAAAGGGCGTGTAAGCGAGGCTTTTCAGGTCAATTGCAATTTCTTTTTGAGAGGATTGAGGACATCCTTTAAAAGGCTGGAAGCATTGAAAATTTCTATTCCAATAAGGTTCCTGTTTTTATCCATTTCGAGATTTATCCCCGGAGATATCTCGACTATCTCCTCCTCTTCGCCTTCTTTGGCGATATAAAGGATGTCCTCTTTTTCGTCATAGTACACTTTAAGGTCGTCCATTAAATCCTCCTCCATCTTCCGGAGTTGATCCTGTTGTCTTTCTGGCCCTCTTTTAAAGGATGTATTGTCAGTAGTTTAACATTCTCCCCTTCATAATGATAAGCGACCATTATCTCCCGCATTCTTCCATACAGGAGAGAAGTGCTTATCGCGATCTCGTGACCCGTTGCGGCATCCAGATATCTTTCTTTCGCATTTTCAAAAATTTCCTTGGGAAGAGCCGGGGCTATTGCGCGCATCCTCAATCTTCTATTAAGATGGTCCGAAAAAAGAATTTCCATTCGGCCTATTGTAAATTATTCTGAAATTTGTTTCATTCTGGATGAATTTTTGTGGATGAATTTTTGGCAAATTTTACATGAATTTTCTACGCTTAAACGCTTTTACATCATCACTTGAAAGATCAAACCACTCCCCCTTTTTCCTTTTCTCCTCGAATCTCTTATGCCAGTAAGCCTCTATTCCAATTGGGTCATCTGTTTTAATTTTATGCACTATTGATAGATCCTCGGGAAGTTTGATTCCTAAATCATAGTTTCGCCTCTCAACGGAATTACTTCGGCCTATCTTGTAAAAACGACCTGACTTCATTAAGTATACGTACCAAAATTCGACATCGGTTTCATCTGAATTTAGTTCACTCTTATTTTGCAAAGAATGAGCTTCCTTTTTGCAGATTTCAACAACGTCATGATATCCAGGTTTGTCTTTGCAATAGCTGAGGATTTTTCGAGCCACTTCAGACTTTTTGCCAAATCGGCGAATAGTGTCGTGACTGGGAAAACCTGTTGTATTATGAGCCTTTAGTCGAAAATCGCCCGCAGTAGGAAATTTTTTTACTTCTTTAATTAATAAAATTATTTGTTCTATTAACTAATTCTTATCATAGGCAGATTGCAGCTTGTTTGGCTCTAAGCCTGCTTCCTTAACAGCATCGCCCCATCTTGCCCAATATTTGCCATACCAATCAGAATACTTAATGCCTGTTTCCCTCTCAAATCTATCCCTGCCTAATGGAATGCCATTATTTTCCTTGGCTGTTCTGATAATTTCATTAAGAATGTGTTGTTTGTTCATGAACTTTTTCGTCTTGGTGCCATAAGCTTTTGAGGATTGTAGCAGATAGGGTTTTAGAGAGGCAAGAGAAATATATGCGAATTGAAAAGGGAGTGAATTAGCTTAAGAGGTTTTTCTTTTTCCTACGCCTCACGAAAGATTTTCCAGCCGATATGGGTTTAAGAGAAAAGTCCAAGCGGTTTTCTCTCATCTCATCCAGGTCGCCTTCCCATTGCACCTTGCCAGCAAGCTCAAGGAGTTTTTTTTGGTTTTCTTTTTCACCTATGAGGGCCTTTTCCCTTCGCGTCTGCTCTTTAAGCTCCTTTTCCTCCTGGGCTTTCCAATCGAAAACAAGAGGGGTATGGCCTCTCAGTTTGAGGAGTTCTTTGGCTTTCTGCCGACTTATTATCTTTAATCTCGCGTGCATATTCAGCACCCCCAAGGTATGTCATTATTATATGCATTTTTGATGCGCATTCAACTCTCGGGCAGGTTTCTCTTTACAAAGCATAAGTCAAATACGTCCTTATGGAAATCCCGATGGCTCTTATCATCTTTCCCGTACAATCGCTTTATCGTAAAATTTAAAAAATCAGGATTTTTGGGGGGTAATGTGGAAAAAAGAAACGAACGAAGACAGCCGGTCAACTTTCAAATTCTTGTCTGGACCGGCGATTTGGACTTGCAGGTCAAAGGGCTTGTTATTAATATAAGCAAAGGCGGGTTGAGCTTTTACGCGGAAGAGCCCTTTAGCCCGAGGGACCACGTCATGGTCCGGTACCCTCACTTTGAAGAAAGAAAGACAGAAATAAAATGGGCACACAGAATTCTCCCCGATCTCTGGAGGGTAGGGGTTCGATTTACTTAAGTATTAACGATTTAAAGAGGCGCGGCTCAGATACGTCTTTATCTCGTGCTCGAAGTTGTCGCTGAGGATGCCACTGCCAAGGACGTTATTTATCTCATCCATCCTCCAGAAGCGGAGTTCGTCTATTTCCTCTTTATTGAAGGAGAAGATGCAGTTGCCGTCCACGAGGCACTTATAGGTGTGGACAAGCTCGGTCTCGTAATCGTTTGAATGCTTATAGGTGTAAAGGAATTCTATCGGGGATGAAATTCCAAGCTCCTCTTCCATTTCTCTTATAGCCGCTTCTATCAGTTTTTCCCTGGGGTCCACGTGGCCGCCCACGGAGGTGTCCCATCTGCCTGGGGCCACGTCTTTTTTCATCGAGCGCTTCTGGAGGAGGACCCTGCCCCCGGGATCGAAGACGAGTACATGGACCACCCTGTGGAGAAGAGAGGGGTTCCCGTGCATCTCGGAGCGGGGGGCAAGGCCAAGGACCTCCCCCCGCTCGTTCACTATCTCAAGGAATTCCTCGCTCAATTCTTTTTGCCCTTGCCGTGTCCCTTTCCGTTCCCGTTGCCTTTGCCCTCTTTGGGCCCTTTGCCTTTCTTCTCCTTCTCCGCCTTCACGTGGATGGTCTTGAAGTCCGAGCCCCCGGACCTCAGCTCCATCACGTATTCGGGCGAGAGGGCATGGTACTCGGACATGAAGCGAAGGTTCACAAGGTTTATTATATCGGCATCGACAAGCCGGATCTCATGCCATCTGTGCCTCGGCCACTTCTTGTAATAGCCGTAAGCCTTCCCATAAGGGGGGCCAACCTTCACGACCTTCACAGGGACATAATAGACCTCCGGGCCTATGCCGTAGCGGAGGGATATGTCCCACCAGCTCGTGCCCCTCAGCCTCAAGTCCACGATAACGGACGGGGAGACCCGCGCCCTCTGGGCTATGAAGAAGACGACAGGAAGCTCATCGTCCCGGACCCTCTTTTTGCTTATGGCTATTACCGTGGGCTCCGGCACCCTGTAATAGTCCCCTACGGCGAGATAAAAGCTCCTTATGCCTTCGTCTCCGAGGGCTATGCCCATCTCCAATGCCGCATGGGAGCTTTTGGGGACTGAAAGTGCCAAAGGAAAGATTATCAATAAAAGCGGTAAAACTTTTCTCATAGCGCGCCTCCTTTCTGGTATATTTTAAGGTCTCCATTTTCCATAAAGCAAATGAGCGAGATCACAAAAAAACGGGAAATAGCGAGTTGGTGCCTCTACGATTTCGCCAATTCGAGCTATTCGGCTGTGATAATGGCCGTGGTATTCCCCGTCTATTATGCCAACGTGGTGGTGGGGAACGAGGCGGGCAGGGGGGACCTCTGGTGGGGGAGGGCGGTCTCCCTGAGCATGCTCCTCGTGGCGGCAAGCTCCCCCTTCATCGGCGGCATCGCGGACAGGAGCGGGTTGAGGAAAAAATTCCTCATTGCCTATACTCTACTCTGCGTCACTGCGGTGGCCCTCTTTTCCACCCTCGGGAAAGGCTCCGTTGTGGAAGGCTTTTTCCTCGTGCTTCTTGCCAATATAGCGATGGAAGGGGGGCTTGTCTTCTACAACTCCTTCCTGCCCGATATCGCCGAAAGGGACCGCCAGGGACGGGTGTCGGCCTGGGGCTTTGCGATGGGATACGCGGGCTCCATATTGTCTCTTTTCATAGCGCTCCCGCTTGTGAAGAGAGGCGAATTCGATACGGTCTGGCTCTCTGTCGCCATGTTCTTTCTGTTCTTTTCCCTGCCTGCTTTATTCTTTCTCCCCCGCGATGTGAGGGGGCAAAGGTTCCTCGCAAGCGCCGGAGAGGGCATAAAAGACGGGTTTGCGAGCATTAAGAGGGTATGGCTCCGCGACCCCTCTATAAGGCGCTTTCTTATTGCTTTTTTCCTGTACGAGGACGGCGTGAATACCATCATAGTGTTTTCGAGCATCTTTGCGGCGACGAGCTTCGGGTTCCGGAGCGAGGAGCTTGTGGCCCTGTATCTCCTCGTGCAGTTTACGGCCCTTGTGGGGGCCCTTCTGCTTGCCAAACAGATAGACCTCCGGGGGCCTAAAAAGGTGATAACGGGGAGCCTCCTTGTCTGGCTATCCGTCACCATCGCGGCTTATTTCGCACAGGAGAAGTCGGCTTTCTGGGTTATCGCCACCCTTGCCGGGACGGGACTCGGCACGGTCCAGGCGGCATCGAGGGCGCTGTACGCCCGGTTCATCCCCCACGGAAAGGAGTCGGAGTACTTCGGGATATACTCGATGATGGGGAAGACCTCGGCTGTGCTGGGGCCCTTTCTCTTCGGCACGCTCTCTGCCGCCACCGGTTCCCAGCGCCCGGCGGTGCTTGCCGTGGGCGGGTTTTTTCTGCTGGGGCTCCTTGTCCTCCTCCCGTTGCGGGAGCCCTGATTTTTGTATAATAACCTTATGAGGCCCATAATAGACGAAGACCTGTGCATCGGGTGCGGAAACTGCTCGGAGGTCTGCCCTTCCATATTCCACTTGGATGAGGAACTGGGGAAGGCCCAGGTCATCGACCCGGAGGGGTGCGAGATAGCGGGTTGTTGCGAGGCGGCCGCCGAGAACTGCCCTGTGGAAGCTATTTCCATCGAAGAATAAGGTACTTACCTCAGAAGCTTAATTTGATTCTTTAAGGAAAGCCGCTAATTTAGCGTCTTTAAAAAATAAAAACCCGGGGATGCGGGGGCTCCCCGGGGATGCCTTTCCGAGGGGGAGGGTTCACCTCGTCAAAGGCTTATTTATTATAAGCAGTTTCCTTTTTTATAGTCAATAGTATCTAAATTCACGAGTTCCCCCTAAAAAATTGGGGGGACTTCTCTATCTAAATTCCTCTGTAATTGGAAAAAATTTTGTATTTTCAATTATAATTCCTAATCGCGTTAGCGCAATAAACCCTATTCCGGAGGAGCAATGGACCTGAAGGTTTTAGTTATATCCATATGCCTCGTTTTCCTGGCCGCGGGCTGCGAGAAGAAAGAGCCAAAAGCGGGCCCTGGCGGGGGCTCTCTCGGCGTGGAGCAGGAGTTAAGATTTCTCCAGAATGTGGTCAAGGACGACCCCAACAACATAAACGCCTGGATCAAGCTCGGCAATATCAATATGGACATGGGCAAGTATCAGGACGCCGTCGCCTCATACTCCCGAGCGCTCGAGCTGGACCCCAATAACCTCGAGGTCAGGGTGGACATGGGCAGTTGCTACAGGTACATGGGCATGCCCGAAAAAGCCATCGGGGAGTACAAAAAGGCGCTCGCCATAAATCCAGACCACCCGTTTGCGAACAAGAACATGGCCATCGTGCTGGCTTACGACATGAGGAAATATTCCGAAGCGGCCGAAGTGCTGGACAATTACCTGAAGAAGAACCCCGGAGACCCCGACGCCGCAAAAGTGAGGGAGGAGATAAGGAGCCTGCGGGCCAAGGCGGCTAATCCTTCATTGCCTTGATGAGCCTCTCGTATTTTTCCGCCCCCACGCATTCCTTCGCGGCCGGGCACCACATGAGGCAGCTCATCTTCATGTCCCTGTGGATAGTATGTTTGCAGCCCTTGCAGTCCGTCTCCGGCTCGTCGGACCATATCTCGTTCACGGCCCCGCAAAAGTAGCAGGTCATCTCCTCGGGGAAAGGGCTTCTGATCTCTCTGCTTCCCGGACAACCTTCTTTCAGCATGACTTTATTCTCTCACCCGGAAATAAAAAACGCTATGACGGAAATCATAAATCATTGAAATTATAATGTTGGCTCTTCCTTCCATCGGCGGAAGAGATTGTGCTCGATCCCTGCGGCATCGAGGACCTTGCCCGCGAAGAAATCTATAAGCTCGTCCAGGTTCTTGGGGCCGTAATAGAAGGCCGCCACGGGCGGCGCTATTACCACGCCGAGCCTCGCCAGCTTCAGCATGTTCTCCAGGTGTATGGCGCTGAAAGGCATTTCGCGCGGGGCGAGGACAAGCTTGCGCCCTTCTTTTATGGTCACATCGGCCGCGCGCTCGATAAGCCCCGAGGCGTACCCGTTGGCTATGGCGGAAAGGGTCTTCATGGAGCAGGGCACAACGAACATCCCGTCCGTCCGGAATGAGCCGGAGGCTATCGGGGCCTCTAAAAATTTTTCCGGGTAAAGGAAAAGGAGCTTGGAGCCGTAAAGGCCCCTCAGCGTCTCCTCTATTACGCCCAACTGTCTTCCCGCGACCATGAGCGGGGTCTCCTGCTCTATTATGGTAAACGCGGCATCGGAGATGACCATATGCACCTCGTGCCCCCCTTTAAGCAGTTCTTCGAGGGTCCGCAGGCCGATTTTGGCCCCGCTCGCGCCGGTTACGGCCATGATATAACGCTTCATTAATTCATATTAACATAAAGCCGAACCCGGCCTATTTTTCTGAATTTTCAATCCGCGCCGCTAAAAGCTGTTTATTCAAGCAGTTACAAAGTCCATCTGAAATTTTTTTTCAATACCCACCCCTGCACCCCTCCCAAGAGGGAACTTTTAAAGGAACCCCTCCCGACCTCCCCTTGTAAAGGGGAGGAATCTAACCCCGCGTTTTGAAAGAGCCAAGCACTCAAAGGGCTTCTCAGGTTGAGTGCTCGGCAAGCATAAACCTATAAGGGATGACCCCGTCAAGATGACGCGTTGCACCATTTTCATGTCACCCTCGAATGGACAAAAAAAATGAGAGCGGCAGCGCGACAGTACCTGATTCATTTCGACATGCTTAAACACGTAATATTGTGTGTGGGATAAAGAAGGTTGTAGATGCTGGCCCGGCCCCCCCGCCGGTCGGAGAGTTGGATTCCTTCCTGTAGTCCTCAATAGACAAAAATTCTTTAAATTATATATATTACTCAAACCATGCTCACATGATGATGAAAAAAGATACTAAGCAAACATCTCTAACTTTAGCGTCTGAGGACTCAATACTCCAGGCCGCTGACAAGCTTGTCAGTGCTGCAATGGCTTTACTGAGAACAGCAAAAACAGAAGAAGACCTAAGAATCGGATTTGAGAAAGTCCTTGAACCACTCTGCATCGGTCTGGGCATCAAGATAGCACCAAAATATGAGAAGTCTATATCCGCAGTGGGGCGCGCTGATGCACTACATGGGCAGGTTATTATTGAATATGAGAGGCCAGGGGCGTTTCAATATAGCAAAGCAATAGAACATGCTTTCGAGCAACTCTTTAATTATATTCAAGGGGAAGCTAAAGACGCTAAAGAAACCCTTTTTCTATTTGACCCTAAATTCGTAGGAATTGGTTTTGATGGAGAACAAATATTTTTTGTGCAATACAGAGGAGATAAAAACAAGCCTAAAACTAAACTGGACAAAAGAGAATTTATCCTTATAGGCCCATATTCTTTTGATTTGTATAGCGCAAGGACATTTCTTACCTATCTGCGTTCGCTTTCTCGCAAGTTGCTTACCGCCGAAAACCTCGCTGAGGTCTTTGGACCTTCGAGCGAAATAGCGCCGATGGCCGTATCTGCATTTGTCGATGCATTGGAAAATTGGGGGACTGAAAGAGTCACTGTCTTCTTGAACGAATGGAAGCGTCTATTTGGCATTGTATATGGAGAACAATTCAGCGCCCATCAGAAAGAAGAGGCAAAGGCGTTAGAGGAACTTTATAAAGTCAGCAAAGAAACGGATTTTCAGAAACTGCTTTTTTCCGTTCACACCTATTTTGCTCTCTTGATGAAGTTTATTGCTGCAGAAATTATAACTCTTAAAGAAAGCTCTCTTAGCTCTTCTTTTTGCCTGAATATGGCGCATGCCTCAAAAGAAGATTTTAAGCAGCAACTTTTAAATATAGAAGATGGATGGATATATTCAAAACGTGGCATTACGAATTTTTTAGAGGGCGATTTCTTCTGCTGGTATCTCGATGCACTTTCTCCCCGTCTCGGGGATGCGATAAGGAGTGTAACAAGAGCACTCTCAGAGTTTGAACCAGCGACAACTGTTCTATATCCTGAATCTACGCGAGACCTTCTTAAAAAGTTATATCAATACTTAGTACCGCAAGAAGTAAGACACAAACTCGGTGAATACTATACACCGGATTGGCTTGCTGAACTGACTTTGAACGAGGTCGGTTACGATGGTAATACCTTAAAGCGATTTCTTGACCCTGCCTGTGGGTCCGGTACCTTTATGGTGCTTGCAATTCAAAGAGCAAGGGAATATGGCCGCCATCACAGAGAACCGCCAATAGAAACGACAAAAAGAATCCTTGCAAATATATGGGGCTTTGACCTGAACCCTTTGGCGGTAATTGCCGCTCGTACCAACTATCTTTTCGCTCTTGCGGATGTAGTACATGAGTTGCCCACGGTTGAAATTCCTGTTTACCTTGCAGATTCCGTTTTGTGGCCTGAAAAAAGCGGCCGCCAGCTTGAATTGTCGCCCGGGAGTTTGTCTATTTCCATTCCGACTTCTATAAAAACTTTTTTTGTTCCCAGGATCTGGATTAAGAACGCAGGATTCTTAATGAGAAAAGCTGCGCCGCTTGTAGAAAAAATGGCGAGAGAGCATTATACGGGGCCGGAAGCCCTAGAGCAATTCAAGAAAGAAGGTCTTGCATTCCCACCTTATGAGGAAATTGTTGAAGGTTTTTATAGTGAGATATTAAAACTGGAAGAGCAAGGCAAAAATGGTATATGGGCGCGATTTCTCAAGAATGCCTTTGCCCCGATGGTAGCAGACAAGTTTGATTTTGTAGTCGGCAACCCTCCCTGGATTCGCTGGGGATACTTATCAAAAGAGTATCGTGATGCGACCCTGCCTCTCTGGCAGAATTATGGTTTGTTTTCATTGAAAGGGCATGCGGCCCGTCTCGGCGGGGGCGAAAAAGATTTTTCCATGCTTTTCACTTATGCGGCAATAGATTACTACTTAAAAGAAAATGCAAAGCTCGGATTTCTCATTACCCAGGAAGTTTACAAATCCAAAGGCGCCGGGGAGGGATTCCGAAGGTTTCGGCTGGGAGATGAAAAACCCTTCAAAGTCCTCAAGGCACATGATCTGGTCACTGTCCAACCATTTGAGAAAGCGGCAAACAAAACGGCAATGATAATTTTGAAGAAAGGCAGACCGACCACTTATCCAGTGCCGTATACATTATGGAACCGTAAGAAAGGGATAGGTAAAATCCCAACCGATACGGATTTAAAAGGCACCCTGTTTATGCTACAAAAGCAGAAATTATTAGCCCGCCCCATGGGTTCTCAAACAGGATCATGGCAGACAATATCCAAAAAACAGGCAGGATTGAAAACTATCGAAGGGGAAAACTTTTACACTGCAAGAAGAGGAGCAAGTACTGAACCATATGGCGTTTTCTGGCTTAAAATCAAACAGGCCCTTTCCGATGGGAATCTTATTATTAACAATTTAGCAAAAAGGGGCAAACGGTCTGTTCCCCAAGTAGAAGAAACTGTTGAACCAGATTTAATATACCCTTTAGTAGCGGGAGGTGATATTCAGCGCTGGGGTGCATTGCCTGTAAATTATATCCTCATGCCACAGGACCCCCAAAAGCGAGAGCCATATCCAGAATTTTATTTGAAAAGAAATTTACCGAGAACTTATGGATATTTAACAAAATTTAGAGAGATTTTACTTTCTCGTGGCTCAAAGGCGGTGCTTGAATTAGCCGAGAAAACCGCATTTTACGCCATGTACGGGATAGGCTCATATACTGTTGCACGCTATAAGGTGGTTTGGAAGCGTATGGCGAACGATATTATTGCGGCGGTTATATCACAATATAAAGCGCCTTTCGGTTATAAGATGATTATTCCTTCAGATACTACTGCCATATTCTCCTTAGACAACGAAAATGAGGCGCATTATTTATGTGCAATAATCAATTCCGAACCGGTTAGAGAATTTGTGAAAACATATTCTTCTGCTGGTCGTGGTTTTGGCGCTCCATCGGTGATGAATCATGTTGCCATTCCTAAATATAACCCCAAAAATGAAATACACCAAAAACTTGCTCGTTTATCCAAGACACTTCATGAATACAAACTGCAAGATGAGCTGCATAAAATGGGCAAATTGGAAAAGGAAGTAGACGATCTCGTATGTGAACTGTTTGGTGTCACTACTTAGCGGCTCAACACTTTCAAGCCGAATATTGTCCTGAACGTAATAAAATTGTTTCTTTGTAGGCGAAGTCACAGAAACGCCGAATAATTCGTGCTTTTATCTTATTTCAGCATTTCAAATAGAGCGCGTTCAATGAGACAAGGTCGCTGGATTCCAGCCCGGAATGACGACAAAGGACCACGGAGAAAAAGGCGAAAGGGAAATAGGGCCCGTTATTAACCCTACTTCAACCCGAGCACGTCCTGCATATCGTAAAGGCCGGGGGCTTTGCCTTCGAGCCAGAGGGCCGCTTTCAGGGCCCCCCGGGCAAACGTGTCCCTGCTCGATGCCCTGTGGGTAATTTCGATGCGTTCCCCGAGACCCCCGAAGAGGACCGTGTGTTCGCCCACGATATCCCCGGCCCTGATGACCTGCATCCCGATCTCTTTTTTCGTGCGCTCGCCCACAAGCCCCTTTCTCGAATAGACGCACACCTCTTCAAAATTCCTTTCAAGCCCCTGGGCCACCGCCTCGGCCATCTTTATGGCCGTCCCGGAGGGGGCGTCTTTTTTAAGCCTGTGGTGGGCCTCCGTTATCTCCACGTCGTAATCGTCCCCGAGCACCTTCGCAACATCCTTCAAGACCTTTAAAAGGAGGTTCACCCCGAGGCTCATGTTCGAGGCCATCACGACGGGTATGCCGGAGGCGAGACGCCTCACCTCCTCGGCCTCGTCCTTCTTGAGGCCCGTGGTCCCTATCACCATGCTTTTGCCTTTTTCTGCGCAAACTTTTAAATGCGCGAGGGTGGCCGCAGGCGTTGTGAATTCAATTACCAAATCTGCTTTTTCGATGGCTTTCTCAATCGAATCCGCGAGAGCTATGTTAAGGCTTTCAAATCCCAGGAGCGTCCCGATATCCTTTCCGGCATCCGGATGGCCCTTTTGCTCGAAAGCCCCCGCAAGCACGAGCCCATCGTATTCCCTCGAGAGCGCGGCGATCCTCCCGCCCATCCTTCCCCTTGCCCCCGCTACGGCGATCTTGACCATATGAATTCCCCCCGTTAGATTTTTTCCATCCTTATAAAAGTCTCGTCTTTGCCTTTTTTGAGGACGCTCGCATCGCCCTTTATCCTGCCTATCAGGTTCACTTCGCTTGCCGGGACGGGCTTATCGCCCCTGCTCAAGGGCGTTGGCCCGTAAAAGACCGCTATGGCCTTCCCGGGCGGCCAGTAGCCGATATCGCCCGCCTCCACATCGCAGGTCGCCCCGGCCTCCGGCGGCATGTAAAGCGGCACCTCGAAATAGAATTCGTCTCCCCAATTGTTGCAAAAACCCTCAACCGGGAGCATGTCGTAAATCGCCCTCGCCGTCTCCGTGTCGAATAGCTCGCCCATGACCTCAACCTTATCGCCTACTATAATCTTTATGTCCATGGCTAACCCCCTCCATTTGAAAGGGGGCTCCGCCCCTTATAACCCCCGTTTATTTAGTGGGGGCGCTGCCCCCAGCCCCCGCTGGGGGGCCAGCCCCCCAAACCCCATCGTTT
>Ga0214473_10000302_pt1 | contig 69116 bp, 62 predicted proteins | sample RVTome_7_FD_203509 | JGI IMG/M metagenome (GOLD analysis project Ga0214473, IMG submission 203509) | Soil microbial communities from uranium-contaminated site in the Upper Colorado River Basin, Wyoming, United States - RVT98D197 | ecosystem: Environmental > Terrestrial > Soil > Contaminated >...
GCATGGAAGAGGAAGGAGCCAGAGGATTGGCAGACCGCATAGAAAAATTTGTTAAGGGAAGCTTGGTGGGAATTTTTGACCGCCAGACCAATATCGAAATCAGAAACCAGCTTACTGTTTTTTCCGTGCGGGACCTGGAAGACGAGCTTCGACCGATCGCCATGTATCTCATCCTTGACTACATCTGGAACAGAATTAAACGGGACATCAAAAAGCGTCTTCTTGTCGTTGACGAAGCATGGTACATGATGAAGTATCCTGATTCCGGACAGTTTCTAAACTCCATTGCCAAACGGGCACGAAAATATTATTTGGGCCTTACTACCATTACACAGGACGTGGAAGATTTTCTTTCTGTGGACTTGGGCAAAGCCATTATCCAAAACAGCAGTATGCAGATTCTCCTCAAGCAGTCTTCCGCCGCCATTGACCGCGTTGCCGAAGTGTTTTATCTCTCTGAGGGTGAAAAGCATCTTCTTTTGTCGGCCGACGTTGGCGAGGGACTGTTTTTCGCCGGCCCTGCACACGCGGCCATGCGCGTCATCTCAAGCCCGGAAGAACACGAACTGGCAACAACCAAGCCTCAGGAAGTGTTTGAAAAAACACAGGCAGACCAGGCTGGGACGCCGCCAGCTGTTTTGCAAAAAACAGACGCCGTGCCTGGTGCTCCGCCGATGCCGAGCTCTACAAAACCAGCCGGAAGGCCGATATTCACCGTAGAAACCGTCCCGCCCGCGAAAGACGGGGGATAATCCATGGACACCGAGACACACCAAGACTTGCACGCGTCAGACGCTCCTTCTCCTGATGCGTTGTCGTCACAGCCCGTTCCCGCTGTTGACCCGTATACCATAAAGCTTCTTCTGTATGCGCAACAAGCCTATCCGGAAGAGTTTGCGTCTTTCGTTCGGGAGCTTGAAGACAACCGGGTTCCGTGGTCGTTTGGTGATCCGAATTTTTTAACGCGATTAGCTGTTTTTCGAAGGCGGATTGAGTCTGTTCTCAAAGACGCCGGGGTCGACGAAGGGCTTCTGACCGCCACCGTTCCTCGGGAAGTGCTTAATTCGTTTGTCACAGAACTTGAGACCGCCACAAAACAGGAGGGGGAAGTCCGGTCCGTCTTTATTCATGATCTTGTGTCCAAATATGTTGTTGCCCTTCAGAAAGAAGGCGTTGCGCTTGACCCCAAGGAACAAGAGTCTCTTGAAAAGGCTGTTTCCGGCGAATACGCGAATACATTGTCTCGTGTGTCGTCCCCACGGGAGATTCCTCAAAAAATACAGCAAGTGCTTGAGTCCGGTTTGGCAGCAAAAAAACTTGAAGGGGGTCGGTCTTTGGGGGCAATAGCGTCTGCCAAGGCAATTGCGGCCGGGGGGGCGGCGGCGCTTATTTCTTCTTCCGCTCGCGCCGCTGCCGTTCGCGAGGCCTTTGCTGCTCCGGTTGCCGAAAAAGGTGTTTTTTTGAAACTTTATGCTCATCTTGCACAAGAACAACCAGAGGAAGACCCGCGGGAGCTAACAAACCAGACAAAGGCGCTTACGGAGCGCCTCCGGGCTTTTTCTTCCGGCATAACAGGTGAACAGGGAGCAACCGTCCTGCCGGACGTTTCGTCGTCGGGTGTTTTTTTCCAGACCTTTGCCTCGCCCGGTCTTCGGCGGGGTGTCGCCGTTGCTGCGGACAGCATCCTTGCTTTACTCCCCCAACAAACCAGAGAAACCGTCGTCACTGCGGTCCTTTCCCGGTCCTGGGAACGAACTGTTGAAAAGATGACACAAAAGCTGGGCAGCGAAGCTGTCTCTTCCGCTCCGTTCCAACAGGCTATTGAGGCGGGCAACAAGATGTTTGGCGTCCGGCCGTCTGCCGGGGGCTTCAAAACAATGCGCAATGTTTTCCTTGATGCCACGGGTACTGTGTTGGGTTCGCCTGATGAAGCAGTGGTCAGTTTTTTAGATCTTACCCGCATCAATGCGTCCATGCCGGTCGGACACAAACTGTTTATAACTCCCCACCCCGCTCCTCTTATCGCACGGCCACCCACGTCTCCGTCTGTGTCTCAAAAAGTTATTGTTGAGTCGTTTGTTTTGCGCTGGCAACACTTTTACCTGGCGTCTGTTCTCCCGTATGTCCATTCGCAGCCGCGCTATGCTTCTTTTTTGCACATGGACTTTTTGTCTGATGTCGGCGGATGGGTCATGCGTCTTGGCGGTAAAAAGGCAGTAAAAAAAACAGGCGAAGGGGTCGCGGCAGCGGTTGCTAAAGCCGGTGTTGGTGTCGCTGTCAAAAAAGGTTTGGCCAAGCTTTTTACCAGCTTGGGGCTCAGGGCGGTCGCAACCGCCGTTGGCGCTGTTCTTTCCGGCGGCACAAGCCTCCTGGTTCAGGCTGCCGTGTGGGTTGGCGGAAAATTTTTAGGGCTCGCCTGGGGAGGAATCAAAGCTGCCATAACAGCTCCGGCCGGGCTTCTGGTACGGCTCATGAGCGGCCAGGGAGCGGGTACGCGCTGGCAGGATGATTTGCCCCTCCTTTTTGCTGCAGCACCTGTTCTGATAATTGTTGTCCTGTTCGTTTTCCCGTGGTTTGCTAATTTTCCACAGATTGCAGAAACCACGCGCATGGCTGCGCTTGTCAACGGGCTGGGGGGCGGGCTTTCAGAGGAAGAGGGCATTCCCGGTGTGTCGCGCATTCCTCCGTATAACGGTCCTGCTCCTCCTCCTTCTCAAATAACCGGGTGTCCCATATCCGGGGGATATATCACCCAGTGTCCCGGTGGCTCATTTTCACATGGTGGCACCGATGCCTACGACTTTAGCGGCGTTACCCACCAACCCGTTCGGGCAACACACGGCGGGTACGTTTCCTCCTATCGCGCAGGCATACCCGAGGGTCAAGGAACGGGCTTCGGCAATTATGTCCGGCTTGTGGGAACACTTCCTTCCGGAGAGAGATATTTCACTACCTATGCACACCTTAGTCGCGTCTCGCAGCGCGTCATAGACGCAGCCATCGCCCTTGATGCATGCAGAAATCAGCCAACCGGTTGTACTGTTGGTGCTGCCGCGCTGATCTCGACGGGTACTGTTTTGGGGTGGGTAGACCATACCGGATTTTCTACGGGTCCCCACCTCCATTATCAATACAACGGCCCGGGCGTGCTTCAATTGCCCATTGGGTGTGGCGGGTTTACCGGTACGTGTGTTGCTCGTTAGTCTTGGTGTGCTGATATGAAAAAATTTGTGGTTTTTACGCTTCTGGTTGTTCTTGTGTGTGTGGCGGGTGTCTTTGTGGTCCGAAAGAACAAGAGTCCTCCCTCTGTTCCCCTTGCGTCTCCGTCGCCGGCCGCCTCTCTGCCGCCCTCGGCGTTGCCTTCTGTGTCGTTCCCCCGCCTGGAGGTTGCTCCAACGGAGGTCATTTACTCTGTGGGGGCCCTCCCTTCCTCTGTCCCCTCTTCTGTTTCGCTTTATGAGGTTTTGCCGATTGGGTCGTTTGGTGACGTTGCCCAAGGGCTCGCGGGTTCGTTCGGCTTTTCCGGGTCGCCGCAACAGACCGCCATGGACAGCGCTGTTGCGTTTTTGTGGGATAACGGCGAGCAGAGCTTTTCTTTTCTTACCGACCCCTTGTCGTTCGGATACTACCGTCGGACGCTGGGCACTTCTCCGCTTATACAAACCGACGGGGAGTATAAAGACGCCGCGATTGCTTTTATTAAAAAAACCGTGGGGCTGTTTGTCGGTGGCTCTTTGTCCTCTCCCGTTATCTCGTATCTTGCTCCAAAAAACAACGATCCCATACAAACTACCAGAAACAAGGCGACCGTTGTTCGCCTTGAATTTCGGTTGTTTGTCGACGGGCTTCCTCTTTTGTCCGGTTATCCCGATATTCCTACGTATGTTTTGTGGATGGACGGGACGGGGTCTGTTGTGCGACTTGTCGGGGCCTATTTTCCCGGCGTGCGCTACTCGGGAAGCTCGGTTTCTCTCGTTGGTGTGACAGGGGCAACAAACAGGCTGCTTTCGGGCGGGGGCTCTCTTCTTTCTGTCTACTCTGTAGCCGACAGAAACAAAGTTGAAACCCAGTATTATTTTTTCAACAGCGTGTCAATTACGTCTGTGGGGGTTTCTTACTATTACGGCGCAGGGTCCGCTTCTTTTGTTCCGGTATATGAATTTCGCGGCACAGCACAAGACAAAGACACAAAACGACGGATTGAAATTATTTCCCTTGTCCCCGCTCTTCCCTAGGGCCGTATTATCCCTGTACGCGAACGGGCATGATGATATGAAGAAAAGAGTCGTCTTTGACCGGCCGAAACACTCCCGGGTTGAGGGACCCGGTCATTTCAAACAACAGCTCCTCTTCCGTGTAGTTGCCTAGAAATTCCAACAAAAACCTGCTGTTGAACGCTATCTCTCCTCCTTCGCCATCCACCTTTGCGTCAATTTCAACGCTGTTTTCGCCGACGCTGGGCGTATTTGCCGAAATAACAATTTTTTGTTTGTCCGCGCGAATCTTTACAATGTTTGCGTTGTCTCTGGCAAATATGGCGGCGGATTTTACCGATCGTGCCAGGGCCTGCGCGTCGACAAGGGCGCGGGTTGTGTGTTTTGTGGGAATAATTTTTTCGTAGTTTGGGTAGTCTCCGTCTATGAGTCGCGTTGTTATGTGTGTGTCCTCTATGAGAAAGCCGAGCTGGTTGTCTTGTGTTTGAAGCATTGATACTTCTTTTGTTTCCTTCTCCTCCAGCGCCACTTTTGCTGTTTCCGCAAGAGCGCGGGCGGGAACCACCAGGTTTGTGTCCCCCCTGAGGGACAGCGGGGCGGTTTTTACCGATAGCCTATATCCGTCTGTTGCTGCAAATACTGTCTTTTCGGCTTTTTTTGTAATTTTTACTCCCGTAAGAAGGGGGCGTCCTTCGTCTGTGGCGGCAGCAAACAAAACCTGAGACAGCGTATTGATAAATATTGTTTTGTCTATCTTCGGTCCCCCCTTTGTTCCTGTTTCGGGTATCGGGGGATATTCTGTTTGAGAAATTCCCGGAATTACCGCGCTAACCCCGCCGCACGAAACCAGGATGCTTCCGTCTTTTTCGTGTATCCGTACCGTTTCCTGCGGAAGCGTCATAACTAAATCAGAAAAAATTCTTGAGGGGATACATATTCCTCCCGTTTTTTCTGTTTTTGCTGCAACGAAAACCGATTCCGTTGTTTCCATGTTCGTTGCAACCACCCGCAGTCCCCCTTCTTGTGCGACCAGCAGAATGTTTTGTAGAATCGGAAGCTGCGGCTTGGACGAAATAATTCTTGCTGTTCGAACAACGGCCTTGAGCAGGTTTTCCTGAAGAATGTTGATAATCATGTTTTGTTACAGCATTTATTAATTACTTAGTAGTAGTAACAATAAGCCGCGTGGAAAAGTGTATGTCTTTTTGTTTACATTGTCAACGCGCAACAAACGCACTGTTTTTGTGGTGGGAAACAGACAACAACGGGGTGGATAACTCCGTGGATAAAAAGAGGAAAACGCGATGACTGTGGACAACACAACGAAACTATACCCAAAGCTGTCTTTTGATCCCTTCAACCGCCTGCCTTAGCCGATCGTTGGTGGACAATTCTTGTGTTATGGTTTCTACTCCGTGCATAACCGTCGTGTGGTCTCTTCCTCCAAGGGCGCCCCCGATGTCGTCATGGGTGAGTCCGAGCTCCGTACGACACAGATACATATAAACTTGGCGCGGCCGCGCAATGGGTCTGTCTCTTTTTGGTCCTTTGAGAGTCGTGGGCTTAATACCGAAATACTGAGCAACGGCCTCTAAAAGCTCCTGCGGGCTGATTCTGCGTGTTTGTTTGGCCACAGAGGAGGAATTCTTTTTTATATTAAGGAGAGACCCAACCAGATCGGAATCAATGGGGGCCTTTCGCGCAGTTGCTTCGGTTGTCAGACGAAGAAGAAAGCCCTCAAGGGCGCGCGTGTCTGTTATGTTTGCGGCAATCAGCTGGGCAGCGTCGGAGGGGACAACAAGGCGAAGCGCCTGAGACTTAATGTTGACAATGGCCACCCGTAGCTCAAAATTTGGCGGAGAGATGTCAACGGTAAGCCCCCCCTCAAAGCGGGAGCGGAGACGATCTTCCAGGCGAGAAATTTCTGATGGCGATCGGTCCGACGTGAGAACAATCTGCCCCCCCTCCCGATATACGGCGTTGAACGTGTGAAAAAATTCTTCTTGGGCAGTTAGTTTTCCGGCAATGAACTGTACATCGTCTACAAGAAGCAGCTGCGCGCTTCGATATTTTTGTTTAAATTGCCGGGCGGACTTGGTTTGAATCGCCTCAACAATTTCGTTGAGAAACTCCTCGCCCATACAATACACAACGCGCATAGAGGGCCTGTGTAAAAGAATGCTGTTGGCAATCGCATGCATGAGATGGGTTTTGCCTACGCCCACCCCGCCGTACAAAAACAAGGGGTTATATGCCGTCCTCGGGCTTTTGGCAACCGCCGTTGCCGCAGCATAAGCCATTTGATTGGTGGTCGACACGGCAAAGCTGTCGAACGTATATTCCGGATGGATGTGGAGCTTTCTGGCAAGGACCCCCACATCAACGACGGGCTCTTCCACTCCCTGACCAAACAACGGGCCGGCGTCTTTCTCCGCCATGGTTTCTTTTTTGGGCGTGACCACAAAGACAAGACTTGTGTTTGTTTTTGTATGGTGGTCAAGCATGCTTTTGAGAAGCGAATAATACCGGGCCTCCACCATGGTGCGCATGAGCGGATTAGAAAACCCCACCGTGGCAACGTCGTTTTCCAAAGACACGAGATGTGTTTGAGCAAAATGGGTTTGAAATGTCGCCTTTGACACCGAAAGCTCAAGTTCGGCCAACACAGACTTCCATAATTTTTGAAGATCCATAGTTTTGAAGCAGGCATCATCCGCGGACAACGTGTGGATAAGTTGTCCACATGGTAAACACACAGCTGTTTTTTGTCAAGGAGAAGCCCTGGTGTTAGTATAAAAAGAAATACACAGTGTTCTAGACAGACAATTTTTAGCGGGTACCGCCGAGGGTGTGATAATTTAATACAACAAACATGCAGGGCCACTCTCGCAACAAAACCACGAGCTTCGCAGCAATATTTAATAACAATGTCGTCCTGCGTAAAGTCCTGGTGGTGTCTTTTGCCTTTTTTGCCCTATATGTTTTTCGAACCGCGCTTGTGGTTTCTCTTGATAAAACCCCGCCCCGCTGGGACCATGCACAACACCTTCTCGCCTCTTTGGATTACGCAGAAATAATAAAAAAAAACAATCTTTCCCATCTGTTTACCCACTATGGGTACTATTACCCGCCGCTTGTGTACGCGCTCATGGGTTTTCTTGTTTTGTTGAGTGGACTAAACACAACCACGACTCTTGTGTTAAACGGATTTTTTTTGTTGTTTGGGCTTGTCGGCTCCTATTTTTTCTTACAGAGAGTCGCAGGAAAAACTGCGGCTTTGGCAACGGCGGTGTTTAGTATGGTCTTTTTTTTGGGATTTCGCATACAAAACCCTCCGTGGTGGGAGCTTATGTTGGAGATTCCGCTTGTAACAACAACCCTCGTTGCCTATTGTGCTTTATATGACGCACTGACAAACAAAAGACATTCCGTTTCTGTTGCCTTTTATTTGGCGTTATTAATAGTAGCGTCGTTTTTGATCAAATGGTCATCGGTTCTTTTTTTGGTTGTTCCAACAGTGTATTATTTTTTGACAACAATACGGCAATCCAGCATTAAAGCAAGCATCGTATATGTAATAACCATCGGTGTTTTAGGGCTTGGCTGGTATTCTTTCCACTTGAGCAGCCTTGCGTCAGATTTCTATACACAACAACTTGCCCTCTCGGTGCCCCAGCAAAAAACCCCCGGAGCAGACGCGGCCCTTGCGTACGTTGTTTCTTTTTTTCAAGGGGGAGGCTGGGTGGCCACGGTTTCAGCGCTGTTGCTCTTTGGGAGTTTCGTTTATGCAATAAAAAACACCGGGGGAAAGAATGCCGCGCGCCGTGCCGCGCCACTTTATCTTGTTTTTACACACGCGACGTGGTTGATTGTGTTGTCTTTTTTTGCGCGGTTTAACGACGCGCGCTATGCCCTTCCGGGATACGTCGTTTTTATAAGTTTTGGCTTTTTATTGTTCTGGAAAACTATTGAGACCCGGAACGCCCAGATTATCGGTTTTGTATTTCTTGTTGCAGCCATGGCCTGGAGCCTTGGAAGACCATTCCCCATCACAACAGATCAACCGATACTAGAGAAACTTACGGAAATAATTAAGCAAAACCAGACACAAACGTTTGCCTATTTTTTTGAAGAAGAAACTGCCTCATTCAACTTTCTCAACGTGCGACTTATGTATAAAATACAACAACAAAAAAGCGCCAAGCGCCCGTATTGGTTTATTAACGCGCCGAACAACGAAGAAGAAGCCAGCGAGGAAGACCGCACGGCGCACCCTGATGTTCTTGTTGTGTATTCAAATAAAAACCCGATTGGAGGAGGATTCTTTCGGGACGAAAACCTTCTTGCGTTTTACATTCCCGATTTTTTTATACGCTACACCGAAAAAGAAAGCATTGAGACCAAAGATGAATCACTGTTTTTATACAAAAAAAGATAAGCCCATCCTCTTTTTCCTGTCAGAAGCACATGATGTACAATCATAATGATTAATAAGAAACCATGGCAACTTCTCGCCATCAACAACAAAGCGGGCCAATTCTTAATGTAAAAATTTCCTCTTATGGCAACAAAGCCATTGTTGATTGTGTGCGCGCATGGATTCGTGCCAATAAAAAAACCTACATTTGTGTCGCCGCGGTACACCTTATAATGGAGTGTCAAAAAAACAACAGTCTGCTGCGGGGCGTCAATAAGTCCGGCCTTACAGTTGCAGACGGCATGCCGCTTGTGTGGTTGCTGCGCAAGCGCTACGGGCTCCCTGCGGAACGCGCATACGGACCAAGCATATTTTTTGATTTGTGCGCTCTCGCTCAGTCGCGGGGCCACTCAATTTATGTCTTGGGAGGGGCCCCCGGGCAAGCGCATGACGTAGTAACACGACTCCGCCTGCGACTTCCACGCCTTAGAATTGTTGGTTCACGAGACACGCCCGTTCGACCGATGCCAAAACAGCGAAACAAGGACGCCATAAAACACATCAACTTTTGCAAGCCGAACATCGTTTTTGTTGGCATGGGCTGTCCTTATCAGGAAGCCTGGATGATAGAAAACAGACGCATACTTGATGCAAATATTCTAATCGGCGTAGGGGCGGCGTTTGACATTGTAACTCACCGCATTGCCAAGGCCCCAGCATGGATACAGAGAATCGGACTTGAATGGCTATTCCGATTCTTTCAAGACCCGACCAGGCTTTGGTATCGCTACACCATTATGAACCTGCAATTTCTCCTGAGGGCCACTGGGGAAATTTTCTTTGCTCCCCGGGTTGCACCCCTGCGGGGAAAAGATAAATAATTTTTATGAACGCCCTGCAACAGGCGAAATTGATTTTCAGAAAAACCAATTTTGTTCTGGCCGGTTTTTTTATTGCTGTGCTATTGCTTGTGTTTATTGGAGACGGGAAACAGTCTTTGGCAGAGGCGACAGCAGGGATGACAGCTGTTCTGCTGTGGGCTTGTACAAAAAAACAGGGAAAATCCACAACAACGACCATTGGGACTATAGACTTGCTATGGAAAGTGGTGTTTGGCGTTTGGTTTCTTTCCAGCTGGTTTTCCGACAGCCGCGGATATTCTCTTTCGGCTTTCGCACGACTGCTTTCCGGATATTTGATTTTTTGGGCTCTCTATTATGAAGGAAAAAAATCCCGGCCGGCAATTTTTATTCAAGGGCTGCAGGTGCTCGGAATAGTCGTTTTAGTCTTTACGTTCTTCTACTCTTTGGCGCCCAATGTTTTTCGAGAGTTTGCCTCCCCATTGCTTTTATATGCCACCAGCGGCCACAACCACGCAGCAGATATTTATATGTTTGTATTTCCAACCACGGTCTTCTTGTTCTTTTGGCAAAAAAGTAAAACCATGGGCTTGCTCACAGCGCTATTAGCCCTCGGACTGCTACTAACATTTGCAAGAGGAGCGCTCCTTCTTCTGTGTTGTTGGGTTGTCCTGTTGGTTTTGACACAGACAAAACCACACATAATCAAACAAAAACTGCTATTATTGAGCATTGCGGCGCTTTCTTTGTTGTTGATTCTGTTGGTGTCTCGCAACAACGAACCCTTTTTCCTTTCCTCTGGCTCGTGGTGGCAGCGACAAACACAAAAACCGTTGCTTATTCAGAACGAACGGCGTTGGTATTGGAAGCAAGGAATACAAGCGTTTATAGAAAGACCACTTTTAGGTAGCGGACCAGGAACGTTTTATCTACAGTCTTTGCGGCTTCAGGAGTCGTCCTCTCAGCACGCAACATACGCGCACAACACCCCTCTTCAGCTGCTTGCAGAGACAGGAATAATCGGATTTCTGCCGTTTACACTGTTGATTGCCTTTTTGTTGAAAACCATTATTACCGTGCAGAAAAACACCCACAACACAAAAGAAAAAAAAGAAACCCAGGCTTTGGCCTGGGCAACAACACTTTCCTTTTTTTACGGCTTCATAGAATATAACCTGGACATCCTTGCAATATGGCTATTGTTTTGGGGTACGTGCGGATATGTCTTGGGACTGCTTGTTCCTCGCGCCCCTGAATCTCATAAGCCCACGCACGTTCAGGGCGTTGCGGCGTGGACACTTCTGGCGTATTCGTTGTTTCTGTCGCTTGGTGCTTTTTACATGCATGTACTTAAAAACACCCGGACTGCATTTTTATTTACGCCATTTCGGGCCAACAGTGCCGTTGGCTATTTACAATCCCGAGAAAACAGTACAGACGTTTCTCTTTTTGAGAAAAAACTTATATTGTTTTTTCATGCGAAGAACCCCGGTGTTTTGTTCGCGCTAGCACAAAACACAGACGCAAAGGAGTCACCAACAGCGGCCGAACTATATGAACGCACGCTCGCCGCAGACCCACAAAACGTTCAATTCTACCGCAGCTACATGCGCCACCTTTTGTCAGAAGGGTTTAATGAAAAAGCACAGGCAACAACAAGTTTTCTGACACAGAAGCTTTTAGAAGCAAAAACACCAACGACATATCTCTACAGCACGGAAGAGAAATACAAAATAGCCAGCGCATATTCCTTGTCAACGCTTGACTCATTAGGCGGGACAACAGAAATGTCACAGACGCTTGCCAAAATACATTATCTACTGGGGGCTGCATTTGTTGATCGGGACCCAACCCTTACGCGCCTTCTTTGGGTTACCGCAAGGGATCTTTCTCCGGAGTGGGAATATTATCACTTGGAGTTGGCGGCACTGGAACAAGACACATTCAAAAACATCACAAAGACGCGACTGGTGCTTGCCGAGTGTCAATTGTATTATTATCCGGCACGCACATGTGCTTTGACAAACACGGGAGAGATGGGCCTTCTTCCCGTTGGAAGCCTCAAAGATAAAATATTGACAATTCCTTATATTAATCACGCACAACAATGACAGCAATACCGACTTTGTCAGTAATTACCCTAACCAGAAACAGAGCACGTTTATTACACTTGTGCCTTTCGTCTTTGCATGGACAAATAGGTGAAAACGACGAAATTATAGTGGTTGACAATAACTCACAGGATGAAACCCAAGGGGTCATTCGTACACACAAGAACGTGCTTCCGATCCGTTCGTTCCGTACAAAGCGCAAGGGGTACCCGGTTTTGTATAATCTGGCAATTTCGAAGGCCAAAAAAGACGTGCTGGTTTTTTTAGACGACGACTGCATAGCAGAGAGACGCTTTCTTCAGTTCATAAGAACGTCGCATCGACGTCATAAAAATACTGTTTTTCAGGGAAGAACTTATAGCCTTCCCAAAGACAATATTTACGCCAACATATCGGAAGACCATCTTCAAAACTGGATTAATAATAACCACATCAGTCAATCAAGACTGCGCGTAATTGACAACAAGAACGTGTCCATTCCCTTAGTGGTTTTACAGCGAATTGGTAGTTTTTCAAACGCAATGAGCGTTGGATCAGAAGACGTAGACCTGGGAATGCGGCTTTTTCATGCGGGAATCTCAATAATCTATAACAAGAGCATTGTTGCGTATCATCACGAACGAACCACGTATACGGATTTTATTAAGCAACACCTGCGAATAGCACAAAGCCATGCCGTGCTTGACACGCACGCTGTCTCAGAAGACAGATTGGGTGTTGTAAATCATAAAACATGGAAAACAAACCTGAGCAGTTTCTTAGTTAGAGAACGAACATATCTTTACAAAAATAACCTCAAAAACTTTACTATGCTTCTATTTATATATCTTTCGTTAGTGGTTGTACGTCTTTTTGGATATTACACCACGGCCTTTAGCGTGTGGTTGACCTCAGGTAATCCAGAGAAATAATGTCGCTCTTATCGCTGAGGAATGGTTATGTGCAGGTGAAAAAGCGATGACAAGACAAAAACAGCCTTCCCGAATCGAGAAAACAAAGGATAAACTATTAAAAGCAAGAAGAGCATGGTTACACGACCAAAACCAAACGCTTTCTTTTGCTGCTTCCAGCTATCTAAAAGCAAACGCAAATAATTATATTTCAAAGGCGCCCGTTTTGTGTTAATGCCAAATTGATAAATCAATAATTGATTAGCAAAACCTTCCCAGAAATTACGATAAAGCAAGCGAAACAATGTACGTGAATTATTGTGATATGTAACCACAGAGGGGTCCCAATAAATCCACCGTGTTTTTTGATAGAATCTGTGTCCCAGCTCTAGGTCCTCATTGTTTCCTACGTCGCCGAAAGGAACAGTGGTCGACATTTTAAAATTTTTTATAAAAAACGCCTTGAACGCAGCATTTTTGAAATCAACTACCTGACCTGACGAAACCAAACACGTTTTTGAAAGATTTGCTATATTTCTTCTCAGCCACAGCAGTGTATGTAATTGTTCAACCGCACTCGCTATGTTTTTAGGATTGGCATTGTTTGTTTTTCCTATCAAGCCAACGGAAGAAGTGTTCTGTTGGAAATGATTAGCAATTGCAGTAAGCCACGTTTTCGTTGGGACACTGTCGTCATCCAGGAAAGCAATGATTTCCCCTCTGGCCTTGGAAATACAAACGTTTCTCGCAAACGGTATCCCTATGCGGTGCTCTAAAGCATAGTTTATTGGAAGGATTTTTCTATATTTATTACATACAGCTGCCGTTCCATCCGTTGAATTGTTGTCTACTACAAGAATTTCCAGCGGAGCAGACGATTGTTTTGACAAAGCCCGCAAACACTTGGCCAAAAGACTTGACCTGTTTCTGGTAATTATTGCTACACTTACGCGCAACACAACACACATTGTATCGCATCCGGGTTGTAGACTAAAACACACATGCCATATAACTCATACGTCAACGCCTTTGTGTTAGAACGAAACGGGCCCGTGTCCGCCTGCGCAGTAAAAATACATTACCAGCGGTTGATATTTTATGTTTTTTTGCGTTTTTCTATTTCTTCATGTCAAAGCAGGAAAGCTATAATGTAAACTGAATACATATCCGAAGCAGAGAAGCTCACAATGAGGATTGCACTAATACAAGACATACTTACAGAAACCGGAGGGACAGAGCGGGTTCTTCAGTCGCTTACGAAAGTATTTCCAAACGCGCATGTTTATACATTGTGTTATAACAACAAGATTCTCAAACACCTTTTTCCGCACCTACGCCCTTCTGCGGTTCACGCTTCGTGGGCACAAAACACCCCTCTTGCCGCACGGGGCTCTCTTCTTCAATGTCTCTCCCCTTTTCTTTGGAGAGCATTTGACTTTACCCAATATGATGTGGTTATCTCCAACCCCAACTATTTTATGAGCAACCTCATCTGCCTGGGCGGTTTTGTACACATCCAGTACATTCATTCTCCGCCTAAAAATCTCTATGGTCTTTGTGCTCCCGCACCTCTTCAGCGGTTTATCCCCTATGCTCCGATTCTTCGAACGCTTTATACGCAAGCCGTCAAATCAACTCCGTACGTTGTTGTCAGTTCTCAGCACAGGAAAACGATGCTTTACAATCTGTTTGGAATAAAAGCAACGCTTATTTATCCGCCGGTACAAATACCCGACCGTATACCTCCCAAAAGCCGTGGTTTATATTATCTTTGTATTTCCCGTATTGATCCGGACAAGTCGCTTGATCTTGTCGTTGAGGCATGTTCTCGTCTTCGGTTGCCTCTCAAGATTGTTGGAACAGGAACAGACACCTCTTACGCAACACGCCTGCGCAAAATAGCAGGCCCGTCGATTGAGTTTCTTGGATTCTTATCTGATCATGACATCTATAAACTGTATGCGTCTGCAATAGCGTTTTTGTTTCCGTCTAAAGACGAAGACTTTGGTATTGCGCCGATTGAGGCGATGGCCCACGGCGTGCCCGTTATTGCCTATAACGGAGGAGGAGCAAAAGAAACACTTCTACACGGAAAAACGGGAGAATTTTTTTATCAACACTCTGAACGCGCTCTGGCAAAATTATTACAACACTTTCAACCAGAACAATTTACAACGAAGATTCTTTATGAGCATGCAAGGAAATTTAGCGAAGAACATTTTGTTGGTGCCTTTCGGGATTATGTGTCTAATGCAACCACGACAAAAAATGCAAAACAACAAATACCCTAGGAGCTTATTGATTAGAAAGAGAAATGGAAATAATATCCGCTGCAACGCTTATTTTTGGAAAATTTAACGGAATAACAGAATGTACTTTCAACAGAAAATCATCGAGAAAATACAACTCACTGCCTAATTTTACGGCTTTAACGCGAAGCGTGAGATACACATCTTTTTTTGTCGGGTGCGGATATACATGCGGTATTCCGAGGTTGTCCGTTGTTGTCATCTGCGCCGGGACAACCGCTTTCTCGATGATGGTTGCTGTTTGTTCCTGACCGGAGCCAAAGACACTATCTTTGACGTTCAACGCGTCGCTCACAAACTCATCCACACCCGTATAATCTAATACGCCGCCGGACTGATTTATCGACTTTTCTTTTACCAGCACACGAATGACAGGATAAACGATTTCTAAAGGATTTTGTTGTGTGTCCGAGTAGACAATCAGACCATTAACGTAAGCAGCTCCAAGGTATAGCTTGATAATTTCTCCCGCAGTAACCACGGAACCTTTATATTTATACTCTCCTGTTATCCTGTTGTAATTCGCACGCAATCGCACAGTAAGATTGACGGTTTTTCTGGAAAGCGCAGGATCCATAATATTAAGCGAATCATAGAAGTACACATCAGTAACCTCGGCAGTGGCTCGTCCGATGAAATCCTTTTCTTTCATACCGCTGCGGAATTGGTACGCGAACCAAGAAGGGGGACTCCCCGATGTCCACACAATGTCCCTATCCGTAATTCTGACACGAACAGTGACAAAATGTTTTGGTTGAAAAAGAAAAAGAATTACTAAAACACCCAACGCAAGAAGCACGAAGGCAACCACGTAGTCTACAACAGCTAGCCTGCGCATCCGTGGCAACAATCGAGCGACCATGTCTTTTATACTAGAAATTGTATGTATGTTATCCCTTGTAGCCATAAAGAAATGTTAGCAACACAACATCAAGCAGGTTCGGTGGTTGTGGATGAACGCACGCGTTAATATACAAGGACATAAGCCCTATTGCAACAGATAAAGCAACAAACCGATTCACGCGCGATTTCTCATATACAATTCTTTTGATAAATATTCGCAGCACCACCATAGTTAAACACAACAACATAACCAGAGGGAAAATACCCGATTGTTCCCACATGCGGACAAAGCCGTTGAAAACAGGATATGGTGACTGACGATATATGCTGCCCCGCGTAGACGCGCTAAAGGAGTAATACACATCCATTTCAAGTCCCACTCCCCACAGAACGTTGGACTTAATTACTTTCCATGACTCGCTGAGTAATTGTATTCGCAGTTTTGCTCCACCTTGCTTATCGAAAAAATAAATTGAACTAAGAGCGCGTGGAAAAACAAGAGAAACAAGCATAACGAAAAGCGCGATTGATCCCCAAACGGCAACACGATTCTTTATTGGAGCAAGACGCAATTTATATTTCCAAACCCGCTCGGCTATTATAAGCAGCACAAGGAAAGAAACACCAAACGCTACCCATGCGGCTCGAGAGAGAGAAAGGATAAGCACGCAGACAGACAACAGCAAGGCAGGTATCCCGATAGTCTTTTTGTCTCCTGCAGGAAAAAAAGCATGGGGCAGAAAGATAAAAATATACGGGAGTATATAACGAGCCAGTAGATTTGCGTGGAACAAAGTTCCTGCGGGACGGAAGAAAAAAGGACCAAGCTCCCTATCCTGTTCCGTCATAATAAATCCCGATGAATGTTCCATGCTCGGGCCCAGTTTCGTAAATTCCATGAGTTGAGAACTCGCATGTACAAATTCCAAGAACATCGCAGCAGCAAACACAGCAACAGCAGCAGAAAATAACGATTTTTTTTGTCCAGAAACATGCCAGAGATACAAATACAAAACGAGCGGCTCCAGTTCGTAGAGACCAAACAACAGTGATATGTTTGGGCGAATAGAGCCAATCGCCGACGCGACCACAATAAAAACACCATAAAGCAACAGAAGTAGGCTGATAGCATCTCGCCGAAATATCCATTTTTTTGCGACAAGCGCATCTCGAATAAGCATGATCCCCATAAGCGCAACAGCGATGTCCTTTACGGAAATTACAAACAACGCTTCTATTCCTGCAAACCAATCGGGTATCCCCAGTGCTTCTTTTGAAACAAATTCAAACAGGAGGGTTTTACCTGCCTGAAACGGGAGACCCGCAAGGTACGTTATCAGAAGCGCAAGCCGAATTTTCCACCCCGTTTTCAGGAGAGCTAAAAAATATACGGCGAAAAGAAATACCATTATTTTGTTGTTGGGGCTGAAAAGGAGAAAAAAATACAGGAGAATTGTGAGAAGAAATACACGACTGTTTATTTTCATTTTGGTTGATTTTATCATACAATAGGCCGAAAGACAGAAGGATTTTCACATATTTCCCCCTCATGAAAAACAAATTTCTATCGGTTGGCATAATTGGTATAGGCAATTGGGGACAAAAACTTCTTCGGTGTATGAAGAATATTCCCAATATTCATATTGCTTGGCTTTGTGATACGGACAAGAAAGCACTGCTTGACGCAAAGAAGCACTTTTCGCGCGCCCGAGCGACACCGAACTACCACGACGTCCTTATGTCACCTGATGTTGATGCAGTTTTGATTTCTACTCCCGCGCCCTCTCATTATTCTTTTGCAAGACAAGCCCTTCTTGCAGACAAGCATATTTTTATTGAGAAACCCATGACGTGTTTACTTGCGGATGCAACACGTCTCGTGATTCTGGCAAAACAAAAAAAGAAAATACTTTTTGTTGACCACACCTATGTATACGATGATGCCATTCGAGCAACGAAAGATGTTGTTGGTTCCGGACAGCTGGGCAACACTTATGCCGCACACAGTATTCGTACTAATCTTGGTAAATTTCAGCATGACTGTAATGTGTTGTGGGACCTTGCTCCCCATGACATCGCAATACTATCGTTTATATTGAAGACAAATCCACAGAGCGTTATCGCACATGGTTGGTCTCATTTTATTCCAGGGCTTATTGACACGGCGTGGTTATCCATAGACTTTGGTAACAAAATTAATGCGACCATTTTCATCAGCTGGCTTTTTCCGAAAAAAGAACGAATACTTACTATTGTAGGAAGCAAACAAATGATTGTTTTCGACGATACAATAACAACAAAGAAACTCCGCGTTTACAAGAGCAACGTGACGGTGAGACACCGAAAGACGATGCCGCAGTTTGTTCATGAGTCCCGAGGCATTTTATATCCTTCGTATAATAATCAAGAGCCGCTCATGCGAGCTTGCCAAAATTTTGTTTTGTGTATACGCACACACAGAGAGCCTCTTACCAACAGCGCTCACGGACGTATGGTTGTTGCTACGATTGCAGCGGCAGAATCTTCAATACAACAAAACGGAAAGGTAGTAAGTGTGCGCCTATGATTCCTTTCGTCAATCTAAAAAAACAGTACCAGCATATTCACAAAGAAGTGAACGGCGCCATAAAAACGACTCTCAGGCACAGCAATTTTGTTTTGGGTACAGAAGTGTTACGATTTGAGCATGCCTATGCCCGTTATTGCGGAGCCCGACGCTGTGTTGCGGTTGCCTCTGGCACGGACGCGCTTCTTTTGAGCTTACGAGCACTTCAGGTTGGTACAAAAGACGAAGTAGTTATCCCTGCTCATACGTTCATAAGCACGGCATTCGCGGTACTTCACGCAGGAGCAATACCTGTTTTTGCCGACGTTGACCCCGTTACGGGCATGATAACCGCGGAAGGAATACAACAGAAGCTGACGAAACGTACGCGCGCAATTATCCCGGTTCACATATACGGTATGTCCGTTGATATGGATCCGATATTGCGCTTAGCAAAACACCGCAAGCTATTTGTTGTTGAAGACGCATGCCAAGCGCACGGGTCTCTTTATAAAGGGAAAAAAACAGGAAGCGTGGGTGACACAGGGTGCTTCTCCTTCTATCCGGCAAAAAATCTCGGAGCATACGGAGACGGTGGCGCGATAATAACAAATAGAGAAGATATTGCAAAGAAGATCGATGTTTTACACAACGTAGGACAAAGCAGCAAAAATGTCCACACACAAATTGGATATAGCAGCAGGCTTGATGCCATGCAAGCAGCCGCATTGTACGTTAAATTAGCGTATCTTGACCGATGGAATGAGCGAAGAAGGATCATAGCATCCTGGTACGCACAATTTCTTCACGATTTGCCGATAATCCTTCCGATGCCACCCGTCCATACGACACCAAACTACCACCTCTATGTCATTCGGACGAAACACAGGGATAGACTCTTTCGATATTTGCAGAGTAAAAACATTGGCTGTGCGATACATTATCCGGTACCTATGCACCTTCAGCCTTGTCTGCGCTTTCTCGGACATTCAAAAGGCTCTTTCCCGGTAAGCGAACAACTGGCGCGGGAGGTTCTGTCCCTTCCTATGTATCCGGAACTAACCCGCGTTGATGTTCAAAAAATATCATCAGAAATTAGAATTTTTTTCAAAACACCAAAGAACATATTATGAGTTTACGTACCTGCCGTATAAACGCCGTTTAAACTCGCGCACAGAGAGCTTCACCAGTTTTTTGTCAACAGTAGCCCAGGTGAGTTTTTTTTCTAAATGTTCCAATTTGTTAAGGGGATAAGGTGTCGAGTGGAACATATTATACCGCGCACAATACCAGGCGATTCGCTGTAAGACGCTTAACGAACTGCGATAGGAGCGTATTTGTTGCTCCAGTTTTATAGGTATTACCCGAGGAAAGAGAACAACAAAAAGAGACATAAACCAATAAAAATACGATACCAATCCATATTTCTTTATAAATGCCATCACAAAATTCCATTGTATTTTGTGTTCAAACACACCCAAGACACGCGCCACCTCATAGTACGAGATTGCATGCCGAAAGTTGTGTTGGAAAAAAATATGAAGGAAGAGACTTAGGAAAAGCGTTGTTGGCGCAAAGACGGCAATCCGCGTATTCCCGGCTGTTATCATTTGTGTTTGAGAAGATAACTCAAGCGTCATTTTTCTTACATCTTCGTCTGTCAGAACGTTAGAAAAAAAATCATATGAGTCAACAATAGCCGTGTGTATTTCAATACGACATTCCCCTTTTTGGAATTGCTGCTGACTTTTTGGAGTAGCATATTTATTGGATGGCATTGTATTCGTCATGGTTGGATTTTTAGGATTTGGTACAAATAAAAAACCACGACGCGCAAGAAAACTTGTCGTATCGTGGTATCCTGCTACCGGTACCAACACATCAAGATCGCGCGAGACTTTTATGGGGCCACCAGGGTACAGAAGGTGAGACAACGGAAATGTTTTCATAACAATACAAGGCAACCCCCTTTTTTTCAGAGCACTGAGAATATCCAGGAATACCGCCTGCTGTTTTAGGGCGCGCAGCCTCACTACAACATAATCCCTTTCAGTTCTGTTGTAGACATCCCAAGGCAGGATGCCTTGGTTTCTTAGGGTTCGAAAGGTTGGTGCAAAAACACCAACCAGGTTATTTTCATTCGCCAACTGAACAACTTTGTACCAAAAAGTCCGTTGGTTCGGAAAGTCAATATTTATGTCGGGAGCAGACGGCTTTGTTAGAGAGTTTTGACACAGTTGCTCCAGAACATGTTCGTAAGGGAATAATTTTTTATATAATTCGTTTACCGGTCGCATGGTCAACATTATACAATCTTCTATAAAGAAAATAATCGCAACCCGATCTGCACAGATAATTTTCACAGAAAAATGTATCATTATTTATGGCCGCTGTTATTGTTAGAAGATTAATAATGTATAACTTCTTGCAAGAGGAGCATTCCCGCGTTACCATTGACGGCAAGGTCAGTTTAAATTGAAGGAATAAATAGTTTTTCAGGAAAAACGGAACGGAGCAATGTCCACATACGCTGAACAGCCTCAGTCTCGTATATGGTTTTGTGTTCTAACCGAAATGAGAATTTTAGACCCAACGACGTATAATAAAGCCCATTTCTATCCACGAATAATTCTTTTCATATTATTTGTTTTCTTCTGCTTTTTATTATTGAAGATAATACTGTATGAATCTATGGATTTTACACCGCCTCAATGGGACTATGGATTTCATCTCGAACAATCCCTCAATTATGCACGCATGATTCGAGAAAAAGATTTTACGGGTGCGCTAACGTATTATTCTTATTATCCGCCTCTTGTTTATATTTTTTATGCCTTATTTCAACTAATTGTTGGTTACAGCTCCATATCAGTAATATTTTTTAACGCTTTTTTTTGGATTTTTTTTCTTCTTGCCTCTTGTTATTTTTTGTTTCGGTCATTGGGAACAACAGGAGGATTATTTATTGCAGGAACGACATTTGTATTACTTGTCGGTTTTCCAAAAGCAAATCCCCGGTGGTGGCAGTTTACGCCTGACCACCTTCTTATCTATATGACTGTATTGATTTATTGCGCGTTTTATAGCATTTTTATACGACAAGCACTAGTAAAAAGATTTTATTGGATAGGTATTTTATGCGGATTTTGTTTATTAATAAAATGGTCCATTGTCTTGTATATTCTTCCGTTAGCGATTGTTGCATGCTATAAAATTATTCACTCACAAGTCGCCCGGAAACGCACACTGTTGATCTGTTTAGGTTTATTAATCGGAATTCCGTGGTATGGGTACCATGGGCACTCTTTGTTGTTAGATCTCTATCGTCAGTTATTTGTTGCCTCGAGGGTAGAAACAAATCTTCCCGCTGGTGTCTTTGCAATGTCGCACTACGTTGTTGTCTTTTTTGAAGAACTGGGATGGGTTCTTAGCATGGGGTTAGCGTTATGCGTATTTGTAATTGTGCGCCATTTCGTCAGAAGTAATTTGTTGAAAATTCGAGAAAAACCCGCACGCTTATTTTTTGTAGTTTCCGCGTTGCTTATTTCAAGTACGCTTCCGCTAGTCATGATGTCCTTTACGGTCAAATTTATTAATCCGAGATGGTTGCTACCGTCTTATACAACCTTTTTACTAACAATTCTTATTATTATATGGAATATCTATTTACGCCACAAACATGTTTATTTAACGGTTGGAATACTTGTGGTGGTTTGTCTATGGTCCGTCGGCAGACCCGTCCCGCCTCCAACGTTGTATTCTTCTTATGAGTTTATTAAAGAGTTTGTTTCCGTTCATCCCGAATATTCATTTGGTTTCTTTTTTGAAAAAGATACACCCTTGTTCCATTACGCAAACGTGCCACTTCTCTACAAAGAACTGCAGCTTCGCAATGATTTGATTTCCAGCCCCTTGCTTCTCAACAACCATGCCTCCCCGGAGACCATATTTCATTGTGACGCACGAACACTGCCAGATTACATTGTAGTATATTCAAGTACTATAACTTTTGAAGGTAGTACGGGTTGGTTTCCTCGTTTTGAAACGAATTGTCCGGTGAGGCTTGTTGACGCCTATCAATTTACCACCCGACTTTCACTACCCCAAGAGACACTCGGGTTATATAAGCGCAAAACCATAAACAGCAAGTGACTTATTAAATTTGTTGATAGTAGTTCGCAAAACCAAGAGCGTATGTAAAACAAGTCATATTATACGAAGAACAGTTTTGCGCTTTCGTTGACAACCGAGACAAAAATTTTTATACTGAGAACAGAGGTGACAGCATGAAACGACAAAAAAAAACACAGAAACGACCCTATATAAAACCACAGGAACGAGTTGACAAGCTTGCGATACAGACAGTGCCAACTTCAGACTGACAGTGTTTTTTTGTAATAAAATTACAAAACCCCGGGCATCCGCAAAACAAAGCATAAGCGTCTTGTACGTCTTTCATGGGGTACTAAAAATACGACCATATAACCTTCCGGTTGCATATAACAGATATTTTAATCCCACGACCGGCACATAGAGCCATGCGGAACTTGGCTGTTTAGAGGTTAGACGCTGCAGGACAAACATAAAGGATTTTGAATTAAACAATTCGACTCCAATGGGTAGGAAAGAATAGGGCAGTTTTTTTAATATAACTTTTCGTACGCCGTATCTATGCTCCAGAATCCCCATGGTGCGCCCACGCAGAAAAAGATTGCAGGCAGATTGTCCAAATTCAAGAGAGCTTATAATATGTTGTACAACAACAGAAGGGCGATAAACAACAACATAACCCTTAAGTTGCAAACGGTTCGTTAGCTCCATCTCCTCTCCAATATACGGAAACATTATCGCGTCAAAAACATAAGGAAGAGAATCAAAAATATTACGTTTGGCAAAAAAATTTCCTGCGTTTATTGAATGCATATAGAGACGTTTTTTCCCCTCCATTCGTTTTTTGTATTCGGCAAATCCATAGTCGTTTTGAGCGATAAATACGTTATTCATCGTGGTTTGGCGCAGGAAGTGATGAACGATTTTTCCTTGGTATACAGTCCGATTACTATATTTTTCATCTTTTATGATGGTTTGCTTGATTGAGCTAATCCATTTAGAAGACACCAAACAGTCATCATCAAGAAATGCAACAATATCTTTTTTTGCATGTTTTACCCCGAGATTACGCGCGAACGAGGGCCCTTTGCGTTTTTCGTAAAGGTATTTAACCGGAGCACGTCGTGTATATGCAAGAACAATATTTTTTGTTGGCTGTGACAGCCCGTTATTGACAACTAGTATTTCATCATTTGTATCTAGCTGAGGACAAAGCAAAGATAAGCACTCCGATAACATGTCTGGTCGTTGATGGGTTGGTATAACAACAGAGACATTCATACGAAAAAATTATAAGCACAAGCCGTGATATACAGATTATTTCTACTAACTAAAACCTAAGATTTCTTCGTGCAGGGATTATATCATTGAACTTGTCTGTCCAACACAAAAGGACAATAACGATTAGTCGTTTGCCTTGCGAAGGAATGTGTTTATTAGCTGACAGAAATCGTCATTGCAGAAGCAGCACGTGCTACTTGACGCGAATAAAATAGCCGGTATCAAGGTAGTGAGATACGAAATTAACAACATCACGGTTAGCTTGTTTTGTGTCAACACCAAATGAGGTTGCCAGAGATTTGGCCAGCGCGCCTATGGTGGTTGGTTTTTGTGAATGCATCCAAAGAAACGACGCGGTTTCATTAAGAGTATGGAGCGTATTGTTTGTTGAATCAAGAACATACACAACATCTTCTATGGTTCTGAAAACCAACCGATTGTTTCTTTTGATACGCGTACTTGACAGCAGTTTCATTTTATACAGACCACACGGTTTTCTTGTTTCGGGCATCAAATTTTAGATCAGCAGCTCGATACGAACTGAATATGTATCGACAAGACACAGACAAGTTTACAAGGTGAAGATATTCGCTGTCAAAAAAGCGGTACCAAACAAGTCTGTTTATGCCATAGACGCTCTGCAGTTGTTGACTCTTGTGCGCCAAGCACGCATGCATTTTTTGCGCATGGTATTGCCGAAGAGGAATATTGTGGGTTGCCGGCGGCATGCTGTGCCAATTTTTTGCCGTTACCTCCAAGGATAAGCGAAATTTCTTTTCTTTTGTTCCCAAAACGACTACATAGAGCAACGGAGCATGAAGTTTTTTTGCCGCCACCACACGCTTGGTCAGGGCACTCACCGTAATATGATCCGGATGATTGGTTATTCCGGAGGGATCATGAGTAATAACCAAAGAAGGACGAACAGCAGTAATTGCACTACTGATTATTCGCTTGGCAGCAGGAGTTTTATAAAAAAGAGAACCGTCGGGAAGGCCGGGCGTTATAATGCGGCAAATTCCCAGAATTTCGGCAGCGTGATGAAGTTCTTTTTTGCGGATAGATGCTAGGCGCGCTGCAGAGACGCCTGATTTTGTACCTCCAAGTTCTCCATTGGTCATGCAAAGCACATGGGTTTGTATCCCTTCCGCGTGTGCCCGTGACAATAAACCACCAATTAGTATTGATTCGTCATCCGGATGAGCGAAAATCGCCAGGAGACGTCCGTTTTTTTTGCGGGGAGACGGTGAAAACAATTGGCTTATTGTGTGAACACGTTTCATATTATTTCTATATCATACGATTTCTGCTTGATTGCGCTTCTCCTATAATTAAACGAAGAAATACGTTTTTGTTTTTCTTACCGAGAAGATACGCGGCGACGGCAGTATGATTACCGTCGACAATTGTAAACAAATTTCCGTGTTGCAATAGGACTATCCATGGTATTTCTTTACAAACAGAGAGTTGTTGCGTTTTTTGTGCTATACGCAATTGGTGATTCGACGAACGTTTCGGATTGATTACGTCTGCTGCGATTCTGTGAATGTGCCGAGACAGCGGAAATTCAAACACCCAGCTTGCTTCCCTTAGCACCAAACACTTTTTTAGAAATGACGTATCCGCGACTGCATATGACCAGGAAATGTTTTTAGGGAGCCTCCTGGCAACCTCAGAATTAATAGGTGACAAAGATGGCCTTGTCTCTGTAGAAAAATTCAAAGTTTTTATTGCATATATCACTAAAGGCCAAAAAGGTTTATGTAAAGAAAAACATAACTGAAAACACTTTTTGTATTGACACAGGGTTGAAACCGTAGACAGGGCTGATGTTTTTTCCGAATTATTGCCTTCGAACGAAGAAAACTGTGTTTGTGATATGAAAGTCGCGAGAGATTCGGAGATTCCCAAGCGCTTCACCATGGTATACGAAGTTTTCTGTAGTGTAAAAATGCTCGCCAGAGGGCAACTTTTGTTTGGGTAAGAGCGGTTAGTTTTTTGGTAAAACGGCGAACCGTATGCGTAAAATTGTGCACCCTTTTTGCGTATTATTGCCGTGTCGTCGCCCAAACAGACCATATTTTGAGAGCGAAGCCTAACGGTTGATTTACCAGCTCCTTCGGGTCCAACAAAAACGAAGCTACGATTATTTTGCACCAAAACTGATGCATGTATCAGTAAACCACTGTGGTGGTGTAGCATGAAGGCAAAAACCATCCGGAAAAAATCATTAAAGCGCGGAAAATGTTGCCAAACAGGAGACATGTGCAACAAAAAGTTTCTCCCTGTTTGTTTTGGAAGTACGGGTTGGTAATTTGTCAGACTTACTCGATATATGTTCCTTGCATCGGTTTTACGTTTAACAATAAAATCAGTGTACTTATCAGAAAGATAACTTACATCTCGAGGATTCTCCGACGTAATCTGCAGTACTAGGTCGGCAATCTTGAGGAACAATGAATACTGTTTCACGATTTCGTAATTGGGAAAAAAACAAAAACTATTATAGCATTCTTGCATCCGTTCGGGGCGAAAGCATGGCGCCGATCATAAAAGAAGGATGTCGTGTAGTTGTCAATACGAGAAAAACACCCGTGTATCATGTCGGAGACATTGTTGCGTTTTTTCAGGGGAATATAATTGTAGGACACAGAATTATTGACATTTTGTCGGATGGGAAAAATCCGAGATATCTTCTTAAGGGCGACAATAAAAGATTTGACGATGGGTATATTCATCATAGACGAATTATAGGAAGAGTTCAACAAGTTTTGTACCCAACATACACAATCGATCTTACGAGCCAATGGAACGAAGTCCTTAAATACGCCTTTGTCGTGTATTCACGATTGAACAGACTATTCCCATTTCTTAGGAACATTCGAAAACTAGGCATTTTTTCTTTCCCACGAAAAGTCTATAGATACCTGATGGAGCAATAGAAAGAGCGCGTCTACAAAACCAAAGAACATATAATGAACACATGTTTCAAAAAACCGAAAAAGCATAAAGCAAAGCTTTGAATAAATAGTTACAATACAATAAGAAAATTATTACCCATGTTTTTACGTTCACAGAAGTTTGTATTATTCGCCATTATATTTATTGCCGTATTTTTTCTGATGATTTTTGCCGGAGACGGACGACAACACATCGTTGACATTGTCGGAACGGCATTCATAATAGCAGGATATTTTTTTGTTGTTACCGTCGGAAAGAGGCAAAGAGATCTTCCTTTGGGCATTGCCGCTGCTTGGTTGTTTACATTAGGATATTTTGCCATACGGTCAATTTTTTCTGATGATGTCGGATATTCCATATACGAGTTTATCCGCTTGCTGGATGCGTGGTTGTTGTATGCGATCGGATTTTGTTATGTCTCCAAGCCGATTGGCGCATCAGTGTCAAAAATTTTGATTTTTATAACTTCCGTTACTTTGGTTTTTGGTGTTCTGATGATGGTATTTCCAGGAATCAAATTTTCAGGAATGAACTTAGTGTATGCTGCATATGGGCACAGTCATTCTGCAGACCTAGCGTTGTTTGCGCTTCCCCTTGTTCTTCTTCTTTGGCATAAACAAAAAACTTTTCAAACGTTGCTTTTGTTCTTCTTTTATTGTTGTGCTATCGTTTTTGTTTATGCCCGTGCGGCCTCAGCCGTGGCGGCACTCTATATTATTCTTGTCACGTTATCAGGCACGCAAATATTTTTACGTCGTACAGCAACTATTGCGGTAGCCTTATTCTTGCTGACGTGGTCGGTTCTGGCATTTATCTATACACCATTGGTTTCCCGCCTAACCCCTTTCCAGACAACAAGCCGTTTTGTTAACTGGAAAAAGCCATTGAGCTCAGACGGCAGATTCGAATATTGGAGACAAACAACAGAAGCTATTCGTGAATACCCGTTTTTCGGCAGCGGACCGGGAACGTTTTACCTTCAGTCTGTTTACAGACAAAGAGCACCGCTTGGGCAATCATGGTTTTCACACAGCTTTCCTCTTCAGACCATTGCGGAGAGCGGTCTGGTCGGATTTGTCTTATTGTTCAGCATAATAGGTTGGAGTTTGGCGCTGTATCTACGATACTCTTTTCGTTATAAGAACCGACTTTTTGATAGCAATAGCGAAATGGCCCCTTCTCTTTTTCACGGTGTTTTTCTTGTGCTCGTGTACAGCGCCATAGATTACTCACTAAACTTCATCGTCGTCTGGTTTCTGTTTTGGGGAATTCTTGGACTGTGTTCGGCATTATTCTCACAGGATAAATCTGTTGGTACCGGCAGAACTTTACAAACAATGACAGAAACAGCATCCGTACTGCTTCTGTCTCTTTTTTATATTGTTTCTGTCGTCGGGCTTGCCGTACCGATTGTTACCTCAGACCCCACCCGTGTTTTTGTCTCGGCTCCGTACCGCACGGATTATTCCATCAGGCTTTATAAGGAAGCGGAGGAAAACAAAATTACAGTCCCGCAGTTAGTTATGCAGATTTCCGATTATTTTCACAAAAAAAATCCCGAAGTAATTCTTGCAAAAGCAAATTATTTGAACGTGATGGGCGAATCATCGCAGACAATTGCTACATACGACCAGGCCGTGCTGCTTCAAAAGAAAAATGAAGCAGCCTACCGGTTATATGCAGAGTATCTTATAAAAGATAAACACTACGAAGAACTAAGTAAATTGATACTATTCTATGCGGATAATTTTCTTCCCTATTCGCTCAGATCGCTCTTGGACGGTGCGCGTTTGCGGCCGGAAGAAGTGCAATATACGGAACATTCCATTATGGATCTTTTTGACAGTTCGATAATTCATGAATTGCGTTTTGCCAAATTATTTTATGCCGCTGGACAGGCCTCGCTGGGAACAGACAACACGAGAACTAAGGCATTATGGGAAAACAGCAGGACTCTTTCGCCGGATTTAAGTTATTTTTATATTGAGCTGGCAAGTCTTGCGCGATACATGCTTAACGACAACAAGTATGCCAAGGACACTCTTTTCCAATGTGATCAACAACTCTACCCTTCTGCCCACTGCAAAACATATACCCTTTCTACCCTACCCACTCCCGGATATTATGCCCAACACATACAGTTCTACCCTGCACAACCGGTAAAACGATAACATGGTAATCTCTAAAAGAATACACAATTACAAAATTCTTCAATCCAGCCGATCAATCGCGTTCATCGGTCAAAAAGGCATACCCGCCGAGTTTATCGGTACATCGGGTATCGAGTTCTATGTTGAACAACGCGCTTTACGGTTAGTTTTACAAGGGAAAAAAATAATATGTTATGTTCGGAATTGGGCTACTCCACCTAGCTTAAAAAAATATCAAGGAATACGACTTGTTCATCTTCCCAGCATAAACACAAAACACCTGGATGCTTTTTCCCACTCGTTTTTGGCATCCGTCTGGGTATGTCTTACCGATGCGGACACGGTGTGGTATCAGGCGATCGGTCCTTCGTTTTTTTCTTTTATTCCACGAATTTTCGGGAAAAAAATTATAACAACCATTCACGGACTTGACTGGAAGAGAGATAAATGGGGACCCTTTGCGAGATTGTTTCTGAGAATTTCAGAGAAAGCTGCCGTGCGATTTTCAAATGAATTGTTGGTTGTTTCATCGTCTTTACAGAAATATTATCAAGAAAAATACGGTATTAATGCACACCTAGACCAACCTTTTATCGAAAAGAGGAGTTCAGTACCTCCACGAATTATCACACAGAAATACGGTCTCAAAGGAAATGACTATGTTTTGTTTATGGGAAGATTTGTTCCAGAAAAAAGAATAGAATGGCTTATTAGGGCATATAAACAACTGCGACTTAAAAACATCAAACTTGTACTTGCCGGAGGAACAAGTCATAGCGAACAGTATGTCAAGAGCCTTAAAGACATAGTTGGTGCTACGACCGATATTATATTTACGGATTACGCTTTGGACCAGGAAAAAAGAGAACTCTTGTCTAACTGTCTCCTGTTTGTTCTCCCTTCATCGGTTGAAGGATACCCCATTGTTTTGTCCGAAGCCCATAGCTTGTCGCGCATGTGCCTTATCAGTGATGCTTTTTTGCACGAGAAACACATGCGGTCTGATTTGGTCAGGTATTTCAGAGAAAAGGATTATGTTCACTTCTCTACAAAACTTAAGCAGACATTGTCGGAGGGCGTTACTACATTGTTGGATTCGAACACACGCTAGCGGGCGCCGGACACAAGACAGTAATAGCGCATGATAACAGGATATTATCCTTCTATTATATTTACTGTACTTACGGTACTTTCTGTTCCCGGTGTGCTATTGTATTGTACAAAAATTTTCTCAAAAACTTCCTTTTTTGTTAGTTTCATATATGTTATTGGTTTCTCCTTAGCATATTGGATTGTCGGATTTTCGTTCTTAAAAATTCTTCCGTTGTCTTTGTCGAATTGTATCTATGGAACAATTTTATTATCCGCTGTTTTGATGTTCGCTGCTGTTGTCCGCCGGAGTGTGACTATTCCCAAACTTGTTCTAAACGACGCACTGTGGTTTATGGCTCTTCTTGTTTTTATCTATATTTTTTTCCATGCGAACGGGAAAAACCTAGCGCCTGCGGGAGCTGACATGGCAACACATACCTATACTGCCAGGGTAATTATGTATTATGACACGTATCCCAAAACACACGAGCCAATCGTTCCAATTAATACTTTCGGATTTGCTCCATACGGCATGTCGGTAATAATCGCGGTCGTTTCTTCTATATCTCATATACCGCTATATACATCCGCACTTATTGTTACAGTTCTTGTTTATCCGTTATTGGCCGCTGCGGTATGTGTTTTTCTGTTAAATTATTATCCCCTTCTTCCAACATTGTTATCGGTGCTCTATATATTTTTTTATGAAACAAACGTTCTGTTGTATATGTTTTGGGGTGGTAATACCACAATTATGTCAATTGCCCTTCTTACGATTGGGGTGAGTTTCTTTATCGGGTCGTTGCAGAACAAAGCCTGGAATATTCTACGCGGGTTTGTTGGCGCTGCGATGTTGGCAGCGTCTTTTTATACTCACCAGACACCTTTTGTAATTTTGCTCTATGTGATGGCGCCTTTATTTTTTTGGGCTCTCAAGAAAAAGGAATATCAGCATTTACATAAAATTCTATTTGTTGTTTTTGTTACATTTTGTATGTTGGTACCATTTATGATGTCGTATAAGTCAATTGGTGCTAGTGAAATTTCACACATTGTTCAATGGCAAAGGGGGTCGCGTTTTATACTACCGGACAACAATGTAGCGTCGATCGTGTTAAGCACAATAAAAAACATAACGACATGGCACAGCCCCGTTTTTGTTATTTTGACATCAATAAGCCTTGCTGTGGCTTTGTTCAAGCGTGCGACACACGGAGCAATATATACAGTTGCTATTGTTTTTCTCTTGTTAACAGTCGTTAATGCTAACTATTGGTTTTTGCCTTTGTCCCCCATCCTTTATCCGGACAGAGTGTTAACAATAATGATTGTCCCTTCCGTGTTTTTTATTACATATTTGTTTCACTCAGTTCTTAGTGAGTCATGGGCATTGTTTTTCAAAAGCAGAATCTACAGGTTTGTACTTGTAGTGTTGTTCTTGTACGTAGCATGGAGTTCAGGAGCAGTAGTATTTAAAAATATAAAATGGTTAAACACTGACCTAAACGGTAATGCGTCGGTAACAAAGGACGATTTGATGGTTTTTAACTGGATTGAACAGAATTTAAGTACAAATACCGTCATAGCGAATAATTACGGTGACGCCGGAATATGGATTCCAGGAATAATTGGCAGGAGAATAACCCACAATGACACAAATGCCCACTATATAAGTACGATAAGCAATAAATCCCAACTGAAGCCGTCATATATTTTTATAGGAAGCAAGCCTGTGTACGGAATAGAATATAAAAAGGAAGACATGAAAAACAACAGGAAATATAGACTGATGTTTAATGCCGGCAATGCGCACATATATAAAATCCTTTAGCAATACAGTGTCGAAGAAACATACGTCGTCTGTTATTATCCCTGCTTTCAATGAAGAGCGGACGCTACGAGGGATCCTGAGGAAAATACCCGTTGAGATATTACATCGTATTGTTGTTGATGACGGTTCTACGGATCAAACAGCCTTGGTAGCACAACAAGAGGGGGCAACCGTTCTTTCACATAAAAAAAATTTAGGTATCGGCTTAGCGGTGAAAACAGGGCTTCGTTATGCTGTTGAGCACGGGTTTCGTACCGCCATACTTATGGATGCTGACGGGCAACATGATCCGAAAGATATTCCCTTCCTTTTAGCAGAGATACGAAACGGTGCAGATTATGTCATAGCAAGTCGGTATGTGAGAGAGACACCCAGAACTACATCAAAATTGAGAACCGTCGGGACACGAATAATTTCAATATGGATTAGGGCATGGTTCGGAAAGTGTATTTATGATCCGACTTCAGGATTTCGGGCTTTCAACAATCGTGCGTTTATGTTGTTTTCATCCCGTTATCCCTCTTTTTTCCCCGAACCCGAAGCATTACTTGAGGCACTTGAACATAAATTGACTATAAAAGAAATTCCAAGCGTCATGAGTCGACGCCTATACGGAAAATCGTCCATATCATGGTTTAAGGCAACCGTACTCATGATATATATTCTTGCCGTAATTCCCTATCGGGCAATTACCCGTTACGTGCGTACTTCTTTGGTATCCGGTCGACAACGGAAAGGGCTTTGTGGCCGTCTATTCCGATAATATCAAAATACCACTGGAGCGATTCGTATCGGGGTTTATTTTCTTCTTTAACAAGCCTGAGAGCTTCATTTCTGCTTATATGACCTTCCCTAATTTGGTTACTGCGAAGACCATCGTGTTCGGTAAACCCCTGCACTTGGTAGTATATGTAGTTATAAAACGGGGGTGTGCCATCATCGATGCGCCATGTGGCAATTGTGTCCTTTGCCTTTTCCCATCCATAGATATTGATAAGCGTGGACACTATTTTCTGTTCATTCCACGGAATATAGTGCCAAAGATACAGAAAATTATGCGGCATAAGATATGACGATGTGTATGCGCCTGCGGTATCGAGAAGAGAACTATTGATATACCTAGGATTTGCAGCCGCAGCTTTTAGAAAATATGACGCCATGGTGAGTTTCCCACTCCAGGAAAGATTATGAAGCACCCCCCGTGGTGTTCCGTCAAAAATGCCATAGTAACCGAATTTAAACCGTTCATCTTCCAACTGGTTACCCCGACAGTATATTATAAGGTTAATACCTGTTTTCCGTTTCAGTTCCTCGGCGAAGTATTCCGCTTGTTTGTCTCCCGCCATAAACAGAGGCACCATGGCTATGTCTGGCTTAGCGAGCCATGCCTCCACATTTTTTCGGATATTTCTGCGTTTCATATCAATATCCGCGGAGACCCAAATGTGTTCGACACCAAGAGCCGATACCATGCGGGACTGGTTTCTGCGCGCAACGTCCGTTACCATGCCCCAGTCGTATGTATAGGCCATAGGCATGAGTCCTAATATTTTTTTTGTGTAATGAAGACCATACGAACTATCTCTGCCACCACTGAGCGCAACGATACAGTTCGCCTGGTTGGTATTGCCCCGAAACGGTGTGACGACTGACTCAAGAACTTCTCGACCTTTCGGTTGTTGTATTACATATTCTCTGCAGAAATTGCATACACCTTCCGCATCAAACTCGATAAGCGGCATTGTTGCGGGAAGAATGCATCGGATACACCGAGGTATGCGCTCAATTGCACTATAATTCGGTTCGTGGGCTTGCAGTTGACGCAAGGAATTACGAAAAAGGTTTTGAGCATGGGTAAAAGTTACAGGAGAACCAATGCGTGATATGTCGTAATGCACTACACCATTCCCAGTAGAACTCTTCGGAGATTTTTTATTATCAAAAACACGGACACCCAGCGTGTTGAAGGGCACTTCAGCCGTTTGTCCCGCATGGAGCTGAATTGCACGCCCCTCATCCTTCATGCTTTGCAGAACCGTTTGGGTTATAAATCGCTCTGAGGAAAACAGAAAGATCCCGCTTTGGGTATGGGCATAGTATATTGACCCCGTGTTGGTGGCAAGGAATAACGAACGCGATCTGCGGGCGAGAAAAGCGATCGACATTTCTCCTTCACTTTCCCGATAAACATGATGCAGCGCTGTAGGGATGTCGTAATCGGTTTTATCCAAATGATGATCCAGAACAGCCGCCAGAACCGCCGTGTCCAGCTGGGGAATTTTCTTTTTAGCAATGTATTTTTTCCAGAGCAGGCGATCGTTTATAAGAATACCATTGTGTGTTAGTACGGTTTCTTTTCCGATAACCGGTTGATTATTTTTGTCTTGATATGCGGAGCCGTTTGTAGCCAGGCGGGAATGACCGATAAGCGCATAACCATAGCCCCAATGACCAGCAGTTATGCTGCTTAGCGCATCGATAAACGCGGGTTCCCTGACAATTTCATGAGCCTTACGGGGTGTTCTAAAAATCCGAATCCTATCGCGGTCAGCATATGCAAATCCTGAGGCTTCTTTACCGCGCGATTCGGATAAGAGAAAAAGCTCCCGCGTTATGTCCGCAAGACGGTTCGTATCAGAGCGCTTGTTGACAATGACGCCAAAAATGCCACACATAGTTTTGTATTATAGTTTGTTCGGTTGTAAGACAACAACAACGATTCCGTTGTGTGTATTGGCCACTCTTACTATAATTACCGTTACATGAGAGTAACCATATTTCGAGATTACAAAGAGGAAGAGTGGGAAAGCATGGAGGTATACACTAATCATCTGATAAACGGCTTGCTATTCCAAAAAAAATTCAACATCGAAGTCAATGAGTACCTAGGCTTGGAAGCTCTCTCTGCGAAATTTCCAAAGAGCCGGAATAAATACCTTCGGTACGCATTCCGCTACTTCGTAAATCCTCCTGGAGCTTTTTTTCATCAGGGAGATATTAATCATATTACCGATCAAGCGAATGCACACCTTTTGACCATACTTAATCCGCGCAAAACCGTCATTACGTGTCATGATCTTATAGTCCCCCACTGGCAAATGGGTCATCTGGCAGACAGGAACGTGAAAAAGCGTCTCAAACGGATTGTTGAATTGTGGCGGATTCATTTGCTGTCCAAAGCAGCCAGAATTATCGCAGTTTCAGATGCAACCAAGGACGATATTGTACACACTCTTCAGATCAGACCGGAAAAGATTATTGTAATACCCGAGGGGGTGAGCCCCGTGTTTCGCAGAACAACAGAGAAAGCTACCCTCAATCAGACACAAGGGAGATATAAATTGCCTCGGAGATTTATTCTGCACGTAGGAACAAACCATGAATATAAAAACATAGAAGGTTTACTTCGTATGTTTGCCCACGTTTCTTCAAAAGATCATAATTTGTATCTTGTGAAAGCCGGACAACCCTGGACAATGAGTCAATCACTCATGATAAAACAAATGCATCTTGCGCACAAAATTATTCATTGCGGATTTGTGCCAACGAATGATTTGCCGGCGATATATTCATTAGCTACAGCATTGGTTCAGCCGTCGCATACGGAAGGTTTCGGTTTGACAGTTTTGGAGGCGATGGCATGCGGATGCCCGGTCGTGCTCTCCCGTATTCCGGCTCTTATAGAAATTGCCGGAAAAGCCGGAATTTATATACCCATGCTGCCCACTGGAAAAGACTTGGGGAAAGCCCTAGCCATATTACTCAAGTCGCGGGCAAGAACCAATTATTATCGCCTGGGATTGACTCGGTCAAAATTCTATAGTTGGGACAGAGCTGCCCAACTCACATACAAGGTTTACCAAGAAGTATGTAAAGAAAAATAATCATGAACATTGTATTTATTTCGACGTATTTACCTGCCACATACATAGGGGGTGCTGAGATTCTGACGGAATTGGTGACCGGTGAACTGGCCAGAAGGGGTCACAACGTAACGATTTATACCGGTGGAATAGAGTCGACAACAGAGGCATCAGGCGTGCGCATACAACGGTTTCCGATACTGCAGCCAAAGTCTCTGCGAACATTCTTGTCTCCAGCGCGGAGCTTGGCTTTTCAACATTTATTGCAGCGCGACCCGTATTTTATACGCGCGGATATTGTTCATGCGGTTGACATAGACACGCTTTCTTTGCTTTCTCACTGGAAAGGAATTCAACACAGGTTATTGGCAACGATACAGGACTACGGGATGGTATGTCCCGCCGGAGACCTACTCTATGGACAAAAACAATGCCCTAACTACTGTCATAAAAATCAGGGATTCTTGTGTCTTAATAAACGCAATGTTTCTCCATTGGAAAAATCACACTTGGCTTCCGTTTACTATATTAGAAAACACATTCGCGACAAAGTGCTGTCCCGTCTGCAATACACAATTTGTGTCAGTCGTTTCGTAGAGAATGAATTATTACGTGTTGCGCCACATATTAATTCACGTGTCATAGGCAATTGCGTATCCAACGCTTGGTTTTCTTCTTATAAGAAGAAAAAAGACATAGATATTTTATATGTCGGAAGACTTGTGTGGCATAAAGGAGTTGACATATTGTTTCGTGCGCTTAGCGAAATCGTAAAAAAAAGAAGAATTTCGGTATACTTCATAGGGAGCGGCGACCATTCTGGGTATACACAAATGCTGATGAATTATGGCCTACAAGAATGCGTAACGCTGATGGAAGCTGTTCCTCACGACACAATTCTACCGTATTACCATCGGGCGCAGATCGTTGTAGCACCATCTATATGGCCCGAACCATGTGGCAGGACAATCATCGAGGGTATGGCCACTGGGTGTGCGGTTGTGGCTACGCATACAGGAGGTACTCCTGAGTCCATACAAGATGGCATTACCGGTATCTTGGTACCTCCCGGGAACTATGCACTTCTTTCTCGTGCAATTGAGAAACTGCTTCTTCATCCAGGCACTCTTCGTCGTGTGGGCTATAATGCCCGACTGTACGCAAAAAAACATTTTTTAACACAAACAATTGTTAAACAATATGAGCAGTACTACCGTTTGATACTTAGTCGTTAATAGTATATAAATACGTACATGAAAAGAAACAAAATACGTATTTTCGTTATCCGTTATTATAAAATTTTTACAATTCTCCTTTCTGGGTTAATTCTGTCGGGCATGCTTGTGTACCAGACGATATTGGTAAAACCCGAATATATTGTCGTTCGCGTGAAAGGCAGCCCGGGTAATTGGTGGTGGGTTACACCACGACCGCCTGACTGGTTGGCTTTTTCCATACAAAAAGGAGACAAGGAATATAACAGCCTGAATCAACCCGTCGCGGAAGTACTCTCCGTGGACGTGTATGACGCCGGAGGGTCAACAAGAGACGCGTACTTGACAGTTCGGTTATCCGTAAGACACAACAAGCGCACTAATCAGTATCGGTACAAAGGAGAACCCGTAGAGATAGGGGGACCAATCAGCATGAGCTTAGATAATGCGTTTTTTCCCGGTATGGTGATTGCAATTTATTCCGACAACAAACGAGAGAAGACATACACAGAGAAAACGGTACGAATACGGAAAAGAGAGCAATGGCCATATGAGTATGATTCAATCATTATCGGTGAAACCATAGTTGACGGAGACGGAATAGTCATAGCGGAAATACTTGACAAGCAGAGAATGCCCGCAGAAAAAGAAGCGGCGAATGTCAACGGACAACTTGTACGCACGCTAAGTCCGATAAAGGACGATTTTTACTTAACGGTTAAATTAAAAATGCGCAAACAGGGCGATGAGTACATATACAGAGAAGAGCAGTATATTAAGGTGGGAAGTAATATTTGGCTTCTTTTCCCCCGATATAATATTAGCGGAGCAGATATTCTGTCGATAGAATAGCTGAGACATGGACACCAGCGAATATCCGAGCCGCATAAATAATATTTTTTATGGGCTCCAAAAACAAGAGCCCAGTTATCGAACGGAATTTCCACAGGATTTACCCTATGATCCCGGAGCAACTTCGAGTCTCTTTGAGTTAAATTATTTACCGACGAAAACAACTCCATTGATTTTAGGAATACTGGCTATTTTTTTGCTGTATGTTTTCCTTAGAAAAAACTTTCGTTTGAGCATCTTACTTCCTGCATTATTAAGTCTTGCGCTCCTTCTGACGGTTCTTGGCCCGATTCGGTTGCCGTCTATTTTGCGGTTTAATACCATCCTTGGGTTTGTGAAGTTCTTGGGTCTTGTACTCGCTGGTTTTTCCATCGTGCAAATACTTCAGAAAAGAAGCATAGAATTTTTTAAAACTTCGTCAATTCTTCCCATAGGCTTGTATGTTATTAGCTTACTGTTGTCTGTCTTTGTTATGACGAATGTTACTTTTTTTTGGAATGATTTTTCTATTGTTGTAACCGGATTACTATTCTATTATCTTTCATTTTCTTTTTTTTCATGGACAGAAACAAAAAAAATACTGATAGGATTCTCTTGGCTTGTAGCGGCCGCTTCCGGTATAGTGATTCTTGTATTTGTCTCACGGAGTTTCGGCAGCAATCTGGTATCGTTTTTGTATCCCAAATATGAAGTTTTTGTTTTCATGCATGATCTCATCAGGGGAAGAATATTTTCTATAATCGATTTTGAATACTTCACTCCATGTCTTGTGTTTGCATATATCGTTTATGCAAAAAGAAAGCAATTCATAAACAAATACTTACTACTGATGATCATCGGGTTATCTCTCGGGGCAATAGTATTGGTCAATTATCGCTATAGATTTCTCACTTTCGGACTCGGGTTTGCGCTGATGTGGTTATTTTTATCTGAAGAACGAAAGAAGTTTGTGAAACCACTTCTCACCGTCATGGGATTGTTATTTGGCGTGTATATAGCAGTATCGCTTATATATTCACGAAGTACTATTATAGACCGGTTTCTTCTGCGTAATTACCACGAAGATAAACTGAGCGTTGATAGACGATTAGTGATGTATGGGCAAGCGCTGGAATTATTTACTCAGGCACCCGTTCTGGGAGTGGGCTTGGGCAATTATAAAGATAACGTACAGATAGTATATTCGCGTTTTGGAGGCCGGGTGTATGAACCCTATTATAAAATATTACAGAACGTATATGCGTATCCGCATAACTGGTATCTGACAGTATTGGCAGAGAACGGCATAGTCGGATTTGTGGTTTTACTGTGGATGCTAATGAGATTTTTTGAAATTGACTTTCGCCTGTCAAAAACACTTCGGCTAGAGCAATTATGGACATTTGCTGCACTAAGTTCCATAAGCTGGTTGTATCTATTTGCTAATCTATTCACCATGATGCACGTATCTCTTCCTATGGTGATAATCTTTTGGGCCTGTCGGGGCATGATTGAGCGCATACACTCAGAGCACGCACGACAACGGTTGGCATAAAAATTTTTTCAGTTTGGTTGCTTGAGGATACCAGATTGAGCAGCCGAAATTTTCGTTACGACTGACCGAGACACGAAAAACGATACCATTCCTTCGGCAATCCACCCGAGCAACACTGCTATAGCTAGCCCGGTCGGTCCTGCTTTTAGTATGCCATAAATTCCAATATTTACGACAAACACTACACGGATACATGTTATCAGAAGGTTTATTTTTGTCCTTCCCGTCATGTCGATAACTTGTCTTGAGATCCACACAATGCATGCATACCAAGCATAGGCAACAAGAAGTATCATTGTCGGCATCAAGTTAAAATCGGGTTGCGCCTGAAAAACATATGGTATAAGACCCGGTGACATCACAAGAAGCGTGATCGCTAATGCTAATGTGGGAAGCCAAATGAATCTATAAACCTGAGAAATATCTCTCTGTGTCAAAGTACCCCGAGCGTACCGGTTGCTCAGTAGTGGTAATAGCACCGGTAAACTTGCTTGGGGAATGAAAAACAGGAGCGTGGCGACAGAAACACCGATTCCATACGCACTGACTGCTTCAAGCCCCATGGAGCGCGACAAGAAAGTTAGCATAGCAGTACCCGTAATGGCTGTCAGAATTTCCGAGAGACCGACCGGCCATGCGAATGAGACAATACGTGCGCGCAATGTACCTATGTACGTGAAATGAAGCGGATGACTCGCATGTAAACTTACCATAATACCCCAGAGGAGTGCTGCTGCCGTATAACCGATAACCGCACCTTTTGCAGTAGGAGCAATGAAATATAATCCCAAGAGAACAAAAATAAATTTACATACGATATCCCCTGTTTCATATTGATATGCCCTTTTGGGATTTATCTCCCCGAAAGCAACGCCTTTAGCAAATAATAACAACGCGCCTCCGATAATATTTAGTAGCGCGATTCGGAAAATATCCAGGGCATCCGGATATTCGGTTCCTCGGATAATCAGCGGCGAGATTGCCAAAACGAGAAGAGACACGAGTATGCTCAAACATATTATGATTATGAATGCCAATGATACAATTGCCGTTTTCTGTGTTTTATCGGATTGATGGAATCCGAGGAATCTACCCACGCTCATGGGAATGCCAAAAGCGGCAAAAGCTGCAAGCATACGGGTAGTTTCCGTGGTGAAGTAATACAGACCGAAATCTTGTATTCCTACGCGGGCGACAATAATTTTTGTAACCAACGACAATACTTTAGCAATTGCATATGTAATACCACCGTACGTCACGCTTTTAAATAAAATCCTTAACAAGAACGGTGCAGTCCGTTGTGTATTCACGTTGGTATTATCCGTTGATTTTGCCGGAGTGAAAAATTTGCACCGAGTTTGTCGGAAAGCGCTTCAGCAGCAACCCGATACAATCGTTGTTTCATTACGGATTTTGCCGTACACACCATCCAGCATGCATTACAGGAAGCGACTTTCGGTGCATGAATTTGATTTTGAAGTACATGCTCGAACGATTGCTTTCTTATGTTTCCCATAACCCAGGGTTTGATATGACAAGTGTACACGTTTCCCACGGAATCCATATAAAAAAATCCTGATCCGGCATCGCACACCAGTGCCCGTTTGCCGTTTTTGACAAAATTGAGAAGACGCCCGACGAACCAACCGCGGATGATTTCTTTGGGCTTGAGGCTCCCCAAGTGATATCTTGCTACAGTTGATAACTGTTCCTCCAGTTTCTGAGAATTTTTTGGGCGCATATTCCCCTTTTTTGAACCGAAATAAATGACGGAACTTGTCGCAACAGTAAGAGAGAATTCCATCCCATTTTTTTTGCAAAATTCATGTACTTTGGGGATTTCACTGACATTTTGATCTATAACCGTAAATGACACACCAAGATCACGAATTCCGGCAGATCGGGCTATCTCTATCGTCTTCATAATTTTGTCAAAGCCGCCCGGTATGCGTCGGATATCATCATGCGCTTTCCCCATACCGTCAATAGAGACGCGAAAAGCAAAATTCGGATCTATAATTCTAATTTTAGGAAGGTCAGTAGCCGCGCGGTGCGGCATAGAGCTATTGCTGTTCATCACCAGACGAGCGCGCGGTGCCGCTTTTTTGATATTTCGTATCACTTCTACGAGATCACGGCGCAAAAACGGTTCACCGCCGGTTATGTTGATATCCTCAAGAGAATTGGGGAGTTTGGCATACTCTTCCGGGGCAAGCTCATCTTTTATCCTGTTTTTCCAAATATCGCACATGATACAACGGGAATTACAGTTGAGCGTGACGGCGATGATGGCGGTCTTCGGCATTATCATACTGTTTTCATATTGTAATCGAATATTCTTTATGAAGCACCGTGCGGATGCTTCGTATTTTATTCTGCCAAGAATGATTCCTGGCAATCCGACGCTGTTCTGTTTTGTAATCCCGTGACCATGTTTTTCCGATCAGTTTATCAAGTGCATGGCCCGCGACGGCCGTATCATGTGTAGTAAACACATATGGAGACAACTTTGTTAACTCAGGGATCGGCGTGGCTATCACAGGCTTTCCCAAATAAAAATACTCAAGCGTTTTCATCGGAAAACAGCAGATGTTAAATTTTTGCTTTGTATCGTAAGGGATAATACCGATATCACAAGAGGCAATATATGACGCGATGAGTGTTTTGTGTTTTGGCCCCAGAAAATACACGTTAGGCAGCTTCTTAAGCCTGTTGACCCCGTCGTGTATATTTGTTCCGGGAGGTCCGGTAAACTTATCATCAATCGCACCGATAAAAACGAATGCATATGAAATTTTTGTTTTGGCGAGGCGAAAAACAAAATCGAAATCAATCCGAGTATTAATGTTTCCGATGAAACAAATCCGTGGTTTTTGTATTGTCTTCAGATCAGTCGGTTCCGGCCACCGGGAGGATTTTCGGAATAAGGACTCGTTGAAACCCGCTGGAACGCAAAATGTTTTTCGATGCCTGGCACGCATCCTCTTGTACAATGTATGCTGATTAGCGAAAATAACTCGTGCTTGTTTTAGTTGGGTTTTTTCGTAATTTTCCCATAACCTCTTAAGCCTAGGATTTTCTGAAGTGAACGCATCAACACAGTCATAAACTGGAAAGAAGGTTTTTCCAAAATGGTGAGGAAACACTTCCTGTTGAAGAGAAAATGTCCAAAACAAGCGAGACAATCGTTTCCAAGATCGACGCGTGTTTATAAAAAATCTCAGATGCAACGAAGAAAGCCATATATTACCAAGCCGTACAATCCTGAATCGCTGAAAAGGGATTAAGTAAAGCGGTCGGAACACATATAAATTATTTTCCCTTCTGGGGAATAACGGCTTCGGATTCACCAGGAATTTTCTTAACGTTACGCCATCGGCTATTGCGTAAACAATCACAACATTCTTTTTTGAAAGCTCTATCGCAGTTTGCATTTCATGATCACAAGGCCAATCCAATAACAGACTGGTGGGTATTACGATAAGAGAACTAGGGACTGGATTGTTTGTTAGCATATTTGCCATAAACATATTGAGACTATTGGTATTTTATACTATCTTATTTAGGCCAAGAAAGCATAAGGTTCCGTGTGTGTCTTATTGAAATGCGTACGGTGCATTTTTTCAAATTTCACAGAGAGGATAGCCCTGGACAGCAACAGGACTTAAATAAATAACCTACATATAAAATCAACAACAATCATTTGCAGAGTGGATTTACTGCTATCCAAAAGAACCCAAAACATGTATTTTAATATCTAACCTTGAGTTCCTTTTCGGCCATTACAAATAAAAGGTCAAGAAAGTGTCTTGATTTAGGTAGCATAGATCGATACTAATTATACTATGGCAAAAATCAAAGAGACTATCATCCTTGTAATGCCGGTATATAATGAGGAATTATATATAGGAAAAACAGTTCTTTCTTGGATTAAACTTCTAAACAGTTTCCCAGGTTCTGAAATATTGGTTATTGATGACGGCTCGATCGACAAAACATCAAAAATACTCGACTTACTTGTTCTAAAATTTCCTATACTTAAAATAGTTCACAAAAAAAACGAAGGCCACGGAAAAACTATTCTTACAGGTTACCAAAAAGCGGTGCTTTCTAGGCACGAATGGGTATTCCAAACAGATGGAGACGGCCACTATCGTCCTTCTGATTTCTACGCCTTATGGAGAGAAAGACAAAACTCTGATTTTATACTCGGTCAAAGACAGAAGAGGCAGGATCCATTTTTCAGAATTGTTCTGTCTAAGTTGGTTTCTTTCTGGATATTTATTTTATTCGGAGTATATATAAAAGACACAAATATTCCCTTTCGTCTTATTAGAAGACAATATCTCAAGAAAATTTTAAAACGAATTCCAAATGAAATATTCGCACCCAATATATTTCTGTCGATTTTGGCTAAAAAAGATGGTCACATCCTTCAGCAGATTCCCGTTACTCATAAATTTCGAAAAAAATCTCATCCTAACACCGTAAAAATAATAAGAGGAGCAATGAAGGGTTTCTTTGAATTACTTCTATTTAAATCTAGTCAAAAGGGAACCCTTTAGCCAAGATTGATTTCAAACCGGGCAGCGTACTAATCTGTGAAGGGTCATTCTTTTCTGTGTAGCACAATGTATCATTGTGAAATTATCCAATGATATGAACGATGGCTGTTTTTATGAAGATTCATAAACCAATATTTATCATAGGCTCGCATCGGTCCGGAACACGACTTTTATATAATCTGTTGGCATTCAATCCTGAGTTGTGTTGGATTTCAACCATAACGGATGCATTCCCAAGCTTTCCTCAAATTGCCATAACACACAAAGTGCTTGATTTGCCATTGATTGGGACTCAAATTAAGCACTATATGCTCCGTTTTATGTTAGACACTATCCCTCGACATTTATTACTCAGTCCGAGGGAAGGATCTCATATCTATGGTGATTATTGTGGATTCGTTGATGACAGAAAAACAACGGAGCGCGACAGAACAAGGGTATTAGAGAAAAGATTTAAACATATAATTCTGACTCATCTCCGAATGACTGGAAAATCCCGATTTTTGACGAAACAGCCTCCGAATGTCCAAAGAATCCGTCTCCTGAATGCCATGTTTCCTGATGCCTATTTCCTTCATATAATTCGGGATGGGAGAGCGGTGGCGAACTCGTTATTACAGGCCTACTGGTGGCCGGAAATGCAGTTGTGGTGGCTGAATGGCATGCGGCCGAGTGAGTGGAACCGTAGACAGAGAGATCCGGTTGAGCTTTGTGCAATGAATTGGCAACAAACGATAGAAGAAGTATTTCGAAACAAAAAATTACTTGGCGATCGATATGTAGAGATACGCTATGAGGCCCTCACACACGATGTCAGGGCCTCATTGTCATCGATATTGACCCGATGTGAATTGCGTATCGAGCCGAGTTACTTGAGTTTATTGCCCGTAAAGCTGCAAAGCAGAAACACTAACTGGAAAGACGATTTGACACCTTCACAACAAAAATTGGTTGGCACGGCGCTGCAATCCATGCTTAACAGGTTAGGCTATACATAATTAATTACTAACAAAGTGACATATTTAGTTAGATACGTAGGCATGAGAACGTGAGCATACTTATGAATATTCTTTTCATAAAAACTTCGATTGGAACTTCGGATTTTTCATGTTTTGATGCTGGTATCGGGTCAATGACAGCGTTACTTAAACAAGAGGGTCATAACGCCAGATTATTTTCCTTGGATGAATGGTCTTCGTTTAATAGATTGACAGAAAGAATTGTTCAATTTAAACCCGAAATACTCGCATATTCTGTAACAGCGTCATCGTTTGCGCCCGCAGTGAAAATATCAAAGCGGCTTCGGAAGAAATTTCCAAAAATAATACAAATTTGTGGTGGTGTGCACACCACGCTTTGCCCGGAAGATTTTTATGCCGCACAGTCTTTAGATGCAATCTGTCGAGGCGAAGGAGAGTATGTATTGTTGGATCTTATCGGTCGTTTGAAGAAGAAAGATAACAGTTGGTTGCAAACCAGTGGGTTCTGGACGAGAAAAGGTAAAAAAATATTTAAAAATCCTCCAGCCGATATTATCCGGAATCTCGAGGCATTACCCATTCCTGACAGGGAAATGTTTTATAGGGAAGGAATATTACATTTCCCCAGGATCGGCACCATAGAACACGTTCAAAAACACGGTCTGGAATTTATTTTTACAAGAGGCTGTCCGTTCAGATGTACATATTGTTCTAATCATGCGTTACATAGTTTTTTTGGTAAATGGTATGTCAGACGTAAATCTCCGGAAAAATCAATAACTGAAATCATCAATATTATGCAAACATATCATTATGATTATTTCAGATTCCACGATGATACGTTTACAGCAGATCACGTATGGCTTCATAAATTTCTCAATTTATACAAAAAACAGATTCATGTTCCCTTTTCATGCAATATCAGAGTAGACACCTGTTCGAAGGAGTTGTTAGCTCAAATGAAGGACGCAGGATGTTATGAGGTTTCCATAGGAATAGAATCGGGTGATCAACACATACGGTCAACAGTTCTTAAACGACCAATGAGTAACGGACAGATCATAAATGTTTTTCGATGGTCGAGAGAAATCGATCTCAAAACGTTTGCATTCATCATGATCGGATTTTCCGAAGAATCTCCCAAGAATTTTCATAACACAGTAAAACTTACAGCAGAAGTAGATCCTGATTCATATATACTGTATGTTTTTTATCCATACCCAGGAACGGAATTATTCGATATATGTAAAAACAACAATTATATTCTGAGTCAGAAACCGCGAGGCTTTAAAGAGCGACTGGATACAATACTCAATCTACCCAACTTCAAGAGGGTGGATATTTTATATTACTATAATCATTTTGACCAATTGGTGAACGCAAGCAAGAAAAGTAGTCATTTCTTGCAGAAACCCTATAGAAAAATTCTATATTCAATTCTTAAAGTTCCACCAAGTTACTTTATATATCCCGTTACACAGTTTGTTTACTACTGCGATAGGCTTGTAATCAGATTATTACAGATTTTATATCCAACGTATTCCAAACGATATAATCTTTCTAAAAGAATAACATGATTAACAAACCTATATTTATTATCGGTACAAGCAGGTCGGGAACAACAATTCTGTACAACTTCCTTGCCGTTCATCCTGACGTCTGTTGGTTTTCGACGATTTCCAACGCATTTCCCCACGTCCCACAATTAGCTGTTATATATAAACTGTTGGACGTTCCATTTTTTGGGACCTTATTAAAACTCCATATCATGAAAACTTCAAAAGAAAGTGACATGATATTAGGCCCACACGAAGGTCCAACTATCTATGATGACCTTTGCGGATTTACGAATGCACGGATTACAACGGAACATGATAAAACAGATTATTTAGAGAAAAAATTAAAGGCAATAATTGCCGAACATTTACGGGCAACCGGTAGATCACGGTTTCTTAATAAAAAACCGGAGAATATCCAACGCATCCGTTTACTCAATGCGATTTTTCCGAATGCGTATTTTGTTCATATCATACGGGATGGACGAGCAGTAGCGAATTCTTTGTTGAAATCCTATTGGTGGCCGGATGCTGAGCTTTGGTGGCTAAACGGATTGCGTTCTAAAGATTGGGATGCGCAGGGAAGGGATCCGATTGAACTGTGTGCTCTCCACTGGAGGCACAATGTACAGGAGGTTTTTCGGAATAAGCAGTTATTAAGGAGCCGCTACATAGAAGTCCGATACGAATCATTGGTGCAGGATGTACGAGGCACAATATCCCCCATTCTTACTTTCTGTGGTTTACGTCAGGATAAAAAGCATCTTGCATTGTTGCCTAGTAGACTACCGAACATGAATTATAAATGGCGGAAAGACTTATCACCCAAACAACAGGCCATTGTATGTCGCGTATTGCACAAACAGCTGGTCAAACTTCAGTATGAGCAAGAATAACGGTATGAGATTCTTTCACAGGAAAAATTTATCGTAATACGATTTGTTGTTATGTATGTAATATAGCATTATAGCTGCACCGCTGAATTTACCCAGCACTGATAATATTCCCAGAGGAAAAGCGTGAAATATAGTTGGTATATCGTTTATGTATTCGAGCATCATAAACCGAAGCAATTGTTTTGTGCCCCCAGAGTGAACTTCTGAATTTAACATATACATAACAATCGTATTTTTACCGTGATCGATGTATCTCCAAAAGAGATATCGGAGAGAGGATCTGAGAGGGTTAATAAAATGATAAATTTTCATGTGTTTATTAAACAGTATTCGGATACTGTGACAACGTGCACGCTGAAAAAACTCAGCGTCTTCTCCGTATGGGAGTGGTGTCGGGCCTTTGAAACTACCGAATATTTCGTTAAATAAACCGATTTCAGAAAAAACATCAGCACGAATACAAACGTTTGCGGTATATGGTGTTATAGATTTTGTATTATTTTTGGATGCGCTTGCGAGAAGCCATGGGCTAAAATTCTCAATTTTTTTTATCCATAGTTCTCTTTTATTTGTCTGATTGTCCAAGGGATATATTTCCCCGAAAATAATTTGAGCCTCTGGGTGAAGTCGCATACATCGATGTAGTCCAGCAAACCAAGTCCGTGATAACTTTGTATCATCATCAACAAAGCATATATATTTCCCCTTGGACCGCTGGATTCCAATATTGCGGAGAAATGAAATGCCAGTTTGCTGAGAAAAGACATAGTGAAAATTACTTATTTGTTTATTTACAATGCGTAATATTTGCTTTGTAGTGTCTAGTTTGGATGAACTGATAATAATAACTTCAATAGAAGATTTACTAATGGGAAATTTCTGATTTACGATGGATCGTAGAGTTGTATAAATATCTGGCCTTCCGTTTGTACAAATAATGATAGAAAAAAGTATTCGAGACATGTGTGATTTGTGAATTTAATAAGTAATAATCGATACTTATATAAATTATTGATTATCGGAATTTTTGTAGCTAAAGCTATATGAACTTATTAATGAATGTAAGCCGTTGTTTTTTGTTAGGAAAGTCCTTTTATACAAAAAATAAATGTAATGATAGATGTACCGCACGTTGAGAAAATCAACTGGGCGTATTTGACGTGTCTGTGTTCGAAGTATTTTGGCGAACAACAGTCCGGATTTACCTCCTGTGGGCGCAAGAGCCCAGGAGACAAATTTCGTTCTCTTGTAAATTCTTTTTCCGCTTTCCTTTGAATGCAGAAGACGATCCAGTGTTTGAAATAATTGACTAAAAGAACGTACTGTATACGAAACTCTATTCACCGTAGCGTAACTGGGCATGTTATTCCAAAGACCTGCTTCTTTTTGAGGATAAATAAACACAACGGGTTTTCCTAATGATAAAAAATCTGTGGCAATGCTGGACAGATCAGTGACCAATATATCAGCAGCGAGTAAGCTTTTATTTGGACCATATATATTCGAATGCGTTGTGTCATCGAAATATACATTCTGAACATTTTTTATACTGTCTATGTACCCCTTTTTTACATTAAAATGATTTATGCTAATTGGATGAGGTCGCAGTATTACGTTTAGATTATTTAGTCTGGCAAACGCATAGAGTCGTTGTAAATTTTTCATATCGGATTCTTTTCTGCCAATGGCCCATATTTTTTTAGATTCCCATGTTGGAGCATAAAGAATTGTCTTATGTTTTTCATTTAGATGATACGTACGTAGGATTTTTTGTTTACGCAATAAACCGTCATAAAGTGAATCATCTAACACTCTTCCTATCACATGGAGACGAGAATCTTGTGGTGATATCTTGCAGTACTTTAATACCAAGTTTTTTAATAATTGACTCGGTATCAAAATAAGCCAATAATTTCGAAAATATTGTGCAGAGCGTTTTTTAAAATATGAGAATACATTAAATAATTCTGTATGAAAAACCTGAACGATATAACGACCCATATATTGTTCGATTTCATGGTTAGTTGAATCAACAACCCAAATAGCCTTTTCCCCCAAAATACTACGTAAATAAACGATAAGTTTAATACAATCTTTATTCCAAAGAGTTCTCGGGCGATGCTTATTCAGTGGAAGTGCGCAAAAAGAATCATCACAGTCTTCCGGATTGTGCGTCGTTTTGGGTATAGAATAAACAATTTTATGTCTTATCCATTTGGGTGCATGGGTGTACGCATAGGTATCCGTATACACCATTATTGGAAAAATTTCATTTGTCCTTAATAAACACTTATAATAGATTTCCATATTTCTTCCAGAACCTACTGCTGATTCTAGCGCAAGAATTAAACAGGGTTGTCTATTTCTGTTCATATTGCATGTTTAAGAATGTTGTTGTTTTTAATACTGTTATAATCTTCTATCGTATCCAGCTCGAACCAATATTCGTCTTTCAAAAGTTCCTCATAATATATTGATTGTCCATTATTAATCATATGTTGATACGCATATTCAGCGAAATCAGAATATCCTCGTTCTTTGATCACGGTTTCGATAGCATCACGGACTAGTTCGGCTTGACCGGACGAGATGAATTCAATTCCTTTTGCTTCTCCAAACGATTGTGATCGGGGTATATCCGTTCCATATTGTAAAATTGTGTGCGTACGCATGTCCACTTTGACACAATACTCGTTTGTGCTCCGTTTAATTTTTCGTTTTACTGCAGAAACTATCGGTCTGCGGGAGTGCAATAATCGTTTGAGAATATGTTTAGAGTATACGATGTCTCCAACCAGTCGGAACGTGTTTGCCTTTAGCAGGTATGGACGGGCGAGATAGAATGAATATATGCAATTTTCAGTGTTATATTTAGGATTGTATATAAAGGAACATCGGATATCCGGAAATAATTGTTTGATGCTTTTTTGTATGAACGACGCTTTATACCCTGTTACGAGATAGAATTCTTCTACCCCCACTGACAATAGATTGCGCATGGAATACCACAAGAGAGGTTTTTCATACAACGGGAATAAACACTTTGGCGTTGTGAAAGTATGTGGCCGTAGACGTTGGCCTATTCCTGCAACAAAAAGTATGGCTCTCAATGGTATGTGCATACTATGTCTGGTATACGATTTGTGAGCATTGTAGTTCAGACGGTAATTTTGTGAATATTATTGTTTGCAAAGACAAGATCTGTTTCCGTATCAACTTCGCACCAGAAGTCATTTTTTTGAAGTTTTACATAATAGATGTGTTCACCTTTTGAAATTAGGTATTGATATGCTTCTTCTGCAAATGCAAACGACTGTAATTTCTTTTTTCGCACCATGGTTCGTAACGATGAAACAATGTTGTGCGATTGCTTATCTGACACAAATTCGATGCCCTTAGCTTCTCCAAAAACAGCTTTGTCAGCAATATTTTTTCCTAAGCGGATAATGTGTCCCGTATTGTCTATGGCAACAGTATATTCTTCGGGAGAAATTCGCGGTTTTTTTTCTACTGTACATACGGGAGTATTCGGCGAGGAAAGCAGGGTGTGTAGAATCTGACGAGAGTACAATACGTCGCCGTCTAAACGAAAATAATTTGTATGTAAGAAATGGGGTATAGCCAAGAAATATGAGTAAAGTGAGTTTGATTCACGGAATTTATCGTTATAAACGTAGATTACTGACAACGCTGGAAACGATTGCCGTATGTATTGACATATTTGTTGGGCTTCAAAGCCCACCACTATGACAAACGATCTCACGCCGACTGACAGTAAGTTGTCGATGGAATATCCCAGCAGTGACCTGCCACCAACGGGCAATAGGCATTTTGGAGTGCGTGTAGTAATCGGCCATAAACGAGTACCGCGTCCAGCTATTAGAATGACAGAGCGCAGATTCATTTGATCGTATTCCATACAAGCTGTTTGATGGCATATAGGGCTTGAACAGTAAGCATCATACACTTATTAATTAATGGATTACGGTTTGTCTTTATCGCGACAATTATGGTTCGTTTTGTCGTTGGGTTCCAGGAAGAGCCGTTATAATCTCCAAAGACAGAATGTATAGCAAATCCTTCTTCGGATATCATGCGGATCAATTGTTGCAGCGTATACCGGAGGATATAGAAATCGTATTTTCCGCTCTGTTTTCCGTACCGCCACAATCGATGAAGATGTGTCACTTGGGTTTTTTCATTCAACGAGTCGGTATCCACAAATATGTACTTCCCCTTTTTATGAGTATATTTTCGTATATATACGGTTGGAGAAATTTGTTTCCCGTCTCTTTTGATATCTCGAAAGATCATGTCCGCATTTAATACATCTAACACCAGTCTTCCATGATTTTTAAGAGCCTTGCACATATTGTGGAGTACATGAAGATTTTCATGATGATCGAAGTATCCGAAACTCGTAAATATCGACAAAACGACATCAAACGCAGCATCGTAATTCAGTCGTCTCATGTCTTGCTGTTTGAATATGGGGTTCACGTGAGCTTTACGGGCAGTATTTATTGCCATCTGTATAAATTTACGCGAATAGTCTATTCCAACAACGCGATAACCCAATGAAGCTAATCCGATTGAGTGCCTGCCGTGACCACATCCTACATCCAAAATGGTATCTTTTATTGACAAAGAAGCTATGCGGTCTATGAAACGTATCTGTTTCTGTGTACTGTTGGTGAAATTGTGACTGAGAGTTTGGAGATATTGGGTACCGAATTGGGTTGCCCACCAGTTGGTTGATGTCTTTTGGGTAGTTGATTGCCTATCGGATGTTAGGGTGTGCATAAGAGAGCCAAGGAAGAATTTATTAGCGCGCGCATAAACGAAGTGCTGCTGATGTTCCATCGTGTATAACGCGTCCGTTGGAACGTGCAACAAATCGCTTGCATATTTACATCATGAGATCATGTTGTTGTGAAGCTATTATTACCGTTCCATTGCTTTGAAATAGTTTTTTTATTCTGGTAATAAATTTTTTCACGAACAAGGGGTATACAAACCCGATGATGACCGTCTGAAGCAGCGGATTAGCAACGAGCCAGAGAAAACCGAACATCGTGTGTTTGTATCGTGCTCGAAGTTCTTTTTCTGTCATGTGCCGGAACACTTTCCAGAAATGCTGAAGGCTTGTCATAGCGTAGACATTATACAATATGGGAGTCGTCTGTCGGAAAAACACGCGCAATGATTGTCAGAACGCATGAGGACACGGTTTGCACGTCGGTGTTGCAGACAACAAGCGGGGTGCTGGGTTTTTCGTATGGAACATTATAGCCGGTGAGGTTAGTCAATTTTCCCTGCACAGCTTTTTTGTATAGCCCTTTTGTGTCTCGATTCATTCTCGTTTTTTTGGAAGCGAAAATATAGATTTCCTTAAAACGGCGTTTTCCGATCGTCGTTTGAGCCTGTTGACGCACTGCTCTATCCGGTGATACAAAGGCACAAATCACCACGATGCCATGGTCGGCAAACATTTTGGCGACATATGCCATGCGTCGGATATGGTCTGCCCTTTCTTTCTTGCTAAATCCGACATGTATAGCAAGAGGACTAGCTCGCATGTCATCGCCATCCAAAATTTGCGTTTTGATATGTGGGTATCTCATGTGCAATTCTTTTTCCATCGTTTGGGCAATAGTCGTTTTGCCGCTTGATGGGCAGCCAGTGAGCCAGATAACGAGTCCTTGGTGAATAATCTCGGAAATGCTCGGTGAAAGAACATACGCGGCGTTTTCGTTGGCGACTACCTTGTGCCAAGAGGAAGAACGTTTCGTCATAGCGCGCCGGATATCGGTTGCTGAAATTTGTTGTACTGACCGGTCAACGTCTACCAGTCCGACGTTATAGCCTACACCCCTCCCCCAATAGACGCCCTCGATATTCGGAACGATCATAACAGTTCCTTTTACATTGTTTTCCAACATCCATATTTTGATGTATTCGGCTCTCGCCGAAGGGGTATATGCGTCTTCCTTTGTATTTCTGATCATGATAAGGACTGGAAGCGAGGGATGTTCAGACCTTTTTTTGTTCATTATCGCGACATGGCCCTTGTGGAATGGAGACCAACGGCCGATAAAGGCCATGTGAGGAAGAGTGAGTGTAGCGTTTGTGTAGTAAATCATATAATTTCGTCACAATGATACGGATTATTCAAAGCCAGTCGTCGAAGTTTTTACTTTCTCCGCACCTGGGCTCGCATGGAGCGTATTATATAGTATGTTTCAGCTCCTTGCGCGTTTCTACTGTACAAGACACACACGGTTAGAATACCCTTAGGGCGTGAAAAACAAACGAAGACGTACCATTGTCATACTATTAATAATTTTCGTCGTTATTGGTTTTTTTCTCCGGACGTATAATATTTCTTACGGACTTCCCTCTGTTAGCCATGAAGAATACGTTACTTTAGGCAGAGCCTGGGTAGGATTCCATGTTAATAGTTATAACCCGCAGTGGTTTAACTGGCCAAGCCTTCTTTTTTATATAGAACTATTTCTCCTTAAGCTGCTATGCCTTTTCGGATATTGCGATTGGACTCCGTTCGTACAAGCGGTGAGAGGACTTCAGGCAATAATAGGAACTCTTACGATTCCGCTTGTATACCTTATCGGATCAAAGCTTTTTACCCGAAGAGCAGGTATAATTGCGTCTTTTCTGGCTGTTTTTTTTCATGTCCATGTTCTCTACTCCCACATAGCTAGACCTGAAGTGTTGGTCTCCTTTTTCTTTCTTCTTGTCATTTTATTATCAATACGTCTCCTGCAAACAGGAAAAATTCGTTATTACGTGTTGTCGCTGATAGTTGTCGGATTTGCGATTTCGGTAAAATACAACGGCGTTTTTTCCCTCGGTGTTCCCCTTATCGCATATATTCTCTCGCCCCAGATTCCCCGAAGAACCGTATCTAAAATACTACACTACACGATCTTGATTATCGTACCCCTCTTGGTGTTTGTTTTTACCAATCCATACAGCGTGATTGAACATGGCAGGTTTTTTGAAGGAATTCAGTATCAGGCTGACAGGATAAGTTATAGTCTGTCTACACAGTTCGTAAAGACCGGCGCTGTTTTTATTGACTCAACGGGATGGGTTGGTTTTGTTTTGTCATTGTTTGGCGTTGGAATGCTGATTAGGAAGCATAATAAGTATGATATTTTTTTTATCGCATGTTTTATTAGTTCTCTACTTCTTGTGTTTATTTGGAACCCAAGTTCAAGGCTGCTCCTCACGAGCATGTTTCTGCTTCTTATGTTAGTTGCCGGGTTAATTGACAAAGTTTTTACGAGATTATTCCGTATGATTTCAGCAAAATGGACATTAAGCATCAGTTTAATAATTATCGGAATTGTGGCAGCATATCCTGTGTGGCGGTGCTTGCTGCTTTTGAGAGAACTTTCCAGAACAAGTGTGTCTGATACGGTTATGTTATGGGTACAAGATAATATTCCTGCAGGGAGTTCTATCTATTGGGGGTATGAAGCGACCGCTCCTTTTTTTACAAACAAAGGCATACCGCGTTACAGACTCACAGGAGATATGGATCCGGACCAGCAGTTTAGTAGTTTTGCAGCGTTTGCGAATGAAAATTACGATTTTGTCATTCTGACGGAACAACACCGTTCGTATACCTTGCCGGAACAACCTGATGAATACAGATTTTATGCTCAACTTTTTAACAGCGCCATTGTCCATGCGTTTCCTTGGGACAGAACAGACGATAAAGCCTCTTCTTCACCATATTCCCAAGTCTTTCGAAGCAACGATCAACTTCGTGGCACGATTTATATTTATAAGATTATTAAGCAATGACACTGAGATACAAAAAGAAGATGCAGAGGATACTTCAAGCAGCATCAACGGCCAATGCCTTTATAATAAATTCCGTGTTTCTTTATATCATCCATGTCCAAACAGTTTTTTCCATCAATACATATACGAACACCGTGTTTCACGAGAAATGACCCTGTTAGTTTCCTTCGAAATACATCATGGTCGACAGCAATGACGAGAACTTTGCATTTGGTACACAGTGCAGCAATATTTGCTGCAGTTGAGCGGTCCTTATTATACGGATCATATATCTGGATTCGAATATTTTTTTCCCTTAGTATTTCTATTATTTCGCTCGCGGGGCTCCGACGCATATCGTGGACATTCGCTTTATATGACAATCCAAGAATACCCACTGTAATACTTCTCGGATTAATATTATTGACTTCCATCGCTTTCATCACGAGTTTTACTGTATACATGGGCATATACTCGTTGATTTTTCTTGCTTGCTTGATGAGTCGACATTGGCTGCGCATGCCGCTGTTTGATTTCGCGAGGTAATACGGAGACACACCAATACAGTTGCCTCCCACCCCACAGCTGGGATAGTGAGCCAGAAACGAGAATGGCTTGGTCGAGGCCGCTTGAATTACCTTTGTAACGTCAATCCCTATTTTGTCAAACATCATGGCGAGTTCATTGACAAAGGCAATATTCAGGTCCCGAAACGCGTTTTCTACAAGCTTCGTACTTTCCGCCTCCTGGATATTATCCATCTTCAGTATTTTTGCTTTAATAAAAGAACGGTAGAACAGTGCGGTTTTGTTACACCCTTCGGACGTGAGACTTCCTACGACACGCGGTATGTTATTAATATTCCATTTTTTGTCGCCGGGATTAATACGTTCCGGACAGTACGAAAAAATAAAATCCTTTCCTCCTTTGAGGTCCGACTTTTCCAACAGCGGGAGCAACACCTTCGTACATGTTCCCGGACTCACAGTCGATTCAACAATAACCATCTGATTTCTTTTCAGATGCACCGAGATTTTTTTTATTACGTCAACAAGATCGGTAAGGTTCGGATGATTCTGTGCGTCAATTGGTGTCGGTACACATATAATGATGATATTTGATTTTGGGAGGCAGACCTTGGGATCAGATGTACCGATTATATGTATTTTTTCAAGATCTATTTTGTTCCCGACATCCGAAATCGGGACTATATTTTTGTTGATCTTGCCTGACGTAATTTTATTTCTTGTATAGACATATACGGTATATTTATTAGTCTCTGCGACAGAACACGCAAGCGGAAAGCCGACATGTCCCGCACCAATTACCGTTACAACAGCCTTTGACTTTATCATAAACATACCAGGTGAGGCGCTCCAATTGTAGCAATCCACAGATAAATAATCTAATCTCCATCACTTCTGAATGGGGAGAAATTAGTTCTGACGGGAATTTATTTTGAATCATCGCCCGTGTTTTTGTCTAATTGATAGGATTGCGCCGAAAGCGAGAGGAAGATTTTTGAAGAGCAAAACGGGATGTTTTTGCGACAATTTTTCTTACGAAAAGAATCGGATACCCATAAGGATATTGGACTATCAAGTCCGATAGAACAGCTATACAAAAACCCAGTATTTTCATAATGCGATTATTCCCAACATGCTTCCATTTGTTATTAACTTTTACCATCATAACCTTGCCAACAATATTTTTTATATTTATGGGCGGGTCGGCTCTCCTGCCGGCATCAGCTACAGTTTGGAATATCATACGTGTTTTCTTTACTACCCTGTGAACAAGCGGAATGTTTTTTTCGGAAATAAATCCCACAAGATCTCCTTTTTGGATTTGAGTTATTTCAACTCTTTGCAACAAAACAAGATCTCCTTCCTTGAGGACCGGATGCATGCTGCTACTAAGAATTTTCGCAATTTTATATGAAATATGTTTTTTTACCATGTGAGCGTACGACTGTTTGTCTGTTTACCATATTATTTTCTGTGCGATACTGTTTCTCAATGCGCTGATACGTTTTTTGCTCATACCGATCAAGCATTGTTTTTTTTGCTTCCCGTAGTTGCATGTCCGCTAAGCTTCTTATTTCTGTCGGATTCACACCCAAGAAATTGCATGCCCTTTCAATGGTTGAAGCAACAATGGTTTTATTGCTTATCTTCCTTTCAAAACACACCGCATCCAACAGAAACATGAGCAATCGAGGAGCAAAATAATTTTTGCGAAGCACAATGAGCTTATTCTGGGTTTTTTTCAGGTATTCCAGTTTTTTCAGTTGTTTATCAGCAGCTCGCGGCTCATTCCTAATGGGTTTTGATCGTTTTCCCGAGATAAAATTATACGTATCCAACCAGAAGCGGCGGCTTGACGTTCTCATGTCCGGATTTGACAAAATAAACCTATATCCCAGGTAATAGCAGTGTCTTCCCCAAAAAACAGAGGGTTCTTTTGGTATAGGCAGCTTATGTGTAGAAAAAACAACATTGTTTATTTTGTCGTTTTTTATCCCGAAATATCCACCAAAAAAGAATGGGCCAAACAATAAAGATTCTATCTTTTCCTGCCATGCAATAAGAGCCATAAGCTCGGGAATATACAGTTGTTTGAGCAGTCGTACCGATGGTTCGTGTCTTTCGTAACCCTTCAGGACATCGGCAGCAACATTGTCCAAGAAATTTCTTCGAATATTGTTATAGAATCCACGCAAGGGCCAACAATCAGCATCAGTACTTACGACTATACGAGAAGTGCCTTTTGCGTACCTGAGACCTTTTGTCCTTGCATACAGAGAACCTTTTCTGTTTTCATATAACAGAATGAGCGGTTGGCGACTGTTCTTTTTTTGCCAGTGTTTGACAGTTTGTGCGGTTGTATCTGTACTAGCATTGTCTACAATGACGAACAGTATCCGTTCATCGGCTTCTTTGGCGAAAGAAGAAAGCGTTTTTTCTATTCTTTGAGATTCATTAAAAACAGGAATGACAATGGCAATATCAAAACTCATGGAGAAGAAATCATGACGTTGATAAAAATCCAAGTTTCATCATATCTTTTAGGAATACGCCGACATCTTCGGTGGCGGTATGGGAGTCAATAGTATATATCGAAGTAATGTGCTTCACTAATTGTTTTGAGCTCATCGGATGAGATAAACATTTCCATAGATGTGTTGCGGTTTTGTTTAGGGTGACGATAGCATCTTTTTTTTCGTCGAGTATATGGACGAGACCATCTACTTGTTGAAACACAATGCTTTTCTTTCTTCTATAGAGTATTTCAGTTGTGTGGGACATAGCGAGACAAATAGCGAATAAACCCAGGACCTTTTTCAAATTCTAGTTTATACATGTTTACAGAGTCAATAAGATCAAAAATCAGCTTTCCAAACGTACGAACCCCGCCCGTATTAAATAATTTATGAGGCTGAAAGGGAATATGCGAATTATATTGTAACAGTTTTAGCCTATTCTGAAACCCTAATTTTTGTATTTTGTTGTATGTTGCATGATAAGGGAAAAAAATTGCCCCAATTTCGTACGGGGGCTGAAGCGGTAGTCGTTTTTGAAGGGAATTAAGCCGATTCGCCTCAACGTACGGGGACGGATATACCATAAACCTACCTGCGCGTTTTATAATAAAGGCGGAATTATCTGAAAGAATATCAACATCGGGTTTGTTGGTGTGCAGAAAATCAACAATAGTTGATTTGCCTCTTCCTGATTCTCCAACAAAAAGCAGTGCTTTGCCGTCTATCAACGCCACGGATGAATGCAGAACAATTCCGCCCTTACGATGGAATAAGATGTTAAGCGTCCGAGCAATACACTGATGAGCAGACAAACATAAAAACAATGGACTATCCGAAGCGCGTATAGTATATTTTTTTAGATCAGGATGTACGGAAAATTCGAAGGAGATGGTTTTTGACTTAACCTCTTCAAGATACAATGCCCCATCCGGTTTTTTCTGAGACATTCGGGAACAACGAATGATTTCAGATCCATCATATAATTTTTCAAAGTATTTATACCACGTCCATGGTGCAACGACTTTCAATTCTACGTTGGCAAAGCAGATATAAAAACATATGGTATTAGTTGTTTGCATTTAGATACTGTTCCAGTTTCTTTCGGGCTTGTCTATATATTTTATTAACCATAACTGAATAGAGACCTGTTTGACTTAGCCCGGCGCACTCTTTCTCAATACTTTTTGGAACCATTCCAGTAAAAACAAGCCCTTTTTTGAAACTCTCATACGCGTTCATGTATTTATAACCAGTATTCGCCCAAAATGTATATGCATCTGCGGTCATCCACACAAGCCTTTTCGTTTCAAAATCAAGAATTTTCTTTTGTATCAACTTGGTTTTGACCGCACTAATGGGTTTGAATATTAGGGTGTCTGTATTATAGCGAGCTCTGTGTGAATATATTGTATTACCAACATAATTGCCTAAACCTTTTGTTTGATACGCGATGTCGCGTCTTGGGTGAGGCAATACTTTCAAAGAAGATTTCTTGAATTTTGCGCCCACATAATAGCATCTTCTGGATAATACGATGTCTTCCCCCAGAAATTTTTTGTGCTTTTCAGGATTATATAACGGAATTGTTTTCAACAACTGAGCCTTGAGGGCAAAGTACGACCCGAAAAAATACGGTCCAAAAATAAGGTATTCCAGATTCCACAGTTTTCTATACCAATTAAAAACCTTTTTTGAAACAATCCGTTTCCATAGGTCTACCCTTGCGTTGGTATTTCTCCTGCCGCTTACAACCTGCACTCCTTGGCGGGAAATATCTTTGTAGGTCTGTTCGATACATTTTTTGGGAAGGACGGTATCAGCGTCCGTGCTCATGATGGCGTTTTTGCTTATCTTAGCTGCTTTAGCTAGACCGAGCGTTCTGCTATACACAGTTCCTCTTTTTGGCTCATACAGAATGGCATAGGGAATGTCGGTATTCAGGAAAAACTTCCTTATTATGTCTGTGGTTTTGTCGGTACTTCCGTTGTCAACGAATACAATGCACCACGATATATTCGATGAAACTTCTTGTTTTTTGAGAGAATCAAGCGTTGAAACTATATACTTTTCTTCGTTATAAAAGGGAATAACGACAACGACATCAAACTTTGTCTTTCTATTAAGCGCGGTGTTCATGTATGAGACTCCTATAGGCTGTGAAGTTGATGACGACGATACGTTTCTGTTCTATCGCCTTTTTTATGGCGGTACTAGTAAACGTCTTGACCTCGATATTTCTTTGCATCCTGTACGGGTCGTGCAAACGATTGTTTGTCCAACCAGGATGACAGACCAGCTCCGTAATCCCTGTTCCAAGAGAGTTGATAGATTGCACTAATTTCTGTATACCTATGTCTTCTGTAGTCGCTTTGTTATTTTTCAATCCATAAAAACCCGTATCTACCGCATGCATATTGTCGTAACGAAAGGCAATTTTATTTGCCATCGTAAACATCCGTACTGCAAAATATATTCTATTGCTAAATTTGAATCCCTTATGGAAATCTATGTGTGTAGGCATAAAACCAAAACGTTTCATAAACATGCCTACCTGTCTTTTGGTTTCATACATCACATCCTTCTCTGTCGGTTTTTTACCGTTGCGAACAACGCATACGTGTAAACCCCAGTCTCTGTCAGGATTGTCGCTTAGTAGTCTTTGGGTGTCATGAACATATGGACTTGTAACAATAACGCTCGCAGATGATACCACGCCGGTTTTCATTGTGTGGAGTATGCCCCTGCTTATGCCCGGAGTCAGACCGAAGTCATCCGCATGGATAATTAGATATTTCTCTTTCACTACCACCCACTTACTACAAAGCGTTCTAAGAAGTCAAGGAATGGGAGTGCAGAGCACCTTAACAAAGCAGGATGTTTTTGTTATACAAACCCGCGTGTTTTTTGCTTCACGAACGATCCCACAGAGAGAGTCCGACGGGGTACGCTTAGTATTCAGCGTAGAAGCTGGAGACAAACTTCTCTATTTTCAGTCGGGGCTTCGTGTAATGTTTTTTGGTTTTCTCTGCCCCTTGTTTCTGGATACTTTTCATTACTTATACCTCTTAATAATAAGGATAACAATCCGCACACCTTCTGTCAATCTGGAAGGTTATCTTTTTGTGTCAATATCAAGTGCAGGGGAATTTCTCCTAAAAGATTTTTTCGTGATGGTGCTAATGTGCCGAGAATCTCTTTGTTTTTTATTGTATGAAGATCCTTCATCGGAATATTGCTGCATACGACTGTAATGTCCTGATCTCGTTTCAGATCGTTGGGAAAATCCGCAAAAACGAATACCGTTTTATAGTAATTCGTCAACAGTGCATGATATGAGCCGAACCACTTTTCACCTTTTTTGTCTAAAGGTGTTAGAAAATTCGCAAGGAAAAAACCTTCCGGATTCCTTACTCGTCTAGTGGCATAAGACAACGCACTTCGTATGTGTTTGTCCAGAGGCATGTTCTCGGGTTTATAGCTTTTACTCCAGCCAATATCAATATAGACAATATCATAGCACTGCCGGTCTTGGGCAAGAAATGAAACCGCCTCTTTTGTCACCACCCGGTAAAATTTGCTTTGCCTCGGTGCGCTAAAGAACTTACGCGCTAAGGGATAGAGAGAGGGGTCCTTTTCTACCGTCGTTATCACCGAGACGCGTTTCAATTTGTTGAGATATGTAGGAAGACAGAATCCCCCCCCACCGAGCATAAGCATTGTATGGAATTTCGGCTTGTTGAACATAATGTGCGGGATGAAAGCATAATGGTAGATTCTCGATGTCGGAAATCCATCATGAAGGAACATAGAGCTTGATACCCCTCTTTCGGAAACAAGTTGCACTCTCTGTCGGTTTGTACGGATCACGATACGACTGTGGAATGTCGAGGAGGTTTCGAAAAGAATTTTCCAATCATCATGAGGATTATGACCGACCGGAAACACATGCCGTAATATTTTATTTATAGGAACCATATAATTCTTGTCCCATGCGCTTTTATCCTATGAAGAGTGAGGGTTAGGTAGGATTTCTATTCCTCCGGTTTTAACGATTTTCCCGTGTTCGAGAATGATAATTCTATTGCAATGTTCCTTGAGATATTCTATCCACTGCGTAACGACGATAACCGTTTTTCTCTTTGCAAACAACTGGTGTATAACGCTTTCTATCTTTTTTTGGAAGTTCCTGTCACCGACAGACAGGTCCTCATCGATGAGCAGTATGTCAGGGTTGGCGTGGAATGCAACGGAAAACCCCACACGCAGCTTCATTCCTCTGGAGTACGTATACAGCGGTGCGTCCATAAACCGTCCGATATCGGCAAAGTCGATAATTGAGGACAATTTTTTTGTTATTTCCGCCTTCGTTATCCCCAGAAGTATGCCGTTGAGAAATATATTTTGTTCTCCGGTCAGGTCCGGATGAAACCCTGCGTTGAGGTCTATAAGCGAGACGATTCGACCGTTCCTTTGCAGTAATCCCGATGTGGGCGCGGTAATCCCTGCGATGATTTTGAGAAGCGTCGTTTTGCCCGATCCGTTGGGGCCGGTGATGCCGAGTTTTTCACCTTTTTTGACGGCAAGGCTTATATTATCCAGCGCGACAAAACGTTCGTCTTTTCCCTTGATAAATTTTTCTACCAGTGTGGGCTTTTCATGATGGATTATGTATTCCTTTGTAATGTTTTCAAGCCGAATCGCAATAGCATTATTCATGTTCATAGCCAGTCGTCAAAATTTTTACTCTCCGAACGGAATATAAAGACCCCCAAAATTATTACAAGAAGGATGACCGTAAGATTTGCAGCGGTCATAGCAGGGCCCGGCAACGGAGTGTTCACAAACGCGTGTTGGAACAACTGCACAATTACCGTAACCGGATTCAGGCGCCAAATCCAGATAAGACGTCTGGGTATCATGTTGATGGAATACATGATGGGTGTTGCGTAAAACCAGACGATCAGGAGTGCCTGCACAAAAAAATTTATATCACGGAAGCGAACGTTCAAGGCTGACGTCAGGAGACTCAACCCTGCCGTGAACAGCACAATAAGTACGAGCGCCGGAAAAAAATATAAAATACTCATTAGGGAAACGGTTCCAAGAAATATGACGGGAATGAAAAATAAAACGAGTGCCATCATAAGGTGAATGAAATTAGACAGTATTATGGATAGCGGAATAACAGAGCGCGGGAATTGCGATTTTTTTATAAGATCCCGTTCAAAGACAATGCTTGGCGTTGCCTTATTAAGTGACAGGGCGAAGAAATTCCATACAAGCAGTCCTATGAAAAGATAGTAGTAATAATTCTCTATCGGTTCTTTCATAAACATTCGGAACACGAATCCTATGACCAGCATTTGAATAAGAGGATTGACTACAAGCCAGAAGAAACCAAAAACGGTATATTTATATCTTGCCCGCAACTCTTTTTCGGTCATGGCGAATAAAAGTTCGAAAAAACGTCTTGTTTCAGCCTGCATGCAGAGTATTATATACTATGGTTCATGGGCAGTAACGGGTAACTCCGCAAGTACGATCCCGTTGAACACAATGTTTCCGTTTCAACTCACTGTCTGACACTCGTATGATTCGCATAGCGTATTATCTCTTTCTTTCCGTTCTTTCTTTGCTGGTTTTGCCCCTGGGCGTGCTTCTTTCCATTCTCATAACACTGGAGAGCGGATTCCCCATACTGTTTACTCAGAAGCGCATGGGGAAAGGAGACAGAGCATTTACGCTTTATAAATTCCGTACCATGCGGATCGGCGCCGATCAGGAGCAAGAGAAATTACGTTCAAAAAACGAGGCAGACGGACCGGTTTTCAAAATTAAAAATGACCCGCGCTTTACGCGAATCGGTAAATTCCTTAGCCACATCGGTTTGGACGAGTTACCGCAATTTATCAACATATGGAAAGGAGACATGGCGATAGTCGGTCCCCGTCCGCTTCCGGTTTCTGAAGCACGCAATCTTTCCGCCACACAGCAGGAGCGCCACAGCGTGAAGCCGGGGATTATCTCTCCGTGGGTTCTGGACGGGTATCATAAAAAGCCGTTTGTCCAGTGGATGAAGAGCGATGTGGCATACGCCAAGCGCAAAAACATACCGGAGGATATCGTTTTATTTCTACGCGCCTGTGTCCTGCCGCTCCGACTCCTTTGGGGCGAACTGTCATCATAATTGTAGACCGTGCTTGTGTTTCCAGTCTTGTTTTCCTATAGTAGAATCAGGCTATGAGAAAACGCCCTGCCTGGATTTCCATACTTCTGTTCTTTATCATTGCTGTTGCGGTCCTCATCCTGTCCCTGTACGCAGCTTATATTTTTTTTCCGCAGGCGACCGGACAGTTACTCCCTATCCCCATTAACAGTTTGACGCGATTATTACCCGGCTTGGGATCGGTTGCGCAAAATGAAGCTCCGGTTCAAAAAGTGACCAAGCGTGACCAGACGGCTGTCATAGAACACTACACTATTACCGGCAGGATCGTGGAGGCTCCTTCAATCAACGGAGACTATGTTTGGACGAAGATGATTATAGACAAAGACCCCAAAGCACGATCCGTACCTGTCCGGCTCGGGAGAACAAAAGATATGCGAAGCGTCTTTGTTTATCCCGGTGTGTTTTCCGGAAAGCCAATACGCGAGGAGTATTGGGGAAAAGACGATATGTCCTCTAAAATTACTGTTGGCATGCCCATACAATATGAACAGTTGTTTTTTCCAAAGTCTCCCTTGACCGACCAGCAGCGGCTTGTTCAGGTAACACTTGAAAATATTAAACAAGATATCTGGACCATTCCTGAAGGATTTTTTCTCTTCCCAAATTATATAAATATCCTGCAATAGACGTGCTATAGGTTTTTTCAAGAAAGACACCTGTCATTATTAACACTTGACAAAACCGTGGCTATTTGATACTATAGGTTATTATGACTGAACGACTGGAACCGAAGAGATTAGGGCCGAAAAAATTGTTAAGAAGGTCGTTTCTTCAGCTTGTCGGAGCTGCCGGTATCGCAGCTGGGCTTACGGCTTGCGGTGCAGACCCCGACAGGATTACCCCGGGCCTTGACCCTGCAGCAACACGGACTTTGGAGCCCATCCCTACACTGTTTGTCGAAGCAACTCCGACTGTCCCCCAACCCATTCCGAGCGTTGAGGCACCACCTCCTATCGTGCCTCCTGATTTTGCGAATCCCGTGCAACTACTTGAGGCTGCTTCCGAAGGCCGACCCTACTCGTATTCATTCCTATCCGGCCTTGGCGGGCAGGAGGGCGACACCTATGAAGGAGGTCTTACGTTCTCAGACGTTCAAGCGCTCAAGCTCAATGCGGAAAACCTCGTGTATTGGGTTCGGGAGACCGCAGGCCGAACCGTGCGTCCTGAGGATGTGCGCGTCTTTTGGAACGGCCGGACAGGGGAAGAGGCACGAAACACCGTCCTAGCCGTAGACAGCGGGAGAAGGGAAATGTTTTGGCTAACCGATGAGGCGAACGACACCTTGTCGCTTGATCCGTATTCTCGGATTTTCGATTATGAGGTCAGCCAACAGGATCTTGCCTACGTTCCCATAGCCATCGGGCAATCAATTGACCCGGATACTCTTTCAGTCCGCTGGGTTGGACAGGTGCCGGTTGTAGTATCTGGGGAAAGCGGTGGGACTACTCACGTATTTTCTCCCTATTCCCGGGAATGGATTAACCCGGAGCTTGCCAGTGCTGACCTATTCAACGCAGAATCCTGGCCTGAACAATACCGGAATACATGGAACAACCCCAGAGAAGCATCGATTGAGAATCACCGGAGTCTGCATGCGTTTCTGACGGAACTTACCCGTACTACTTTACAGAGAGAAGCTGAACAGAATCCGGAGCTTGCGCGCACCGTCATCCGACGACTGGTCGATCCGGTTCAGGAGGGAGTCACTCCTATAGTAACGGGTATTAGTGCTGCCGCTGTGGACAGCATGACAACGGAGGAGATGCGGGAGTTTTTCGGCAGACTAACAAGAAATCAACAGCGCTGGGCGCTTTGTGAACGGCAGATTGCTTTGCCGGAACCCGAGAGACAACCCATCAACTGGTCAGCGATTGACAAGGCAGAAATCATTTCAGACAGAGATGCTTTAGTCATGGATTACAACTTGCTTGGAAGAGATAGAACAGGTTGGGATCAGCGCTATCCTTGGCTATTTTTCGATGACGAGTTTTATAACTATGGGAGATGGGGAGATGAAGGATCGGATAGGGAATATATATACAACGCTTCCGTCAATCGCTCATTCGCGGTTCCGCTTTATGGTCGGCAATTGTCAGAATATGTTGACAACGGAAGTGTCGCCGTGACATGGGGGACCCCATCAACCTTGGCGTACGGAGACTTATGGGGAAGCATCATATTTCCCGGAAACTTAACCAATCTTGCCCTTCGACAGATACAGACCGATGGAGAACAATCACTGGTTCTTTATTGGTTTTCTGGGGAAGCTCAAACCCTGGAACACATCCCTTTTTTTGGCGGTCTAATAAGACGACCTTCTCAATATTATGAAGACAGTGGTATACAAATAGGGGGTGGTTCACGATTTGTTGCTTATGACAGATCAAACAAAACAAAGACAGACGGATTACTGACCCAAGACATTCTGTTACAAAACGTCGGCCGCAGGATCAGAATTCGAAATGGTATCGCTACGTGGTATATCGGTGATCAAACGTTCTATCTAGGGGGTTATTGGGTGGAAGGAAGTACTCATGTTAACGAGGTGACATTCCAGTAACCACGCTATGCTAGTCTCTCTATCGGCGTAAGAGTTAGTTACTTCTAAATTACCATATAAATCTTCCTTGAGATTTGCTATAGTAAAGCCATGAACAGATCAGGGTGGATTACCTGTTGTTTTGTTATCGCTTTGGGGTTTTTTGCTCTTCTATTGCCCACAGAACGCGTAAATGCGCAATATCCATGCAATTATACATGTAGACCCGTTTGTGCTCCTGACGAGACCACAGTTGGAGGAGATTGTCCCTTCAATCAGGAATGTTGCGGACCTGATAATCCGTTGACTGGTTGTTTTTGTAATACCGACGGAGTTTGTGTAGATCAAGTAGAAGGACCAGATTGTTCTAATCCGCTTCAACAATTTGGTTCCCCTCTCACGAATTGTGGTTGTGGACAGTGCGGTTGTGCTCCTACTGAAAAAGCGTATGTAGAAAAATGTGGGTCCTCTTCCTGTGGACTCGTACGGTGTGCAACCACACAGGAGTGTGCATTTGTCGGAGAAGATACACTATGTCCCGGATACAATCCTCCATATACAGACGATTGTTCTGTTGAACAGGTCAATAGCGCATTTTGTGGTGATGGAACGTGTGGTGGTTGTGAGCGGAGAATTGAGTTAATTAACTGTACGCAGCAAGGAGAATCTGGTCAGGAGCACTGTGGCGATACTTGTATGTCGGATTCTACGTGCGGCGGGGGTTGCGGAGGCGGCGGGTCGTGCGGGAATGGTACGTGCGAAGCGGGAGAAAACTGCGTGTCCTGTTCTTCTGACTGCCCGTCGTGTCCCCCACAGTGTCCCAATGGTGTGTGCAATGCTGGGGAGTCGTGCGGTAATTGCCCCATGGATTGCCCGTGTCCGACGGATACGCCAACGCCAACGCTCACGCCGACCCCAACCAATACTCCAACACCGACTCCGGAGCCTGTCAACATAACATTGCGCGGGGCTGTTCGGGTGGCACCGGGGGACACAAGCTGTGCTGCAGTAGCCGCCTCCAGCGATTGGGTAGACGGAACCATTTTCCAGTTTTCCAGCGCACCCGCACCTGTCCCTACGCCGCAAACACAGGTTGCCCCGAACCCAATTGACTTTCTCAACCTTCCTGCGGGTACCTACACTCTGGATCCGGTACAACCGGATCCGTCGTGGGTGCTTGCCAATGCGTGTTATACCATCAATCCTGGCGGTACAAGCGGGACAGGGCTGTCGGTAAGCACCAATCCCGGAGACACAGTTAATTGGGACATCGGGTATACCTGGGGAACCGGTTGGGTGCAGACCGGCGGGGGTGATGTTTACGCGACCGGTTCGATCACCAGCCACATTCCGGGTGGTCTTATACCCAGAGAGTTTAACTTGGACGGATCCGGTAACACACCCGGAGTGATTACGTATGGGACTTCTTATGATTTTGATTCCAGTTCCGGATTTCAAGGAGAAACCTTCGTGTCAAGCCGCGATTGGCTTGCCAACGAAACATACCCTTCTGTTGACCTGTACGACATGTTTTACCGGAAGTTTAACGCGCCTACCGCAACTGATAACGGATTGTTTGCAGACCTTTCGGCAGTCACCAAACCGGCCAGCCGTGCCACTCCTTACTACATATCCGGTGCCAACGTTATAACCAGCGGAAACTGGAGCGTTGGAGACGGGGAACGGGTAATATTTCTTATCAACGGTAACCTTACTATAACCGGAAATATCAATATCACCGGCGTCAACGGTACAGGATTTGTCGCGTTTATCGTCAACGGGGATATCCGCGTGGATCCGTCGGTGGGGGGCATATTCAGTTCAACCACACCCAACATAGAAGGCGTATATATTACTAATCCCACGGGAACGTTTTTTTCCGGAACGAGTGGCGTCGGAAGTGAGCGATTAGTGGGGAACGGAATGTTTATTGCAGGGAATTTTTCCCTTGAGCGGGACTTGGACAGCGTCAGCCACAACGTAGATTACGCTGCAGAATTGTTTACCTATAATCCGACGCTTCTCGTCACTATGCCCGACGAGATGCGGGATGCTCCTGTTGCATGGCAGGAAACTGAACCGTAGTAATTGATGCCACAAGAGTATATCCGCAGTGCTTTCCCCTGTTGTTGCAAACTCCTCTGGCAGTACGTATAGTAGAGTCAGAGGTTATGAGAAAAAACACAATACTTAAGGTTGTGGGCGCAATGATTGCCGGACTCATTCTTGGAGGAGCGGTGTACGTCGGCTACAGCTGGTATACGAAGGGACCAGCTTCCGTTGCGTTTCTTACGTCTCTCCTTCCGTCGGCATGGATACCCAAACCCAATTCGCCCGAGACGGCGCCGATACAGAAAAATCTTGGTATTGAAAAACGGACATCGGTTGATAACACCAGTACGCTTTATATCCTCACGGG
>Ga0214473_10000304_pt1 | contig 68990 bp, 66 predicted proteins | sample RVTome_7_FD_203509 | JGI IMG/M metagenome (GOLD analysis project Ga0214473, IMG submission 203509) | Soil microbial communities from uranium-contaminated site in the Upper Colorado River Basin, Wyoming, United States - RVT98D197 | ecosystem: Environmental > Terrestrial > Soil > Contaminated >...
ACGCTTTATTTCCCAGATATCCTCCCGGGAAATAATTTTCTTTAAACAATACTTCATTCCTTTTGGTCATGCAACCGACAAGTTATCCTTCCCTTCCGTTTTTGAAAATTTTTCGAAAAAAGTCAGATGGATTAAAATTTCAGACCGGGATAAAATTCCCTTGACAAAAATCTTCCGATTATGATTAAAATACAACCTTTATTTATAATCCCCCAAAAGTATTAAGGAACAGAACGATGACAGAAGTACGATTCCATGGTCGGGGTGGACAAGGGGCGGTCACTTCCGCTGAATTAATAGCCTTGGCCGCGATTGATGAAGGGCAGTATGCCCAGGCCTTTCCCAGTTTTGGACCGGAGCGCCGCGGGGCACCGGTAGTGGCTTTTCTGCGGGTCAGCAAAGACCAGATCCGCATCCGTTCCAAGGTCTATCAACCGGACATCGTGGTGGTGCTCGATCCAACCCTGATGGATATCGTGGATGTTTCCTCCGGGTTGAAACCTAAAGGCATCCTGGTGATCAATACGGCCAAGACCTGGGAACAAATCCGTAAAGACTATGGGTTCAAAGGCCGGCTGGCTGTGGTGGATGCCGACCGGATTGCTATGGAAGAGATGAAAGTGCCGATTACCAATACAACGATGTTGGGGGCCTTGATTCGGGCGGCTGGAATTACCCGGTTAGAATCCATGGACAGGCCTCTGGATGCTCGTTTTGGAAAGATTGCCGAAAGGAACAAAAAGGCCATGCAACGGGCCTTTGACGAAACCATTATCAAGGAGTAACGAGCGTGGCTAAAATAGATGCCCTTCATCCCTGGAAAGAGGTCCCTCTGGGCTGTGCTATCTTGGAAGCGGGCAATTCCCGGCAGTTTAAAACCGGAGATTGGCGCTCCAAGATACGGCCGGTGACCGACCAGGAAAAATGTATTAAATGCGGGATGTGTTGGATTTTTTGCCCGGACATGGCTTATAACCAGAGAGCCGACGGTTTTTATGACTGGAACAGCTACTACTGCAAAGGATGCGGTATCTGTGCCCGGGAATGCCCCAAAGAGGCCATCCAAATGATTGCGGAGGAAGAGTAGATATGCCCATTCAAAAAGGCATGGAGGTTTCCATTGCCGTCAGTGAAGCGGTCAAGTTGGCCAATGTCGATGTGATCTCGGCCTATCCCATCACGCCTCAAACCCATATTGTGGAACACCTTTCCGAGTTGGTGGCCGATGGAGAACTTAAAGCCGCTTTTATTCCCGTTGAATCGGAACATTCGGCCTTGAGTGCCGCCGTTGGGGCCGCTGCTGTTGGAGCACGGGCCTATACAGCCACCAGTTCCCAAGGGCTGGCCCTGATGCACGAAATCATGTTTGTTGCTTCAAGCATGAGAATACCTTTGGTCATGACCGTAGTTAACCGGGCCCTTTCGGCACCCATCAATATCTGGAACGATTTGAGCGATATCATGGCCCAACGGGATTGCGGCTGGGTGCAGCTTTTTGCCATTAACGGACAGGAGGCCGTGGACTTGACCTTGCAGGCTTTCAAGATCGCTGAAGATCCAAGGGTTTTACTGCCGGTGGCGGTCAACCTGGACGGTTTTGTTTTGAGTCATGTAATTGAACCGATTGAACTGCCCGATCAGGAAGCGGTTGACCGCTTTTTGCCGGTATTTAAACCGACCTTGCGTCTTGACCCGGATCAGCCTGTTTCCATGGGGGCTTTCGGCAGTCCGGAAGTCTTTATCGAAGTGAAAAAACAGGTTGAGGAGGCCTTGATCGGCTCTCAGAAGGTGGCGGCGGAGGTTTGGAAGGATTTTGGTGATATATTCGGCCGGACCTATAAACCAGTGGAATCCTATAAGGCCAAAGGGGCCGAGATCCTCCTGGTGACTATGGGCAGTATCACCGAAACCGCTATGACGGCCGTGGATTCCATGCGTGAGAAAGGGCGGAAGGTAGGACTGATCCATATAAGACTCTGGCGTCCCTTCCCATTTAAAGAATTTTTTCAGGCCATTCGAGAGGCCAAGTGCCTGGCTGTGGTGGACCGGGCCTTGGTGCCGGGTGGTGTAGGCGGGCCGGTGGGTCTGGAAATCAAATCCGCCCTTTTTGAAAAAAAGGAACGGCCGTATGTGGCTGAGTTTGTTGCCGGACTGGGTGGCCGGGACCTGACCGTGGAGGTCTTTGCCGAAATGGCGGCCAAGGCCGAACGATATGCGAAAACCCAAAAAGAGATGCGTTACGAAATGATCGGGGTGCGAGAGAAATGATTACCGAAGACTTAAAGGATTTCAAAAGATTTACGCCCAAGACCCTGCCCAAAGAAGAACCCCTGGTATCCGGACACAGGGCCTGTCAGGGTTGCGGGGAAGTTCTGGCCTTGCGTATGGTGGCCAAGGCCATCGGCAGTCCCATGATTGCCGTCAGCGCCACCGGGTGCATGGAGATCATTTCCTCTCCCTATCCCCAAACCGCCTGGGCCGTGCCCTGGATCCATGTGGCCTTTGAAAATGCCGCAGCGGTGGCTTCCGGTGTGGAAGCCGGTCTAAAGACCCTGATGGCCAAAGGGCGTATCCCGGAGAAAAAGATCGCCGTGGTGGCCTTTGCCGGGGACGGCGGAACCGCGGATATCGGACTTCAATCCCTATCCGGGGCCATGGAACGTGGTCATGATTTTCTCTATGTCTGTCTGGACAACGAGGCCTACATGAATACCGGTATCCAGCGTTCCAGTGCCACCCCTTTTGGGGCCATGACCACCACTTCCCCGGCCGGGAAAATCACTGCCGGTCAAACAACCTGGAAGAAGAATCTGCCGGCCATTATGGCTGCTCATGACGTCCCTTATGTAGCCACGGCTTCACCGGCCTATTATCTGGACCTGATGAACAAGGCCAAAAAAGCGGCCATGATTAAAGGGCCGGCCTATCTCCATGTCTATTCCCCTTGTCCGACGGGCTGGCGACATGGAACGGATCTGGCTATTGAAGTCAGCCGTTTGGTAGTGGAAACCAATATCTTTCCCCTGTTTGAAGTCATTGAAGGGAAATATGTGGTCCGGAAAAACAATAAACCCAAACCGGTGGAAGAATATCTGAAACAGCAGAGGCGCTTCAGCCACCTGACCCCGGAATTAATCCAGACTATTCAGACAAGGGTGGATGCGGAATATGCAAGACTGCTTAAAATGGAGGGAATGACAGAATCAACCCCAACCAAAACGGAGACAAAAGAAGAATAATTTTATATAATTAACCACTTGGAAAAAATATTTTCTATTCCGAAATCCGCCATCTAAAATCCAAAATTGTCAGTATTCCCCGGTAGCTCAGTCCCGCTTTTAGCGGGATTTCGCTGGGGCTCAATCGAGGGGTACGGGTGGCTGTTAATCCCGCTGGAAGCGGGATTCGAGTCCGAGAGGTTAACATAGAGAAATAAAGATAAATAATTAAGTATTCCCCGGTAGCTCAGTCGGTAGAGCGGGTGGCTGTTAACCACTTGGTCGGCGGTTCGAGTCCGTCCCGGGGAGCCAAAAAAATCAAAGGCTTAGAGATTAAAGATACTCTAAGCCTTTTTATTACCCAACAGTATACCCAACACAAATCTTTTCACTTAAATAAATCTATTTTTCTATCCTTTTTCTGGATTTTCATCTTTTTCGGGGAGAAGTGGCACGGCATAAATCGGAGCAACTTGATCCTGTTCAATAAAACGCAGGACATCCGGGCATGGATCATTACAGTCATCCCGGATTTCGCAGGTCCCGCATTCATTTTCCAGTTCGCACTTGCGGATTATCCATAACTCACGGTTTTTCTCAATATCATACTTCAGCCCCTGGGTTATCTCATATGCCCGAAAGAAACGCTTTTTTACCGAGTCTTCAGTCATTTTCAACTCGTTGGATATTCGTCCGAAAGTTCTCCTTTCGGTGAAGATTGAACCACTACCTCTCCTTCTGACTATTTCCTTTTTCCGTCTTAAATCCCAAATCTTTAACTGTTCCCATGCTTCATCCCGAAACCTGCTATTATCAATATCCCAATCAAATAACCGATTGGACTTTTTCCTCCCTTCATCAACTAATAATTTTTCCAGGGCTTCATATTTTTCCCCTGCAATCATAAGCTTTCCGTTTTCCAATAACGCCTGGACATCATTAACATTCCAATCAAATAACCCGGAAGAATTTTTACCCCCATCAATGCCTAATACTTCCTCCATAATGGGTTCATATTTTTTCCCTCCATTTAAATATTCCCTTTCGTATTCCAGGAAGGCTTTAAATTCATGCATTAATTGGGTCGGATTTTTCCGAAGATCAATTTTTAATATTCTCTCGAATCGCTCTACATCCCCTGATATTTCCGGCTCATATCTGCGATAGCCCAGTTTTCCTTTTAACCCAGAAGCCAATCCAAATTCTTCAACCCCGGGGGAATAAAACAAGAGCGGAAGCCCTTTGGCAATTAATGGGTGAAGATTGTCCAGATCTTTTCCTGGATATAAAAGGCTAAGAATTTCCGATGTGGCTGCTCCCCAATATTCCTGCGTAATGGTAATGAAGCGTTCAAAAAAACCAAATTCAGCGGCCCGCCCTCCAAAGAAAGGTACTCCTTGCGCGTTTAACACGATTAACCGTTTCAGGTAGTCATCCTGCGATTCATCAGGCAATCGAAGTTCTTTTATTGTTGAATTGGGATCTTTTGAGAGGGTCTCGTAAAAATCAATAAATCTAAAGTTCCTTTTGACGATAGCCAATTTCAATTTGGCAATTTCGAAATCCTTTTCCTTAAATGTATACCCGGAAATAACTTGGTCAGGAATCCAGCTTTTTGACATAACCTGCCTCCACTCTGCGATGCCTTTGGTTTCTCCAGGAGACTCGGAAGTGAATTGCGGATTTTCGGCCGGTCCGCCTATTCCTGGAAATCTTATAAACACAATAATTAATTTTTTAACGGTCTGATCTTGCCAATAGCTGAGCGGACATCCCCTTGATCCACCTACCAGAGAAAGTCCCTTCGCGTATAGGGAAGGGACTTCAGTCGCCCAAGGATGCCTCAAGATCAAGGCTCTGAAGAGTAATCTTGAGAGGTGGTGTGTCAGTTGGGTGGGGGGCTGTTTTCTTAGTCCTGGGAAGCCAGTAAGGGAGTCCCAATATGATATTGTTGCCATTCCTAATCAAATCAATGAAATGTATTATCCCTTAAGAGGTTATTCTTGTCAAGTTGTGGCGGAGAGGTTTTTTTGTCGAGTTCACTGACCAAATCCTTGGAATCGATGAATTCAGAAAATTGAAGATTTGTCGTTGAAACTGAGCATAGTATAGTAAGGTGAATCACGCCCGCGAGAGACTCGACTACCACAGTAAAGGGACTCAAAATCCCCCGACCCTCGCGGTCATGTCGGTTCAATTCCGACCTCCGGCACCAAATAAAAAGAAAATAAATAAAGGACTTAAAGCGTTTTATGGTTTTAAGTCCTTTTCTTTTTTGACTTCGCATCTTGGCTTTATTCGAATTTTGTCCCACCTTTTAGCCGTACGATGGGTTTTTATGTCCAGGCAACCGGATTCATTCCCACCGGTCCCGACCATTTCCATCAAACAAAAAATCCGGACAGGTTTCCCCAACCAGCCCTTAAATTCCAGAGTGTCTTTTGCCTTATGTCCCTTGTTCTGATCGTTTTATTTCAGCTTGGTCTCCTTTGGCTTTTACTTGTCCAAATGAGGTTGCGGGTCTCAGGCCGCCTAAACGGGGTTGGTTGCTCTATCGCCGGGCCTTATTCTCAGAATGGTTTTAGCTGCCCTTGGGTTTTTTAGCTTCGTTGGTTCCCTTCGTTGCCCTGTTTCTATTGCTTTCCGTAGGTCCTTTGCCTTCGTTGTTTTTCTTCGTTTAGGGTGGGCGGCTGCTGCTCCCCGCGCCCCCCTACTCGGTGGGTTGGGGTAAATGGGTTTCCCCCTTATGGTACAGGAATAGGTTATTATTAATTCCCTTTGGTTGTTATCTACTCTCTTTCAACCAATAATCCTTTAATGTGAAATTTGATTGCTCCTTTAACTTCCGGATTTGACACCATCCAAAGAAGAGTATAGAATCCACATAATATTCTTCAAATCAATCATGATGTTGTAAGCTTTCCGCGACTATTCTGTCATTTTGGAAAAGAGGCGCCTTGGCCATAAAGAAATCCGAACTCTACTCCTCTCTCTGGAAAAGCTGTGATGAATTGCGTGGCGGCATGGATGCCTCGCAGTACAAGGACTACGTCCTTGTACTGCTGTTCATGAAGTATGTCTCTGACAAGGCGACCAGCCAGAAGGGCTACTTGCTCGACGTTCCCAAGGGTGGTGGCTTCGCCGACATGGTGGAGCTCAAGGGCGATAAGGAAATCGGCGACAAAATCAATAAGATCATCGGTAAGTTGGCCGAGGTCAACGGTCTCAGGGGGGTCATCGATGTGGCCGACTTCAACGACGAGGGGAAGCTCGGCAGAGGAAAGGAAATGGTGGACCGCCTTTCAAATTTGGTGTCCATCTTTAACACGCCGGCCCTCGACTTCCGCAACAACCGTGCCGAGGGCGACGACCTTTTGGGCGACGCCTACGAATACCTCATGCGTCACTTCGCCACCGAGTCGGGCAAGAGCAAGGGGCAGTTCTACACCCCGGCGGAGGTCTCCCGGATCATGGCAAAAGTCATCGGCATCGGCCACGCCAAGAGCACCAGCCAGTCCGCCCACGATCCAACCTGCGGCTCAGCATCTCTCCTCCTCAAGGCCCACGACGAAGCAAAAAGCCAAACCGGCCTCGACCTGGCCCTTTATGGGCAGGAAATGGACAACGCCACTGCCGCGCTGGCGAGGATGAACATGATCCTACATGACTGCCCCACGGCAGAAATTTGGAGGGATAACACCCTCTCCAGCCCGCATTTCAAAGGAAACGATGGACGTCTCAAGACTTTCGATTTCGTCGTCGCCAATTTCCCGTTCTCCTCAAAAGCCTGGAGCAACGGCTTTGACCCAGCCAATGACCTTTATGATCGCTTCGCCTACGGGATTCCGCCGAAGAAGAATGGCGATTTTGCTTTTCTCTTACACATTCTCGCCTGTCTTAAGAGCACGGGGAAGGGCGCGGTCATCCATCCCCACGGTGTCTTGTTTCGCGGCGGAGCAGAAGCTGTAATCCGCAAGGAGATTGTTAAGCGCGGCTTCATCAAGGGTATCATCGGCCTGCCTGCCAACCTCTTTTATGGCACCGGCATTCCCGCCTGCATTCTTGTGCTCGACAAGGAGAACGCCCAGGCCCGCAATGGCATCTTTATGATCGACGCCTCCAAGGGTTTCATTAAGGACGGCAATAAGAACCGCCTACGCGCCCAGGATATCCACAAGATCGTGGATACTTTCACCCGACAGGTGGAGATTCCCAAGTACTCGCGCCTGGTACCACTCTCGGAGATCAGCGACCCAAAGAACGACTTCAACCTTAACCTGCCACGCTACATCGACAGCACCGAGCCGGAAGACCTGCAGGACATCGACGGCCACCTGCGTGGAGGCATCTCAGACCGCGATATTAACGACCTCGAAAGGTACTGGCAAATCTTCCCCAGCCTGCGACCGCTCCTGTTCGAGTCGGTCGGACGCCCTGGTTATATCCGCCTGAAGCCACCCTTGGCCGACATCAAGTCCGCCATTTTCAGCCATGCGGAGTTCACCACGTTCAACGCTTCCGTCAACAAACTTTTCGCGAAGTGGAAGGCCGCTAATGCCCCGCGCCTCACGGACATAGTCAAAGGCAATCACCCCAAAGCGCTCATCGATACTCTCTCCGAGGACTTGCTTCGAACCTTCCAAAAGGCCCGGCTGATCGATCCCTACGATGTCTATCAACACCTGATGGATTACTGGGCAGAAACCATGCAGGATGATGTGTATATGATTGTCAGTGATGGCTGGAAAGAAGCTATAAAACCCCGGCTCATCATAGATGATAGGGATAATAAGATTAAGGAAAAGCCGGACTTCATGGTCGGAAGACAGAAATTCAAGGCCGACCTGATTCCTGTTTCGTTGCTCGTCGCTCGTTACTTCGCCACTGAGCAGGCAACGGTTGAGATTTTTGAATCAGAGGCTGCCTCTATCGTGCAAAGTATGGTAGAAATGGCCGAGGAACATGGCGGCGAGGAAGGGTTGCTGGCCGAGGTGATAAATGACAAAGGGAAAGTAACCAAGACCGCTGTAACCGCACGTATCAAGGAAATCAAGGACGATACGGAATTTGCGGATGAGCTGAACGTTCTGAATGACTACCTCGCCCTCATCGAGAAGGAAGCCGACGCTAACAGCCGGGTCAAAGATGCGCAGAAGAAATTGGAGGCCAAAGTTGCAGCCAAGTATGGCCAGCTCACCGAGGCCGAGATCAAGACCCTCGTCGTTGACGACAAATGGCTGGCAACTATCGCTGCCGCCATGCAGAGCGAACTGGACCGTGTGTCGCAGGCCCTCACAGGCCGTATCCGGGAACTGGCCGAACGCTACGCCACCCCGCTGCCGCAGCTCACAAACGAAGTCGCAACGCTCGCCGCCCGTGTGGATGAACACCTCAAGAAGATGGGAGCGAGATGGAAGTGAGACCCGGCTACAAGCAGACCGAGGTAGGGGTAATTCCTGAGGATTGGGATGCATTGCCAATGGGATCATTGGGTACGTTTTCCAAAGGCCAAGGCATTCGCAAAGATGAGGCTACAAGTGGTGAAATCCACTGCGTTCGATATGGGGAAATTTATACTCATCACAACGACGTCATCCGATCCTTTAACAGTCGGATTTCTGCGGAAGTTGCGAAGTCGAGCAAGAGGCTAAAGAAAGGTGACCTCCTATTCGCGGGATCCGGAGAAACAAAGGAGGAAATCGGCAAATGTGTCGCATTTGTTGGCGATGAAGAGGCCTACGCTGGCGGAGACATTGTTATCCTCACCCCCAACAAAGGGCACTCAAAATTCTTCGGCTATCTGTTCAACGCACCAATCGTTGCTCGTCAAAAGGCAAGCAAAGGACAAGGTGATGCAGTCGTTCACATTAGTTCTTCTGCTTTATTGTCAATTGCGATACCACTACCACGTAACGAAGCCGAACAAGAATCCATCGCCGAGGCGCTGGGGGACGTGGATGCTCTGATTGGAGCACTGGATCGGCTTATCGCCAAGAAGCGCGACCTTAAACAGGCCGCCATGCAGCAGCTCCTGACCGGCAAAAAGCGTCTGCCAGGGTTTGAATTCAAGCCCGGCTACAAGCAAACCGAAGTAGGAGTGATTCCGGAGGATTGGAATCTCGAATTCATCGAGGAACTTGCGCACATCACTACGGGCAGCAGAAACACTCAGGATCGCGTTGACGACGGTCAGTATCCGTTCTTTGTGCGATCCCAGACCGTTGAACGTATCAATAGCTATTCATTCGACGGCGAGGCAGTCTTAACTGCGGGCGACGGCGTTGGAACTGGCAAAGTCTTCCACTATATCAAGGGCAAGTTTGACGTACATCAACGCGTCTACCGCCTGTCGGAATTCAGCGAGCGGATTTGCGGCTACTTTTTCTTCCTCTATTTTAGTAGCCACTTCTATGGTCGCATCATGCAGAGGACTGCAAAGTCATCGGTCGATTCGGTGCGTAGGGAGATGATTGCACGAATGCTCATCCCGCTCCCCCCCACGCGCGCCGAACAGGAAGCCATCGCCGCCGTCCTCTCCGACATGGACGCCGAGATTGACGCTCTGGAAGTCCGGCGTGACAAGACCAAACTGCTTAAGCAAGGGATGATGCAGGAGTTATTGACAGGTAAAACCCGATTGATATGAGGTTGAAATGAAGAACTACTACAGATTCATGTTGGGAAGGGGGAGCGTCCATGCAGCGGAGTGTTTTTCCGGGAACTTCATCGGAGCGGACTTCGACATCCATCAAGATTTGTCCGGAAAGCTTCCCGAGGATTGGCGTGCGTTTAATAAGGAATTCATCCCCGTCTTTCTTGCAGATCACCCAGATAAATCAAAGATCGGCGCTGGTCTTAGATGCGGGTTCTTGTGGACGGTTGCGAAGGGCATCAAAGATGGGGATGTCGTGCTCTGCCCCGATGGAACCGGTCGCTATATGATAGGAGAAGTTAGCGGTGATTATATCTACCATCCGGATGGAGTGCTTCCACACAGGCGCCCCGTCCATTGGCTAAATCAAACCATTGATCGCGCCGACATGAGTGAGGCGCTAAGGAATTCCACCGGATCGATTGGTACGATCAGCAACGTAACAGGGTACCACGACGAGATCGAGAAGTTGATTGGTGGTCTTCCCTTGCCCACAGTGGTATCGACCGACGAAACGGTGGAGGACCCGGCTGCCTTTGTCATGGAAACCCACCTTGAGGACTTTCTGGTCAAGAACTGGGCACAGACAGACCTGGGAAAGGAGTACGACATCTTCGAGGAAGACGGACAAAAGGTTGGACAGCAGTATCAGACTGATACGGGACCGTTGGATATTCTCGCCGTCAGGAAGGACAAAAAAGCCTTGCTGGTAGTGGAACTCAAAAAGGGCCGGGCGAGCGATGTCGTGGTCGGTCAGGCACTACGCTACATGGGTTATGTGCAGGAGGAGCTGGCCGAAGAGGGGCAGACCGTCAAAGGTGTGATCATCGCGTTGGAGGACGATCAGAAAATTCGCAGGGCGCTGTCGGTGGTTCCGACCATCGACTTTTACCGCTACCAGATCAGCTTCAAATTGGTGAAGGCATGATATGAGCACTGTCGGCCAGAAAGAAAAAGAAACACAGCGGCGCGTCGTGAAGCTCTTCCGGAAAAGTCTCAGCTATGCGTATCTCGGTGACTGGACGGATCGCGAAGGTAACAGCAACGTAGAGCCGGAACTGCTGCGGACGTTCCTGAGGGACAAACAGGGCTATGATGACGCACTGATTACGAGGGCGCTGCATCTGCTGACCCGTGCAGCGGGCGACACCAGCAAGAGCCTCTACGACCGTAACCGCGACGTCTATGAGATGCTCCGCTACGGCGTGAAAGTGAGGCCAGACATCGGTGAAAATTATGAGACCATCTGGCTGATCGACTGGAAAAACCCGCAGAAAAACGACTTCGCCATCGCCGAGGAGGTCACGATCCTCGGAGCGGATATCAAAGCCCACAATAAGCGACCCGATATCGTGATCTACGTCAACGGCATTGCCTTGGGGTTGCTGGAGTTGAAGCGCTCCACCGTCTCGATGGCCGAGGGCATCCGCCAGAATCTGGACAATCAGAAAAAAGTCTTCATTGAGCATTTCTTCTCCACGATGCAATGGATCATGGCCGGCAACGACACTGAGGGATTGCGCTACGGGACGATCCAGACACCGGAGAAGTATTACCTTACCTGGAAGGAACAGGACCCCATCGAGAACCCGCTGTACCGGGCACTGGCCCAGCTCTGCAACAAAACCCGCTTCCTTGAACTGATCCATGACTTTATTGTCTTCGACGCTGGCGTCAAGAAGCTGTGCCGTCACAACCAGTATTTTGGGGTGCACGCCGCGCAGGAGCACGTGAAGCGGCAGGAAGGCGGTATCATCTGGCATACCCAGGGCTCCGGCAAGAGTCTGACCATGATCTGGCTGGCCAAATGGATTCGGGAACACGTTGCGGATGCTCGGGTGCTCGTCATCACGGACCGCACGGAGCTGGATGAGCAGATTGAGAGGTTTTTCATGGGCGTCAATGAAAACATCTACCGCGCAAAGAGCGGCGCGGACCTGATCGCAACGCTCAACGCCATAACGCCGTGGCTTGTGTGCTCGCTGATCCAAAAATTCGGCAGAAAGGAAGAGGGGGAAGAGGTCGGAGACATCCCCGGCTATATCGCGGAACTGAAACGGGCGCTGCCACCGGGATTCCGGTCCAAGGGGAACCTGTTCGTCTTCGTGGACGAGTGTCACCGCACCCAGTCCGGGGAGCTGCACAAGGCGATGAAGGGTATCATACCGAGCGCCGTATTTATCGGTTTCACCGGCACGCCTCTCTTGAAGGCCGACAAGCAAAAGAGCATCGAGGTGTTCGGCAGCTACATCCACACCTACAAGTTCGACGAGGCGGTAAGGGACAAGGTTGTCCTCGATCTGCGTTATGAAGCGCGAGACATCGACCAGAACATCACCTCGCAGAAGAAAATCGACGAATGGTTCGATATCAAAACCAGGGGACTCAACGACCTTGCCAAGGCTCAGCTCAAACAGCGGTGGGGCACTCTGAAGAAGGTCCTCAGTTCAAGATCGCGGCTGGAAATGATCGTGGCCGACATCCTGATGGACATGGCCAAGAAGCCAAGACTGATGGACAGCCGCGGCAACGCGATGATTGTTTCGGGGAGTATCTACCAGGCCTGCAAGATCTATGAGCTTTTCGCCAAAACCGAACTGGCCGGCAAGTGCGCCATCGTCACATCCTATCGTCCCACAATCGCCGACATCAAGGGTGAGGAATCCGGCGAGGGGTACACGGAAAGGCTCCGCCAATACGAGATTTACCAGAATATGCTGGCCAACTGGTTCAACGAAGCCCTTGAAACGGCTGTTAATAAGTCGGAGTTATTTGAGAAACAGGTTAAGAAGAAATTCGTTGAAGAACCGGGGCAGATGAAGCTGCTGATCGTAGTGGATAAGCTTTTGACCGGGTTCGACGCCCCTCCGGCCACCTACCTTTATATCGACAAGAAAATGCAGGACCACGGTTTATTCCAGGCTATCTGCCGAGTGAACCGCCTGGACGGCGATGATAAGGAATATGGCTATATCATCGACTATAAGGACCTGTTCAAAAGCCTGGAGGGAGCCGTCAAGGATTACACTTTAGGGGCATTTGACGGTTATGACAAGGAAGATGTGGCCGGCCTGCTGAAGGATCGGCTGACCAAGGCCCGGGAGCATCTGGAAGAGGCGCGGGAAGCCGTTAAGGCGCTTTGCGAACCGGTGGAGGCGCCCGGCGACACGGCGGCATACCTGCGTTATTTCTGCGCCAGAGGGTCCGGCAACGCCGAACAGCTCAAGGAAAACGAACCCAAGCGATTGACATTGTACAAGCTCACGGCATCTCTTCTTCGCGCCTATGCCAACATGGCCGACGAGATCGAAAAGGCCGGTTATCCCGATGCGGAGATTGGGATCATAAAGGACGAGGTGGATCATTTCAATAAAGTGCGTGATGAGGTAAAACTGGCCAGTGGCGACTACATCGATCTCAAGCTGTATGAGCCCGCCATGCGCCACCTGATCGACACCTATATTCGAGCAGAGGAAAGCGAAAAGATTTCAGCCTTTGATGACCTGTCGTTGATTGAGCTCATCGTTGAGCGCGGCGCCGATGCGGTGATGGACCTACCCAAGGGGATCCGCGAAAACAGGGAGGCGGTGGCCGAGACCATCGAGAATAATGTCCGCAAGCTGATCATCGACGAGCAACCTATTAACCCAAAGTACTACGAGAAGATGTCGGAACTGCTGGATGCGCTGATCGAGCAACGCAGAAAAGAAATGCTGGATTACCAGGAATACCTGGCGAGGATTGTTGGGCTGACAAAAAAGGCAAAGAACCCCGCGGCGGGGTATGCATATCCCACGGCACTGGATACGGCCGCCAAGCGTGCCTTGTATGATAACCTTGGTAAAGATGAAGCGCTGGCCCTTCATATGGATCATGCGATCTACGAGAGCCGGCAGGACGATTGGCGTGGTAATTCCTTCAAAGTGAAGAGGGTTAAGCTGGCCATCAAGTCTGTGCTTCAGGATGATGAAGCACTCACGGACCAGATTCTGGAATTGGCGAAAAACCAGCATGAATATTGAGACACATCGAATTACCGTCGGCGGCATACCCGTCGAAGTTGTGCGAAAAGCGATCAAGAACCTGCACATGGGTGTATACCCTCCCCATGGCCGTGTACGGGTGGCGGCACCATTGGCGGTAAGCAATGATGCGGTCAGGCTGGCAGTGATCACAAGGCTTGGCTGGATCAAGCGACAACGGGAGAAATTTGACGCCCAGCCGCGACAGTCCCAACGAGAAATGGTCAACGGAGAGAGCCACTATTTTCTCGGTCAGCGTTACCGGATGAATGTGATCGAGCATAAGGGTGCTGGCAAGGTGGTGCTCGGCAACAAGGCCGTCATGGATCTCTATGTGCGGCCGGGATTCGATGCCGACCAGCGAGAGAAGGTCTTACAGAGATGGTACCGCACGCAACTGAAAGCCCTGGTCCCGTCACTGCTCGAAAAATGGCAGCAGACCTTGGGTGTTAAGGTTGCTGACTGGGGCATTAAGAAGATGAAAACCAAGTGGGGAGGCTGTAACGTCAAAGCTCGACGGATCTGGCTCAATTTGGAACTGGCGAAAAAGCCCGTTCAATGCCTGGAGTACATCATCGTTCATGAACTGGTGCATCTGCTGGAACGTCACCACAATGATCGCTTTACCACTTATATGGACAAATTTATGCCAAGGTGGAGATATTTTCGTGACACGTTGAGTAAAAGTCCTCTGAGACATGAAACATGGAAATATTGACCATGTGGGCTTCGGTGTTTTTAGGAAATTAAAGAAATTTGTCGTGTCCGGTTTGAACCAGGATGATCAAATACAATAATTCGTAAAGAGAACTTTAGGTAAAAAAGACTTCTTCCTGAACTCTTCAAAACTCCTTTCTTGAAAAAAGACAAGAGTTCAAATGGCAATTAATCAAAGATTCTTGAAAATTATTGCCTTTTACCAAACAATAAGTTATATTTTTTTATTAATACTCATTTAAGTTTTCTTGTTGGCAACCTTTTTGTAAGGAGTGTCGATGGAAGAATAATGGAACCCCATTTCTTAGAAGGGAGAGATGGGGTTTTTTTATTCTGCGATATTTTATAAAATCAGGTCCTTTTTAACAAATTTGGAGTTTTTTATAATAAGATCATTCGACACGCAATGACTTCGACAACGGGAATGGTCAGAATTGGGCGATTAGAGGAATGGAATAAGAGCTTCTTTATCTCTTATGAAAATATGACTGGGGAGAATATATATGGACGATATTTTAGTTGAATACCTCTCAAGCGAGTGTGCACGCTACCTATTTATGAGCTAAAAAAGGGGGTAAAATTGGGTGACACTTTTGGTTGATATGAACCTTAATATACCCCTTAGATCGGAGCCAAGACTCTATCGCGATCCTCCAAGCTGATTCTCTGACAGCCTGTCCGGATTGACTCATGGCCGATAAGATCCTCTCGACCCTTTCCAGCACCCAATCATAGATTTCCCTCCTTTTCCGTTTCGTAAAAGCCGGCCTATTGCCAGATTCAAAGAACGCCTGGCAGGATGTCTTCCCATTCAAACATGGCCGGATCTGATGGTTCAGATCGTTGACCACAGCCTCCGCATACGTAGTGATATGCTCCCCAGGATCGAGTAGGCCCTGCATAAGCTTCTTGCGTAAGCAACTCTTTACCTCTCGTTGCGACTCCTCGATCGCTCCATTGTACGGTGCGTAATACTCAGGATTGTTCAAAGGCAGAACAAAGGATTCAGCTAACACCTCGTTGATGGCCAGATGGTTCATGTTTCCTCCGTTATCCCGTTTCAACACCAGAGGGGCGCCAAAGCGATCAAACTTTTCGCTCAGATACCCGGCGACCTCTTCTCCTACCGGATACCCTCCGGCCATTGGCAAAAACTTGTACCGTGAACCCAGATCCTGAGTATTGTGCAAATAGATTTTGCGAGCCAGGCCCAGGGCATATTCCGTAAAGTCCATGGCCCACACTGCCCCTGGCGTTAGCCATTCGATCCGCCGCATCTGCCTCCGACGATCCGCCTCCAGGTCTTGCCGCACCCGCTCCACCATCCACCCCAGCTCCCGCCGTGACACACTGAGACAGTACCGTCGGTATAAGTCTGTTGTTCCCCCGCTCCGCTTCACCCCATGATCTAACAATTGAATCTCTGTGTCAAGAACCGAAGGATCAAACGGCTGCACCTTCTTTGGACCCGGACGATTGAGTAAAACAACGTTTCCCCGAATCCTACAGCGCCATCGGTTAAAACTCGCCAAGGGAAGATGAAGCGTCTTGCAAATCACCCCATAAGGTATCCCGGCCCGTCTCTTCATGCTTTCAATAATCTCCACAATCCTTCTTATAGCCTCTTGCCGATCGATCGGTTTTTTTTAGCGCCCCGGTCACGAAACATGTCTGCCAACAGCTCCTTGGCCTTGATGGTCTTCTCCGTCAGATCCAGTTTCTTCTCTAACTCCTGGATCCGCTTCCGAAGGGTCTCCTTCTCTTCGTCCACAGGTACTGGCGGTCTTCCCGCAGGATGATTCTCCAAGGCCAGGGCCATGGCTTTTAGCGACTTCTCCTCCCACTCGTAATAGGTCTTGCGCGACACCCCCAGCAGCTTCGCCCCCTCCCTGACCGTTAAGGCTCCACTGCGCACCTGGAGAATCACCAGCGCCCGCTCCCGGGCAAGCTTTTTGTTCTTCTCTACCAAATCCCTCTCGTGCCGCCTTTCCTTCATATGGAATCTCCCTGAAGGCCGTCAGACCTTCTTCTCTGCGGCAACTTCCCGCGTCCCCCCTGGCTTGGGGCTCCCTTGAAGTTTGGCCAAACGCCGTTCCAATCCCTTGATCGCCCCTCCCTTGATCTTCCGTTCCAACAATACCGTAAGACGCGGGTTCAACGCCACCCCTTTCTCCACCGGGATCCGAGGCTGTAGCGCCAAGAGCATCCCCTCCATGGCCCGGTCCTGCCACTGGTTCAATATATTCCAGGAGATTCCCAACTCCCGGCAAACCTCCCCGGGGTTGCGTCTCTCCGTCCACACCGATAACACCGCTCGGCACTTCTGCTCCACCGGATGGCCCGACCTCTCCACCTTCGGCTTTTCTATCTTGTCCATCGGTCCCCTCCCTTTCAGCGCTGACCTCGTAGACCATCTCCTGCTTCCCACCGCCTTCTTTATCGTCCACCATCAAACGCAACTTTCCTTTCTCCGCCCGTAGCACTACCGACTGCCCTTCCATCCGTCCCACCATGTAAAAGGGTTCTCGCGGTTTCCCTCGCAAGGCCATCTCCAAAACATTCTCCGCAATCCCTTGCTCCATCGTCTTTCTTAACTCGGCCTGAATCTCAAAATACCGATCCGCTGGACATAACCCCCCAATCCCTTGGTGAGGCCGCTTGTGGTTATAGTACCGCATCCACTGGCGTATCCGCTCTCCTGCCTCCTCAAAACTTCCAAACTGCGCCCGGACCAGAAACTCCTCATAGATCGTCTTCCAAAACCGCTCTATCTTCCCCAGCGTCATCGGATGGTGCGCCTGTGATTTAATGTGCTTCACCCGGTCCTTCCCTAACTCCCGCTCAAACCGGGTCGTCCCCCGCCAGTTCGTATATTGCCGCCCCCGGTCCGTCAGCATCTCCTTCGGGACCCCGTACTCCCCAACCGCTCGACGATACACCTCTAACACCTGATCCGCCGTCTGGCTCCGGTATAACTCCAAACCCACCATATACCGCGAGTAATCGTCGACAAACCCAATCAAATAGGCATACCGGCCCCCCAGACGAAAGGTAAAAATATCCGACTGCCACAATTGATTTGGGGTTGACCGTTCAAAAAATCGAGGACGGGTGATGTTGTGCTGGCGTTTCTTCTTGGCAGGAACAATCAATGATTCTGCCCCCAGCGTCCGACGGACCGTTTCCGGGCTGGCGCTGAGGAAAAACGAACGCTTTAAAAGATGGGAAATCCGTTTGATACCAAAGAAGGGCTCTCGCTTCTTGATCTCAACAATCTTCTCACGTATGGGTCTGGGAAGCTTCCGTCGACTCCCCGCCGGCACAACCCCTTTCCGTAACCCCGCTTCTCCCCGTTCCTGATACGCCCTCGCCCAACGACGAATGACGTCTTGACTGCATCCTACCTCCTTACTCAACAGAGAAACCGGGATCCCTTCTTCCAACTTCAACTTCACACAACGAAGCTTGAACTCTAACCCATACCGCTTCCCATACCGACTTTCTTTCCCTTTACCCCTCTTCTTTACGCCTTCTACTTCTTCCATGGTAACACCCCTTTCTCCCTCTCAGGAGTGTCACCCTTTTTTCCCTTCTTTTTTATCTCATGATCTGGTAGTTAGTACACATACCTCTTGCAAATAAAATTCATCCGGGCTAATCTGACCCCTATTGCGGAGGTCAAAATGAGAAAACCCATTACCCCTTTTTTCCTTTTAACGGTTCTTGTTTTATTACTCATCCCCTCCTTGTCTTATCCCCTAAACCTGACCCTCAACAACACCCCCACCCAAGTCTATTTCAGTCCCAACGGGGGAGCTACCGATGCCATTATCCAAGAGATAGGCAAAGCCAAGTTAGAAATCCTGGTTCAAGCCTATTCCTTCACCTCCCAGCCGATAGCCAAGGCCCTTCTCTCAGCCTACAAACGAGGGGTTAAAGTTCAAGCCATTTTGGATAAAAGTCAGAGGTCGGGAAAATACACTTCTGCTGCCTTCCTGGCCAATGTCGGGATCCCAACCTATATTGATTCTGCCCATGCAATCGCCCATAATAAAGTCATAGTCATTGACCGGGAAACGGTAATAACAGGGTCATTTAATTTTACGAGGGCGGCGGAGGAACGGAACTCTGAGAATCTTCTGGTCATCAAATCGAAAGACCTGGCCAGGCCATATATCGACAACTGGAACCAACATAGGGGGCATTCTGAGCCCTACCAGGCCCGGTATTAAGTCGGATACCCTTCAAGAGGCAAAATAGCTTTGTCCAGATGTTTAGCCATCTAAGAAAAAGGAGACCGTCCCATGGATTTAACCGATCTGTATCAAAAAGGAGAAACGCTTTTAAGAGAAAAGGAAATAGGGTTCTTATTAGATGCGGTTGAAACCGGATTTGTTTTGACCCACGACCGTAAGATCCTTGACCGATACTCCTTCAAGGGGCGTTGTATCGATGTCACTCCGGTTGTCACGACTTGTCGGGTCTTGGGGGTAACCTTCTCCTCACCGGTTGTCATGTCGGCCATGACCATGCCCATCCCGGCCATTGTCGAAAACGGACTGATGGAAACGGCTCTGGGTTTAAAGGCCGCCGGAAGCCTGATGTGGACCGGGACTCCCATTCCCCACAATCTCAAAGAACTTGTGACCACTGGAGTACCCTTGGCCGCCAATGTCAAACCTTTTCAAGACCGGGATAAGATGTTCCAGGGCATTGAGGAGATCCTGGAGGCCGGTGTGCATTGGTTGGGAGTGGAGATCGATTCCGGACAGGGGACCAAAATCAGGGATCGAATGATGGCCACAGGCTGTTCCCCTCTCTCTTTCAAAGAATTGTTGGAGATCCGAAAAAGGGTGTCTTTGCCGCTCATATTCAAGGGTGTCTTGAGCGGTATAGATGCTCTTAAATGTGTCGATGCCGGTGCGGATGGTATCGTCGTCTCCAATCACGGAGGGCACACCCTGGACTATCTGGCCCATCCTCTTCAGGTGATGGATGAGATCCTTCCGGCGGTCAAGGGAAAGGTGGCAATCATCATCGACGGCGGTTTTCGCCGTGGCAGTGATATCGTTAAAGGTCTGGCCTTTGGGGCCTCTCTGGTAGGGTTGGGAAGGCCGATTCTTTATGGCCTGGCGGCAGGAGGTCAGGACGGGGTAAAAGGAGTAATCGAAGGAATAACCCTGGAACTGCAAAGGATTATGACCATGGTCGGTGCCCCTAACCCGACGCAGGTTTCTCGGGATATTTTGGTGAGTGATTGACTTGGAATAGACATAAAGACCATTCTGGGGCCTATTAAGCCAGGTGCTAAGGGATGAATAAGTCCTAATGGTCTATGAGAATCCGGTGATCCCGTGAAAGAAATCGATCTCTACAACCCGGTAAAACTGTTTCTTGAGAGCCAGGGGTATGAAGTCAAGGGCGAAATCCGAGAATGCGACGTGCTGGCGGTCCGTGGCACTGAAGATCCCATTGTCGTCGAATTGAAACTCGCCTTCAGCCTCGATGTGCTCCTGCAGGCGGTGAATCGTCTAAGTATTTCGTCGGTTGTTTACGTTGGAATTCCTTCTTCCTGCAAGGCGTTCCGGAAAAGGCGCCGCCATATCATCAAACTTCTAAGAATGATCGGGGTCGGCCTGATTTTGATTTCAATAAATTCAAAGCGAAGCCGGGTGGAGGTTGTCCTTGATCCTGCCGAATATCGCCCGAGAATTCACCCAAAACGGCGGGCTCAATTACTCGGTGAATTCGAAAGGCGGCGGGGTGATCCAATGCCAGGCGGTAGCGGCAGGCGACGCGGAATGATGACGGCTTACCGGCAGAAGGCGATCCGGATTGCACAATACCTGATAGAGAATGGACCGACCAAAGCATTGGTTATCGCCCAAGCGATCGAGGAATCGGAGGTTCGGGCGATTATGTACCGGAATGTCTACGGATGGTTTGATCGACTGGGTGAGGGCGTTTACCAGACTTCACCACGCGGAACGACCGACCTCGCCACCTGGAGCGATTGCCCCCCGTCTTCATGAACTTCTATTTGGGAAGACGGTCTAACCCCAAACCAATTAAGGATAGAACATAATGGCAGAAAAACTTGACCCCAAAGAACTGGTTGACTTCAAAGAACTCTTGCTGAGTAATATCTATGAACAAGAGGCCCTGGTTACCCTTTTGGAGAAGAAGAGGGTCATTACTAAGGCTGAACTACTCGAAGAGATAAGGAAATTGAGACAAAAGATGACAAAGGGTAAAGAGGTATTTAAAGATGCTTAATGGGTTGGAGGATCAGTCGTCTCCTTGTCCCCTGATTTGATTTCAAGACGAGAATGAATAAAATGTTTTCTAAAATTATCTCAGGAGGGCAGACCGAAGTTGACCGAGCGGCCTTGGACGTGGCCTTGGAACTCGGTATTCCTTGTGGGGGCTGGTGTCCCAACGGCCGAAAGGCTGAGGATGGCCCAATTGATCCCAAGTATCCACTTAAAGAAACGAGTTCTCCCAATTACCCCCACAGGACAGAAAAGAATCTAAGGGAAGCCGATGGCACCCTTATTTTGACCAAGGGACCTGTAAGTGGGGGAACTGCTTTAACGGTACAGTTAGCCAATGAATACAAAAAGCCACACCTGATAATTGATTTGTACGATAAAATTGATCTCCTTATGGTCAGAGAGTGGGGAGAGAAAAACAAAATTAAAACTCTCAACGTGGCCGGACCAAGGGAAAGCAAGGTCCCTGGAATTTATAACCAGGCGGTTCAGTTCATAAAAAGTTTATTCAGCGAGAGTGGGGAAGAGTTAAATGGGAAGTTAAAAATTCATTTCGGCTGAACTGACTGGTACAGCAATAAAATCATGTTTGAAACTCCTTTATTAGACGATGAATACCGTGAAGCCTTTCTCTACCTGCTGGATGAGATGAATAGCGTCAAATCATGTTCAGATGATAAAAGACCCTGGTATCCTAAAGATGAGGGGAAATTAAAGCAGGCTATAGAAGACTATAAACGCTGGCATCCTGACGCTGGGAAGAACCCGATCCTTGACTTTCCATGGCCAAAAGCTGGAAAGGTTCCAAAAGTGCCAGCGGATTGTTTAAAACCTTCAGGAGAAGAGAAGAAAAGGATCAAGGACTTTATCGAAAAGAATGATGCCCCTGATATGGATCCTTTTACCGAAAGGATCGTCCACCTGGCTAAGGATCTGGTTCGGGAAATTTATTAGGTAGGATAAAAGGAAGGGTTCAATTTCAGGACCAAGCAGGTTCACGATACTCAACACAATTGATTAAGGAGGAAGCAGCAGATGACGGATAAAAGAATCGCCTTGATTACGGGGGCCAACAAAGGGATTGGGAAGGAGATAGCCAGACAACTGGGCAAGCTGGGTATTACGGTAATCATCGGCGCTCGGGATGACAAGAAAGGGGAAGCGGCTGAAAAGGAACTCCGCTCACAGGGGCTTGATGCTTTAACCGTGAAGCTGGATGTAACAGATCAATCAACCATTGATGCAGCAGCCCTTGAAATCGAAAAGAAGTTTGGGAAGCTGGATATCCTGGTAAACAATGCCGGTATTGGTATCGACACGGGTAGACCCAGTACTATCGACATAGATATTCTTTACCGCACCTACAATACTAATGTATTCGGCCCTTTACGTATGATAAAGACTTTTTTGCCTCTACTCCGGAAATCTGAAGCCGGACGGATCGTAAATATGTCCAGCGGGCTGGGTTCATTGGAGAGAAACTCCAGTAAATACTGGGAGACATCCGGGACAAAACTCCTGGCGTACAATTCCTCAAAAACCGCCCTGAATGCCTTGACGCTTCAATTTGCCTATGAACTCAGAAAAACCCCCATCAAGGTCAATTCGGCTGCCCCTGGATTTATAGCAACGGATATAAATCAGTTTAGGGGTACACGAACCGTAGAACAGGGGGCCAGAGCGCCGGTGAGACTGGCTACCTTACCAGAGGACGGACCGACAGGTGGTTTTTTTGAAGAGGAAGGACCTGTCCCCTGGTAAGATGTATCCTGGGGTTTAAATCAAGAAGGTCATTAAGATATTTATATGGGGAGGGGGCATGAGACTTTATTTGGTTCAGCATGGACAAGCCAAGTCTGAGGCTGAAGATCCTCAGCGGGGTTTGACTTCGCAGGGGGATGATGAAGTTAAAAGAGTGGCTGACGTGGTCAAAAAAATGGGCCTGAACCCTTCCAAAATTTATCATAGTGGAAAGCTAAGGGCCAAACAGACGGCTAAGATCATTAGAGAAGCCTTGTACAGACCGGTTGAAGCAGCCCAGGGTCTGGCCCCAACGGATGATGTACAACTTTGGGCTGATAAAATAAATCAAAGTGATAATGAATTGATGCTTGTTGGACATCTCCCCTTTATGGAGAAGCTGACTTCTTATCTGATTACCGGAGATGAGGATATCCGTCCCGTACTATTTCGTTTCGGGGCAATAAATTGCCTGGAGCAAAAAGAGGATAAGAAATGGGCAATCCGTTGGATTTTGACCCCGGAAATAGCTCAAAGTCTATCATGAACAAGCTCAAGAAGGTATGGAATGCCCTCAAGGGAGGAGACAAGGTTAATGGAGCCTAATAGTGACAAGTTAGAGGCTTTAAAACAAGCATTGATCGGTGTAAAAAATCAGAGGGAAGAAGCCTTTATACTGCTCACGGCAACCCCTGAGAAATATCTGCCTGATTTAGTTGAAACACTTCAGATCCTGAATGGTCTCAAAAAAATTGAGAAAAGACATTAATGAAGGAAAATAACTTCCTGAAATGTTGTTTTTGAATTTTGGCTCGTCATACCGGATTTCAAATGGTAATCAATTTGTAAAGTCCAGCCCTGGATACTCCCATTTTTTCCAGATGACGCCCGCCGTCCCCTTGCCTTCCGCCTTATTTTTCTCCTTATTTTTCTCCTTGATCCTATCTTTCCCTTGTTTTATAGTCTTCATTAACCTTTTTCCATTCAAAAGGAAAGTCTTATCAAATGATGAATATGCCATCATTGAAGCTAATCGTCGCTGTGTTCTCCTTTGCAATCCTACCCGCACAAGTCCATGCCCTTACACCTGGCCAGGTCTTCAATAAGGTCAAGAATGCCGTTGTTGTGGTGAAGACTATGGACGCCCAAGGCAAGCTGGAAGGCCAAGGGAGCGGGGTGCTGCTCCCTTCCGGGAAGATCGCTACCAACTGCCACGTTGTGGAAGGGGGTGCCTCCTACCAAGTGGGCCGGGGCAAACAACTCGTCCCCGCTACATTATTCGCAGAAGACGGGGACAAGGACATCTGTATCCTCGATGCCAAGGGTATTACGGGGAAACCAGTGCTGCTCGGTAAGGCGGCAGGTCTCAAGGTGGGGGACCCGGTTTATGCCGTTGGAGCACCGAAAGGTTTGGAGCTTTCCCTTTCCGACGGCATCGTCGCGCAGCTCAGGGGTGGACCTCCACCTTTCATTCAGACCACGGCTGCCATATCCCCCGGTTCGAGCGGTGGGGGCCTGTTCGATAGGGAAGGCAGGCTGGTCGGATTAACCACCCGTTACGTAGAAGGTGGGCAAAGCTTGAATTTCGCCATACCCGTGGAATGGATAGGAGAGGTTAAGGAAGGCCGCAAACTGGTTACCACGGGGCTTGGCAAAACCGAATGGCTTAAAGCGGTTCTTGCGCTTGCAGAGAAGAAAGACTGGAATCGAATGCTTGATTGGTGCCTGAAGTGGACAAAAAGTCTACCGAAAGATGATAACGCCTGGTTTGGCCTCGGTGTCGCCTACTCTGGCCTCAATCGCTACGACGACGCCATCGAGGCCTACCGTCAGGTCCTGCGAATCAATTCAAATTCTGATGCGACCTGGGTCATCCTGGGGTCCACCTACCATGCCCTCAATCGCTACGACGATGCCATTGAGGCCTACCGTCAGGCCCTGCGCATTAACCCGGAGGATGTTCAATCTTGGAGCGGCCTGGGACTCACGTACTGTGCCCTCAATCGCTACGACGGTGCCATTGAAGCCTACCGTCAGGTCCTTCGCATTAACCCGAAGGATGTTCAATCTTGGAACGGCCTGGGGCTCACCTACCATGCCCTCAATCGCTACGATGATGCCATTGAGGCCTACCGTCAGGCCCTGCGCATTAACCCGGAGGATGTTCAATCTTGGAGCGGCCGGGACTCACGTACTGTGCCCTCAATCGCTACGACGATGCCATTGAAGCCTCTCGCCGGGCACTGCGAATCAATCCGGAGAATGCTGATCTCTGGTACAACCTGGGGATCATATACAATAAATCCGGCAACCGGTCAGCCGCTCTGGATGTCCTTGGAAAACTGCGGCGCCTTGATCCGGAACAGGCCGATAAACTATTCAACGATATCGTGCCGCATTGAAGGAATTTAAGCTTTCTTGCATAATTAACCGTATTCCGCATGCTATGCGGATCAATTTAATTTTTGTTATGCCGAAATGGAGAGAGGTGTAAACATGAGGCTGGCGACGATTGTCTATGTCAGCAGTGCCCCGCAAGGCTTGCCCACTATCTTTCGGCAGGATCTCGGAGCAGTAAGGCCAGATATCGAGGACTTGGAGCTCTATTACGATTCCAATACCCAAGAGCTTCGAATCACCATCACACTGGCTGATGGCAATGCGCCGACGGGAGAAGTGGTCAAAAGCATGTACGACGACATAGTCAGTGCGCTCGTTGATCATGTGTCTTTCGAGTTAGGTTTCCCTCTTGATTTTCCAAGGGTCGTCTCATATATAGAGCCTTCTGGTTCAACGACGTTTTTCGCGGCCCCACTTACTTTGGGTATCGTGCTTGGGAGGGGGTTTTTCGTGACTGACCAGGAGGGGTTCAGGAGAAGGCTTTCTGCCTTGCTGCCGATATCCTACCTACTTCAGGAATACAATGCGGCGGCGCACGTCTTGAATCCTGTCCATCAATTTGTAGCGTTCTGGGGTCTACTCACACATATCACTGGGAAAGACGATGTTACGTTTAATGACAAGTATCTTCACGACCAAGGGATACCATACGAACCAACGCTCAAAGGCCGCGGACCTGAAACGAAGTTCGGTCGGGTTCGTAATGAGATAGGGCATCCATCGGGCCGAGGTGTGAAGCTATCCGACCTTCCGATGCACGCGAGCGGGGTCTTGCCGGAACTGAAAGGTATCGTGCGACGAGCAATTGCTAACAAGATAGGCATCGGAATCGGCATAACAAGCGGATGAATCTGAGTCACTTAGCTTGTAGGTTATCCGCTAACCAAAATGCTAACTTTCAACCAGTAATCATTCGCTTTCAATCCAGTCCCTGGTCAATATTTATAGGTGCGATTTATCGATGGAGAAATATCAATAAAATTTAAATAGTTATAGACGATAGGGATGAGGGACAATTTTATTTCGGACCTTATTGACCGGGCCTTGGCCAATCCATTTACAGGCCACTCTCTTACCGATAGAAATCTTTTTGAGGATGGTCAGAATTTGCCGGAAATTGATGGGTTCACCTTTTATTTGCATTTGAACTGTGGAGGTTTTTTGGGGGTAAATTGGGTAAAATGATGTTTTATTTTAAGGGGATAGGAGGCTATCCGAAATGTTGCTTCCTGAAGTTCTCAAATCTTTATTCTGAATAAACAAAAGAGTTCAAACAGTAATCGGGATTAGTATATTTTAAGGGCAGGATCTGAATTGGCCCGTTTTTTTCAGAAGTCGACCCCAGAGCCCCTTGAAAGGTACAAACCCGAGTCTCATTGCATAGAGGTTGCGTCCCGTTCCCCAAATAGAGGGGAAAAAATAAGTGTGGAAACCGCCCTTATTGGTAGCTTAACACGTATTTATCCTTTTGAATTTATTTTAAATTTTAGGTTGATTTTTCCCTTGACATTATTGCTAAGTTATGGTTTAAATATTATTATCCAACCTACAGGGTTCTCCTTTTGAAACCCGTCTTACATAGGTCTTTGGCAATAAACGATCAAACAATTTCCCCTATCTCAGAATCGGGGTATTGAGTAAATGTTTATGCAAGAGACTTTGGTATCGTTGTCTTTAAGCTTTTTGTCAGGGGTCAATCGACCATCGAAGTTTCCCAAACAAGGCTTGGGCTTCCCGGCAAGGTAATTTACCTGAATCATTCGTTTTTCTTTGATCTGCTTAAAATGGACCTATAAATCATGGATGATTTTTTTTGAACCGGAAGGGGATGATTTCATGTTTTATGGAAATGGAAAAAAAAGAATTTGCTTTTTCGGTCGTCAATTCGATCAGATTAATCACCGATAAGTTATTAGGTGAGATACTCGCCCCTCTTATTGCTGAAAGTGACCTGTCGTCGTTCCTCCCAGAAAAACACTTTGCCTATTTTCGACACGAGTATAAAACTGGTCTAAACTCACTCATCAAAGTTCTGCTGCCAGACGAGAGACCGTCTACTCAAACCGCTTCCGTTGTTAGTGACCTTTTGTCAGGTGAAGCAAGACAGCGGTTTGATGAACTTCCAAGTATGCTCCAGACCATCCTTGATCGACTCGTGAGCGGAGATGGAAAACTTCCGCCCCCTGTGTTTAGTAAGCCAGGGGCTGGGAAGGATGACAATTTGTGCTTCGTTCTGATGCCGTTTGAAGATGAAGATCTGCAAATTGTCTATAAAGACTTCGTGAAGCCTGCAATCCAAGACAAATGTGGTTTGATATGTCGGCGTGCCGACGACATATTTGGCCCTAATATAATAATGGATGATGTATGTAAAGCATTGCGGAAAGCAAGATTAATAATTGCTGAACTCACAGGGGGGAATCCGAATGTGTTCTACGAGGTAGGGTTGTGCCACGCGATTGGAAAAGACGTTTTACTTCTGTCTCAATCTATCAAAGACATCCCTTTCGATCTAAGACACAGAAGAGTAATCCCGTATGACTATACGCCGCATGGGTGCAGGGAGTTGGAGAAGTTCCTATGCAAGACAGTTAAGTACATGCTTGGGGACAAGTGAAGGCAGAATGGTCAAAAATGCCATGCATATGGAGGGGAATTCCGCTATGCTCCATTTCCGCCGTTGATGGCAACGTTCTCGCCGCCATTTTGCTCAATTTCAATAAGTAATCGTTTAGTTCCAATACTACCTTTCTGGAAGAGTTGTAGGTGACATCGTTAAAATGGGGTTGGAAAAGCAATTTTCGAAGTAACTTGACGGCTCCTTCCTGTAATGCTGATTTTAAATTTTGGCTCTTTACAGTACAGTACAAACGGTAATCAATTTGTAAAGTCCAACCCTCCATAGTCCCATTTTCTTCAGAAGACACTCTCAGTCCCCTTGACTTCCGTCCTGTTTATTCCTTTGATTGTGTCTTTTTTTCCCTTTATACTCGTTCCATTCAAAAGCAAAGTCTTATCAAAGGACGAATATGCCATCAGTTTTGAAGCTGATCGTCGCTCTGTTCTTCCTCTCGATCCTTCACGCACAGGTCTATACCTTTTCGCCCGCCCAGGTCTTCGATAAGGTAAAGGATGCCATTGTTATCATAAAGACACTGGACGCCCAAGGCAAGGCCTAGGCAACAAAGATCACTTCTTTCGAATTATAACTGATTTTAATCTTGAGGAAAATTCTTGTAGAGATGTCCATAAAATAAATTAAAACTCTACGTTAATTGACTCATACAGTAAGGCATTTCGTTGCCATTTTATTATAAGTAATTTACAAATTAGAATATGCTTTTTATTTGATCTTCATTACATTTAATCCATTCGATCATTTTTTTAACCCCTTGCTCCGTATTTATTTTGGGATTCCATGTTAATCCAAGTTTGTTTGTCCACGATGTGTCTGAAACAAAAAAAGGTTGGTCGCCTGGTCGTGTATGACTATTTTTAATGTATTTAAAGGGTTTTTGGGTAATATTAGTGATCAATTGAAGTGCCTGCTGCAAATTTATCGTATTGGCAGTTCCTCCTCCAACGGGGTATACACCAGTAATTCGATTTTCTAAACATTCAAGATATAAATCAATTAAATCATCTATAAAGAGAATATCTCGAACTTGTTGTCCATCTCCATAAATTGTGACAGGTATTTCTAAAATATTAGCTATAGAAAACCATGCTATCCAACCTTGATCTTCAATTCCGTATTGATGATGTCCATAGATACAAGATTGTCTCAAAGAACAAGTAAACAACCCTATCTCTTTTCTGCCGTATTCAGTGAAATAAAGTTCAGCGGCTGCCTTACTAACACCATATGGAGTATAAGGGTTCAATGGAATACTGCGCCCTACCGGGGTAGTATCGGTAATATTACCATATACTTTGTTTGTCGAAGCATACAGACAATATGCCTCTGGTGTATATCTTTTAACTGATTCTATGATATTAAACGATGCCATTACGTTGTTGCGAAAATCTTTCTCTCGATCCAAATAACTTGATGTAACTGCTACCTGGCCTGCCAAGTGGAAAACAGCATCAACTGCTCCAATATTAGAAAAAAGCTCATATACTTTTGGCGTATTGGACAAATCTAGTTTGTGAAAAGTGAATGATTCACTTGTCAACGCTAACTCTTTTTCATTAAAATGGGAACCAGCTCTTGATAAGTCATCAATTCCTATAACATGAATCCCTTGTTTTAAAAGCTGCAAGCTCAAACTTACTCCTATAAATCCACAAGAGCCAGTTATAACTATTTTGTTTGTATTCTTGATTGACAGTTTGTCACCACCATTTATAGGTTTAATCTACATTTTTATTAGTCTTTTATTGTACTTTAACTATTTGGTAGATTGCAGCCTTTTTTCCTGAAACAAGGATATCATACTTATCTGTTAATTTAAGGCTTTCTGAAAAGTTTACTAAAGCATTCTCAAACTCTGTTTTTCTTGCAGTGAGAATAACCATTATTCCTTCTCGTTTTAGCACACGATGAAATTCTTGTATCATAAGATAATAAAAATTACTTATATCCATATCCATTTTTTCAAAAATTCCCCAGGGGGGATCAGTGACAATTTTATGAATAAAATTGTCTTCAAATGATTTTAAATCTAAAGCATTTTGTAACTTGGGAATAAAGGTCCCTTTTATTGGGATATTTTTAATCTTATTTCTAATATATTTAATTTTAACAAGATCATTATCAGTTGAAAATATCATATTAAAGGGAAAAGACAAGGATCGTTCAATGGGGATTGACCCATATCCACAAAAAGGGTCAAGAAATATATCATGTTCGTGCGGCCTAGACATTAAACATAATATGTGTGATAGTTCAGGTCTTAACTCCCCCCTTTCAAGAAGTTTTTCATAAGCGGTATGGCTTGTAATCCTTTTTAGAAATAAACCGTAGCCTTCACTTCTATATAAAAACCAGAATTCAATATCTGGTTTACTTTTATTTAAGTGTAATTTTCTGACGAGTTTTATTTTATTTTCAATTTTAACCCGTAGCGCATTGTTGATAGAAACAAATTCGTTTTCATTCGATGCGATCAAACGAAAGGTCTTTCCAGTTTCGCCTAGTTCGAGATTAGATAAAATCGTATTCTCAATAAAATTGTCTTTTGAAATTTTATGCAACATCTCATAAATTGGTGCAGTAGATAATTTATTAAAAATTCTCAATACTATGAATGTATTGTTAAAGCATCTAAGTTTTTTTAACTTATTGAGTTCGGTGTCTGTTTGATAAACGATTAATCCATCGAATAAAAGAAGAATCTTTACATTTGAAAGCTTTTCTTCAATAAAATTGCCGATAAATTTCTTTAATCCGGTTATAAAAGTAGAAGCGTATCTATGCAACTGAATGCCCCTTTATCTCACCTAATGAAAATTATTACCAATGCTCTATCCCGATATATTAATTGCCTTGAATGTCAATACATAAAGTTATACAGGATACTCAAATGTAATTTGACCAAGCAATCCTTTTCTATAATCATTTAAAATTAAATTGGAAACTCTTACATAATCAATCCCCCTATTTTTGGTGATGCAACCTCGGCTATTCGCAATATCATCTAATATATCTAATGGAGTTTTACTCGAAATATTAATAATCTTATATCGCCTAGTCAAATACTCTGGTGCAATTTTACTTATTTTCTTAACAAGTTCAAGAGCGATAATTTCTCTATCAAAAACATCATCTTTTATTGCTCCAGTAGCACAAAGGAAGAAAACAACATCTGGATCTTCAATTTTTGGCCATAAAATTCCTGGAGTATCTAATAATTTGATTTTTCCTTTAAGGTTTAACCACTGTTCACATTTTGTTATCCCTGCTTGTTTACCTGTTTTTGCACCTTTTCTATTACATATAGCATTAATAAAAGTAGATTTGCCTACATTAGGAATTCCAACAACCATGGCATGTAAAGATTTTGATTTGATTCTATTTACTGATGCTTTTGTGTTTTTCTCATTGATAATCGTATTAACTAAAGCTAATACGGAATTTATATTTATTTTTTTGTTTGCAGTTACAGAAATTACTTTTAGGTTTTTTCTATTATAATATTCGATCCATTTCTTATTTCCCTCAGCATTACTAAGATCACATTTATTAAGAATGATAATTTTAGGTTTATTTCCTAATATATTTAGATCATCGTTCTTGCTACTGATTGGGATTCTTGCATCAATAATTTCAAAGATTATATCTACTGCCTTTAATTTATCCAACAATAGCATCTTTGTTTTTCTCATATGTCCAGGGTACCAATTTACATTCATTGTATTTTATATTGCATATGGGTTAAATTTTATAAAATAATTGAAAATAACTCACTGTAGAATCGGAATGTTGTTGAATTACGTTGGATTTTCCCACAGAACAGTTCGAATAATTTCTCCGCTAGGGATCTGATACTCGCACACTACTGTCACATCTAACTGAAATGGCGGCAGTTCCAAATAAAAACAGTTGTTGTAGTAGTCTCTGCGAGTGTATTTGTCTGTTCTTTTATCGATGTTCATTCGTTCTGAGAGATCAATATCCGCCTGCCCATCAGTGATCAGAACATAGCGGTACTGGTCAAGCTTTCTTAATATTAAGAAAACCTCGTCGTTTGAGAGAAGATAAAGGACCAGCGTAATCAAACATAGGTCCCCAGGCGGCAAATCATCTTCAATGATGTCACGTACCAAAAACTCATGACGTTCATCACTATAATGTTTGATATTATACTTTATGAGATTGTCATAGATGTCGACTCCAACGTAATGAGCTTCTCTCATGTCGATGCCGCGCGATGCCTCAAAGTCACCACATCCAAGATCCACGACACATTGTATGTTATGACGCCTGATGAAGTCGCTCACATAATTTCGATATTTTTTTGTTAATACCAGTGGGGAATCCGAATAATACTTTCTGCCAGTCTTTGATTTTCCCCATAGGTTATTTTCATAAACATTTTCAAATAGTTTGTAGCGATCCTGACGATTCACTTGATTCTTTCTGATTACAAAACGTATTTTCGTATAAAAAGTTAAATTAACTTTTTAATTGTAATTTCCAACTATAGTCTACCATTGTACACTTGTATAACCTCTCGCACTGAGTTAGCTACAAACTTTGCTTCCTGATCTGTCATTCCTTGGTAGATCGGCAAACATATATGCGAAGTACAAAGCTTTTCAGCAAGGACGCAATCCGAACCGTCAAATCTCTTAAAAGCTGGCTGCCAATGACAAGGTTCTTCATAAACATAGCCGCCTAGGGGGATATCATAGTTATCTCGTAACGCTGTCTCAATATCACATGGAGAACAGGACTCCAATAGAATGATATATTTATATCGATTATGAACAGTTCCCGGCGGAGGATATAAAATATGAACACCTTTAAGGTCATTAAGGATACTATCATAGATTGCTGCAATATTATTGCGCTGGGCGATGAATTCATCAAGTCGGTCCAACTGTCGAATCCCCATCAAAGCTTGGATTTCAGTCAATCGCCAGTTGTATCCATTATCAACCATTCGGTTTTTCCCAGATTTTGCATGATTCCGTAGTAATCTAGCATTTGTATCAATATTTTCATCATCGGTTACAATCATGCCACCTTCACCACAAGTCATTAGCTTCGTAGTAAAAAAAGAGAATGCGGCCGCTATGCCAAATTTTCCGGCCTTTTCTCCGTTTAATGAAGACCCTACTGCATGTGCAGCATCTTCAACCAGGGGTATACATCTATTCGCACATAGCTTTTTCAGTTCAAGAGTATGCGGAGAAATCAGTCCTCCAACATGGACAGTTATTACAGCTTTGACATCATCTGACATTTTTTGATCAACATCCTTGGGGCATATCGTTAAATCTGATGTGCAGTCTGCAAAGACAGGTATTGCCCCAGCACACATGACTGATATTATGGTCGCCCCGAATGTATTGGTCGGGACGATGACTTTGCAACCTGCAACTCCAATGGTTCTGAGGATTATCTCTAACGCTGATGTACCACTAGATACTGACACCGCATAAGATATCTTATTATATTCACTAAAATTGCGTTCAAAATTTAAACCAAATTCCCCCATTGTCAGGAAGTGATGGTCTCTTAAAATGTTACCGAAGGAAAACAGGATGAAATCTATGTCTTCTTCGGAAAAAGAATATTGAAATGGCGCTATTGCAAATCTACTCATTTGTATGCTTTCCGTTATTTTTTTGAAGTTCAATCAGCAAGGAATGTCTATCATTTTACCAACAGTTGGGTTGATCTCTTTCTGCAAGTCAATATGCTTAAAAAATTCAACGGGTTCTATATGCCAACGAGCAAGGCTTACAGGTGAAAACTGTGTGTCATACCGGTAATCCGTCGTTAGATCATATGCCCAAACACTGACCGCCACAAAATCCACACCCAATTTTTTTACATATTCTCTGGTTTGTTGGTAATCCTCTGCGGCTACCTCACCGCCAACCACTAAATATGCAATCACCGATATATCATTATCTTTCAAAAGGGCAACTGCCTTATTTACTTGATGAAGTTCTGTACCCTTGGCAAAAGATTTCAAGAGATTATTTGTTCCTCCTTCAACTCCCAATTTTACTCGCTTAACACCCATCTTTGTTAAGAGATGCACTTTTTCTTCTGTTAAAGAATCAACACGACTTTCTATTGTGAATTCTTTTAATATGCCATTGGCTCTCAATAGGTTAGCAAACTCTTCCATTCGACTGACAGGGGTTTCGGAGAAATCAAGATCTGTCAAGTATATATTGGTATCGGACCTCTGTTTAATATCCTGAATTACTGTATCAATATTCACATATCGTGTTTCCCTTTGTCTGATTTGGCTGTAAAACTTACTTGCAAGACAAAACGCACAGTGATGTTTACAGCCGAAGCTTGTTATTACAAAATCTGCTATTTGCTCTTTAGGATACAGGTTATGCAAATTTGGAATTGTTTGCAAATTCATTGGTTTTGATTTAATATGCACTATATCTTTTGAACTCACAATATTTACAATCTCTTCGCTCGGTTCTCCATCCATGATGCAGTCAAAACTATCTTGGAATTGTTTTCCATCCAAGGTGAAGAATGGACCAATCCCTACGGTATGAATACCAAATGCTTTCAATCTTTTCGCGAAATTTTCGGCTATAAAGGGATTTCCCCAATCCTTGGTAGGGAAAAGGGGTTCCCCTCCCATGATCACAACAGTCTTGGGTGAAAATGACATTAAAATTTCTAAAACCTCCCCATAGAGACTCCCTTTATTGTCAACAGCATCTTTGAAAGTATCGAAATTCTGAAACATCCATCTCATACTCCAGTATGTGTTAGCTCCTGTATAATCAGCGTTGTAGACAATGTGTGACACATTATTTTCTTGAAGATACTTAGATAGATAACATAGAGAAACAGGTACTCTGTCGTTATGACTGCCACAGAAACGGTAAAACGGTGGATTGAAGAGAACTACATCTACTTGTTTCAAAGGAATTATCCTTTCTATATATTTCTAACCTTTATTTGCCAAATGTCAGATCATCGGTTACCCTGGAATGGAATTGGTGAATAATTGCCCAAACCAATGCGAGCTAGGACGAGATCCGAAGGATGAGGAAACTTTAAGAAAAATAACCATAGCACAATCCCTTTCAAGGGGGAAAACCAATCTCTAGTTACAGGGAATTGGAAAAACCGCAAAATGGTTTTTTAAATATCTCAAAAGATACCGGTCTGGAGAAGACCATTGGTATCGAGATCTTTCTGAGGCCCCCCTTCTCATCCAATCAGACTACCCCAGATACCTGTCAATTGATCGTATCCATCCGAAATGCCGAATAGACGACTTATCTGTAGCCGCAGGCCTGATTCGTTGTTGGAAAACCATGGGCGTACCGGACTTCCTCTATTTGACAACGAACTGAGTTTTCGTGGTAGCAACCGGCATCCCCGATCTTTGGGATTAGTCTTGCGACCTAGCCTGTTAATAGGTTTCAAGCTAGTCTTTATCCCCGTTGGGGGACACTGGCGGAATGCTGTGATAAAAGGCTTCAATGATACCTATAACCAACGATTCTTCCGTCGGTAATGGTTTCGGAATTGTTGGTAACCCCGAACTCAGTCCAAAAATTTCGAGCTTTTCAATAACCTGAACCATCGCTATAGCTACCTCCAAGACTCAACCCCATTTCAGTTTATTCAGGAAGCCAGATTTAGACCCTTTCTGGTCTTCCCTAAATACACGTTGCCTAAGATCTCGTATATTTTCGATGTGACTATCTCGGTCATCCATTTTATCCGTAGCGACCGTAAATTGGATATCTGGGGAGAACATTTTTAACTACCTCAGAATCAGGTTTACTCGTATGTTCGAGCAAAAAGCTTTACACACTTACATGAAACTCATGTTTTCCATGGAGACGATCCGGTGGTCATTTTCCCTTGTCCCTTCCCACCTTTAATCAACCCTAATTCCTGATTTGGGTAACCAATGTCCTAATCAATAAAGCGTGAGAATAGGTCGTCGCGTCTTGTAACGCTTTATCAACAAACGCCAAGTATCGCTAACAGTCGTTATCGGCACAACTATGCCATGATCTTGCAGGAAATGTCCGCAATATCTACACAATTGATCACACTGTTCGCGAAATTTTACGCTTGAGATTTCTGTCAGGTTTTTTATCCCTATATCAAGTCCTAAAACCCGATCAATAGCTGAAGCTACCGGGCATACGTATATTCCATAAAGCGATACCCCAATTCCACACTTACCTGGAGCAATTTGCTTACAACCCTTATTGTAGTCTCCGGGATAGATGCTGGAATAGTCTATCGGTGCAACCAAAAATGGCTCAAATTCATCTCCCCCGATTTTGAGTTCCTTATGAGATACACGAATTCGCATCCATGCAGGTAGGTTCTCAAGTTCTTGCTTTACGTGTTCCCCATGTCCGTGTGTCCAAATACTTATACTGCTTTCAGTAACTTGGGACCGATACCAATCAAGCATAACCACGATATTTGAAATCTGAGGATGTAATGTAGGCTCACCCCCTAGCACACGTATCTCTTTATAGGGCTGTGTCATCGACAATGACTCGTTTAAAACCTTTCGAATCTGCTCAATCGTCATCATCTCTTGTGATGGACAGACTCCAAGCACACGGTTGCATTGCATGCAACCCATATTACATTCATATGTAACATCAAGTTCTAATGATCTTAAATAATACTTAGATAATAAATCGGTCAAGCTACTCCCCTTAGAAAATTTATCTATTTACATTTATCAGTGAATAAGTTGCACAAAAAGATTCTGAATCCTCGGTTACCATTTAAACTGTCAAAATATCTATCAGTGAAATAACTTACATCTGTTTGACAAGCTCAACAATAGTATTTTTAAGTTTTGACCAAGGATATTTTTGTGAATTTTCAAAACCTCTTTGCTGTAATTCACGCCTCAGGTCAGGATCTTGTTTGACACGTTGAATTGCATCAGTAATTGATCCAGGGGATGTCAAAAAAATCCGTTGTCCGATACGACCGCGTCCGACATCCATAGTCTTCAACTTTAATCCACCCGATCCCATAGCTTCGGCCATAACACCTTCATCATTCGTATGCGCCAAAGGCACACCACATGATTGTGCTTCAATAATTATATGTTCAAAGTCTCCACAATGAGATGCATTTACGATTAGGTCACAGCAGTTGATTCGTTCTGTATAACTGTAATATTTCGGCATTAGTATTCGAGTTATTCCGGAACCTATATGGTTAATCCCCGTCTGCTCATCTAGTTTATCAATACTACAGTATGCAACGCCTCGTGCTTCATCAGTCAATCCATCAGGAAAGATAACTCGATCTTGTATCCCAAGTTCCTCTGCAATTTTATCAAGGTGCCAATAGCCTCTCTTGTTACAGTGGAAATATGCTATAACATCCTCCTCCTCATTGGTTCCATTGAAGTTTGCGATTGCTTGCATAACACGAGGTTGCTGTTTTCTTTCACTATTTGAACCAAATACTCCAACAATAAATATATTCCTAAATCCGGCACTTTTTCTAATCATATCGCGGTATTCCATGGGGAAAAACACGTCGGGATCTACTCCTGGACCAGCTATTCCATCGACATGGATACCACACTTCTTCAGGTAGTCCGCACAACTTTGTGTTGTAACAACACATTTTTGAACGCGTTTAAGAAGATCTGTATATTCCTTATACACAGGAATACCGTCAGGTGTTAGATAGACCAAAGTTGGTCCATGCCATGATGCCGCCTCACAGTAGGCTATTACCTCGCGGAGGTTGAAAAAATCCATCAGTATAATTGCTATTTCCACCTTCTCCTTTTGAAAAAAATTTCGCAGCGCAATATTCCAATGTGTCGCTACATCTATGTGCCATATATTAAAAGGCAATTTTAAGTTAAAATCATCAGAACCTACTCCTTTTAGTCCAAAACAAACCACTTCATAGCCTACATCCGCCAGCGCGGACGCAATCTGATAGGATTCAATACCAAATCCCGTCGTTAATAAAGGTGAGTCTGCAATAATTCCGATCTTCATTTTTCAACTTAACCTTTCGTTGTTCACAAAAATATAACCTATAAGATCAGCGAAGTGTCTGCAAATAGGAACAACTAGCTTTTTCTACAAAAGAAATATCATATTCATTCTCCAACTTGTTCACTAATGACGCAATAGTGCATGATACAATTGCAACAGCATTCTCTAAGGAATGCTGAAATATGGTTTTCTTAGTCACTTTCCCAACATTAATAAACACGCTACCTGTTCGAATCTTTCGTAAGCTTCCCAAAACAAACAAGGTTGATGATTCCATTTCAGTTGCTAATACTCCTGATTGTTGCCAGATCTTCCATTTTTTTTTAATTGTCTGAGGCGCTAACTGTTTACTCGGTGACTCCATGTAGTATGCGTCCTTACAATGCGTAATACCTATATGAAAACGACACCGCTGATTAGCTGCTGCCTTGACTAGAAGGTTAAGTACATCGAAGTCTGGTACTGCGGGAAATATCGAATCAATATACTGAGTAGTAGTACCATCTTCTCGAACACAACCCGTTGGAATAATCAGATCTCCCACCTTGATATTACGTTGTAATGCACCGCATGTGCCTATCCTGATAATTATCCGTATCCCAATTTCAACAAGCTCCTCAACAACTATCGCCGTCGAGGGACCACCAATTCCAGTGCTAACGACAACAATTGGCAATTTGCCAATTTGCGCCCGGTAGCACAAATAACCTCGCCTGTTGGATATTCTTTGAGATCCGTCAAGTAGTGACCCAATTATCTCCACTCTTTTTGGATCTCCTGTGATAATAGCACATTTAACGTCACTTGGACTTAGGCCTAAGTGTTGTGGTGTTTTCATAATCATCTTTTATTATTCTTTCTTAGTCTCTCTTAAATTTAACGGTTCTTTAATTCTGAACGCTTTAACCTGACGCACTGAAAATACTTATGGCGCATAAATCTTGATTTTCTAAACGGGATTGAATGTATTTGATAAAAGATATGTGAAATGCAAATAAGACTTATCATAATAAAAAAGGGAACATTTCAGGGCATACCATACATTCAATTTCTTTTGATAGAAAATCGAACCAACGATATTCTTCTTTTTTGGTCTGCCTAATGGGTATAGGGTTCTCACTGTTGATCCATAATTGATAAAAATTAAGAGGTTGCCACGCCTCTTAGATTATCTTAAGAATGGGTTTTTAGTATGGCAGTAAATCTTTCTAGAAACATCAATAATTATACGTCTCAGATTCGTGGCGTAACTGCTTACCTCGACCGCTGGCTAACAAACATCTTCTTTAAAGGCCTTGCAAAGAAAAACCCTATTAGCATGGTGAAATAAAAGGCCGCATTTTGATGAAATCGTTTAAAAAGATGCTGTTCACTGCAAATATCTTTCAAGTCCCGGTTAACTAACTCATCTCTTCTTTTATCTTGATATTTTTCTATAATTCATTGAGCGGTCAACAGCTTTCTCTTTCAAACCTCAATCAGTCCCATATCCATTTCTGTCTCCATTCTTGGGTTGGTATAAATCAGGGTATTCGGATGGCCAAAGTTCAGAAGCATCTGCTAATCTTTATAAAAAAGACGACAAGAAATCACTCGAAGAGATTGATCCCAGTTTTCCCGCCGATCAATAAACTCCATATGCTTCCATACCTGATCCCTGTTCTTGAGGCGGTCCCAAGACGTAAGGTCCATCTTAGCCACCTTGATTTTGATATACTCGTAGAGCTTCCCTCCACAGAAGTATCAACTTTCAGCAATTCAAACAATATTATGATATTTCATGTTCATTAGATGATCTGTTTTACTCACTGAAGCAATTTCTTAATCAATTTCAATTCATGTCGTATACCGAAATCAGTATCGTCTATAATACTATCAAGTTTCACATTGATCTTCCTTTCCTGAATTAGCATTCGTAAACTTTGTACTGCTCCATATCTTACACGGTCATTCTGATCATGCAGAAGATGAGAAAGAGAGGAAATAAAATCGGGGTTCCCTGTGACCAGCGCAACTTTACCGAGTGCAACTGTCGCTTCAAAACGGACAATTTCATCTGAATGCCTCATTGCCAATACCCTGATGTCTTCCCATTTTATCAGCTCCCAACAAACCTCAGAGAAGCAACCTAACGCCCAACAGCAGACAGCAACAAGCCAATCGTCATTGTCATCCAAGAATTCAGCTATCATCGTGACCAAATCAGTTGCACCTTGGGCTTTAACAATCTCCCCCGCAAAATAAATAGCGTTCCGTATCCTCACCTTGTCTCCTGATTTTATTTCTTTAGCCAATAAAGTTATCGAATACCGCTCGCCAAATTCATCTCCTGTCATTCCAAGGGCTAAAGCAGCAAAAGGAAGACTATCTTGATCCAACTGATCAATGGAATTTATTATTGGGTTTACAGCAAGATTGCCCAAGCGTGCTAAGGACCATGCTGCCTCATCACGGGCATAGAACGAACGATCTGATAACCCTCCAATTAATAGAAGAACAGACTCTTTACATGGAATTTTCCCTAATGCTCCTGCTACTCGCCACCTGACGTCAAAATCCCAATGATTTCGAAGTACTTGTCCCAGAGCATCCACTGCGCGTCGGATATGGCCGGAGTGAGTCAAACTGGATAGAGTAAGACCTGCGATCATAGTTTCAGTCCAGTCAGAACCATTTTTTTCTAGGACATCAATTGCAGCATCTATTCGTTCCCTGTCATTCTGCATTAAATTCGGTGGATATTCTCGATCATTCCTGTCTATATGGCCGTAGTGATAGACCAAAGCCTGTGGCTCAAAGTGAATTTCATAACCCAAAGGTAAAATCATTTTGGTCCAGTGATGGTCCTCCAACTCGAACACCCTTTCATCAAACGGTTGCATTTCCCATAATATGCGCGGGAACATCGAGTTTGCATTCCAAAAATCTGAATCTTCCCTTTCTATCCTACTTTGGTTTCGAGCAAAAATGTCAAGATCCCTCTTGTCCAGAAACTTCGAGTTTATAGGATAGAGTTGCGCTCCATATACGCCGGCTACATTAGGGTCCTGCATGTGAGCATAGAGAGTTGCCAACCAATTGCGACGCGCCGGAATAGAATGAGCACTCAGGATTGCAATGTAATTACCAGAAGCCTGGTTAATCGCCTTATTCAAAGCCTTTCCCGGTAAATAATCGCCAATCGACAATATCATAGTTGCAAAACGGGCAACAATTGACTTGGACACATCTTTTGATTGATTATCTACACCAATGATTTCATATTCCCCAAAAGGAAACTCTTGTAACGAAAGCGACTCCATAATGGTACTTAAATATTGCTCCTCATTGTGAAATCTTACAATAACAGACACATCCATTTTGTTACTCTCTTTTACGAAGCGAGTTCACAATCTGCTCTTTTCTTGCAGTGAGTGAATTAATAAACGAGCTAAATTATCGGGTTCTCTTCCTACAGGATGCACAAAATAGGCGTTCGGAGTATTAATCGCCCGCTTAATTCCACTGACAGCATGATATGGCCGATACCTTATAACTGGCTTTAGTTCTGAAGGATATGATTTTGCCGCTAAACAAAGAGCATCTGGAAAGGTCGGAAAAAGAATTTCTTGCAATGTATATGACTTATTCTCAGCAATCAATCGTTTAAGCTCCGAATACTGCTTATGCGTCACAATGCTCTCAACATACCTTTGAGAAAATATCTGTCCAGGGCTAAAAGCACCATGAACATATTTGAATCCAAAAAAATCATACCAATTAGATAACTCAGGTCGGAGTGATTTATATGGTCTCCATTTCGATTTCGGAGAGACAAATTTAACTAAATTTGGTGCCATATAATCATAACCCGACATCTCAGAGGTCACCCACTCTTCATATCCATGTCTGATGAAAAGCATATCTGTTTCTAAATTTATTATATAATCATAAGTGTCACCATTTTTTACAAACCATTCAAAGACATCAAAAAAGAAGGGCGTTATTTTTGCATATAACTGTTGACTTGATATCGAAAGGATTTCCAAATCCAACCTTTTGCCAAGACTATGATCTATCCCTGAATTATATAACATTAGTCTCGAAATTGGACAAAAATGTCTTGTGTTTTTGACTAAGTCAGCTAATGAATCTGGATCATTGTGCGCAAGTATAACCATAATTATATTTTTCAATTTAATTTACTTCCACCTACTAACAGATTATATCCCTGTCAACAGATTTAGCACAAGAATTAGCCAATTGGTTTGCTATATAAATAATAGTATCTCTGGGCATACCTGACCATGTAGGGAGCCAAAATGCTTGTTTGCTGATATTACGAGCAATCGGATACTCTCCGACAACCGAATTTTGATATAATGGCAAGCTACACAATGAAGGCCATATTGCACGGGCATCAATACTGTCTGCACGTAGTGTATTCACAATCCGTTCTCTCTGTTTGTTACAGACTGTATACAGCCAACAAGTCGCCTTTGCCCATTCTTCCCTCGGTCTGAATGTTATATCAATACCAGCCAATAGGCGATCGTACAGTTTACTTACCTTTTCTCGTTCTTCCACAAGCTCATTCCACCGTTCAACTTGTCCAAGTCCAATTGCAGCAGTTATATTTGTCATACGGAAGTTTGACCCAACAACCGGATGCCAATAAGGACGTTCTTTTGTCATGCCATGTCCAGCAATTATACGCATTTGATTGGCAAGGTCTCTGTCATCGGTTAAAACGCAACCTCCCTCTCCAGTAGTGATTATTTTGTTGGCATGAAAACTGAACGTAGAGGCCACCCCAAACATTCCAACTGCCTTACCTTTATAAAATGCTCCATGTGCTTCAGCGGCATCCTCAATAACCGGAATCCCTAATTCTAACAATCTGTCATAATTACAAGGATGGCCAAGGACATCAACTGCAATGATTGCTTTTGTTTTTGAATTCACAATTCGTTTTACATCTTCGGGATCAATTGTCCAATTCGACTCCGTGATATCCGCAAAAACCGGTCTTGCCCCAACAGATCGAACAACAGCAGCTGGAGCAACAAACGTTAAAGCCGGCACAATTACCTCATCGCCAAGACCAATATTCATTGCTCTCAACACTAATTCCAACGCAACAGTCCCATTAGAAACTGCTATTGCATATTTTCTGCCACAGTGAGCAGCGATTGCATGTTCAAATCTTTCTATGTATTCTCCTGAACTTGAAATCCAACCCGACTCAACAGCATTAATGGCATACTTCTTTTCAGCTTGTCCTAAACTTACCGTAGACAATGGCACTCTCATCATGTGTTTATATCTCCCCTCTTCCAAACAACATGCTGTTTTATTATTAGATTATTTTTATTGATTTAAATAAAATATTTACACTACCAACCTTGTAATTCTCTTAAACCATGCTTTTTAAGAATATATCGAATATTTTTATCTTCACCATCTCGAATTATCTCATCCCTACATAGTCCTCGTATCATCTCACTAACTTTCGTATGATTCTGATGGAATACACCAGCAGTTGGATCATAGATAAGCCGCACACCACTCCTTTTTATCCTCACCGCAAATTCAACTTCATGATAACCCCACCCCACCATCCGCTCATCATATGGAATATCGTATGGAGGGCAATATATTCTATCCATCACTTTTCTCGTAAAACTTAGGCTAGCTCCCCATATGGCTTTAGAGGCTCTAATTTCGGAAGCAATTCCATCAGGTCCCGCCAATGAACGACGGCGACATTTTGATATATCCCATGATATCGAATCCCCTTCGAATTTTGCTCCCGTAACTAACCAATCATCACGCCCTGTATGCCATTTAACATGTTGTGCAATGAAATCAGGGCGAACACGAACATCATCAATTTGAATAAATACCTCTGTTTTTGATTCTGCAGCTTGAATGCATTGATTCCATCGTTTTGCATTTAAATAATCTTCTTTATGATGACAATGAATGAGTTTTACTGTAATTAAACAATTCATTGTCAAATTTGCCAATTGTTTAAAGGTAGCATCACTGCTTCCGTCGTCCAATATGATAATTTCATATCGGTCAGATGGATATTTTTGCGATACCAGATCATGAAAAAGCTTTTTGACTGTTTCACATTGATTATAACTTATCGTGTATACAGCAACTAAAGGTTCATTTTTAATCTCTTGTGTCATGAAAGCTTATCTATTTTCTACAGGTGATTTTATTTTTTAGATGAATCCCATATTCGAATAGGGATTAACAACCTTTATTACTTGTAGGCCAGATAATAATTCGATAATTCCAGTTTCCAAATCAATAGTTGTATGATATCCTAATTTATTAATTTTAGCGTATGAAACAATATAATTCCTTGCATCGGCATCTTTTTCAAAATCAGCTAAATGTAAATAAAAGGTTACTTTTTTTGCAATAAGTTCACAGAGTCCTTTTTTGCTGAGATTCATACTGCCATCACCAACATTATAGATTTCATTCGTCATTTTATCTCTGTTTTCCAAAGCAAAAATAAATGATCGTGCTATATCATATACATGAATAAAGCTCCGCATGAAATGCGACTCATATACAACAAGATATTTATCTATAAGCGCTTTATTGACAAAATCATTAACCAATAAGTCTAAGCGAAGTCTTGGAGACAATCCAAAAGCTGTCGAAAAACGGTAGGAAGTTGCTGTGCATTCATTCATAATGATTTTCTCTGCTTCGGTTTTAGTCATACCATATAGACTAATAGGGTTTAGAAGAGTTTCTTCCGTACATATCTCATCTAATACTCCGCCATAATTACTACATGTGGATCCGTATAAAACATATTGTTCTTTAGTCGTCATATTAGCTAACGATTTTGTAGCTTCAAGATTAATCTCTGCTGCTAATTGTGGTTCTTTTTTACATGCTGGATGACCAACAATTGCAGCCAAATGTATAATAACATCTGCCTTACTTATAGCTTTTTGAATTTGGATTACATCTCTTATGTCTGCTTTTATTAAAGAAAAATTTGGATTCCTAAAAAAACTTAGTAAACCTGTTCCTCCAAATCGCAAATTATCATAAACAATCACCTCAAACCCAAGGTTTAATAATTCAGCTACCAATACACAGCCAATGTAGCCTGCACCCCCAGTGACTAGAATTTTCATTATACAATTTCCTTTATGAAAAAAAATCTAATATTGTTTTTAAGCTGATACAATATTTTCTTTAACGGTCGCAGTCTTTAAGGTGCCTATTACACCGATTCCGTACATCGATCCGAGGACTAGGCCATCGGCAAGAAAACATCTTCGATCCCTTGAAATGGCTGGTGGCTTTGTGCTCCCATATCCCGACCAAGGGTAATAAAACGGCATCTATAATAACGTCTCCCGGGGACTTCGTCAAAGGTTAAATCAAGGTGCTCTAATTCCCTAAAACTCTTTGGAAATACTCTTCGATTCGATTTCATCTAACCGTGGGGCAGCCTGTTGAGTTCAAACGGTAATCGCTAATAAACGCACATGCCAATTTCCAAGATTAGTAGATACTGTTCTTGTCAAGCGAAGATTGGTTTATAATTTGGATCGAACATTTTTCCTGATTTCAAGATGCCAAAAATAATATGAACCAGTTTCCGCATAACCGCACAAACGATGACTTTTCCGTTTTTACCTTTTTCTTTTAAGCGGTTATAAAAGAGGATAATCACCGGATTGCATTGAATAGATACCAGCGCTGGCATATACAGAGTTTTCCTGAGACGCCCATTACCGATCTTGCTTAGCCTGGGTTTGCCCTTAATGGATGATCCTGATATCTTTTCCTTCGGAGCAAGTCCGATGAAAGCAACCAGTTCACGGACATGATTGAATCTCTCCAAGTTATTTAATTCGGCCAGGATAGCAGCGATAGTTATCTTACCGATACCTGGGATGGAAAGCAGTAATTTCTTTTTTTGTCTTTGATTCGGATCCCGATCAATCAGTTCGGCAATCTGTTTTCTGACTTTTTCGATTTCCTGATTTAGATAGTCCATATGTTCTTTGGCGAAGGGAACGATGGACTCATGGGCTGTAGCAAACCGATTCTTCTCCTGAGTCAGCATGCCGATCAGGCTATCGACCCGTCTAACCAGGGCTCGCAGCGATCTGATTTCAGGTGGAGGTGGAATCCAGGGGTCTGGTTTCATGGCCAGACCGAAGCGGGCAATGATGTCGGCGTCAATCTTGTCCGCCTTGGTACGGATCAGTTCGCTCTGGGCAAATCCCTTTATCCGAGCGGGGTTGACAATACTGACGGTGTGACCGGCTTTATGGAGAAAGATGGCCAAGTCTTCTCCATAATTGCCGGTGGCTTCCAGGCAAGCGTAAACCTGTTGAATGCCCAGTTTCCTGAGCCAATTAACCAGGGCCTCAAAACCTTCTGTTGTGTTTTGAAATGATTTGTTTTTGATTTTGCCCTCGACCAACAAGGCCACTTCAAACCTCTGTTTGGAGATGTCAACCCCAAGGATCGATGTTGGCATGTGATTTTCCCCTTTCCGTAATTAGAGACGTCTGATGGGTAAAAGCCTTGTCCGAATCAACCTTGCAAGTACAAACTCATTCCCAATGGGGAAGGTTTCTGATACCGTACGAGTTGCTGAACAAAGCAGTGGGAAGAGGATCTAATCTACAAATCATGCTCTCAGGCATCAGGTGCACTACAGATTCACTCTTCCCATTTTACCCCAGCGTCCCGGGGTATTTTATATCACTTGACAATCGAAAAGAACACAAGGTGTACTCGATGAATTCGGTGAGGGGAGGCCATGTTCGGGGAAACTTAAGGGCTTCTTCCTATACGCTTCAATCCTTTATTTTTAAATAGCATACAAGAGTTCAAACGGTAATCGTGGTTTTTCTGTTGACTCCCTCCCTCAAGGCATTATAATCTAATTAGAGATTCGGAAGTAAGCCCAAGTTACTCTGCGGTAAACGTTTATGAGGACCTAAAATGAATGGATTCAATTGACGTGGTAAGTAGTTGCCCATCCCTCTTTTCCTTTTCATCCGACTTTCAGTTGAGGTATTTTTTAATTGTGAACTGAAAAATATATCTATTTCTTTATCTCGAACACGGACGGCCTGAATTTTATTTAATAAATTGGCTGTTCTTTTTGTATACTGATAAAATTGCTTTTTCATTCAGATCAATATGCGACTGATAATTATTACCGTAACCTGCCAGTATTTCGGTTGTCTGAACACATCGTCTAAAATAGTCTGAAATGATGCTTGCCGACTGTTCAGACCCCTTTGTTGGTATTTGAATAATTTTCAAGGAAAATGGCTTAATGTTTACCCCTTCATTTTCATAGAATTGCAAGATATCTGGATGGTCAGTGATGATTGCCTTACCACAGTATAGTGTTTCAAGGGCCAAATTCGAAAATGCCGGGAATGGTAACTCTTCAAACAGGGCAAATACCCCAACTACAGTGTTAATAAGTCCAGGCATTTGGAGAGGATGAACAAAGCTTCTCCAAGTAAAGCTGGTATCGTTAATCGTCTCCTCGACATACCGCTTAAAATCTTCAAATCCAATACCCTGAGAGACAATCATGAACCTGAATTCATCCTTTAATAGCTTCATAATACTAACAGCTCTATGCCAACCCTTATGACGCCAGTGATAATTAGTTTTTCCTATTAGTGCGAGGATCGGTTTTCCTGTCTGGACTTCTGATGAAGGTTTAAAAAAGTACGGGTTAGGTATATAGGGTGGTATTACAATAACTCTATCTGACAATTGACAAATCGTACTATTGTTCCTTTGATCTGTTATGACCAATGAAGCTTTTTGAAAAGCAGCTTTCAATAAGCCACTAAATGCTCCTGTATTTAAAAATTTTTGTATGTCCGATCCCCCATGTCTAAGCACAAAGGGTACGTTGGTCATCTCACTCGCCAGATATGCCACTATCCCATAAGGGATTAAATATCCCATATCGATTACATCTGTGTTTGTTTCTTTAATTACTTGTACGGCAGTATTTAATAAATCCAAATCGGAATGATTGTTATTCGGGATATGCCAGGGCAACTCTGTGGAGGCACGATGAACAAACAAATTCTTTGTATCATTTATATCTTCATAGGGTTGCAGGGAATATTCAGGGGCCAGTCCTATCCTGTCTGTTACTACGTGGATTTCGTGACCATGTTCTGCCAATGCCGTTGATAACCAAAACGTTTTTGAAGAAATTCCGCCTTCAATGGGGGGATATTTACTGATAACAGCTATTCTGGCCATACTCTTGCCAAAAAGGAGTTTTCTGGCGGGTGAGGGTTCCGATGGTCCCAGTCTTTGAAAAAGATGTGCTCATACAGGTCATATAAAAGTAAATTCATTTTTGAACCAAGTATTTTCCCCAGGTAATGTCGACTTAGTTCTTCATTGGATATTGCCCTATCAACAGTTGATACCACTTCCTTATCGATTTCTGATATGGCTGAGGGCATGCCCATTTTTAAACGATCATTTACCCACCCAATATCGGCATCCTCAAAGTCTTTTCTGAATGCATCACGAAGAATCCGCTTGGTAGTGAATTTATCGCGGACTTTAAATTCAATAGGGAATCCCATCGCTAATTGAGCCAGATCATCATATAGATAGAGAGGTCTGATCTCAAATCCAAAAGCCCCTGCCGATCTGTCCACACTCTGCAAATGATAATTGGAAAGACCCCCTAATAGTAGATAATCAAAGAGATTTCGCCTGTATATCTGTTCATCTTCCGGTTCGGGAAACAATTTGCCGACGATATCCGCAACATTTCCGTCTGGAATAATATTCCGGAGATTTCCTTTTATCCTGTCGGAAAATCCCAGCGGGTGGGTATAGATCCAATAATATCCCCCAAAAAGCTCGTCTGCCCCTTCTCCTGAAAAAGCAACCTTCACATGTTGGGCAATTTTTTCAGAAAGAAGGTGAAAGGCAATTCCCCCTTGGATATGAAAGACACCTCCCGCCATAAGATTTTCAAAATGCGCGCAGTAATCAGGTAAGGCTTGCCAATACTCTTGAACTCCTACTTGATATTCATGATGTTCTGTCCCAAGGGCTTTGGCAACAAGTTGGGCGGCCTGATAATCAGGATTATTCTCGTCATCAGCGAGGGTAAAAGTCTGAATCGGCAATCCAAAAATACGCTTTGCTATCAGGGCAATCGTCGAAGAATCGATTCCTCCTGATAGATAAATCCCTTTTTCCATCGATCCATGGGAGATCAATTTCTCTGCCGTATCGATAAGACAGTTTCTCACCATCAAGCAGGCTTCATTATAAGAATAAGTCGGATTTCCATTCCCATAATACGCCTTAGGCATTGAAAAATAGTTGTGTTTTGTTACTCCTCCATTATCATCAATAAACACTATACTCCCCGGTTTTACCTGGTAAATCCCTTCGAAGAAAGTTGCCTCCTGGTCCACTACATAACCAAATACACTTGTTTCTTTTAGGGCATTCATATTTAATGCCGGAGACATTTCAGGATGCCCCAAGAGCCCCTTAATCTCAGAACATACAAAAATTTTTCTCCCCAGAACGGTATAATAAAGGGGTTTAATGCCGAACCTGTCCCGCGCAAGGACTACCCAGTCACTATCAACTATTGCTATAGCAAACATCCCTTTTAAGCGGCTGAAAAAATTTAATCCATAAACCTGATACATTCTTGCAATAAGCTCAGACTCCAGATCGGTTTGCGGTGTATGTCCTAGCGGTAATAAATCCTGCCATAGTTCTTTGTAGTTATAAATTTCACCGTTGAGCATGACCCGATAACCGGTAAGTGGGTCCAGATAAATCATCGGGGAACCAGAATCACCAAATATTGAAAGACGGCAAGCGGCTATCCCGTGCTTGGGGGTGGAACATATCTCAAAACTATCCGGCCCGCGGTGCCTGACTTTTTCGGCCATTTTCTTGAGATTGTGTGGATTGGATTCGTTGTAAGTAATGACAATACTGCACATATTACTTCCGGGTCTCCATGGCCCGCGATGCCGCTACAGCGCCGATAAGAGCATACGATGTCCCCTCATCGAGAAAATGATACGGCCAGTATCCTGAGGGAAGTTGTGTTCTCTCAAGCCAGGCAAGGGCTTTTTCAATTATCACCGGATCGACCTCCTCGATCCATTTTGAGAGACCCCAAAGAACGACCCCGGTTGACCAGGGATCACTCCCGATAGGATGATTTCTCCAAGGGCCAAAACCGCCATCCTCATTCTGGTCCTCTGCAAGATATGCAATAGTGCGTGAAACGAGCGGGTCGATCTGTTCTCTGTTTTCGTTTTTGACGGTCAATAGGTAAAAGCCACCCTTATAGGAAAGACGTACTAGACTATTCAAGTCTTTTTCCCAGGCTTGCCTTACCCATTCTCTATCGGCATCAGTGGCTACTGACGGAACAAGGGTGATAACGAGCGCAGTCGTCGGAATTCTTACCTGATCGCGAGGGTGTCTTCCCCAACCACCTCCCGGATGACGAACACTATTCAGCCACTTATTCCCGTTTTGAATAGCCTCACTTTGCTCCACCTCTGTTTCAGAAAGAACCGCCAGTCCCCATCCCGTTTCCTCGGGATCGGACCACCCACCATCCGAGAGTTGTGAATTAAGTAGGAATTCTGAGCTTTTTTTTAGAAGACACACATTGGGTTTTGTTGCTACCAATAGTACAGTTGCAACAACCCTTGGTAAACGGAGAGGTTCAATCGCTCCGCTAAGTGCATGAGATATAAAATTTTCTAAAATCTCCAAAGATGTTTGAAACTTAATGAACTCTCTCCCCTTTGGGTAACATTCTCAACTCTTTTCCGATTTCGTAAATTTGTCGTAACTTATCTTGACGAACATCTTCAGGTGTTGACTTATCACAGGTCACACATACATAGAAAATTGCTTCATCCTGTCCAAAGGTGGTATATCGTATTGTCTTTGCATCTAGACTATGATATTTGCCGCATATGGAGCATAGAAATTTAAATATTTGCCCTTCAACTCCTCTATCATAATCATGTAGACAGATATCTAAGCCCACATCCACTGGTAATACTGGCCAGTCAGGTGTAATCCCTTTTCTCAATCGGCCAATAAAATCTTTGCGAATTCCCCCCCGCATTTCTTCACCAAATTCTCCCACAAGTATAAGCCTACTTGGCCCCGTTGTTCTTTTGGGACTTCGTTCGTGAAGATTTCTCATTAGGCGTATTATTCCCATTAAATAAGGATGATTTTTCTCTCGAATGAGTTTTTCACATTGCTCGGGTCCTAAGTAATAATTAAACAATCTCTTCTCTGGTTCTTTTGATTTGTGATCAATCAAGGATCCAACGTGGATAAGGAGGACATCACAGTTAAGATACTGGCCCGCAACATCCTTGTGACATAACGGTTCCTGCTCACATTCGGATTTAATGGGGCAACCATCATTGTATAAATCGTTTGATACCCATTTAGTATCCCCAGTGTAACCAAAAGTAAAATAGTTGTTATCATCAATTGGGGATTTAATATCCGCGAACTCGATCAGAAACCCGAAACTATCTGATTGAGGAGTATAATCATCATGGTAAGCAAGAGTGGGTGTAATCTTAACAATTGGGTTTTCAAAGCTATTAGTAATACCTGGTAAAATCGGTGACCATTCGGCAGGTTTATTTTTATAAAATTGGATTGGTTTTAAAAAATCTAAATTATTTTCAAGCTCTTTGCGAATGTCTATAACCAGAGGATTTATAAACTGACGAAGCTTTACATTGTTAATAATGTGTTGGAGTCTGTGATAGCTACCAAGGGAAAGAATTACATTTAGTCTATGCATCTTTTTCCCTTTTGAGAATGCCTCTTTAAGCAACTGTACCATTGACTCAAAATCCCAGATATGGTCTGGATGTGCATGGCTGATTAATACAATATCCACATCTTTCAGGCTGAACCCCATGCGGAACAGATTACGTACAAAATCGAATCCAGGGTCAATCGCGATACCAAAATCTACCTCACCTTTATCGGTAGTGCGGTAAATGAAATAACCGCCCCCAACCGAACGACCCTGAGCTGGAGTCTCAGAATTCCAACGCTGAAGCCCAACAAAATGAAGGCTTTTTTTGTAGGGCGCTTGCACTGAGTGGTCCTGCAAGTGGTGGGTCATGTGATCTTCGGCTAGAGCCATGATTCGCTCATAGTCCTTTTGCTGCAATTCGCTTGTCAATAATTCCTCACTACTTGTTTCGTAGTCGCCTGCACATTGCAAGAGTCCGTAAAAACATTCCAAATGAACTGGCTTGGGCATAAAAGGCAACCATTGAAAATTACAACTCATACAGTTTTTGCAACCCTTCTCTGAGCTCTGCTTTTTGTTCCATATGAGGCGTTTGTTGCATCTTATTAATGCGGATATTCTTTTGTTTTCAGCGAACTCTCTTTCATATTCATCTAGTGCACCAAGCAATTGAGAGTGATCTACTTTAAACACAGCAACAGGATCTCCGAAGTTATGTGTCTCAAAGTACTTTTCTATTGCTTTTTTGAGCTTCGAGCTTTCATTTCTTACGAGAATATCACTCATTATTTCATAGAAAGCGTCTAACCCGTCCGCGAAATCTGGAAGGTCATCAGACTTAAAATTTTCTAATTCGAGAGTTCTGGAGTGATTTTCGCGCCTGTCACGGGTGGTAGGTATTTTGTCGCGTCTTGCGAGATAAAAGTCGAGACACGCATGAAGCAATTCATGAATCTGGTCCTCCATTTCTAACTGTGATATTCGTTTCAATATATTCGTGCTTACGTTAAGCAATCGAGCCCATCTTGAAAAATAGACCATTCCATCTTGAAAGTTACCATCCACCCAGTTCCAGTAAACCTCCCTGACGGCCTCCATCCTTTCTACTAGACAATGGATTTGATCGCTTAAGATATCTGGTTCTAAGTCGTTGATGCTACCATACAGCATATTCGCTTTTTCCAGAAACCACGTGACACTTTCTTCAATAAATTTAATCCGGAAGGGCGGTTGTCCGGTCTTGCTAGGACATGAAGGCAACGACATCATCGTCGAACCCCATCGGAATTCTGGGGAACCCGAAATACTATCATCTAGGCTGTTTCTGCTAAATTCTTCTGCCTTATCCAGTTCCATGAGTTGTAGCAGGGCCTTTAGCTGAAGCAGAGATTTGTTTTTAAGTATGTTGCTGGCGGCTCGCTGAATCAAGGTTTGTGATCCATTGGCTAATTCGCGCAGACATCCGTCTAAATCAACACCCAAAAGAGGTTCACTCACCGTCTGCAACGCGTGGTATCCAAGCTGCAGTTGCAAACTCACTTCTGCCCGCTGATGAATAGATGGTATTACATCAAAAAGAAGTTCAAGGGCGACATTGGGCTCTTTGTAGGATCGTCCACTGCTTTTTGCCCAATTCATAAATTTAGAGATAACACGATTGTAGTCTAATACAGCCAATTGATGGAAACCCATGTGCTGATAGGCCAGGCCCATGTTGTACCAAACCCAACGATCATAAAAGGTTCCATACAAGTCACGGTCTTTTTTCTGATCTCCTGTAATAATCTTCTCGATGATCAGCCTTGCTCTTTCTGCATATCCGTAACTTGCTTCTTTAAAGGCTGCAGCGGAAAGCTCCATCAAGAAATGAAAAAATATCTTATCAGAATCTAAGTTAGATTTCGGCATGCGGATTTCAAGAAAGAATATGAGTTGGTCATAATATTTTGACCAACTGTCTTTGTTATACTTTCTGATCTCCGCCCTTATTGCCTTTGCCCAAAATAGATCGGACCATGACCTGAGCTCACTGTTGCTACCATCTAAGTCTATCTCGGAGTTTGTAACCAATCTATTCCCGTCCCCCAACAAACTCTTTGAAAGGACTATTCTTGAGACAGGAATCTCAGTGATGTGGATACATTGTTCTCTTTCCTGCTTTTTCTTTGCCTCATCTCTAAATATATTAATATTCTTACTGCCAGAGGGGCTGAAAATGATGATTTCTTCCAAGATATCATACAGATCTTGGTCAATACAAAGATCAACGATCTGGTTGACTGTTACCAGATCAGACAACATACTGTTCTTGTTGCCGTTCATCACAAGCCGCCCCCGAAGTTGAGATTTATATATTGGTTCTCTATCTATACCACAATAATATCATCATCACCCCTAACGACATGAATGGCACGATGAACACTGCCGACATACCTCTCTCTTCGTCTTTGCTTCGATCATCTTGATCGGAAACTGCATTTTTGTTTCTTTTGTAATTCTTGGTTTTTCATACATCTTTTTTTTCTTCATTGTTGCACCTCCTAATAATGATTTGATTTTTGAGAGCAGACCCAAATAATTCAGAAAGGTCTCTAAATGCTTCTTCCTTTTTCAATTCAAAGGCTTTTCTAAAATCTTCTATGAGTGATTCAACGCTGCCGCTTTGATTTATTTTTTCAAGTACCCAATACGCAGTTGAATTAAGGCTGAAATGATCCCCATTCTCAACATTGAAGACGTAATATTGGTTGGCGTTCGGGAGCGCTTTTAGAATGATGTTTTCTGAAATCGCAAATTCTTCCTTGGGATCTATTTCCAACACTGCGGGTCCTCCGCCATGTAATCACCATTCACGAAATAGGCCATGGCTCGACATCCCCGGCACCGGGTTAAAAATTCACAATCGTGACATTTCCCTTTTAGATTTCCGGGGTCCCGTAATTTCCAGAGTACTTCTGAACCATACCATATTTTATACAAGCCATCGCTTAATATGTTACCGATAGGAATGGGGAGCCTTCGGCATGGATAGACAGTGCCATCAGGCATTATGGTGAGAGCGTTGTTTCCGGCAGAGCAGAGTGCGCCAACAGTCGGATCATCTTCAGCAACAAGATTGAATAATGGCCGGTATAAGAGAATCCTTAGGGGAGAGTTATTGATCGCTATCTGGTATATATTTTTATAAAGATCCCGTAGTTCATGAGAACCCAGTACAAGATCCTTCATATTTTTTCCCTGACCTTCAGGAACAAAGCGTTCGAGAGCGAGAGCTTGAACTCCCATCCTTCCCAGCGTTTTTATAAGGGCGGGGATTTCATCTTTGTTCTTTCTTGTGATGGTCATCATCACGGAGACATCAATATTCTGTTCCTGTACGTTTTTTATTGCCTTCAAAACTGAGTTAAAGCTTCCGGACCCTCTTATTTCGTCATTGGTTTCAGGTGTGGCCCCTTCCAATGAGACTTGAATCCTTCTAAGTTTTTTATAGGTAGTCAGTTTTTTTGCTTCATTTTTCGAAATCAAGGAGCCATTGGTAAGTATGTCGTAATAGGCAAAATAATCTGATTTATCAAGATACGTCATAAGTTCATGAAGTTCTTTTTTTCTCAGAAAAGGCTCACCGCCTGTAAATGATACGGTTCCGTGTTTACCCCATTTAATTACGGCATCTTCCATTCTACGAAAAATTTCCGTCAATTTAGCAAGAGGAAGATCGTCCTTCTTCTTATAGTCTTGGTAGCAATGCCTGCATGACCAGTTGCAACTTTCGGTAATATGCCACTGGAAGTAAAAGTCATCCTTGATATTCAAGTCGGCGAGATTATCGACCATAAGGAAATTATACTCTTAATAAAAAAAGATACTACAAAAAAAAACGTAATAATTTTATGGCAAACCGTGAATGTAAAATATTTACATATAGTTAACTCTATTTTTAAAAGGAAATAAAAATAATCTTTTTCATATTCACGTTGAACCTAAGGCTGAGAATGGCTACGGACAATAAGAAAAGAGGCCATAGCTTGCTTATTCTCTACTGCCTTTTTTGCGCCTCCTCTATTTGCCGTTATGTTTATATGGCTTTATCATCGAATTTGATTTTGCGGACTTCCTGGCCTCAGAAGCCCTTATTTTCTTTGCGGCGAGAACAAAGCCCGAAAAAAAGTTGTCGGGATGCCATTGTTATCTGGGACAACATTATTCTCGATGGTCATAACAGGTATGATATTTGTAAGTGTGAGGATATCCCATTTAAGACCATCTGTAAAAGTTTTGAGGATCGGGAATCAGCCATGGATTGGATTGATGCCAACCAGCTTGCCCGCAGGAATCTAACGCCGGAACAGGTGAGTCTAATTAGGGGCAGGAGATATAACAGAATAAAAAAGACACCCTCCGAGGCCGGGGCAATAAAAAGCTATGATCAAAATGATCACAGCTTAACTTCCAAAAAATCGCCAAGGAACATGGAGTCTCTGCTCCAACCATCAGACGTGATGGCCAATTTGCCGCTGCCGTTGAAGCACTAAAACCGATCATTCCAAATATTGAGCAAAAGGTTATGTCAGGCAATATGCCAAGCAAACAGGCAGTCATTGAAACGGCCAAGGAGCTGGAGAAGGCCAGGGAACATCTCAGTATGAACCAAAAAGGTATCGAGGGAAGGGGCGGATTTGGGATTCGGGGATTTCTGGTTTTTGCGCAATTGCACAAATTTTTTTCCCGTTTGAGCGGCCCCTTTAAGGCCGGTCCAATTCAAAATATTGGCCTTTTTCTTGAATAATTTTCCACAAAAACCTCAAAAAATCCCCCCCAATCTCCGGCCACCACACCTTCTTTGAAAGATGTTCCAGCCACTCCCTGGCCTGTGTAAGAGTTTGACATTCTCTAAGAGAGATCTCGTAATTACCTCAGCCCGCATCGATAATAATGACATGGCGTTTCCGGTTTATTTTTACTCTGCTTATGTGGTCTTTCATCTTCTTATTCCTTTTATCCTGTTTAAATTCCCACCTCATTAAACTTTATTTAATCCTTCTATTGGCTTAAATCGAACACCCATAAATACTTATAACTATATTATATTGTTAATATTTTAAAGTTTCGTGGACAGGCAACCGGACACCCAAAAAAACTTGACTTTTCTATACAACCTCATGGACATAATCAAAGTAAAACCCTCGCTTCGGCTTCGCTGTCTTTTATGCCTCCGGCAACCGTTATAATGCAAAGTCTCTCAATAGTTCCCTCGTCCAGACCCTGCCAGGCTTTAGGAATTGGCCTGTATTGAATTTTCTCCGGTAATCGGCGCCCTACTAACCCTTCCCCCGGATGCTCCGGCTGTAAGAACGATTCAGGAAGGCCTGCCATAACCCAAGCCCGCAGGTCCAAGCCCATTTGAAAAGCTTCACCCGGGTCTTTTCCAAAGGGAACCGGCCAGCGGATAAAATTTTTATAAGTTCGCTTCCACCATCTCCAGGCCTCTTTTGCTCCGGCATTATCCGAATCCAGACAATTCATTATAATTTTTACCCGTTCAAGTACTTCGTGGGTTACCTGGTCTGGTCGTGCTTGTGCAGATCCCAGGGCAACAACCCCGGCCAAATTCCCGACCTCCTGATGGAGTAACAGGCCGTCAAGCTCAGATTCAACAATGACAATAATTCCCTTATCAAGGCCCCAGGTCATGGGGACCGAAGAGGACCCGGCCACAAAAATATATCGATCACCATCTCCAGGGTTCGGCCTTCTGATTTTTAACCTAACAACCCGGCCCTGATCAAAACTCGGAAGTACCAGACCCTCTGGAAGCCAGATTCGCTTGGGTTTCCCATTTTCGTTGAGTTCAGACTCCAAGCCCCAGCTTTCCATGCTCTGATATGTTTCGTGCGAGTTCCACCCCAGGCCCACCGATTTGATAGTTTCTGGCCTTAACCCCCGGTCAACCAGGAAGACCCGGCCTTTGACACCAGAAGCCCTCATCAATGCAAGCTTGCTTTTTTCGACAAAGGCGCATGCTTTTCCTTGCCAAGTGATCCCTGGCGTTTTAGGTTCCCTCGGCTGCCATATGGTGGATGTTTTCTTGGTCGGTAATCCTGATGCCGGTTTCGATGACAAGGACGGTCTGACCCCCAGGCGCTTGCAGGCTTCCCCAAAGGACAACCCATCCCGTTCCCTTAAAAGGGTTATGGCGTCCCCGGATTTACCACAAGAACGACACCAATACCGGCCCATCGGTCCTTGCTCAGGCCAGACCCGGAAGCGATCTTTCCCCCCGCAAAACACGCAGGATCCAGCCCATTCGCCGCCTCTCGTGTTGGCAACTCGCTTCAATCCGGGTATCATTTCAAGAAGAGCCATTTTCTAATCCTTTCCATAAGCTGTAGATTTCTGAACTTTCTGAACCACTTTTGTTGTTTTTAGGGTTTTTCTCGTGAGAGAGAAATTATTAAAAAAAACACTGAAAATGGTTAAAGTCGTTCAGAACGTTCAGTTCCCCGTCTTGAGACCTATTCCGGGGTAGCGGTAAGCCCCGCTGCTCCCTCCGCGCTTGGATTCATGTCCTTTCTCGGTTAGCTTCATCCCGAAAGCCTGTTGGCTCATAACCCACTTCTCCCCTTGTTCTTGGGACCAGGCCTTGAATGCATTATAAACTTCCTTGGCCGGTACAACGTACTCAGGACTGACCAAACAACACTCATCCATAAATCTGCCAACTATGTCCATCTCATCCTTATACCCTTTGGTCGCCAATAGAACTTCTTCCGGTGGATTTAATTGCCCCTCTCGTTGCCAGCCAAGACATCCTTCCAAGGCCCAATTTAGAATTCCGGGAAGTTCAAGCTGTAGTTTTTCGACTAATTTCCTGTCCTGCTCTGCCTTTGGAATTCGGACATCGAATGGGATTACCCGCACCCGCCTCCAAATAGCATGATCGGTTCCCCGGATGGCAGGTTTGGAATTTCCCGAGATCCATAACTTAAATTCGGGGTCAAATTCGAAAAATTCACCGTGCAGGAACCGGGCGGTAATCCGATCACCCCCAGTCATTTGTTTAATGAGAGACTCCGACATCCTATGACCAGATTCCACCTCCTGCGCGGAAACAAATCGTGCCCCGCGAAGAGCGGCCAGATCATTTGGAATTCCTCCTCCATTTTTTCGGATCATGATAGTTTCGGTCGCAGTTTGAATCGCATAATCCCCAAGCATCCACATCAGTATTTTAATAAAAGTGGACTTGCCATTTGCACCCAGGCCATAAAGAAAGTGTAAAATTTGTTCTGAGGTATTGCCAGTCAGCGAATAACCGACCACCCTTTGAAGATATTCGATCAGGCGTTTATTGGAGATAAAGATACGATCCAAAAATTTTAACCAGTTTGGGCAATCAGCTTTGGGTAGGAAATCAACCGGCGCCAGTTTTGTTATCAGATGACCAGGATCATGTTGTATCAATTGGCCAGTGCGAAGATCCAAAGATCCATTTTTGACGTTTAATAAAAACCCATCCTGGTCGAGATTTTCCGGCAGAACTGGAATCCCTACCTCGCTTTGGGCCGAGAGGATCGCCGCCCGCCTCTTCGCTTCCGCTTCCGATGATAATGCAAATTTGGCTACAGCTTTCCGGCGTTCGGGGGTTGACAACTGACTGGCTTCTCTGTAAATCAACCGGACGGTCTGCTTCATTAGGCGGGGAATGTGCCCGGACATGTCCTTCCCCCATCGAATATCATCATAGAAAAGCCAAAAATTCCATGGGTAGATGTATCTTACTAGGTGGCCATATTTCCTGACAAACCGCTTAGCAAGACCTAAATCCGTGTAGTTGAGCGGTTCGTAATTACTGGAGTGCCCCCTATCCGGATCATCTCTGTCTTGTGGCTTCTGTTCAGTCTCGGCTTCTGTTTGGTCGAATTCCTCTCGCTCAGCCTCAATCCGTTCTTTAACCTTTCGCCTGATTTGGTCTTGGTCGGTAAAAGTTTTCATGGTTACCTCTTCTCTGGGGATATTTTCTTCCCCTCCAACCATGAGATTAAATCAGTAAGTGAATATCGTACCGACCGACCAGCCTTGATATAGGCCGGACCCCGTCCCTCAAACCGCCAATTTCTCAATGTTTGTGGACTCAGGTCAGCAATCTTCGCCGCCTCTACGTCATTTAAGTACTTGACTTTAGGCCCAAAGCAGTTAGAGATGTCTTCTTTCATTTTGAAATACCTTCCTTTCCCTTTTTGGGCCTGGGCAAAGGGAAAATAAGGAGGCTCTCTTATTTTCGTGTGTAATACTAAAATGTTACAGTGAGTTTAAGAATTTTTCAGGATCTGCGGGTGGGAAAAAATAGGGGACAAACTTATTTTTTTTATATTTTTCTACTTGGGCTCTAAATTCAAGAAAATAAGATAGAAGTACCTGTATTCTGATTTTTGGATAATCGCGGGCGGACCTTGGCTCTTAAGCAGCCTTATCCTTATGCTTCGGAATTCTCTGAATTCTCCATTTGGGCGGCCTCCTGGTTCGAGATCGTTGTTAAAATATCGGTCGCTACATTGGAGGCATTTTTAAGGGTCCTATCTCTTAAATGGGCGTATCTTTGGGTCATCCGTGGATCCTTGGAGCCGCTGCAGGATATAGAGGTCCACCTGGCCGCTCGATGCCAATAAAGAAGCGAATACGTGACGCAGCCCGTGGAGGGGACGAAAGTCCTCAGGTAAATTGGCAGTTTTTTTGATCCGATTGATCGCCTTGGTGAATGAAACCCTTTGATTGCCGTCCCGGCCCGGGAAGACAAACTCACTTTCCGATTCGGGAATGCTCTCGAAATTCTCCCTGGCCGCCTCATTGAGGGGGATCAGAGCCCTTTCCCCCTATCTGCTTTTTCGAAATGTAAAAGATAAAAAGGCTCCCACTCTTCTATCTTAACTATTTCTTCCGGTCCTCCAAGTTGACTACTTCCGTTTCCTTATCCTTCACGGCCATGGCCTCACTGATCAGATCCCCGGCAAGATCCGATGCCCTCTTGAGAGTTTCATCCTTTAAATGAGCATACCGTTGGGTCATAAGTGGACTCTTGTGGGTCAGTAATTTCTGAAGGGTGTACATATCAACCTTTCCGCTCGAAGCAAGCATTGAGGCATAAACATGCCTGAGCCCATGAAGTGGCCTAAATCTGTCTGGCAATTTTGCTTCCTGTGCAATCCGAGTTAAGCTTTTACAGTCGGTTAAGTGTTGGCCCTCATTTCGGCCTGGAAAAACGAAAGGGTTTTCATCATCTGATTGGATATTTTGGAATATCTGGCTGGCTGCCTTATTTAATGGAATTGTCTGAGTACGGCCTCCTTTTGGCTCTTTTAGGGTAATAAAGCCGCGTTGGAAATCGATATCTGTCCATTTGAGTTTAAGAATTTCCGATCTCCGCATTCCAGTAAAAAGGGCAAGGCGCATAATATTAGCTGCGATTTGATCTTGATCGGCATTCAGAATTTCCAAAAGATTTCTTAGCTGTGTGGGGGTTAAATCCTCAGTGGTCTGGTTATCCAATCGCGGGATTTCAAGCTTGAAGGGGACCATTGGTATTAAGCCCCGCTTAGCACCAAAATTAAGCGTGCGCCTAAGCAGTTCCAATACCCTTGCTGCGGTGGTCCGTTTACCCTGCTTTTGAAGCCTGATTCTTAACCTGTCGATTTCCAGAGGCGATAATTTACATGGTTCTATGTTGCCTACACCATCTCTTATATAAAGGTTAAATTTGGCCTTTTCATTATTCAGGGCCTTATTTTCTGAAAAGGTGGAGCAATACTTGTCCCACAGCTTTGAAATAGTCCATCGATTGGCTTCAGCCTCTTTGGCTTTCTTCTCTGCTGCCCTTTTTTCAGAATTTGAGGGCTCTTTTCCTGCAATTCGTAAAGCACGTCTTTGGGATGCCCTGGCTGGGGTCATGTCTTCGCTCTTCCGGCCGGCTTTCTCAGAAATCAGCTTTCCATTCTTGCGATAGGCGATATAAAAAATTTTCTCGGGCTTACCGGTTACCCTGTGGATGCCCCAGATGAAATATACACCTGCATAATCGGTTTTGTGACGTTTCTGAGCTGGCATATCCACCTCCTATTAAAATCTTCAGTTTTTATACCCAACACTATACCCAACATCCCAATTAAAATTCAAGGTATTTTAAGGTAAGACAGTAAGAATAGAAATCCAATAAAATACAATAAAATATAAGAAATACATAGTCAAAGTAAAAAGAAGTTAAATCAGGTAAGTAATAATTTAGTGGCTGTTAACCACTTGGTCGGCGGTTCGAGTCCGTCCCGGGGAGCCAAAAGTAGATAACGGCCCATTTTTTTAAAAAAATGGGCCGTTTTTATGGAGTCCAAACTTGCCATTTTGGGTCTATATTCTTCAAAGTGAAACAACCGGCCGATACTACTGTGGACAAACCAACAACCTTAAACTTCGATTAATGGAACATAATGATCCGGAGTATCAGGGAACGAATACAACCAAAAGATTTCGAGGGCCTTGGAAAATAATTTGGTCAATGGAATACCCCACTCGAAGAAACGCCATTAACATAGAACGATCCATTAAGCAAAGAGGAATAGGGCGATATTTCCAGGATAAAGGGTTGGGCGATGAAACGGGTGGCTGGTAATCCCGCTTGCAGCGGGATTCGAGTCCGTCCCGGGGAGCCAAAAATTAAGAAAGAGGCCCGTTTTGCGGGCCTTTTTCATTAGGGTGTGAAAATGGGTAAGTGGTCCAAATAAAAAGATCTGCCGGTTGAATGGAATAAGGGAACGGGCGATGCCGTGGGCTGTTATCAGGAAACCAAAGAATGGTCGGAGACCTTGTTTGATTCCTAAGGTTTTCCTTGACATTTATCGTCAAGGATTATTATTGTTTTATCATCTTCAAGAGATCAAGAATAAGGAGGGAGATAAAAAATGAGGACCAAGGAACAGTATTTTCAAGGGTTGAGCAAATTGAAACGCAATCTCTATTGCGACGGGGAGTTAATCGACCGGTTGGACGATAAGCAACAGGATTGTCTCAATACCATCGGCACCACCTTTGATGAGACATTAAAGCCGGAGAACCAGGATCTGTTGACCGCCGTCTCCCATTTGACCGGTGAGCGGATCAGCCGATTTACTCACATCCACCAGAACACCGACGACCTCCACAAGAAACAGGATATGACCCGCTTGCTCTGCGGGAAGGTGGGAGGATGCATCCAACGTTGTATGGGGATAGACGCCACCAATGCCATTTATAATGTTTCCTACGAGGCAGACAAACAGAATAACGGGGCCACCCAGTACCATGAGAACTTTAAAAAATGGCTGACCCGCTTCCAGACCGAAGATTTAGTAGGCTGCTGTGCCCAGACGGATGTCAAGGGCGACCGACTGGCCCGGCCGGCCGATCAGGAGAATAAAGAGGCCTATCTGCGGATCTTGGAAAAACGCAACGACGGGATCGTGGTCAGCGGCTGCAAACTGCATATTTCAGAGGCCTCGGTGGCCGATGAAGTTCTGGTGGTTCCCACCCGGGCCCTGCGCCCTGAAGACAAGGACTATGCTGTATCCTTCGCCGTTCCAGCGGATTGGGACGGGATGAAACAAGTGGTCACGGTCCGAAATTTCCGGCGAAGAGAAAATTTCCCAAGGGGATTCTCCCAGGGGGCCACCGACTCCTATTTGATCTTCGACAATTGTTTTGTTCCCTGGGAAAGGGTATTTTTAGCCGGCGAATGGCAGCATGGAGGGACCATGGCCTTGCTTTTTGCCTTGTTTCACCGCCACTCCTATTCAGGCTGCAAACCGGGTCTGGGTGATATCCTGTTGGGGACCGCCGCTCTAGCCGCTGAGGTAAATAATATCCATAAGGCCTCTCATGTACGGGAAAAACTGGCTGAGATCATCATGATTACGGAGTTGGGGTATGCCGCCGGATACACAGCCTCCAGCATGGGGAAAGCGGAAGTCTACATGCCCGGCGTAGGTTTTGTCCCTTACGGTCCCGGTTCTTTCATCCCCCATTCGATATACTGTAACGTAGGACGTTGTTTAACCGGTGAAGAGGTCTGGCGCGAAGCGGAAATCCTTTGCGATCTGGCCGGCGGTGTGGTGGCCACCTTCCCCCATGAAAAGGATTTTATGAATCCGGAAATCAAGGATCTTCTGCTTAAATATACCAAACGAAATCCGAAGATGGCGGTGGAAGACCAGGCCCAATTCTGGCGGTATTTGGGCGACGTTCTGTGCTCAGCGGCCGGCGGTGTGCAAAGGATGGGGGCTTATCATGGCGGCGGTTCCCCGATTATGGAACAGATCGCCATTACCACCCAATATGACATTGAATCGCGGAAGAAACTGGTCAAGTTCATTGCCGGGATGAGTGGCGGTGACCGCGAGGCATTAAGCCAACCGGCAAAAAAATAAACCGGAACGATCTGTTTTAACTAATTGATTATAGAATTAAATATTAAAAAGCCGGTTACCGGCTGTTTGAACTTATAGTCAGAAATAAATAATTAAATTGGAATCCATGTAAATTTTCAAGTGAGACCGGTTCAAAACCGGCCTCACTTGAAAACAAAACAATTTTTCATGTTTCCTAAGACTCCTAATAGCGAACCGAACTAGTTATGACGACCGCTTCTCTTGGAGACCCGGGGGATTTTTAATAATAATAAAGTTGTATCAGAAACTTTAATGTGGTATAAAATAGGGAAAAATTACCCCGCCTTTAAAGAGTTCCCGGCCATGAAGCTTAAGACCTCTTTAAGGGACATAAACCTTTAAGGAGGTCCCATGTCCAACAAATTGTATGTAGGTAGTCTCCCTTATTCTGTGAACGATGAAATCCTTTCCCAAGTTTTCACGCCCTACGGAACGGTTGAATCGGCCAAAGTGATCACTGATCGGGAAACCGGTCTAAGCAAGGGTTTCGGGTTCGTAGAAATGGCCAATGAGCAAGAGGCTAACGAAGCCATCAAAAACCTGAACGGAAGCGGGTATGAAGGACGCACGCTGACGGTTTCCAAGGCCCGTCCCCAGGCCCCTCGTGAAGGGGGAGGAGGTTTCCGTGGAGGCCAGGGCAAGGGAGGAAAAGGTCGAGGCGGCCGAGGAGGCGGTGGTTCCCAAGGCCGTAGCCGCTGGTAATCCCTCTTTTTATATTATTCATCGAAAGTCTGCTATTAGCCTGCTAACCGGCTAATCCGGTTGCAGGCTTTTTGTATTCATAACCGATTCTAATCATCTTAGTCCAACAAAGGAGCCGGAATTATTGTCTAAAGACGACCTGGCCAAATTCGAAGGCAAAGTCAGCAAAGCCACCGGGGGAGGAAACTACTTGATAACCCTGGAAAACGGAACCACCATCACGGCCAAGCTGTGCGGTACGATGAAGCGGTTCAAAATCCGGGTGATCGAGGGGGATAAAGTAACTGTGGGTGTTTCTTTATATGACCTTTCTCATGGGCTGATAGTCTTCCGCCACAAATCCTAATCCATATATCTTTCTTCTCCCAGTCCAAGGCCTACACACGCCTGCGGCAGAGTCGGGTAATGTTCTTATTAAAGTCCGTTAAAGATAGGACCTGGATGTTTGATGAAAGGAGATGAAGCCCCAATGGAAAATGAATCTATTGTTGAAACTTCCTCCTTCGGAGCGGGTCCCGGTTTACGCGCTTTGAATCTGGGGCTTTTTCCTGTACCGTCTCGTTAGATGACTTTTTACAGGTCATCAAGTTTAAATCAAGTGCCCTCATCGAGGAAATCTTCATCGGAGTAGATAGGTTATGGAACTGATACTCATTCGACATGCCCTTCCATTGAGAGTGGAAAAACAAGACGGTTCTCCGGCTGATCCCGGATTGAGTGAAAAAGGAATCGAGCAGGCCCGAAGACTGGCCCGCTGGATGGAATCGGAAAGGCTGGAGGCCATTTACAGCAGCCCGATGAATCGGGCACACATGACGGCCCAATTTTTGGCTGAGGTCAAAGGGATTGAAATCCTTCTCGAGCCGGGGGTTGCCGAATTTGACCGCCAATCCCCAGTCTATGTCCCCATGGAGGAACTGAGAGCCAAAGATTATGAAAGCTGGCGGAAATTGGTGGATGGTGGTTTCGGAGCCCTATATGACCTGAAAGACTTTCAAAAAAAAGTGGTGGCCAGCCTTGAAAAAATCATTTCACAAAACAGCGGGAATCGGGTGGCTGTAGTCTGCCATGGCGGGGTGATCAATCTATGGGCCGCCCATATCCTCGATCTTAGTAGCCCTAACTTGTTTTTTGCACCGCAATACACCAGTATCAATCGTTTTCTGGCTTCCGGAAAAGGTCTGCGTTCGGTGGCCAGTCTGAACGAAACGGCTCACTTGCGGGATCATCTTTTCCTGGAGTAATATTTCCTCGGGACTCATCCTACGTTAGGTTTGGAACGGATTTCTCTTCCGTTTTTTCCCTGTTCGGTGTATCTTAGTTTTCCGTGGAACCTCTTTCTTTTCCTGATTATTTTCTTTGAGGTTAAAAAATGAAATATTCACAAGCCAAACAGGGGCGCATTTTTATCATTCGACTGGAAGACGGAGAGATACTGCACGAAACCCTTGAACGCTTTGCAGTCGATCAGGGAATCAAGGCTGCTTATTTAATTATTCTCGGCGGGGCAGACAGCCAAAGCCGTTTAGTGGTCGGCCCGGAAGAGGGACGGGTTTCTCCGATCAATCCCATGGTCCATGAACTGGACAATGTTCATGAAATCGTCGGGACAGGAACGCTCTTTCCGGATGAAGAAGATATTCCGATCCTGCATATGCATGTGGCCGGGGGACGAAGCGAATCCACCATAACCGGCTGTGTGCGGACCGGGGTCCAAATCTGGCAAGTGGCCGAGGTGGTTCTAATAGAAATGCTGGAGACTACGGCCCTCCGAAAATTGGAGCCGGACTTGGGATTCAAACTCTTAAATCCTTAAACCCTTTTTCTATTTATGAAGCCGATACGCAATTTCAGCATAATCGCCCATATCGATCACGGCAAGTCCACTCTGGCCGACCGTTTGATTCAATACGCCGGGCTGGTGGACCAGCGGGGGTTCCGGGACCAGATCCTGGATACCATGGATATCGAACGGGAACGGGGGATCACCATCAAGAGCAATACCGTGACTCTACCCTTTACCAATAAAAAAGGGGAAGAATTCGATCTTAACCTGATCGACACGCCGGGTCATGTGGATTTTTCCTATGAGGTTTCCCGGGCCCTGGCCTCCTGCGAAGGGGTTTTGCTGTTGATCGATGCCGCCCAGGGGGTACAGGCCCAAACCCTGGCCAATATGTATGCCGCCGTGGAACAGGACCTAACTATTATTCCGGTCATTAATAAAATTGATCTCCCTTCGGCTGATATCGAACGGGTCAAGGAAGAGATTGAAATCGATCTGGGATTGGATTCCGAATCAGCCCTCCTGTGTTCGGCCAAGGAAGGGATCGGGATCGAGGAAATCCTGGAAGCCATCACCGAACGGATTCCCCCGCCCAAAGGGAACAAAAATGCCCCTTTGACTGCTCTGATCTTTGATGCCCATTATGACCCGTTTCGCGGGACCGTAGTCAGTTGCCGGGTCTTCAATGGATCAGTCCATCCAGGGGACACGATCCGCCTGATGTTTTTTGGAGCCACCTATCTGGTGGAAGAGGTGGGGTTTTTTCGATTAATTCGGGAGCCTCGAAAGGAACTTTCTGCCGGAGAGGTGGGGTATTTGATCGCCGGCATCAAAACCGTCAGCGACACCCGCATCGGAGACACCATTACCCTGGATAATAATCCGGCTCCTACGCCCCTTCACGGTTTCAAAGAAGTTAAACCCGTGGTCTTTTCCTCCATCTACCCCATTTCCTCAGAGGATTATCAGTCGCTGGCCGAGGCGCTGGAAAAATACAAGCTCAATGATGCCGCCCTTATCTATCAAAAGGATTCTTCCGCGGCCTTGGGCCAAGGATTTCGCTGCGGTTTCCTGGGTCTGTTACACCTGGAAATCGTTCAGGAGCGTCTGGAACGGGAATATAACCAGTCCATTATTATGACCGTGCCCAGCGTCCAGTATCGATATCATCTCAAGGACGGGCAGACGGTCATTGTCGATAATCCCCAGTATTATCCCGATCCCATGACCATTGATTATTCCGAAGAACCTTTTATCCGGGCCACGATTTTGATTCCCGACACCTATCTGGGCAATATCATGACCCTCTGCCGGGAACGCCGTGGATTAAATCCCCAGATGCATTATCCAACACCGGGCCGGGTGGAACTCAAATACGACTTGCCCCTGGCTGAGGTCATTTATGATTTTTACGACAAACTGAAAAGTCTGACCCGGGGATACGGCTCCTTTGATTATGAGATGATCGGATATCGGGAAAGTGATCTGGTCAAACTGGATATCCTGGTCAACAGCGAGAAAGTGGATGCGCTTTCCCTGATGGTTCATCGGGATCGGGCCCGGGCCCGGGCGGTTCAGATCTGCGACCGGCTGAAAGAGGAAATCCCCCGGCAGATGTTCAAGATCCCCATCCAGGGGGCCATCGGCGGTGCCATCATCGCCCGGTCGACTATCTCGGCCTTTCGGAAGGATGTCACCGCCAAATGTTACGGCGGGGACATCACCCGGAAGCGAAAACTGCTCGAGAAACAGAAAAAAGGCAAGCAGCGGATGAAGATGGTCGGCTCCGTGGAAATCCCCCAGGGTGCCTTTGTGGCCGTATTAAAATCAGATACGGATTGATTCGGCAATGCCCGGATTGGGTTCTTATAATTCCTTTTTTTTATTAAAGACTTCTTCCCCCAAACTCCATCATAAATAAAACAAAAGAGTTCAAATAGTAATCAAAAAGACTTGATATTTGGGGGAATTAAACAGACAATAAGACTTACTAGATGGGTTTACACGTTATTTTCGGGAATCCCATAAAAATAGTCGGCTGAGAAAAAATAGACCCCATTTCTCAAATAAAAGGGTGGATGATGATTGATACCTCCTTAAAAAATCGGATTCTTGTTCCCTTAACCCTAGGATTATTTTCTCTCCTGGTCGTTTTTTTGGCCAGCCTCTTTTGGATCGAACGAAATAATATCGAACAGAGGGTTGAGCGGCAGTTCAAATCGACTGAGCATTTTTTCCATTCCCAACAGGAGAATGACGCCCACCTTTTCAGCGGCATGCTGGAAACGATTATGAATGACCGGGCTATTCAAGCGGCCTTAATGGCCGGAGATCGCAAGGCCTTGCTTTCCCATACCGCCCCCTTATTCAAAAGAATATCTTTTCAACATCCTGTAACCCATTTGTATTTCAGCAATGCCCGGCGGATCAACCTCCTCCGGGTCCATCAACCCGACCGATACGGGGATCGAATCGACCGCTTTACGACCTTAAAAGCGGAAAGGACCGGAA
>Ga0214473_10000305_pt1 | contig 68967 bp, 55 predicted proteins | sample RVTome_7_FD_203509 | JGI IMG/M metagenome (GOLD analysis project Ga0214473, IMG submission 203509) | Soil microbial communities from uranium-contaminated site in the Upper Colorado River Basin, Wyoming, United States - RVT98D197 | ecosystem: Environmental > Terrestrial > Soil > Contaminated >...
TAGGTGGGGCCAAATAAGGGCGGCACGATTGGAAACGGGTGAGACGGTCAGTTCTTGGGCTATCACCTTGGGGGTATCGACCAACGTCCAGGTGTTGAAGGTGAAGCCATTGCTGAAGGGCAATCGGCTAAAGTACATGCCGGTGAAGCCAGACGCGCCCATTCCGGTGGCTGCCACGAACGCTGCGTTGGCTTGTGCCGCTACGTGAGGACTTATCAACACTCCCGCCTGGGGATCATTGGGAATCTCAAAGGTCTGGAACGCACCGTACCCAATCAGGACACCGTTGTAGATGAAGCTGTGAGTACTGCCCATGGCGCCCCCATGGAAAACAGCCACACAATTTCCATCGGGAAACAGGCACAGATTGGCGTAGGCGCCGCTGGTTTCCACGTCCAGGGGGACACCGGTAGTGTCTGCCAGAGGTGTGCCGTCTTGAGCCACGTAATTATAGAAAGTATGCCGAGGAGTGCCTGCGGTGCTGCTGGAGGTCCAGCAGAAATTGGCGCCGCCAAATTGGTCGAGAGCGGTCAGGCGCCCCAGCGTTCCCAAACTCTGGCGTTCGTAATAGGTCTTTCCTATGAGCCGGGTCGGGGCAATGGGCTGCGCAATCAATGAGGTGACCCCAATCAAGGTCATGGTCAAGGCACAGAGGATATATCTCATCTTGTCCTCCTGAAGATGGCGATCAAAAGAATTCCTGTTGCCAGGTATAAGATAACTAATCTGCAGGTCAAATTCAAGAGCTGATGTCAGAAAATTGGGAGGCTCGGATTTGGAGGGTTGAACGTAGTTCTGTTTGTTCAGTGCCTGGCAGGACATATAAGAATCCCCGACGAGTATCGCCGGGGATTATATGCATGAGTCAAGAAGTAGGGACTAACCGGTGACGTCGAGTAACGTGCCGATGCCGTTGGGTAATCCTCCTTGCTGCGGTTGGCATTCGCCTTCGGTCTGGCTTCCCTCAACGCCGGTATCGCTCATGGTTCCCCCGTTGTTCTGAGATGATTGGCTGCGGAGCAATGTGCCCAAGCTCTCAGTCTCCAGGCTATTTCCGTTAATGTATGCGAAGTCCATGAAACACCTCGTGGCTGTAGGTCTCCCACGAAGAGTATCGGCGAAATTCCAGTAATCTTTAGAGGTGTCTGGGGGCAAGGCACTATCAAGTAGCAAGTGACAAGTGGCAAGAAGACGTGTGAAGGTGTGAAGGTGTGAAGGTCGAAGGGCGCCAAGGGCGGCGCCGTCACGTGGGGACACGTGACAGCAGAAAAAGCCCGCCAGGTTACGCTTGGCTTGAAACCTGGCGGGAACAAAAAGCGACCCTCCTTTTGTTCCCCCCTACTGACGTAGGGGGGAATATGAAAGCACGGGCAGGATGCCCGTGCCACGGAAATGCCCCGCAGGGTGAGGACACCCTGCGGCACAGTTAGAATGCGACCCTCCTTTTGTTCCCCCCTACTGACGTAGGGAGGAATATGAAAGCACGGGCAGGATGCCCGTGCCACGGAAATGCCCCCCTTTCAATTTCCCCCCGGCTAGCGGGGGGAAAGTAGGACAACCCCCCTTTTGTTCCCCCCTGCGATAGCAGGGGGGAAAGAAACTCAATATTCCGGTGGGAGCTCTTTGAGAAGCGAATAAGTGAAGACGGGACCGTCTTTGCAGACGAAGTACTTGCCCACGTTACAGCGACCGCACTTGCCGATGCCGCATTTCATGCGGTTTTCCAATGTGGTGTACACCACATCCGGCTCGAATCCCAATTTGGTCAGCACCGGGAAGGTGAATTTGATCATGATGGGCGGACCGCAGACGATGGCGATAGTGTCTTTGCTGGACGGCGCTACCTTGTCCAGAACAGTTGGCACGAATCCGATGTCGCCTTTCCAATCGGGAGTCTCGCCGCCCGGGTCCACGGTAGTGATCAGCTTGACGTCGGGTCGTTTCGACCATTCGTCCAATTCATGCTTGTACACCAGGTCGGCTACGGTCTTAGCGCCGTAGATTATCGAGACATCCTTAAACCAATCCCTCAAGTCGAGGCAGTTCCAGATCAGGCATCTCATGGGCGGCAAGGCGATCCCTCCCGCGATGAAGAGCAGACTCTTGCCTTTCCAGTCTTCGATAGGGAAAATGTTCCCGTAGGGACCTCGGAAGCCGATGGTGTCACCGATTTCCAGATTGGCAAGAGCATTTGTGACGCGCCCAGCCTGGCGGAAGGTGCATTCAATATATCCTTTGCGGGTGGGTGAGGATGCGATGCAAAAAGTGCTCTCCCCTTCTCCGAACAGGGAATATTCTCCGAACTGACCGGCTTTGAAATCGAATTCCTCGGCTTCAGCGGGATTTTGGAATGCCAGCTTAAAGGTCTTAACGCCGGGAGCTTCGTCCGTGATATTATCAATCCGCATTAAATACGGGAGATAGACGTTGGCGTCACTCATGCTTTCACCTCCATGACAGCGGTCAGGTGCTCTTTGAGGTTCATATCCACCGGGCAAGCTCTGGAACATCTGCCGCAACCCACACAACCGAACACATTCAAGCGCTCGGGCATGTACGAGAATTTGTGCATCACACGCTGGCGCCACCTCTGGCTCTGCACTTCGCGGGGATTGTGTCCTGAGGTGTGCAAAGTGAAGAGAGAGCAACCGCAGGAATCCCAGCACCGCAATCGAACACCGTCATGGGTGGTTCCTTCGTCCTGAATGTCGAAACAGGCACATGCCGGGCACACGAAGGCACAGGCGCCGCAACCTAAGCATCGAAGCGATTGTCCCACCCAGACTTCTGTGCGGTCGAACAAAGAGGCGAGTTTCTTGCTCAACTCCTCATGATTAAACTTGATCGGAACGTCTGCCAGGGTGGCTGGTTTGGCATCGGCTGGCGCAGGAAGAAATAGCTCAGTCATCGAGTCTGCGAGGGATTTTCCTTGGTCGGTCACGATTTCCGCCAGAAAGTCTCCGCTGGAAAGCTTCGTGAGGAGAATGTCACTGCCAGTCGGATCGCCGGGACTCAAGCCTACAGAGGTGCAAAAGCAGTACTCGTCGGCGCTCTGACAGGCGAGACTGATGACGGTCACCTTCTCCATGCGCGATTTGAAAAGAGCGTCTTGATAGTCCCAGGTGAAGATGGCTCTCAGGGGCTGCAAACCGGCGGCATCACAAGGTCTGACACCGAAAAGGACCATATCAGGAAGCGTCTTGACATCTCTTTCCGTCAGCTTCACACCGTCCGAATTGTTCCGAAAGCGAAAAAGCTCTTCGACTCTGGGGAATACGGCGGATTTGGGGGATTGCACGGTCTGCACATAGTTCTGGGCGAGCTCTTCCGACGATGTAATCGGCTGGAAATCGACCTGGTCGCCTTTCCGTTTCGGGGCGTACACGGTTTTGCCGGATTGCGTGAGTTTTCCCAGCAGGTCCTTTAGTGATTGGCTTTTCAGCAGTTTCTTATTGGTGTCCATAAGGTTACCTTATGAAGTCCTCTTTATCATCGGGACGGAAAGTGGACAGGGCGTAGTCGGCTTCGGGCGATGTTCCGGAACGGAGTCCAAAGCTGTCGAACGTCACCTGGGCAAGAAGGTGATTGATCAGATTGATGGGAATGTCCACAGGGCAGGCGCGAGCGCAGTCGCCGCAATTGACACAACGACCTGCCAGGTGCATGGCTCGCATCACATGCCATTCGAAGTCGCCCAAGTCATGAGAAGGAACTGCAATCCACTGCGGCTGGTTGCATTCCACAGTACAGCGGCTGCAATAGCAAAGCGAGCAGGCTTGACGGCAGGCGTAGCACTTGATACAACGGGAAAGTTCGTCATTCCAGAATTGGAATCGCTCGTCCAGGGACAGTTTCAGGACTTCGTCCAAGTTCCGCATTTCGGCGTCAGTGTAGTCGAGATTCGCAGAAGCGACGTAATCGGTGATAGCCTTGAAACCGGGCAAGTCCAGAAGCGCACCCTCGGGGGAAATTCCGAGCACTATGATGTCATTTTCGGCGACCTGCTTTTCGGAAGCCAATTGAAGAATCGTTCGCAGACCGGGCAATGTAACCACCACGGCTGGTTTTCCGATCTTTCTGACCTCGGACTTGGAAAGATAGACGGTGAGATTCTGGAGACAGCGATCATCGAAAACCAGCTTGTCAGCGTCCGCGGGGGATTGGGCAAAGATTGCTCGGACACGGTCGCCGGTGCCGTTGCCATAGCCGATGACCACGCCGGCTTGCTTAGATTCCAGTAATTCCTTAGCTTTCTTCCTCAGATCATCCATTGATATCCTCCTATCAGGCGACACCAGCGGTGGTCAGCTTCTGATAGCGTTCAAACGGTCCCAGTTTTCGGACGGTTTCGACGGTCTCGTTGACCATTTCCGCCCATTTGGCGCCTTCGGCTGCGGAGATCCAAAAGAAATGCACACGGCGCACGTCGATGCCCAGGAAATCCAGCAGGCGTCGGAACACCATCCAACGCCGACGGGCGTGGAAATTCCCGGATGTGTAATGGCAGTCGTTGGGGTGGCAGCCGGACACGATGATGCCGTCTGCTCCCCGGGCGAAGGCTTTCAGCAGCAGCATGAAGTCGATCCTGCCGGTGCAGGGGAAACGAATAACCTTGACATTCGGCGCATATTTGATCCGGCTGGTACCGGTCAAATCGGCTCCGGCGTAAGTGCACCAATTACAGACGAATGCCACGATTTTGGGCTCAAACGACGACATCGCTGGTACTCCTGTCTAACAGGGCAATGACTTCGGCAAAGACTTGCTCGTTGCTGAAGCCCTGCAGGTCGATGGATTTGGAGCGGCACAACGCCACGCAGGTGCCGCATCCCTGGCACAAGCCGGGATTGACTTTCGCGACCGTCTTGATCAACTTGCCGTCGCGGGTGCGGAATTCCTCTTGCTCGATGGCTTGAAATGGGCACGCCGACTTACAGAGGAAGCAGCCGACGCAGGTCGAAAGCACCGGAGGCAGGGTGCGATGGACGACTGCGATGACAGGTTCGCGGGTCAGCTCGTCCTGGGAGAAAAGTCCGGCGACCTTGGAGGCGGCACCGGAGGCTTGCGATACTGCATCGGGAATGTCTTTCGGCGCCTGGCAGGCACCTGCCAGGAAAATCCCGGCGGTATTGGTTTCCACGGGACGGAGCTTTGGATGGGCTTCGGCGAAGAATTTGTACGAGTCGTAGCTGATGTGCAGTTTTTGAGCAAGCGCTTCAGCGCCGTCGTTTGCAATTCCGGCGGTTGCCAGCACCACCATGTCGGCGGCGATTTCGACCGGCTCGGCTCCGAGGAGTGTGTCCGCGCCCTTGACAATCAGTTTGCCATTCTGCTCATAGACGCGCGACACACGACCGCGGATGTAATTGACTCCGTCCTCTTCGACGGCACGGCGGACGAATTCTTCGTACATCTTGCCGCCGGCGCGAATGTCCATATAGAAGATGTATGCTTTGCCATGATGGACTTTGTGGCGGTACAGCATAGCGTGCTTGGCGGTGTACATGCAGCAGATTTTGGAACAATATTCGATGCCTTTGGCGGGATCGCGGGATCCGGCGCAGGCTATAAAGACTACGGTATCGGGGACCTTGCCGTCGGAAGGACGTTTGATCGCCCCCAAGGTGGGACCGGACGCGGAAGCCAGACGCTCATACTGCAAGCCGTCAATGACGTCAGGGTACTCGCCATAGCCGTATTCCGGGAAGAAGTCGGTGTGCTTAATGTCGAATCCGGTGGCGGTGATGACGGCTCCGACCTCCGCCTCGATAATCTCATCTTGTTGGTCGAAACGTATGGCGTTGGCAGGGCAGACTTTTTCGCACAGCCGGCATTTGCCTTTCAGGAAATAGGTGCAATTTTCGCGGTCGATGACCGGCTTGTTCGGAACGGCTTGAGGAAATGGGGTATAGACGGCAGTCCTCAGACCCAAGCCCGCGTTGAATTCGCTGGGGATTTTCTTGATGGGGCATTTCTGGGAACAGACGCCGCAGCCGGTGCATATCTTCTCATCGATGCTGCGGGCTTTTTTGCGAATTTTGGCTTTGAAGTTGCCGATGAAGCCTTCCAGGCTGTCCAACTCGGAGTAAGTGTAGAGTGTGATATTCGGATGCTGGGCGACCTCGACCATACGAGGAGTCAGGATACATTGGGAACAGTCCAAGGTGGGAAAGGTCTCGGAAAGCTGCGCCATGTGCCCGCCGATGGACGGGTCGCGCTCGACCATCAGGACTTTGTGCCCGGCATTGGCGACATCCAGCGCCACCTGGATGCCGGCGATTCCACCGCCTAATACCAAAGCGGTCTTGGTCACGGGCACTTTAATCGGGAACAAGGGCTTGTTGCGCTTAACCTTTTCCACTATGACCCGCACAAGATCGATCGCTTTGTCGGTCGTGACGTCGCTCTTTTCGTGCACCCAGGAGCAATGCTCTCTCAGGTTCGCCATTTCGCACAGGAAGGGGTTCAATCCAACTTCGGCGCAAGTCCTCCGGAAGGTGGGTTCGTGCATGCGGGGGGAACAGGCGCCCACCACGACACCGGTCAGATTTTTCTGGAGGATTGCCTCTTTGATCATGGTTTGCCCCGGATCGGAGCACATGTATTTGTAGTCCACGCTGTGCACTACACCTGGGATCTTGCCGGAGACTTGAGAGACTTTGGCACAATCGACTGTGCCGGCGACATTCTCACCACAGTGGCATATGAAGACACCGATGCGAGCCATAGCTATTCCTCCACCTTCGCGACTTTTTCGGCAGGCTTTGGAGTCTGGGGAGCAGGCTCCTGGATTTTGGTCGGGAAGGCAACCGGCACCATATGTCGATGCAGTCCGAGTTTCTTGTCGTCAATGCCCAGCGCCATGCCCACTACTTGCGTGATGTATAGCACCGGGATATTGATTTTCTTTTCGAGGTACTTTTCGATTTCGGGTCGGCGCATGTCCAGATTGGACTGGCACATTGGGCATGCCACGACGATGGCTTCCGCCCCGCGCAGCGCCGCATCCTCTAGGATTCTGCCGGACAACTTCGCGACGATGTGAGGCTGCGACACCGAGAGCCCGGCTCCGCAGCATTCGACCTTGAACGCCCAATTGACGGGAGTTCCGCCCAATTTCTTGACGATCAGGTCCATACTCTGAGGATTCTCAGGGCGGTCAAATTGCAGCACTTTTTGGGGACGAACCAACAGACATCCGTAATAACTCGCCAGCTTATGGTCAAGAGGTTGCTTGATTTTAGCCTCGATCCCCGGCATGACGTACTTGTCCAGCATCTGGATGATATTGATGATTTCCGGGTTGCCCTGGAAATCCATCTCGATGATTTCTCCGATATGTTTGCGGAGGGATTCATCCTCAAGCAATTCGTGCCGGACGACGCTCAGGCGATTGTAGCAGGCGGCGCACGGAACCACGACCTCATCAAAGCCTTGCTGCTCCGCCAGCGCCAAAATGCGAGCCGGTAACGCCAGCGAGAGATCCCGGCTCAAATTGTGAGCCGCGGTGGCGCCGCAGCAGTTCCAGTCCTTGATGGTCTCAAGTTCAAGACCTGCGTGCTTCGCAACTGCATCCACCGATTCGCTATATTCGGGAGAAGAACCTTCCAGAGAACATCCGGGAAACAGACCAATTCTCATCTGACTTTCTCCTCTTTCCTAAGAGTCTTTCGGAAAATCCGCGACACGTGGGACTTACCAGCGATCATTTCGGGGAAAAGGTGCAATTTGCCTTTGGCGTACATTTTCGGAGCCAGCAGGACATCCTGGAACCACTTTTTGGATCGAGCTTTGTAATCCGCGATGAGCCCGACTTCGAACAGACGCCCGGTGTAATAGATGGAATCCAGGAAGGAACGGTGGAATCTGATAATGTCCCGGGCGCGAGGATTGACTTTGCGCCTGATCAGGGATTCACCACGGAGATAGTCCATCAGCTTAGGAATGTCCACTTCCTGCGGGCATCTGGCGATGCAAGTCTCGCAGGTCAGGCAGAGCCAGATACCGAAGGAACGAAGAACCTTCTCTTCCAGCCTGGATTGTCCGGTTTGCAGCATTCTTAAAACCAAGCTGGGCGGATAATCCATATCTGCTGCCAGCGGACAACCGGCGGAACATTTGCCGCACTGATAGCAACGAGCCACGGTCACATCGGTCGCTTCATAAGCTCGGTCAGCCAACGACAGGGGACCGTGATTGTGATGCATGACGGAAGCCATGTACCATCCTTTGATTAGGTCAGGAAAAGGGGCGATTCGTCTCGGTGCGGGAATTGGCGGTGAGTGCGGTTCTGTTCAGATAATGAGCGGCGATACGCTATCATACTCCCCGGGTCATTCGACCCCCCTTTTGTTCCCCCCTACTGCCGCAGTGGGGAATGTGTTCGGTCAGGGCGGATGAGCCGGAGGTGATGAGGGCTATATGCAAAAAGAGTTGAAAGGACTATCCCTGGGAATTCCCGGAGGATCCCTCCTTTCAACGCCAGAATGTGAAACTTCGCACGAGCATCTTCGCACTAAAAATTTCGGATTTAAATATAAGAAATTCCACTGAATTAGTCAAGGGGAATATGAGATTTCGTGGGTTAGTCTGCAGGCGGTTCCACGCTCTTCGACGGCTAAGAGTGGGCAGATTCAGGGCTCACGCAAAGGCGCAAAGCACGCCGTGAGCTTGATAAGAAGCCCCCCTTTGAATTCCCCCCGGATACCGGGGGGAAGGTCAAGAACCCTTCTCATCCCCACTACGGCGCAGGGGAGTATGACTTTTGTCGGGTTCCCTTTGAACCCGAACTGCAAGTCGGCGAAGGGGTACGCCAGGCGGGAATCGAACCCACAACCCTCGGCTTAGAAGGCCGATGCTCTGTCCGTTGAGCTACTGGCGCAAAGAAGAGGCTCACGCAGAGGCGCAGAGCACGCAGAGAAACTCAGGGTCAAAATATATGGTTTTTTGCGGGGAAAGTCAAGGGTGATTTGAATTAGCTGTGGGTACGAGTGCCTGGAAGGAGGCACATGCTCTCGTTAGGACGGGAGCGACCGAATGCGAGATTGCTTCGGGCTATGCGCTCGCAATGACTCTCCCCTGTGTGCTTTCCCCCGGATATTGGGGGGAAGGTTAAGGAGACCCCCCTTTTGTTCCCCCCTGCTGCGCAGGGGGGAAGGTGGACCGGGCTCACGACAAGCCTGCAAAGAATGGAATAGCACCCCCCTTTGTGTTTCCCCCCGGGTACCGGGGGGAAGGTTAAGGAGACCCCCCTTCTTTTCCCCCCTACTACGCAGGGGGGAAGGTGGACCGGGCTCACGACAATCCTGCAAAGAATGGAATAAGACCCCCCTTTGTGTTTCCACCCGGGTACCGGGGGGAAGGTTAAGGAGACCCCCCTTCTTTTCCCCCCTACTACGTAGGGGGGAAAGGCGCAAAGAGCTCATGCAGAGGCGCAAAGGACGTAGAGAAATCAAGCTCAAAACAGGATTGCTGAGAGCACGATTCCGACCAGGACGACCCAGATGATCTCCACTTTCAAGAGTAAAGCGGCGAATGCTGCCACTGCCAACAAAACTGCCGGAACATTCCAAGGAATGTCCAATCCGAATCGCAGCGCCACCGTCAAGAGAAGTCCCACAAACGAAGCGAAGATGCCGGCGATGGCTCTATTGAAATGAGGGGACGCCTGGAACTTGTCGAAATAGGGAGTGACCACGATCACCAATAGCAGCGATGGCAGGAAAATGCTCAGAGTCGAGACTATGGCGCCCGAAACACCGTGCACCAGGTATCCCACGAAAGTGGCTGTAATGACGATGGGTCCAGGGGTCACTTGTCCCAAAGCAATCCCATTAAGGAAGGTGGGCGCATCCACCCAAGAGCGCACGTTAACGACTTCATGATACATGATAGGGAGGGCAGCGAAACCGCCGCCGAAGGCGAACAAGTCAATTCGAAGCATCAGAATCGCGAGCTGGAACAACCTGCGATCACCGGCTATGAGCAAGAATACGCAGACGGCTGCTATACCCAGCAGAGTCAACACGAATCCTCTGATGGGAAAGCGATTAGCCTCTTGTGAAGCGGGCATGCGCTGATATCCGCGTTTTCGATGAGCGATGAGCCCGATTAGTGCTGACAACAGGATCACAATGACCGGATTCACCTTCATCCAGAACAGGAACGCCGCAATCACGACGATAATCGGGTCTTTCCAGTCTTTCAGTGAGGTTTTGGCGAACGACAGGACGGCATTTGCCACGATAGCAACAATAATCGCCTGGAGACCCTTGAATATGGAGACCACGATGGGGAAATCATGACCCTTGACATAAAGCGCTGACAACACGAGCATCATGGTGAAGGCAGGCAAGCCGAATCCTACGAAGCTTGACACCGCACCCAAGCCGCGACGACACTTGAAGCCGGTGTAAGCCGCCATTTGCATTGCGGTGGCTCCAGGGATTGATTGGCATAGCGCAATGCCCTTCTGGAAGGTTTCGTCATCCAGCCATTGCTTGCGCTCCACTGCCAGGGTACGTATATAAGCTACCATGGCTGGACCGCCAAAAGCAGTCGAGCCCAATCTTAGAAAGGAGAGAAATAGTTGCAAGAGGGAGGGTTTGGAGTCGGCGGCAGATTTGGCAGAAGTCACCATATACGATTTGTAATCAGAACCATTTCTTGCGCCAGAAGATCAGTACCCCAATGGAAGAGAAGATGGTGGAGATGATGATAGTAATGAGGAAAGCATGCGTGGAAGTCTGAAAAGGAAGTCTGACATTCATACCGTAGACACTGGCGATCAGGGTGGGGATCATCAGAATGATGGTGACCGAAGTCAGGAGCTTCACCACTACGTTCAAGTTATTGGAGATCACAGAGGCGAAAGCATCCATCATTCCGCTCAAAATGTTGCTGTAGATGTTCGACATTTCGATGGCTTGTTTGTTTTCGATAATCACGTCGTCCAGGATGTCTTTTTCGTCCTCAGTGATTTTCAAAGACCTCACTCTTTCGAGCCGTTCCATAACAAGCTCATTAGATCTCAGGGATGTTGTGAAATAGACCAGGCACTTTTCCAAATTCAGCAGTCGTATTAATTCTTCGTTTTTCAAAGATTTGTGCAGTTCGCGTTCGATGCTGTCGGTTCTCTTGTCGATTTCTTTCAAATACTTCAGATACGCGAGCGCGGATTTCAGGAATATCTGGAGCAGGAAACGGTTCTTGCTTTCGGTGTAGAAGGTCTTGGGTCTGCCGTTGAAGAAATCCCAGAAGTTCTCGATATTTTTGGAGCACACTGTGATCACATATCGGTCAGTGAAAATGATGCCCATGGGGATCGTGATGAACGGGACATCGGGGTCATCCTTGTCATAATACGGGATTCTCAGGACGATCAAGATGTGCTCGTCTTCGATTTCGATTCGCGCCATCTCATCGAGGTCCAGGGGGTCAGTCATGAACTGCATCGGGACATGGAGTTTCGTGTGGATCTCGTCCAATTCGGGGCTGGAAGGATTGGCGACACTGATCCAGCATCCCTTTTCGAACTCGGAAAGCCTGCGAAGTCCGGTCTGCGTTAACATGAAGATGTTGGTCATGACGACGTCCGAACGGTTGAATTACGATATGGGCGATTGAGAATAGAGTGCCCACCTTTTGTTCCCCCCTACAATCCGCCAGTCGGCGGACAAGTAGTAGGGGGGAAAGGTCGGGGCGACTGGATTTGAACCAGCGACCCTCTGCTCCCAAAGCAGATGCGCTACCCAGGCTGCGCTACGCCCCGAGTTTGGCAGTGCAAGAGTTAAACTTTAAATATAGGCTTTTTTTGGGGAAAAGTCAAGAAGCAAAAGCAGATAGTATGACCGGCGAAGAATTATGCGTCTATCATGCAGGGGTACGAAGAATATGACACCAGTGTGAAGGTGTGAACGTGTGAAAGTTGCAAGTGACAAGTAGCAAGTGGCAAGTTGAGTTGGTTACATTCTCAGAGGACACGCTCGTGAATGGGAACAAAGACGTTGGGTTACGGGCGCGAGCCCTAACCCAACCTGCTCCAGACAAGCTCCAGATTCCAAGCACCAAATGCGAAACAATACCAAAATTCAAAATCTGAAATTGCAAACAAATCAGAGAACATCGGAAAATGATCCAAGTGTTGTGTTGCAGGTATGCGCCCTGACACACCTACAAAGTCTGAAGGGGGGGTGCTGCATCAGACTCTGCCGAAGTCGTCTTCGATCCGCTCGATATCGTCCTCGCCAAAATAATCGCCGCGCTGGACTTCAATCAGCACCAGGTCCTCCCTGCCCGAATTGGCAATCCGATGGAGAGATTTGGTTGGGATATCCACCGATTCACCGACCTTGACCGGAAAGTCACGTTTGTCCAGGGTCATGATCGCTTCGCCCTGGACAATATGCCAATGTTCGCTGCGGTGCTGGTGCCGCTGAAGGGATAGGCGTTTTCCGGGATGTACCGTAATTCGTTTCACCTTGTGATTCGGTCGGTCCGACAGGATTTCGAAGAGGCCCCAGGGTCGGTGGTCAATTTCGCGGGGTGTATTATCGGCGTTCACGAAGGATTCCTCCGGAGAATGATGTGATCCAATTTGGCTCCCTTGCTGCGGCGAGATTCAATCGTTGGGTTACGGGCGCGAACCCTAACCAACCTGTAAGCCCGGAGGACAGGGAGATTGCTTCGTCGCTTTGCTTCCTGGCAATGACACCCCCCTTTAGATTTCCCCCCGGATACCGGGGGGAAGATTGACGACCCCCCTTTTGTTCCCCCCTGCAATAGCAGGGGGGAATTCACCTGGATCCCGCATCAAGTGCGGGATGACAGACCAAGGAGAGATTGCTTCGTCGCTTCGCTGTCTCGCAAAGACACCCCCTTTGGATTTCCCCCCGGATACCGGGGGGAAGGGAATGATGTTGGGTTACGGGCGCGAGCCCTAACCCAACCTACAAGCTGAGATCCTTCACTGCGTTAAGGATGACAAGTTGAGATCCTTCACTGCGTTAAGGATGACACGGGCGGCATGTCCGTGGCACAGTCATAGACAGTGGAAGATACGATGGAATGGTTAGAAAGTCAAGGGAATTCTGCTAATGAGCAAAACGCCGCTTGGTGGGCGGCGTTTCGCGTCTATCCGGCGAATCAAGACGGCTGGAGGCGGAAAAATCTCTTATCGCATCAGCGCCATTTTCCGAACGGCACGGAAATCAGGCGTGCTGATGCTTAAGAAATATAAGCCGCTCGATAAGCCGGCAGCTTCAAAAACTGTCTGGTGGAATCCGGCAGGAAGAACGCCATTCACCAGAGAGGCGACTTCCTGACCCAGGACATTATATACCGTCAATTTGACTTCGGTCGTTTGTGGGAGCCCGAATTTGATCGTTGTCGAAGGATTGAAAGGATTAGGATAGTTTTGCGACAACGAATAGTCGGACGGGATGACCTCGCTTGTATTACTCTCGACATCGGAAGAAGGTTCCACAGTTACCGAAATTGTGTCGCTGGTGGTTGCGCCTTCCGTATCGTGCAGAGTGAAGATAACGTTCTCGTGCCCGACGAACCCGGGCTCGGAAGTGAAGGTCGCTACGTGAGAAGCATCGATGACGATGATGACGGAAATGTTGCCGGACACGGACCAGGTCAGCAAGGAATCGGGATCTTCCACATCGCTGGCGTGATCGTCCAATGTCATGGTCGCGGAAGAATCGTTGCGGAAAGTGACGTTCGGCAACGGGGGCTCGATGATAGGCGGATCGTTGACGGACAGTACTTCGAAGGCTGCGGCATCACTGTCCCACAAATTGAGCGGATTAGTGGCACGGAATGTGATGGTCTCGTCGCCGAACCAATTCTCATTAGGGATGGTGATGGTGGCGACGCGATTGACAATGGTCACGACCAGATCCACAGCGCCGAATGTGCTCCAGACGATTTCTTCGGGCGGATACACCGGGTCGGTCACGAAGTCGTCCAGTGCGATGGTCTGGAAGGCGCCGCCCTCATTGACACTCTGGTCCGGAATGTCCAGGACGGTGGGAGGTTCGTTCCCGCCGGAAGTGACGTTCAAAGTGACGGGAAGATCCACACTGGGCTGCAAGGCGTCATTGGAAGTGAGCCGGAGTGTACCATTGTATTGACCGGGGTTCAGCAGGAGCGCGTTGGCAGTGACGGCGCAGAATATGGAATCGCCGGACGCAACGGATCCCTGGTTGGGATCGACCGAGAGCCACACGAGAGGCGCGTGGAATTCGACCGCCATCTCATTGTGGATATACAGTGTGTTATAGGCAACGGTCAAGCCGATGGTGCGCGTGTCATCCTGGATACCGATGGTCATTTCGTCAAGACGACCGGTGCCCATGTCGCCGTATTGGTAGATGATGGTTCCGGATCGGGTCAAAATGGCTTGGAAGGTGTATAATCCCTCCTGCCGCCAGTCCTGGACGCTGTCGAAGGTGACGATGAAGGAATCGACCTGATTGCTCCAGTAATACACATGCCCGCCGTACTCCGGATCCACGTCGTCCCACCAGGGTGCGATCAAGGTTGCAGGGGCATTCAAATTGGGCAGAGACTGGTTAGTGTAGGTCACGGTAGTATCGGTGAGGGACAAATAGCCATTGGTGCAGATCTGGATGGTGTTGTACAAGGTACCGTAGAACGGAAAATCGAAGCCGATATCCACAGGTCCGAAGCTTTCTTCGTCTGGGTCCTCTTGCCAAACGACTTCTGTCCCTAGGCTCGAAATGTCCACCCATTGATACGAGGGTCCGTTGGGTTCGTCGCTGTCGATCCAAGTGTAACCGTAAGTATCGGGACCGCCGCTTCCATCGATAGCTGGTGGACCGGGCGATCCACGGCTGCCTTTTCTGTTGTCGGCGCTGCGCTCGATAACCAGAGGTCGGGGCAACACATCATAGGGCCAGGTCGCCAATTCCGGGAAGGAGTTGAGAATCTGCCCGGTGCTGTCAAGAGCGGTTATGGAAAAGAATAGAGATGATTCTCCGACGTTGCCTACCCACAGAGTATCCGTGGCTTCCTGACCTTGATTGAGTTCAAAAGCGAACGAAGTCGGTCGAAGAGTGATGATTGGGGGTTCGGGAGCCACGCCGGGACCGGTGGTGAATCTCATGGCTCGACCGTCGGCTAAGGCAGGCATCTCCGGAGGATACTGATTGCTGACTGTGCATTGAATGCCAATCAACTGGCTGTAGTCTTCAATTCCCACGGTGGCGTAGTCATTGTCAGCGTAAGGGCTGGTCACGTTGACTATGTGATTGTATTGAAAGACGATATCACCGTCGCCCGACATGGTGGGATGGTAGTTCGGGTCGTATAGAATGACCTCGAAGGTCTCTTCGGGGGTGCCGCTCCCGCGATTTCGCACATGGCTCCATTCGACGATGAAGATATGATCGGCGGCATCATACCAGTAGTACACTTTCCCCACGCTCGTTCCTGAGGTCACGGTCAGGTCATCCCAGAACGGGGCAATCATAGCCGGAGGACCGAGCGGCGACGGTATGATGTGGTTGCGGAAATCGACGAAATACGTCTCTTCACCCATCGCAAGGAATCCATTGGAACATACGGATATGCGGTCGTAGGGGAGCCCATAGTAGTTGAATATGAAGGGAAGCATGACCAACTCGGCATCATCTTGTTCGTTGGAGTAGTCGGTCAGATTGATCTGGCTGCCTTCGCCTCCGTAGTGGGGATCGATTTCGATCCAGGCATACACCGGCGCCTGGGAAAATGAGATATCGGTGTTGTCGAAGCAGAAGTAGCCATAGCTGTCGGGACCTAACGGCTGTCCTTGCGGGCTTGCAGCCTGGATTCGCAGATACCCGTACACAGTGTCGATCATGCCTTCGGCAGAGGTGGTGATGACTTGGAAGTCCAGTCTCATGCCATGGAATACGGAATCGGACGCGTGCACTGCGAAGGGATCGGTCGTGTTTTGAGCGGTAGAGCCTGCGGCAATCGTGCCATAGGTTCCGATACTGTCAACCACATTCCAATACGCAGGATCGAGGCGGAGAACGGCAGTGATTCCGTTGGCGGAAATGTCTCCGTCATTGACGAGTCGAACGAGGATATTGGCGGTTTCTCCAGGCGAGAGCAGTCCATTTCCGCCGTCGCTGACCGTTACGTCGCGCAATGACAGATAATAGGATTCGGCGTCGAAATCAAGGAAGAGGAGCTGAGAATATGCGACGCCGGTCAGATCCATTCGCAGCCGGCATACGTGATCAGCCGGGGTGGCTGGACTCAAATCGACCACGAATGGTGACGTGATTTGGGCGGAATCGCCTATCTGGATGGTGCCAAGGCTGCCACTGCCCTGGACGACAGTCATCAGCCCGTCGTCGGAAGTCAGGGTTGCCTGGACATTCTCGATCGCCTGCGTTCCGGAGTTCCAGAGCATCGGGCGGATTTCCACGCGTTCGCCCGGATTCCACATTCCGTTCCCGTTGCCCTGGCTTTGCCCAGTGGCATCGTCATCGAGGTTCAGGGTCGAGATTCCAAGGGCTTGCGGGGCTGTTACGACAGCGGTTTGTCCGAGATGGGGGATGTATTGCGGCTTAGTGGCAGTGACGAAGAAGGTGCCGAGGGTCGCATCGCCGCAATTCATTTCGACGTCGCCATTCTGGTCAGTATATGCCATCTCATAGAGGATTCCGGACTGTTGCCACAGACAGGCGTAAGCGCCTTCAACGGCTGCTCCGGGTCCATCCGTGACATGGATGCTGAAAGCATTGGCTCCCAGCGCGACGGTGTCTTCGTATTGCACTGTCAAGGACTGGGGGATTCCCTTCCACACTCTCAGTCCGGGATCGCCCATCAGGTTATTCCAGTAGATGTGAGCGGTGGCGGTGCCGTCCCCAGGATAATTTCTGGCGAGTTCGACCTTTCCGCGGACGATAGCTTCGCCCAGGTGCACCATGTCCTCGTCAAAGATACCGGCGTAGATGCCGACGTCCATGCAGTTATTGTAACGAGTATGCGTTCCGGTGGTCGCGGTTCCTATGGCTGCAATGCCTCCTTTGGGTACTGTAGGGGATCCTGCGCGCAGGAATCCCTCGGTGAGCGATGTCCCTGAATTGAACGTGCCGGTAGCACAGGTCAAGGTGGTGACTATTGGCATCATGTAGCCGTTGGACAGATTATCGGTATTCGAATTGCTCCAACCACTCATGCTCATGTATCCGCGATAGTTGAGGAAGGTAATGCCGTTGTTGAAGGCATTTGTCATGAGTGTCACATAGGAGGGTGAGTAGATATAGTAGGCGGTGTCCACCTGAGTATAGCCGTGCGTCATCATGCGCCACCGGCAAGACCTTTTGGTGTGGATGGTTGAGATGCCAGAGCCAGAGCCTGCGACGACGATAGCCTTCCGATACCAGTTGGTGGAAGTCATGTAGGGCAGTTTTTCATAGTGCATGATTTTGTTGATGATGGTCCGAAGCGTATTGATTTCGCTGGCGGACAATCTGCCCACGAAGACGTCCGACAAGATGTCGGTGTCCATCTCGCTATAGAAATGGTCATATTGCGAGCCGTCGGTGGGGATGTTGTAGGAACCGTTGGCATCACCGATGATGCAGACGAATTCGGGTGGACGGTCCCAGGTATTATAGGCATTTCGGATATAGTTGCGGATCGAGGAAGTGCTGGTTCCGGTCTCCGCGGTGGTCGCCACATACACTGGATACCCCATTCGCTGCTTCCACTCCACCAAATCATCGAGTTCGTTAATCCAAGTTGGATCGTTGGCGCAGATAATCAAATAAGTGCCGCGGGTTGGCTCCTGGTCGATTTCGAGGAGGTCGTAATTTGCGACGGCACTGCGATATAGCCGGTCAAAGGAATCAGTCAATCGTCCCTGGAACATCGCCGGGTCGCGAAAGGTGCCGCCTTGAAGGCTCAGTTCGATCTGGATGTCGTTGTCGATCTCGAGCCGGTGATCTCGAGGATAATACCTGGTGGGAGACACGGTGACAGGCACCAGCCATAGATTGCGCAGCTGCATGCCCTGTCCCACTGTCACAGATTGGCGTGGGTAGGCTTCATCGGCTTGCAGGAATTGTCCGTCGTCGATCCATTCACGGGATTGCGGATCATCGCCATCGGATACTACCGGCACCAGGCGGGCATTCTCGATGGTGCGAGTCTGTCGGTGAGTCACGGTGGCACGGAGTTCGGCGCCTGGAGGGATAGCCACGAAACGGGTGATCAAGGGCAGGCTGGCTTTGCCTTCTTCGGTGGTCTGACCTTCGGACTCGTATTCAAGCCATATTCGGCGGTCTGCGCCCTGCTCGAGATACTGCAGGGGTTCATCAGGACAGCTAATTGCCATCTGCAGAGTCGCATCGTTCACTGATTGGATGGTAACCGCAACCGGCGATGGTTCCAGGACGATCTGAGGCTCCGATGCCCATGCCGATTGGAGCCACAGGACGGTGAGGCAGAATAGAGAAGCAGAGATTAATACTAATTTGGCGCCTTGACGCATGATCTAATCCTTTCGATTCGAGATTCGCACATAGTGCGACTGATGTGTGCGACTGACTCAAAGGTGCAGGCAAGCTTCGTGCCAGAGTGCAACACGTCGTTAACTAATAATTATCAACGAATAAGCCGTCACTCGAAGATTCCCACAATGCAACATCGCGCTATGTTGCGCAAAGGTTGCATAGGGAACAAGTTGCCCTCAATTCCCGAATCAAGGCAAGGTTGGCTCATTCCGAACAATGCGAGGAAATTGCTTGCAAATGAGCCGACGCGGTGTTATATTTGTTCATAGGTTGAATCAGGAGCCTGCGATGGTAGATTCCGATCGATTCCGCATGGAGATCAGAGAATTGGGGCGAGGACACGTGATTGACCTTGCCGGTGACCTGAGCTCGCCCTACTCCGATCAGTTGCTTCACAAGCTGGAGGCATTCCTGGCGGAACAAAAGAATGACCTGATTCTTAATCTGCGAGATGTCGAATATATTTCCGACGAAGCCATCGGGCAATTGAAATGGGCGTTGGAACAACTGCGATCAAGAGGCGGCGACCTCAAGATTATCAATATCGGTCCCGTGATCAAGAATCGCTTCGACACTCTGGGCGTCAGCGAGGCATTCAATATCCACCTGCCGGTTCGATTCTGGCATCGCGACAGGATCGTCGAGCTGCTAAGACGCATGGGAATCTACTTTTCCAGAAGAACCGGACTCAGGATGTCAACGTTTGTTCTAATACTGCTCCTGGTTGCGATTATCGGGTGGTATCTGAGCCTGAGGGGTCTCATCAGGCTGCAGTCACAGCAATTGGTAGATTTGAATTCCCAGATCACGAGTCTGCAGAACCAGATATTCGCGCTGAAGTCAGAACGGTCAAGATTCCTTCGGCAAATCGATGAGATGAGAGAGAAGCTGATCCCATTGGAAGCGATTGGCTTCTTCACATTCTCATCGCAGGAAGAGGAGCCTGATTCCGGCAAGGTCCTCGCCATCACACTGCCGGGGTGTCTTCTAGAAAAAGTGTTGCTCCCTGGAGGAGATGTCCTGGATTCACTGAGCGTTGGCGATTCTGTCACTGTGGTCTCACGCCAGGGGATTCGGATCAAGATCAGAACCTCCGACGGATTGGAAGGTTGGATATCCGAAGATGCATTGGTGGAACCGAGCGACACAATTCCTTAGGGACTGGATCGGCGACGGAATCCTGTTTTCCGTTCGCCGGGGACTATGGTTGTCCAGGTTGAGCGCCGCGATTGTGATGGTAGTAGTCACGATCTTGTACGGATGGCAATGCGCGGAGCTGGTGCTCATCCAGAGCCGCCTGGAGCGCGCCAGACGCGATCTGTCGCATCTGCAGGCGGAGTTGCTCTCCTGCGAGGATGAGCAATTCAAACAGCAACGGCGGCTGCAAGCGTTGAGGACAGCCGATGAGACACTCCGAGCCATTCAGTCGTTGACCGGGGATCGCCTGTCGGTTCGCGAGACTGCGGAATTGGCTGACATCATACTGAGGCAGAGCTACTTGTACGGATACGATCCGTTGCTCATCGTAGCTATCATCCAGGTCGAAAGCCGTTTTCGATCCGCTGCCTACGGCAAGCTCAGAAGCGGAGAACTCAGCGGAGCCGGCGGGCTCATGCAGATCAAGCCTTCTACCGTGGCATCTGTCGCCCGACGACTTGGAATGGAGCCACCGACCGCCGACTTGATGGATGCGGAAACCAACGTAATGTGGGGGGTGACCTATCTCACCAGGCTCCTGCTGCATTTCCGGGACTTGCGCACCGCAATCATCGCCTATAACATGGGGATTGGCACTGTAGAAGGCAAGCTGGAGCGGGGTGAGATTCTGCCTCGAGATTATTACCATAATGTCATGAGTTACTACGATCGCCTGCAGACGTCGATCCGCTGATTGCCGGGATGTTGGGTTACGGGCGGGAGCCCTAACCCAACCTACAAACCTGCAGACGTCGATCCGCTGACCATAGCCCACCTCTTCGGCGCACCCATACTCGCCATTATCTCAACAGGGTCACCTGTCGGATTATCTGCACGCCTGGCGACTCCAGTCGGACGAAATAGGTCCCGGACGGAAGACCTTCCGCATTCCATACGATTCGGTGCACGCCGGCATCCCATGGTCCTTGGTCGATGACAGCCACCCGCTGCCCGAGGAGGTTGAAGACAGTGAGATCACCGTCCGACACAATGGGGACGGCGAGAGTCAGGATTGTAGCGGGATTGAAGGGATTGGGATACGCAGGAAGCAGCGCCCAGGAAGATGGTGCATTATCGTTGCGGCTCGGCGCAGTCCACATGCCATCTTGCAGCCACGCCAGACAGAGCGACAGGAATTCTGACATGGGCGTGGATCCCGCCAAGCCGGATATCCCTTCCATTCCGAACGAGCAGTAGATGGTGCGATAGCCGGACGGATCTTCGCGTCGAATTCCTCCAGCACGTTCCAGAGGATCATCGCGGAATCGGAAGCACTCGACCGCATCCGGAGCAGCATGACTCCCTCCTACCGAATTCTGATTTTGAGCGCCGGGGGGACCTACCAGCAGCAGCCACTCATTGTCGCCAATCGGATCACCTTCCACCCCATCGACGATTCTGTAAGTCAAGCTGTCGTCTGTGTGCAACGCACCGAGCACATCCTGGAAGAAGGTGGATTGTTGGATGTCTTCGCCGACATTTTGACCGGTCAGGATCAGGCGACCGCCGTTGTTCAGATGAGCGACCAGCTGCGATTGGTCATCATTGCTGACTGTATTCGTTCGTTGATCGCCGCAGAACCACAGGACGATGGGATGCAGAGCCAGATCTTCCGGGGATATGCCGGAGGACACGTCCCGTTTGACATAGGTGCGGTTGATTTGATGCAGACCGGATTCATAGTAGGTTTCGTAGGGGTATCCGCCGTCGTCATCCGCCAGAAGAATTTGCGGAATACCGATCATGATTTCGAGCGTGTCGCGCCGTTCCACTTCGCCGCTGTTGGCAGTTATGACAAGTTCAAGACTGGCGAAGCCGTCTTGTGCAGAGGCGGCGATATGGAATAGCAGGGGTGATGAGATCCAGCGAGTTTGCCCGGCGGACAAGTTCCCAATGGCTGCTTGACCCTGCTCGATTTCAACATCGTTGTTAAGCGAATTCAAGGCGACGTTGACATTTTCCGCGGGCGGGGGATACAACATACCCTGGTTCTGCACAGCCAGCCACAGTTCAATGGTTTCATCCGCCTCAAGGAACGTGTTGTTGTTACCACTGCTGGGGGGAGTGGCATCGTCGTTGTAGTAGTAGTTCGCAAGACTCAGGCTGGGGACGAGCCCGGGACCGATGCCATGGATGCCGAAAGACTCGTACAGCTCGAGGCTGTGGGGCGAGCCGTTGGTTAGATTGCCATCGTCGTCATCGACCAAGAGGACGTCTATGAAGTATGACAGGAAATCTTCCGACAGTCCGTACTTGGAGAAATGGATCAAGTGGTCCGACACTTCTGCGCCCACTCGTTCGCGGAGATCCCAGAATGCGCCGCCGATGATACGACCATCATCATGGACTTCGCCCATCCAGTTCTCGGGATATCTCAGCGTGTTGTCCAGGTTCCGAAGATAGGCTGGTCCATACAGGTATAAGCCTCCTTCCCCGACGAGAGGCTCATTGGTGATAGTGCAGGCGAAGTAGTCGGACCAGGCTTCGTTCATGGCTCCCGATTGATCGATATAAGGAAGATAGCCGGGTGGGTAGATTTGGTCGGTCACGCCGTGAGTGTACTCATGGTAGATAACATCGCAGAACAGGGCGAAGCTGCGGAATTGGCTTCCACCGCCGCCATAATAGGTTCCGTAGCCGTTCCAGAAGGCATTTTCGTAGGAGTTTCCGTATTCGCACACTGCCGGTACAGGGTAGTCCATGCCCGTGAATCCCGGATCCAACACCTTGAAGAAGTCGTGCACCAGATTCATATGGTGGTACAGAGTACGCTCGTCCGTCCTGGAATTCGATGCTGTCCATGTCCAATTATGAGGGGTCGAGGGAGCAAGAGTGTCGTATGAGGCTTCCGGTCCGTCATCGTACAGAACCTGGACATATGGACCGGACAGCAGCGAATGCACGTCGTAAGGTGCCGTACCAGGGACAGTGACGCTGTAATGACCCAGGCTGTCGGAGACAGTCCAGGCGCCTTCCACCTGGACGTTTTCCCAGGGGAAAGAGTATGCCACCAAGGGGTCATTCCAATAGTGTGGCAATGCCTCGCCCTGGATATTGCCTGTTACCTGATCGTTGACGATGCGGCTTAGTGCAGCCCGGAGGACTCCGGAATGAGCGTCCACCCAGACAGTCCAGCGCTGATCCGGTTGCGGACCGCGAACGTCCATTCTCCAGCACAGATAGCCGTCATCGCCAGTGGGCAGTATCTCCAGATTGGAATTCTCCATTTCAAGTCCAGCCGGGAAATGGCGGTTTGACTGAAGCAGTCGGAGGCAAGCAATTTCCGAAACGGTCGGAGTAGTCGCAACCGTCACATCGGGGTGCGTCCTGGCGAAAAACGCAGCCAACTTGCCGGATTGGGTAATTCTGAGGTCGATTCGTCCTCCGTATATAGCGATGCCATCGACCGATTCGCGAAAGGGAACCATCCAGATCCGGTTGACCAGCACCGGCGTCCCGGCGATCCAATTGTCTGATTGGATACCCAGCAGCGAGCCATGTTCTCTCAGGAAGGCATCGCCAGACGCAAGCACGTCGCGGGCGTTCAACGGGACATTGGGCAAAGCCAATGGAGGTCCGGCTGCAATCATGGGAGCCGCTTGGTCGCGCGACCAGATCGCTTGCCAGCCAGGAGCCTCAGTGGCGACGAATTGTTCCCAATCGGCAGACGATGAGTGCAGGCTCAAGTCTGCGACAGCGCATCGCGGTGGAGGAGGCAGGTCTGGAGAGATTGCGGCGCCCGCAGAAACGCGCAAGGCTGCGAAAAGGAATGCCATCAAGGCGAGGCGCGGCATGCAGCATCGTTCAGTCCGCCATGGACGGATGTGTGGTTCCATGTTCAGTCCAATCGTTGTCAATTATCTCTAACCAGCAAGGAAAAGTCAGGGTCCGAGGAACACCGAAAAGCCAATGAGAACGGCATGGTACACATCCGATCGTGTTTCCTCGACACGGTATGCGAAGTAGTTGCCTTCGTTGTCGAATCCTTCCTGGAAGCGGTCTTGCCTTCCGAATAACCTAGCTCCTCGGTATTCAAGACGCAACGCGACCCGACCCTCGCCGATTTTGAAACCAACGCCAGCCTGGAAGAGGTTCAACGGGTCTTGCACAGCATGCGGGACGGATGTGCCTTCGGGGACGCCGGTGGCAAATCCCCAACCCATCAACAGGAACGGGCGGAGCCAGGATTTCGATCGAAGAATGCCGAATCTGGGGTGGATCAGGATACTGGCTGCCATCAGATAGCCCATGTCCTCTGGCAGATTTTGAGTGATCATTAGTTCCAATTCGAGCGACAAGTTTTTGGCGACGAAATATCCGGCACGGATCGGAATGTTCAAATTCGAATAGCTGTCGCCGGTATCAGGATTCACCGCCCGGAAACTGCCTGCCAGCGACAATTCCCAGGTTCCGCGTTGGATGTACAACTGCTTCCTTCCTTCGGCGAGAAGCCCGAATGGCAGAGCACCGTCATCGAACGTAATCGCCAGGATTTCGCTCTTGGTGTACACCGCACTTCTGGGGTAGAGAGCGTAGCGATCATCCCACGGAACGATGGTGATGGCGAGGGAATCGAACCGAACGATGGCGCCCTGGATTGCCTTTCCATTATTCAACACTATCGTGTCTATCGTCCATGCATTGCTGGCACACAAGATGACAGCAATTGCAGGAATGAGGGTGCCTGCAATCGAACGGCTGCTTGGCTTAGTCATGGTCATCACCTGCACGATTCAACGGAATCAGGTAGCGCGGATGCTGGAACATCAGCAGGAACATGATCATTCCCCCCAGGAGTCCAAGGAGGAACATCCACCAAGGGAATGACCTGGGAACCGTCTCCTGGATCACAGTCGGCAGATTGGTCAGGAAAGACAGGATAATCAGCAGTCCGGCGATGATCTCCAGCCACCACGACCACCGGGGAGGTTTGAAACCACGACCTTTGGATTCGTTTGCCAGGATAACCAAGCCGACTGCGATCAGGCACAAAGACACCAGGATTGGTGCGATAACCGGTCCAGTCCAGGGAACAGGGATAAGGAACAGCAAGTCCCAGGTCATCAACGAGGGAGGCCAATTTATGAAGATAATCAGCCATAGGTAGTAGAAGATGTCCCAGACCCCGAATGAGAAGCAGATTGCGGCAAATCTGCCGGCGCCGGTGGCTGCGAACAGGATTCCGACGGCGGCAAGCATTGCCATGGTGGCGGCTTCCCGACCGACCTCAATCCAGATGGTCGGAGACGGAATCGCTCGCAACGGGAAGGCAAATCCCTCCGGGTAATATATCGCCCGGAGATACACCACGACGGATGATTCCAGATAGGACATAGCGATAGCGAAGATCGAGAGCCACAGAATTCTCCAACCGAACGGCAGAGGATAAGAAATCATGAGATTTGATTTGATAATTAGGGCAAGCGTTATTATATTTGCAGTCAGGTCCGATTTTCAGCCATCCTGATTACAATATACCATTTCTTTAGGACATTGTCAACATTATGTCGCTAACTTTGATGCATCTTGGGGATTTGCACTTAGGGGCTCAGATGCGGTGGCTCGGCGAACGTGCCGCCGAAAGAAGGAATGACCTGAGCAAAGCATTCAGTCGTGCGGTTGACTATGCACTGGAGCACGTGGATTTGGTCTTGCTGGCAGGCGATATTTTCGATCACCACCGCCCCCGGGAAGAAGCGATTTCCTTCTTCAGGAGTCAGGTCCTCAGGCTGGAACAATCGGGAATCCCGGCGGTCGCGGTGCCCGGAAACCATGACGGTTACTTCTATCCAGAATCAGTCTGGAGGACACGGGAATTCCCAGGGCTCACGCTAATTACGTCGCCCGAGATCAAGGCTCCGGTGACTCTTGACATCCGGGGGATTGCGGTGCACATCTATGGACTGGCGTATCAACCGATGGCTGGCGGCGGTTCAATTGAGGCGCTCAAGAGGACTGATAATCGAGGGGTGCACCTCGCGCTCATCCATGGTTCTCTGATGCATTCACCGGAGTGGAACGTCAGGAGGCAAGATATTCCGCTGGATCCGAAGCGCCTGGCGAATTCCGGCATGGATTACATTGCGTTAGGGCATTATCACCGCTTCACACGAACGGATATTCAGGGAATACCAGTGGTGTACTGCGGGACTCTGGAAGGCTATGACCTGCAGGAAGCAGGCGCGAAATTCCTGGTGACAGTGACATTTGATCAGGGGAAGGTTGAGTTGCAGACGCAGGAATTCCAGTCGAGAGTCATTCACGATTTGCGGGTCGATGTGACTGGCTGGGAAGAGTCCGGCGCGGAAGAAGTCACCAAACATGTAATAGGGTTGCTGGAAAAGACGGATGATATCTATCAGATTACCTTGGAGGGGACTGCTGCTGAGGTCATCGACCTGGAACGAGTGCGGGCTCAGGTGGCGGAACGGTGTTTCTTCGTGCAGCTCAATGACCACACCACGTTGCTGGCAGCTGCAGCGATTGACAGGATCGGACGCGAGCCAACCGTGCGGGGCGGTTTTGTGCGTGCCGTGCGAAAGCGAATTCAGGAAGATTCTTCGGTAGAGGCGGAAGTGGCGGAATTGGCGCTGCGGATAGGACTGCGGCAATTCATGGAGGGGGAAAAGCGATGAGGATTCTTGAGGTCATTCTGGATGGTATGGGCTGCTTCCGCAGAGACAGCGGTGCGTTTGATTTCGATGGGGATCGCGTTGTGGTTCTGGGTCCGAACGAGGCAGGGAAATCGACGTTGATGAGGTCTATCGACGCTCTGCTTTTCGGTTTCGAAAATGCTGGCGAGGAGTCGAGATGGCGTCCGTGGGGAACGCACCAGGGATTCGGTGGTCGAATCGCTTTCGAAGTCAAGAGGCGACGATTCGGGCTTGACCGAGAGTTCGACAAGAATTATGTGCGGCTCAGTCAAGATAGCACTGTGATTTTCGAGGGCGAGGCGAATCCCCGGGGGAAAAGCGGCGAGCCGTTTCACGAAGTACTGTCCACGATATTGCCGCTCACGCGATCGCGGTTTTTCCAATCCCTGTCGTTCGTGCGCCAGGAAGAGATGCAGACATCGATGAGCGACGATCTTCGGGAACGGATCACAGGCGGGCACCGATTGGACGCACTGAAGGTGCGCGCGAATCTGGAAGCCATGTTCGCGGAGCTGACCTGGGAGAAGCCGCCGTGGGGCAATCCACTGAGGAAAAAGCGGATGGTCGAGGAACTTCAAGACCAGTTGAAAGACAAGAGGGAACGGAGGAACCGTGCCGTCGAAATCACCCGCCGGGGCAGTCAGGTGCTGTCAGAGCTCCAGACGCTGGAAGCCAGGATCAATGTGATCGAGAACGGCATCGGTACGTCAGAATCTGTGTTGGGAAAGCAAGAGGAATTCCTGAGATTATTGGAGAAAGAATCTCGGTTTCGCGAGAAGCTTATACGATTGAACGAGGAACTGAGACGTGTCGAAGCGCTAACAGGCAGCACCCAATCGCTCCGAGATGCGATCCATTCGGAATTCTCGGATTTTGCATCGATGCCTCCAGACACCACCGAACTGTTGCACGAACTCAAGACCAAGTCCAGTCAGGAAGAAGAGATCAAGGAGCAAATATCGGTCAGGGAAAATGTGATCGAGGAAGAAACGGAGAAGCCGATCGTCGGTTGGCATCATTATGCGATTCCGCTGGCGGCTGGCGTCCTCATTGGACTGATCGGCGGGCTGGTAGCCGGCAAAGTAATCCTGGCGGCAATTGTCGGGGCGGTCATAGGACTACTGGCAGCCGCTTTGTGGACGCAGAAGATTCGGAGCGAACGGACACGACAATTTGGCGCTCTAACGCAAGAATTGGCGATACTGCGGAGTCAATATGCGAAGTTATCGGAGGGATTGACGCCCCTCCTAACGCAGTTGAAGCCGATCTTGAGGGATTCGAGCCTGGAAGAAGCTTCGCAGAGGTGGAAGTCCTACCAGAAGCTCAGTACCGAATTGATGAAGGCACAGGCGGGACTCAGCAACAACCGTCCACTTGATACCATAAGGGTTGAGCATCATGATGTGCAAATTGAGTACGGACATGTGGCGGATCGAATTGACCAGGTCGTGGAGAAAAATTCGTATCTGGGGATTTTCAGAAAAGAGCCGGAGAAGCTGGGCTTCGAAGTTGAGAGGGAGAAGGAAAATATCCGAAGCCTGGACTCCGAGTTGTCAGTCGTCAAAAGGAAGCGGGACGATTTGAAGGTGGAATGGAGGGGGCAAGTGGAAGCCGGAGTCGATGATGTCGATGATTTGGAAGCGGAAATCCAGGCTCTGGAAAAATGCCTGGTTGACCAAATAAGGAAGAAGGCGGCGTTGATCCTGGCGTGGGAATGCCTGACCGAGGCGATGGATGACATCCGGGACGAGCATCAAGGCATCATCCAACAACGCACGGACGAGCTGTTCCGTGCCTGGACCGGCGGTGCTGACCGGTCAGTAATACTGGAGAAGGACTGGAATCCGTGGATTGTAACGCCTGATAATCCGCGCGTGGCGCCGGAATTACTTTCCAGAGGGACGCTGGATCAATTGTATCTGGCGTTTCGAGTCGCGTTGTCGGAAGCGCTGAGCCAGGATGTGCCGCTGCCGTTCCTGCTGGATGATCCGTTCGTTCATTTCGATCCCCAACGCAGGAAACTGGCATGGGAGGCATTTGAGGCGATCTCCGAGCGCCATCAGGTGATCTTGTTCACCCAGGATCCGGATTTTCGGGATTGGGGGAAGTTGGTGGAATTGTAAGGATTTGGGGCTCAGTGCCGCAGGGTGGGACACCCTGCGGCACGGGAATCAGACGGCAGTCCGCCAGGTTACACTTTGTTTGAACCCTAGAGGGAACTATAGCCCCCCTTCTCACTTCCCCCCGGGTACCGGGGGGAAGGTTGTCCCGACCCCCCTTCTTTTCCCCCCTGCAATAGCAGGGGGGAAGGACTGGATTCCCGCGACCAAAGGGCAAGCTGTGCGCGGGAATAACACATGCCGCAGGGTGGGACACCCTGCGGCACGCGAGTCGGATGGTATCCCGCCAGGTTACACTTTGTTTGAACCCTGGCGGGAACAATATAGCAAAAGGGTGCACGGCAAGCCGCCAGCCACGCGCATGAGGTCAGGCGCCTTTTAGCCAGGCTTTGATCTCGGCGCGCGCTAAGGTTTCGCGTCCCGAATCGCCAATCCGGACGTATATTTTCCCCACTTTCAACACCAACCTTTCGCCCAGGGCAAAGATTTCCGCTGCATCCGGCATCTCGGTGACCAGTTCCCAGTATGCCTCGCTGTCATATTTGATCTCGATGGTGCTGTCCTTGTCGGCGTAACTGTTCTCGGTCCAGATATTATCCCGTTTTTCGAAAGTTCGTCCGCAGAGGTGCCTTACAGCGTCAAGGGAGGAATCCACGGTTTTCCTTTCAGTGAGCTCGCGATTGAATCCACTGGCTTTGATGGCTTGGACACGGCTCTGCACTCCCGAGCTCTGTGGCATGACCGTGACTATCTCAGACTCTGTGACGGCTGACATCATGGGGATTGCCCCACCCTGAGGTAGCGACCTATTCCCCGAGAGAACCTCAAGTGATTGTCCCATGGGGATTGCATCCCGTGGCTGCAAATTCGGCTGGGGTGGCAGGTTCTGTGCGAATTGCTGGTCTTCGGTGATCAAGAAAGACGTGTAAGGTGTGGCGATACCGTATTCTTTGCTCAGGGCGATCACTTCATCCTTCAGTTCGGTTTTTTCGCCGTGCAAGCGGATTTCTTCCAGCAGGAAACCGATCCGGCGGGCTACCCACAATTCGTCCACGAAGTCATTGTTCAGTTCCTTTCGAGGAAAGGTAACCACTTGCCGGACGGATCGGTCGCGACCATTGACTTGCCCGCGCAGGACTATTGCATGTTCGCCGTCACCGCGGTAACGACCCAGGACGAGCAGTTGATTTCCGGCAAACAAGTCGGGCAGGACGGCAGGATACACCATATCGGCGTCTATACCCTGGAATTCGAAGCGCGGATCAGCCAATACCGGATGCTGGATCTGGTTGTAGAAGGACGCCACAGCGGTTTCGATGTTCTCGTGCGGCTCCACGTACTCTGTGGCGCCTCGATTGGCCTGGGCAAGCCGATCCAGGAAAATGGCGTCCACATCATGACCTACACCGAAGGGGAATATCCGGACGTGTACGCCGTTGTCTTTTTCGACGGTGTCAAGGATGGTTTCCAGATTGGTGACACCGATGGTGGGTAAGCCATCGGTCAATAGGATGACGGAGCGGGGGCGAGATTCGTCCCAGTCCATTGAAATGGCGCGTTTCAAGGCGTCGTGGAGGTTGGTGCCGCCGCCGGAATTAACTCGTTCCACGAAGCGGAGTCCTTCGGTGCGCCGAGTGTCGGCACCGACCAGACCAGGTTGAAAAGCCCGAACCGCGTCGGAGAATTCGACGATATTGAAGCGGTCTCGGTTGTTCAGGTTTTCGAGGCAGTATTCCAGAGCGTCTTTTGCCTGGCTGATTTTTTCGCCACGCATGGATCCAGACCGATCCAGCACGAAGACGATGTCTTTGCCGACGATTTCTTGTTCTTCCAGATCCCGTTGCGGAGAGATCATGAGCAAGAAAGTGCCCTCTTCCCCATCGCGATGCGCGAGCAGATTCATTCCGAAGTGCTTATCTGCCAGGGAATAGTAGATTTGGAATGGTCCGTGGACATCGTCGAATTCTCCTTTGAAAGAAGCATCGGCGCTGTGGTCGTTGTCGCGCTCCAGTTTGACCTGGGATTGCGGGGAATATACATTTCCCAAAGCCTGTTGAGTCTGGAGATGGACGTCAAAATTCAAATCGGCAAGGGGGTAAGTTGCAGTGTTGGTGGGAAAAGGGAATCCCCAGAGGTACAGCCCATTTCGACAATCCAGGACCTCTGAATAGGTAAGATCAATCTGGCGTTCGGCTCCAGGTGGGATCGGGAAGATACTGGCGCGGAACATCTTCTGGTTGATATATTCCAGCAGGGCTGGATCGCGGCGCTGGTGGACGATTTGTTGGTAGATGCGGCGGGCTTCGTCGGCGTCCACCAATTCCGCAGCCCATTCCTTGCCATCCTGGATCAGCAGGAAGCTGGAAACGACCGCGTCTTTGGGCAATGGAAAAACGTAAGTGCCTTCAAGCTGCCAGCTATTGGGGTTCTTGAAGACTTGCTGGACGGTGACCCGAGCAGTGCCGTCCACGATCTGGCAACTGACATCCTGAGAAATCAACTCGACGGGACGAAATTCGGGTCTAACCATCTCATTTGGAATGATCAAACCCTGGGCGAAGCCAGAGGTGGCAGATAACAGCAAGCTGATCAGGATCGGCGTCCACTGGCGACTTGCATGTGGTGTCAGGTGTCCCCACCTGACACCAGAATCACATGATGATAACTTCTTCTTCATGATTTCCTCCTGGTTTGATTATTGTGCGGTCTCGTAATCATTACTTCCGGCAGGAGGAAATATTCCGTTGGGGATAAGAAAATGCTGTCGGGTGAGGACACCCGACAGCACATCGCAAGAAAAGGTGTCAACTACGAAGAATGGACACCACGAGCCTTTGCGTGTCAGGTGAGGACGCCTGACACCACTGAAAATACTCAGATTGTGCTGGCAGACGCCCTCGTCTGCCAGTTGGATCATTGTTTTTCCTTCACACGAGGGCGTGTGACAGCACACCAAATGGTGTCAATTGCGGGGAGTTGATACCACGTGCCATTTAGTGTCAGGCAAAGGTGGCGGACACCACCATAACGGGTGCCCCTGAGACGATTCGAACGTCCGACACGCGGTTTAGGAAACCGCTGCTCTATCCTTCTGAGCTACAGGGGCTATTCTGTGTGTCAGGCGAGGACGCATGACACCACCTCCGAACGTTGTGACCCCCTTATGTTCCCCCCCTACTGTCGTAGGGGGAAAAGAGATTGCTTCGCTTCGCTCGCAATGACAGACTGGATTCCCGCTTTCGCGGGAATGACACATTTTGATCGCTGTGTCAGGTGAGGACACCTGACACCACCTCCGATTGTTGTAACCCCCCTTATGTTCCCCCCTGCATTAGCAGGGGGAAAGTGATGCAGGGCAGTAAGAGTGGTGCCAGGTGAAAGCACCTGGCACCACATTCATACAAGTCTGCCTCTAATTAGAAGCGGCGACTAGCACCTGCGCCTCGACGTTCAGTACGAGGGCGGGCTTCGTTGACCTTCAAGGCTCTGCCTTTCAGGTCTTTGCCATCCAAACCGCTGATAGCGGCGCTGGCTTCGTCTTTCGACGGCATTTCGACGAATCCGAAGCCACGGGACCGGCCACTGAACTTGTCCTTTACCACGGTCGCGGAATCGATCTGCCCGTAGGCTTCAAACGCCATGCGCAGATCTTCGTCGGTGACCTCAAATGACAAGTTACCAACATAAATGTTCACGTCTATCTCCTTATGTGAACATTTCTCCGACACATCCGGAGTCTTCGCCGACCAATTTCCGGATAAAGGACATTTTCACCACCGGCGCCCTTAGAGAAAACTGCTACTATCACTTCTATCCGTTCGCCATAGTTAGTTGCCGTTTCAAGAACAACGGGCTCTTAGAAACGACGTCCGCCGCCACGATTTTCGGTGCGAGGGCGGGCTTCATTAACCTTCAGGTTCCTGGCCTTCAGGTCGCTACCGTCCAGACCGCTGATAGCAGCGCTTGCTTCAGACTTCGTCGACATTTCGACGAAACCAAAACCTCTGGACCGGCCGCTGAATTTGTCCATGACTACTGCCGCAGAATCGACCGTTCCGTAAGCCTCGAAGGCTGTACGCAGATCATCTTCCGTGACATCGAAGGACAAATTGCCTACGTATATGTTCACTTCGTTCTCCTTTGGTGAACATTTCTCCGTTTTATCCGGAGTTTCCGCCAACCAATTTCCGGATAAAGGACATTTTACCTATCGGCGTCCGAGGGAAAATTGCTGCTATCACATCTATCCGTTCGATACTGTTACGTGCTGTTGTCAGGAACAATACACTCTTAGAAACGACGTCCGCCGCCGCCACCGCTACGACGTTCGGTTCGCGGGCGAGCCTCGTTAATCTTCAAGGATTTTCCTTTCAAATCCGAGCCGTCCAAGCCTTTCATGGCGGCTTCTGCTTCTGCTTTGGCGGGCATTTCGACGAAACCGAAACCCCGCGACTGACCGCTGAACTTGTCCTTTATCACGGAGGCAGTTTCAACACGACCGTAAGCTTCGAAAGCTTTCCGCAGATCGTCGTCGGTGGTGTCAAAGGACAGATTACCTACATAGATGTTCACTACGTTCTCCTTTTTGTGAACATTTCTCCGAAAACCCGGAGCCCTCGCCATTCAATAACCGGATAAAGGACATTTTGCCCATTGGCGTTCTTGGGAAAACTGCTGCTATCGCTTCTATCCGTCCAAGAAGTTTTCTGTTTGCGACCTCTCCTTTATGTTTGCCCGACAAAGTACTCGTTCCAATCCAAAAGCCTAATATATATATAATTTTCCCTAATTGCAAGTATTTTATTGTTTTTTCTCAAATATTTCAGGCTTCCGGTGTTTCCGATCGATAATGGATCAAGACATGCAGCGGAAATTCTCTCAATTTCTCCTGTCCGTTCAGGAAGTCCAGTTCTATCAAGAACGCCACTCCAACGATGTTTCCGCCCAGTTTCTTCACCATCCGACAGGCAGCTGCCATGGTGCCGCCGGTGGCAAGAAGATCGTCCACCATCAAGACATTATCACCTTCGGAGATAGCGTCGCGGTGGATGGCAACTTGGTCAGTTCCGTACTCCAGGGAGTAGCTTTCTTCCAGGGTGGCGGCAGGGAGTTTGCCCGGTTTACGGACAGGTACCAATCCGGCATGCAGATGATAGGCGATGGCGGAGGCCAATAGAAATCCGCGGGCTTCGATTCCAACCACTTTGTCAACGTTTGAATTCTCATAAGGTTCCAGCAAGGCGTCAACTGCTTCCCGAAATCGATCAGGATTCTTCAGCAGAGTAGTGATATCCTTGAAGCCGATACCGGTTTTGGGGAAATCCTGGACATGACGGATGGACTGTTTAAGTCGTTCGGTTACCATCTGAGATTGAATCCTTTCTCCTGGAAGGTCGGTTTTTCCCATACGATTTGTAGGTCTTTAACCGAGGCGGCGCGTGGACCGACTCTCAACATCTCGATCAAAGATTCCACCAGGCTGCGGTCGCCTTCAGCTCGAACCTCCACGGTTCCGTCGGGCAGGTTGCGAACCCAACCCGTCAAACCGAGAGAGGCGGCTTTGTCGATGACAAAATAGCGGTAGCCCACGCCCTGGACTCTGCCGGATACGATGATGTGTGCTGCGACGTCCATATAGGAATCGAACTCGCGCTAAGGCGCAAAGACCACAAAGAAGTGTGAATGTGAGAACGTGTGAAAGTGTGAACGAAAGTCCACCTTTTTGTTTCCCCCGGATCCCGGGGGGAAGGCTAATGCAATCCCCCTTTGGTTCCCCCCTGCCGTCCGCCGGTGGCGGACAAGCCATAGGGCGCACGACAAGTCGGCGCCTACGCGTCGCCACGCCTTCCGATTTCCGCCTGGATACCCGGGAGGAATAGACGGCGCTACGGTGACAGACGATACATCATCCGCGGGAATGGGATCGCTTCCCGGAGATGCTTCAGTTTGCAGATCCAACTGACGAAGCGTTCCAATCCCAAGCCGAATCCGGACATGGGGACTGCACCATACCGCCGGATATCAAGATACCACTCGAAATCCTGAATCGGGAGGTTGTGCCGTTTGATACTGTCGATCAGCTTTTCCAGGTCATCTTCTCGTTGGCTGGCGCCAATGATCTCGCCGTAACCTTCCGGCGCCAACAGGTCGGTGCCCAAGACCAGACGGTCATCCTCCGGATCGGTCTTCATATAGAAGGCTTTGATTTCTTTGGGATAACGATGGACAAATACCGGCTTGTCGAAGTGTTCGGCAATGGCGGTTTCCTCGGGAGCGCCAAAATCGGAACCGAACGTAACGGCAAATCCTTTTTGCTGGAGTAGGTCAATGGCAGCGGAATAGGCTATCCTGGGGAAAGGTTTCTGGACATTCTCCAGGGCGGTAGTGTCGCGTTCAAGGATTTTCAGCTCCTCACGATTTCGGTCAAGTGTGCGACTGACGACGTAACAGGTGAAGTCTTCGACTAAGTCCAACAGTCCGTCAAATTCGAGAAAAGCGACTTCCGGTTCGATTTGCCAGAATTCAGTCAGATGACGCCGGGTTTTGGATTTTTCGGCGCGAAAGGTCGGACCGAAGCAGTACACTTTTCCGAAGGCGGATGCAGCGGCTTCGTTGTATAATTGTCCTGATTGGGACAGATAAGCCTTGGTTCGGAAGTAGTTGGTTTCGAACAACGTGGTGGTGCCTTCACAGGCAGAAGGAGTGAAGATGGGGGCGTCGATTAAAGTGAAGCCGTTGGAATTGAAGTAGTCGCGAATGGCGATAGTCGCTTCATGCCGGACACGAAGAATGGCGTGGGGGCGGCGGGATCGCAGCCACAAATGCCGATGATCCAGCAAGAAAGCATCGGAATGGTCTTTGGGCGTGATGGGATAATCCATGGAGTAGCCGACGATTTCCAGCGTGCGAAGCTGCAGCTCGTACCCGCCGGGGGCTCGATCGTCTTTGCGGACTTTGCCCCTGACCCGCAACGACGTCTCCTGCGTCAGGGTGTCAATCAGTGCGAAAGTTGCTTCACCCACATCAGCGACAGAAGCCACGCATTGCACGATGCCTGTACCGTCGCGAACCAGCAAGAATCGGATCTTGCCGGAGGATCGGGCGTTATATAACCAGCCCTCGATCCGGACTTCCTGTCCGTCTGATTTTGATAAGGAATCGATGTATGTTTTCTGTGGCACCAAGTTCCTCCAAATAGGAATAGATCTCACGCAAGGCGCGAAGAAGCTGCAAAGTTGGAAAGTCCCCCCTTTTTGTTTCCCCCCGGATACCGGGGGGAAGGTTTAAGCCACCCCCCTTTTGTTCCCCCCTGCAATGGCAGGGGGGAAAAGAACCTGAACGTCAGGATCGGGGGATCCTGACCTGCCTCATAGGGCGCACGACAAGCCGCTTAGGGGGCTTACGCCTTGCCGCCTACGCGTCGCCCCCCTTTCAATTTCCCCCCGGATACCGGGGGGAAGGTTCAAGCGACCCCCCTTTTGTTCCCCCCTGCAATAGCAGGGGGGAAAAGAGCCTGAACGTCAGGATCGGGGGATCCTGACCTACGATCCTGGATTCCCGCTTTCGCGGGAATGACACCGAAATGGTATGTTTGGTCACGCAATGCCAACCCAACCTACGTGGGCTCAATTCCAAGTTCCATGCACCAAATTCACAACAACGCTAGTCCTCGACTTTCAGGTCACGCATCATCAGGTGCTCGACTGCGTTTTCGGGATCCTTGTCGCGAAATAGTACGTCATACGTTTCTTCGGTGATGGGCATGGGGACATTATGACGCCTGGACAAATCGTAGGCGGACTGCGTGGTTCGAACGCCCTCAGCGACCATGACCATTCCACTCAAGATATCCTGGAGCTTACGACCTTTTCCGATTTGTTCTCCCACGCTCCGATTACGGCTGTAGGGGCTGTTGCATGTCGTGATTAGGTCGCCCATGCCGGATAATCCTGCGAAAGTAACTCGTTTGCCGCCGAGCGCAGTTCCGAGACGCGTAATTTCTGCCAGTCCGCGAGTTAACAACGCACCTTTTGTGTTGTTGCCATACCCCAGTCCATCACATATTCCGGCGGCAAGAGCGATGACGTTCTTCAGAGCTCCTGCAAGTTCTACGCCGATCAAGTCCTGGCTGGCATATACTCGAAGGGCAGGCGAAAAGAAGGCATGCTGGGCGCGCTGAGCGGTCGAAAGCGCCGGGGAGGCTACTACCACCGAAGTCGGAATCCGATTGCATACTTCGCGCGCCAAACTCGGTCCGGATAGAGCGGCAATTTTCCTGGGCGGCCAGTGCGGACAAACCTCGCGGAATATCTCGCTCATCCTATAGAGAGTGCCGTTTTCGATGCCTTTGGTGGCGCTGACGATAATCGCGTTATCCAGTGGGAATTCCGCCATCTGCTCTACTACGGATCGGACCACGTGTGATGGCAAGACTATCAGCCAGACGTCCTTGCGAGTGCAAGCCTCTTTGAGATCGGAAGTGATCGCCATGTCAGCCGGTAAGGAAATGCCAGGCAGGAATTCCTTGTTCTCTCGGTCTCGATGCAGCCGAGCAACCGCGTCGGGACGGAATTCCCACAGGGTAATCCGATGTCCGAGAGCGTGGAGGTGCAACGCCAGCGTGGTTCCCCAACTTCCTGCACCCAGCACCGCGATATTCAAAGGTCGGCGTTCAGTGCTCATCCGATCCTGTGTTCATCCCCTTTCAGCAACCGCACTATATTTTTCCGATGGGTGAAGATAATCAGAACGGGCAGCAATATGCTGAAAGCCTGCAGCGATCGATCGACGGACCCTATGGAAAATACGACAATGGGAAAACTGACAGCAGCGACCATCGAGGCTACAGAGACGAAGCGAGTGATAGCGACCGTGATCGCCCACACTGCGAGGCAGATCAGAGTCGAGACCGGCGAGATCGCGAAGATAACTCCAGCGCCGGTTCCCACGCCCTTCCCACCTCGAAAATGCCCAAAGATCGTCCAAACATGCCCTGCGATGGCGGACAATCCGAGGATTATTTTCAACAGCACTACGGACATCGGTAACTGCCACGATTGGATCAGCCAAGGAGCCAAGAAAAACGTGGGCAGGAATCCTTTGGCAGTATCCACTATCAAGACCAGAATCCCGTATCTCAAGCCGAGGGCTCGTGTGACATTGGTGGCACCGGAGCTGCCGGATCCAAGCTGACGAATGTCAACGCCCTTGAACAGGCGGACCACCAGGATGCCGGTAGGTATCGATCCGATCAAGTAGCAGGCAATGCAGCACGCAGCAAGTGGAATCACAAGTCACTCGTCTGTGATTGATTGCTCCTCATTCGTCGAATATGCGCTCCTATTTGGTTACGATCTCGCCGACGACCAAGGGCTTTTCGCCTTGTTTTCGGGCGATGCCCAGTAAGCCATCAACATCGCTTTTGTTGCAACCTATCACGAAGCCGATGCCCATATTGAATACCCGGCGCATTTCCTCAATCTCGATGTTTCCTACCTTCTGTATCAGAGCGAACAACGGGGGCACCTGCCAGGCTGACCAATCGAACACAGCCTTCATCCCTTCAGGAACCACGCGTCTGGTATTTCCTTCCAGCCCGCTTCCGGTAATGTGCGCCATCGCTTTGACCCGGACCTGGGTCAATATATTCGACATCAAGGGGAGATAGGATCGGTGGATTCGAAGCAGTTCCTCGCCCAAGGTACCCTCCAGACCTTCGATTCGGTCACCAAGCGCGAACCTGGACAGTACTTTTCGCGCCAGAGTGTATCCATTGGTATGGAGTCCGGTGGAGGGAATTCCGATCAGTACGTCACCCGGGATGAGGGTGGAACCATCGATCAGCCGGTCTCTATCCGCGATTCCGACGATGGTTCCGACCAGGTCATAGTCCCCCTTCTTGTAGATGTCTGGCATTTCAGCCATTTCGCCGCCGATCAGGACACAATCACTCTGGCGGCAGGCGATGGCAATGCCTTTCACAATCTGCTCTACGACCTCCGCGCTCAGAGATCCAATCCCGATATAGTCCAGGAAGAATAGGGGTTTGGCGCCGCAGGTCAGGATGTCGTTGACACAATGATTGACGATATCCTGTCCCACAGTATCGTGGATTTGAGCTTGGATAGCCACAATCAATTTCGTGCCGACACTGTCGGTGCTCGATACCAGGATCGGGATCTTGATTCCGGTCAGGTCTGGCGCGAAGCACCCGCCGAAATGCCCCCAGCGACCGTACACCTGGGAATTGAAGGTGCTTTCGACCCAGGTCTTGATTCTAGCAAGGGCATTGTCGGCTTCCGTCAGACTGACGCCAGCGGATTGGTAGGTTTGAGGCGTTGACTGCATGCTGAGAATTAGGTTGTGTGCGAACAGCAAGCGCCCCGAAGGGCGCTTGATTCGTGCCGAGGGCCGGAATCGAACCGGCATGAGCTCAAAAGCCCGGCGGATTTTGAGTCCGCTGCGTCTACCAGTTTCACCACCCCGGCATCAATTTTCGATGAGACTGCGTTTGACGGAGTGAGAACGATTCGTCGATTCCAGACAACCAAGTTTCTTCTTGCGGTGTGCGATGATCCAGCAATACAATGATACAAAATGTTTGGTCAATTGTCAAGAGAAAAATGCGAGTCCATCCGGGCACAGGTTCTCGAACCCACGCTCACGTCAGGAAATAGTGCAAAAAAAAACCACCAGGGTCATTGCGGAGCTTGATAAACGTGGGGGGCCATTTACCAAGGCAAGCGCTACCTGGTGGTAATTCCTTCAAACTTGACCGTCTAATATAAGGAAATAATTACTGAAACGCAAGCACTTTTTGCGTTTTTTTACTCAATCCATTTGACAGTGGCGGAACCAAGCCCCACGCTCAGATCCAGCGAGACGTAGTCCTGGCTTTCATCGAATCCAGGGCTCAAGTATGTCGAGTCCCCCTTTTTCTGAAAGTCGTCGAACTCAACGGATGACAAGAAGGAGCAATCGCAGTGTATCTTGACTTGAGTGCCTCTTGGAATCAGGAGCTCCATAGAGCCCAGACCGACGTCCATTTTCACCGAGAGGTTTTTTGGGAGGGGACCGCTCAGGTCGATGGTTCCCGATCCCAGCCCCACCTCAATGCTTACGGTTCTGGCAGAGGCATTTCCCAGTTTTTCCAGCTTGAAACTGCCCAAACCGGCTTCCACCGCCAGCCGATCCATCTCTACCGGATTCGGGGTGTCGAATTTGACGCTGACGTCTGAGAAACCAGCGTCGATCTTCAGGTCCTGGACCCTCAGACCCGATAGGTCGAAATCGCCTTTGCCCATGGCGAGATCCGCTGAGATCTCCAATGGAATCCGATCAGTCAGAAGCACATTCCACTGATTGTGTGTTGCGCCCTTATCGGAACTGGAACCGACTCCTTTGAACAGGTCTTCCAGGTCGGCATGATCGGTAATCGAGGGGTCGTGTTCCATGCCGAGCTCCAGGAAGCCATTGTCGCCTCGCACGCTATACGATACAAGCGGTTCAAAGTACTTCGAAAAGTATCTGAGATCGACATTGTAAGCCTGATCCCCGGAAGCCTTAGCAAGGTGCAAGTCCACGATCGATAGGTCGAGTTCGACATCCATGGACTGTTCGGTGGTCAGGTCGGTTGTCTCGGTCTTCGACGCCCACTGCCTGTCGGACCTGGGTTCCTTCGAAAATCCCGATGTGACGCTGAGCATAGTTGCGCCAACCAGAAGCAGGACCGCAATTGTTCTTTTCATGACACCACCTATGAGTTAGGGCTCTGTGTATTTTCGGACATTGATATCACCCTCAGCAGTCTCCATGCGGATCGACGGTCCCCCCCCATTGATGTCTCCGGTGGCGACACGGGTATAGGAATCCTCCGTCCCAATCATCATGGGGAAATCAGACGTGATGTCATCGGATGAATGCTTGCTCCATCTCTTAATTTTCGCCCTCACCGAGCCTTTATAGCTCTCTGGCAAGATACATGCGATATCGCCGCCGGACGTTGTAAGTTCTATTGTAAAGGACGCGTCGGATTTCCGCATCTTAAGGGACAAATCGCCATTCGACGTGACAGCAGAAACCGTTCCCGCGATGTCCTCAAGATCGATGTCGCCTTCTGACGTATTCGCTTTGACCGTCTCGCCTTCTATGCTGTGTCCTGAGATGTCCCCGTTTGAGGTGGTGACGTCCGCTGAACCAGTGATGTTCTTTAGATCAAGATCGCCGCTCGATGTCGTCAGAACAACATCGGCAGCGATGTTCTGGGCGATAATATCGCCTCCGGAAGTGAATGCCTTCACCGACTTCCTGCCTTTGACGTCCGTGATGTCGATATCGCCGCCGTAGCTGGATAGATTGGCTTCACCATCAAGATCGGTCATCAGGACGTCACCGCCGGAGGTGGAGGCGTCAACCGTTCCGGTCAGGTGGTTCAAGTCGATATCGCCGCCCGAGGTGGCGACCGTGATTTTCGGGCTGCAGTGCGAAACCTGGACGTCGCCTCCGGATGTCATTGCATTGACTATTCCCTCGATGCTTCGGATGATGAGGTCTCCTCCGGAGGTGGCGAGATGGGCGTTACCGGTTACCGAGATGGCTTTGATGTCCCCTCCAGAGGTTGACAGACTGACACTACCCTTAACATCTTCGATCTCAAGATCACCGCCGGTTGTGGTCAGGTTGGCATCGAAGGCTTCGGGGATTCGGAATTCGAGGGAACCGCCGAGGAACGGATCGCGAGTCTCAGAATTGCGAAAATGGAAGTCCTCCCCAGACTTTTTCAATTCCACCCGGAATTCTTGGTAGTATTTCTTTGCGTCTTCCTCGTTGGCGACGTCCAGGACCATTTGCTCAACGAGCACGATCCTATTTGCCGCGCTGCCAACGGCGGTGACATCCATGGAGCTGACCTCGACTGCCAGCGTGCCACCGGCACCGGCGTCCCATTCGGAAGTCGATTCGCAGATGGCTCGACCGTTTTCCCAGCGGATACTATCTTGAGCGATCCCGGCAAGTGACACGGCAAGCAGGAATGCCAGAATAAGTGACAAGGCGGGAATTCTTGCGCAGTGCATGATGATTCTCTCGCAATTAAATGTATGATAATTAGATACTCAACCGGTTCAGCTAATCTCGGCGTGGCGTATGGTTTCGCGGGCAAGTGTCCGCACGCCCTCATGTTTGTCCACGGAGGCGACGAATTGCAGCGTTTCCATGACCTTCCTGTGGGAGGCGACCGGAGTCAACGCCTCAATGGCTTCCAAGCGAATTCCCGGGTTCTCGTCGTTCCACAGGGCGTAGATATAGACGTCCTGCAAGGCACGATTGATTGGGCGCAGGGCAAGACTCTTGATGGCTTTCAACCGAACGCCGGGATTCGTGTCGGTTTTCAGCGCATAGATGAGCGCCTGCTCCGCCATCTGGTCATCTTCAAGGCTCGCCAATTCTTGCACGGAGTTCATACGATGCCCAGCATTTTTGTCGAATTTCACCAAGTATGCCAAGAGCTCGGGCAGCCCCAATTTCTCGACCTGGATGTTACCCTGCAACCCGGAAGAATCGGACTGAATGGCTCTCAAGATCCAATGGGGAATTGCCTTGCCGGCGGTACGTACGGTGTCAGAGGGTAATCGACGCATCAAAACGCCCACATAGATGCCGGCAACAAATACCACCACAGCGAGGGACACTCCCCACGCGATCCTCCAGCTCAGGTGATAATGAAGCCAAAGCGACCAGGCAGGTCTGCCGTTCTCTGTCTTGAGCTGACGCAGGGCATTTTGCCGCGCTGCGTTGACCAGCGACTCCTCCGGCACATCCCCCGCCGCAAGACTCCAATACGCATTCAGCGTTTGATAATCGCGCAGCCATTGCTCACACGCATCGCAGGTCTCGAAATGCGCTTTCTCGGTCGCCGGCAGCTTGCCGGCGGCAGCATCGGACATCAGAAGATTTCTTGTGTCGCGACAGAGCTTCTTCACAGCCACCTCATCACCCTGGAAATCCTGTATGCAATGTTCACCAATTCACCATTTTGGGACTGATAATTGCAACAATGGCAATGTTGCCGATATCATACATTATTTAAAGTAATCTCTTAATTCTATTTTCAATTTCCCGATGGCACGGTGCAAATAGCGCTTGACAGTTCCGGTTGTGCAATTCAAAGTCTGAGCGACCTGGGCAATAGTCATTTGACCGTCATATTTCAATGTGACTGCCATTTGCTGCTTGGGAGGCAGATTGCTAATGGCATTTCGCAGGGCGCGTGCTCTTTCGGAGTCCAACAGGTCTTTGTCGGCTGATTGGCTTTCCGCCACGCCATCCAGCGCCTCGGGGTCGCCATAGGCTGCCTCCCGGTTTCTTCTGGACGACTGCCGCTTCCGGTGCCGCAGGCAAGTATTCAACATTATCCGACTGGACCAGGTAGTGAAGGCAGCCTCGCTGCGAAATGATTTCAGGGATCGGTACAAGTTGATCAAGCCGTCTTGGAACGCATCGAGTGCGTCGGTATGGTTACCCAGGACCGACATCGCCATTCGAATCCAGCGATCCTGGTAGTCGATCACCAGGGAGTCAAACGCGGCGAGATCGCCTTCCAGAGCCTTGCGGAGGATATCTTGATCCATGGGCTACCTGATTTGCCCCGGCGGGCAGCTTCTACTAATATAGAGTCACACAGACTGGAAATGGTTGTCCTGAAACTCGGAAATATTCAAAAACACTCGGCAGCGGCAGAGTTATGCGGAGGAGAGAACGAGGTGAGGTTCGTCGGGAGGCACGAGAAATTACTCACTATTCGTTATGCGATTTTTAAAACGAAATCCTTATTGAAAGATATTAATAATATTGGATTAATATATACCAAAAAGCTCGATGTAATGCTCGACTAAATGCTCGCTATTTGCTCGGATTATAGTAGACGACGGATCGACCTCTGGCGGAAGAGGGAATGAGGAACTTCTTGTCCACCAGATCCCTCAGCTCACAGAAGGCGGTGTACCTTCCGACCTTGAAACGGTCGCGATATTCGCGATTACTGATGTAGCCATTGCGTCGGACGTATTTGAGCGCGTTCTTTTGCCGGGGGTTCAAGGAGTTGACGGGGTGTCTGACGGGTACGTGCGACGACAATCGTTCCAGGAACACATTGAGGAGATTGCTGATTCCTTCAAGATGGTAGATGACCCACTCGGTCAACTTCGGCGAGGTGCGCTCTTCGAATTTCAAATGGGGGTGGTCATAGGCGTCCATCAGGTGATAGTAATGCGCTCTATCTCTGGCGAATATGGATTCGTAGGGCAATATCGTCCGCCAGGGCAATAGGCTGGAAATCACGATTCTGCGGAAGAACAAACGAGCGGTCTTGCCGTTATCTTGTTGGAAGGGGCGCAATTCAAGCAGGCGATGGTGCGCGACGGCGGCACGGACGAAAGCATGCGTGTCGTGATCGTTGGAGTTCAACCAATCCAGCAGGGCTTTCAAATAGCCTTCCAGGTCATGGGGGGAGGGCAGATAGAACTTGACATCGCGACCGTTGGATTTGTAGATGGCGGTGAAGCGGGTCCGGATCTGACCGGCGAAAATGTCGCCTTCCCCCACCCCGGAACGTAGTTGACTGTGGATGCCGCTTAGATCAGCCAGGGAAAGTTGGGTGGTCGGTTGGAGGCTGCGAAGATGGTCAAGCACAGCCGCATAGTTCTTGATCCGGACCTGCACCCTCGCTGCTCCGGAATTGCCCAATAGGTTCCCATCCAGATACGCGAGAATCTCATCCGGTTGCAGTCCCCATTTCTGCAGGCGGAACGCACCGCACACGCTTTGCTGCCGCCATTCGTGCCATGTTTCGCGCAGGAAATCCCGACACAGAGCTGAGGCGGAAATGAGAGATTCAAGCGAATCGATTTCCCCTAATAATCGGGAGATGTCCTTGTTCGTTTCAAGAGTCGGTTTAAAGAGGTTCTTCGGGGTCATACATTGTTCCATAGCGGTCGTCAAATTCATCTTTTCCGACTGCGAGAGTCATGGTCATTGGGCACACCTTCTGCGCGAATCCGATGATCTCAGTTGTGATCTCACGGATTTCCCATTGCGCAGCTCGATCCATCCGCAGTCTTGCCATGTGGTAGAGCTCACGAGCATTCGCATGCAGAAGCAACCGACGTTGATGAGCGTTGGTGAGTATGTATTCTGCGCTTGCTGGCGACGATCTTGCCATATCTCGAAAGACCCTGGTCGATTGCTCAACGGCGCTCAGAAACGGTTCGTCCAGACCGGCTTGTGACACGGACGGAGGTACGACCACGCCCAGGTCAGGATCATAGGGCTGAGCCAGTTGGGTGGACATGCGGTGACGTTTCAGTTGGGCGAAGGCGGATGCGCTGAGGATGAGCTCGAACTCGAAGTCAAGCGTTTCGAACTCGCGCCACACGGGGTCGTTTACGCTCAGTCCTTTCATGGCTGTTTGGAACACGGATTTTTTCCGCTCGGGATCGAAGGATTCGACTTGTTGTTGGCATTCGTCCCAGGTCGAATTTCCCCTGGCGAAGAGGAGCGCAGTGAGTAGATGATCGTCGCCATTTGGGGGATAGCTCAGCATTCGGACGCGGGCTTCCCCCCTATTGGTCGAAACAGTATCCGTCAAGTACTCACGCAGGCGCGCTCCTGTGCTGCTGTACTCTTTTTCAGGTTCGGTGTATTTGACCAAAGACGGGGTGATTCTGGCGCTCACAGTGAGAAGTTCCTCACCGAATCTCCTGACCTCGAGCAAAGGGTGCGCTTTCGCTTTCCAGATCATCCATTCCAGAGCTCTGGCATTCAGCGTCATACCGAATTGAGTGAAGGTGGCGAGGGGCAGTACGTACCGGGCGTCTTCGCCTGCCGTTTGCTGAAGCTGACGGCACTCCTTCTCGTCGTTTGCCCGTTCAGGGTAGAGGCGGCACAGGTTCTGGTATATGGTTTCATACAACATTTTATAAGCCGCGAACAGGCGGCGGACGACTTCTCGGTAGGAAGCGAGAAGCGATGTTCCTGCGATATCCTGCGGGATCAAGACATCTTCTTCGAATCGGACGTAGCGCTGGGACTTTTCGGTGAAGGACGCAATACGATTTCCCTGGACAAATTCGGTTGCCAGCCGCGATATGTCGAGAATGTCGAAGTTGAATACGGCATGTTCCGCGATGGATTTGTGACCCATTTCGAACACGATTTGCTGGTTGGATTTTCTGGCACGAGCCACACTTTCTCGGGCGGCTTTTCGGATTTCAGGGATTGGCAGCGGAAGCCTGCTGATACGGGCGTAGGCAGCGGATAGGGTCTCGGGCGTCAGATTGTCTTTCGTCAGGACTTCTGAAGCGATTCTCTCAGCTCTTGCTGCAGCGCGGCGCAGCTCCGGTTCCACGAGGGACCGGACATGGAAATTGTCCAGGGTCCGTGCGATGGTTTCGAACCGTTCCCGCATATCCTTCAGGATCTCGACATCCAGATTGTGTCCGGCTAATATGACTTTCATTATGCTGTCTTCATTCGGAGATGATATTCGTCTGGGTGCGGTGCCGATTTACTAATTGATGCGCGGCTCGAATCGGGTCCGGCAATCGGTATCCGGAGCATGCCGCCAACACCAGGTTTCTGGCTTGTTCGACGCCCACCAGGTGACCGGGAGATACGAATACAGGTTTGACATTGTGCCTGGTTCGGAGGACAGTTCCGACTAATTCACCGTTCAGGACCAATGGTTTCCAGGAACCGCGAGATTTCCCGACAGGTTGGTGTTCTCCAACCAGTCGTTTCTTGGCGCATCCGATCGAAGGAGATTTCAACAACAATCCAAGATGGCTTGCCAGTCCAAAGCGACGAGGATGAGCAATGCCTTGACCGTCACAGAAGATCAGATCGGGTTTTTCAGCCAGTTTGTTCCATGCCTCGATCAAGACCGGAATCTCGCGAAAGCTCAACAGACCCGGGATGTACGGAAATTGTGCGGTCTGAATTGCCACCGCGCTGGAGATGGGCACAAGGTCATGCCAACTGAAGACCACAAATGCACCTATTAGTCCCTTACCATCGAGGGTCGAGGTCACGTCAGCTCCGGCGACCGTGCGTATTTCGCCCGGATAGTCCTCGATTCTAACCAGGTCGCTCATGGCGGTTTGGATGCTTCTGGCGGTGGCGGGGTCGACTTTCCAGAGACTTTCGTTGGTGGTAATCATGGGGATGTCGCCGATCCTCAATCTGACGCTATAGTATATTAATTCATGGGGGCAATGTCAAGATGTTTTTGAGCGGATTTGCGTTCCTGACGTAACTGCTTAAGTTTTCTAAGGCTGCTGTCGATATAGATGATAAGGAAAGTTCTGCAAAGGAGCGCGGATACAGGCATGCCCGAAGTAGTGGAAAATGCGTCAAGAGAGGACGTGCGGATCCTGTCAAAAGGCGTGGGCAAATGGAAGGTAAGGATCCAGTTCTCCATTGAGCGGTTCAAGGATAACCGTGAGCTGTTCTTGAAGATCAACGCGGTCAAACGACAACTCGCGAAAGAGATTGACCTGCCGCCACAGCTTTTGGAATTCGGCGACATTTCGGAACGGAAGGAAGAGCAGGGCATGCTTTCCGTGACGGTGGACATCTTCAAGAAAGCGATCAAGAACGGTCCGCTGACACTCCAACTCATGCCTGCCAGCAGCGATTACGGCATGGAATTTCCGGACATGATCGCCACGATTGACCTGTTCGTATTCGATCAATTAGGAAGTTTGATTACGGAAGAAAAAGTTGCCAAGTTCCTTGCCAAACGCAATATTGATAAGGAATTAATTCAATGGAGCGTTCTTCGGGAGGCATTGGTTAGGCTGCTGAATGATACGACTCCAATCCTGGGTCTGGAAATTGCCCGCGGGGAATTCCCTGATCCTGGAGACGACGCACATCTGACGTTTCCGTCATTCGAAGGCATGACGCTGGAGCAAATCAATCGGAGGGTTGAGGAACGCAGGGTCAGCCAGGGACAGACTCTGGTGCAGAAGCGACCGCCGCGTCGGGGCGGAAAGAGCGGGAAGAATGTCAGAGGCGAAACGATTCCAGCGCCCATGGGCAGGGACATCCCCCTTGAAGCGGGTCGTGGTGCCATCATCAAATTGGACGGGACGGAAATCACTGCGCAGACCGGGGGATTGATGATAGTGGAGGTAGTGGACCCGAAAGCAGATTCGGGAACTGCGACCAGTGGAAAGCGCCACGAAACAACGATTCGAGTCAAGGTCAATCCGCTGAGAATCATCAATGCGGAACAGGAAATGGATATTTGCACCAATAGCTCGGTGGAAATACACGGCAGGATACCAGCGGGCAGCAGAATAATAAGTTCTTCAGAGATAATCATTAAGGGCGATATCGAAGACAACGTGATTCTGGAATCAAATAACGACATTTTCGTCAACGGGCGGTTATTGGGCGGGTCGTTGACAAGTCAGCACAGCGTCTTTGTTACCGGGATCGTGGCAGGCGGGGAAATCACTGCCAGGGACAAAGTCTGCGTTACTGATGCTGCCAGTGACGCGCAGATCATTGGCAGTGAAGTGGAAGTGCAAGAACTCCAGGGCGGGACCGTCATCGCCAAAGCGAAAGCAGTACTGGGCAAGATAGGGGCAGGACATGACGGGAAGCGACCGGAAATCCGAATCGGCGCCGATGATTTCCATAAGAAGCGAGTGCAGGAAAACACCAAATTCATTGATTTCGGCAATTCCAATCTTGGAGAGATGGCGAGACTATTCGGGGACGGCATCGTCAATATGGTAACCAGCACCAACTTGAAATCGATGTTTCTCCGCCATGCCAGAGAGAGAAGGCTGGAAACGAAGTCCAGCTATGACAGGAAACAAGCTCAAGCGGTATTGAGACTGCTGGACTCCACGTCGTCCATTCGCGAGCTGCTGACCGAAAAAGTCACGGAAAATGATCAATTGTCGAAGAAGATCGATGAAGCGATGGGGGAATTGAAGCAGTTGGTAATCCTGGAAGAGAACAGCAGCGAGCTATATGTCAAGCTGGGAACGAGAACGATCGAGTTCCCGGCATCAAAGGCGCCAGTCAAGCTCAGCCAGGTCGGCGAGGGCGCAATCAGAGAGGAAGAAGTGATTGATAGGGCTGGTCTTCTCGCAAAGGATCAGAAAATCGTGTAGATGAAAGGCGCCAGCGCAGATCCTTCCGCGAAAACGATCAGCAGGCTCAGCAGCAGAACGAACAGGATAATAGGTGCCAGCCACCATTTCTTTCGGACTTTCAAGAAGTCCCAGATCAATCCCAGTTTTGACGATCTTGCCATCTCCAGTTTCTCAAATTCGTTGCGTATCTGGTCGTGTATTGCCTGCACGGAGTGATATCCAGGGACCGCTTCAGTACGGCTTTTCGGGACGGCTGCAAGGACCGTCCGGTTCCACAGGCGTCCAGTAGGATTGCTTCTGAGGGTCGAATCGCCGTTGCAGAATATCCTTGCCCAAGAGTCTAAGCACAGTCCCAAATGGTGCAATCACAAGGAAGAACGTCAAGGTCAGGAGCACGTGGGTCATCACGACGGACATCAGTCGTGCGAACGCCATCCAAACGCGCTCTATAGGTCTCAACAGCTTTGGCGCTGCCAAGCCGACAATCAGAAAAAGCGCTGCCAGCACTACCACATAGGGTCCGAGGACTCGCCCCTTCCATACAAGCAGCACGCCAATGATCATCAAGGGCGCCGCCATCAGGAGTCCGAAGCGTCTCAATTCGGCGGCAGTTTTCGGTTTGTGATCCGTCATCGCGGGAATCAATCCAGTTCGTAGAGCTTTCGCCAGTCCACATCCTCTTTTAAGGGCGGTTGTTCTTCCTTATACAACACGAAGTCTTCCAGCATCAGCGCATCCATTTCGGTTCTCATGAAGCACAGATAGGCGTCTTGAGGGGTGCAAACGATGGGCTCGCCCCGCACATTGAAAGATGTATTGATGATGATTCCGTAGCCGGTCAGCCTTTTGAATTCTTCGATCAGTCGGTGGAACCTGGGATGGTCGCTTCGATTCACAGTCTGGACGCGGGCGGAATAGTCCACATGAGTAATTGCGGGCACATCACTGCGAGGGATATTCAACTTGTCGATGCCGAACAACTGCTCCTGCTGGTCGGTCATTCTCAGACGTCGTTCCTCCTTCACAGGCGCGACCAACAGCATGTAGGGGGACTCACTGTCCAATTCGAAGAATTCGGACACGTCTTCCAGCAGACATGATGGGGCGAAGGGACGGAACGACTCACGGAACTTGATCTTTAGATTCATCACCGACTGCATCCTGGGATTTCGGGCATCTCCGATAATGCTGCGGGCACCCAGGGCTCGAGGTCCGTATTCCATTCGTCCGGCGAACCATCCGACTACTTTACCCTGAGCGATCAGGTCGGCGGCGAGTTCGGGAACTCTGCCATCAGAAGGATGGTGATACGGAATACGATCTTCCACCAACCAACGTTCGATGTCCTTTGTGGCGAATTGGGGACCGAGGTAGGAACCTGCCTGGAAGTCCTGAGATCCGTCCGCGGATCTGGGATTCTTGAGTACCTGATACCATACAAAAAGGGCGGCTCCTAAGGCGCCGCCGGCATCACCAGCCGCCGGTTGGATCCAAATGTTGTCGAAGATGTTTTCCCTCAGGATCCTGCCATTGCCCACGCAGTTCAAGGCGACACCGCCTGCCAGGCACAGGTTGTTTTCGTTGGTCTCCCGCTTCACGTGTCGTGCCATCCGAAGCATGACTTCTTCGGTGACATCCTGGACGGAGCGAGCCAAATCCATGTGCCGCTGGGTGACCTTTGATTCCGGTTTACGAGGCGGACCGCCGAACAGTTTGTGGAATTTTTCCGAGGTCATGGTCAGACCCTGGCAGTAGTTGAAGTACTCCATGTTCAGACGGAATGAGCCGTCCGGGCGCAAGTCCATCAACTCATCCAGAATCAGTTGGACATACTTCGGTTCGCCGTAGGGCGCCAAGCCCATGACTTTATACTCGCCGGAATTGACTTTGAATCCGGTGTAGTACGTGAAGGCGGAATAGAGAAGACCCAGACTGTGGGGGAAATTCAGCTCATGCTTCAGGTCAATGTGATTACCGCTTCCCACGCCCCAGGAAGCGGTCGCCCACTCCCCCACCCCATCGATGGTGATGATCGCGGCGGACTTGAACGGGGACGGAAAGAAGGCAGATGCCGCGTGGGATTGGTGATGCTCAGGGTAGATGATGTCGCCGTCGAAGCCCACTTGATTTTTGATCAGGTCGCCCATCCACAATTTCTGTTTCAACCACAGAGGCATGGCTTTCAGGAACGAAATCAGTCCGGACGGTGCGAATGCGAGATAGGTCACCAGCAGACGCTCGAACTTGATCCAGGGCTTGTCGTAGAAGGCGACATACGACAATTGATCCGGGCTGATTCCTGCTTCCTTCAGGCAATAACTGACTGCATGATTCGGGAATCGGAAATCGTGCTTCTTTCGGGTGAAGCGTTCTTCTTGAGCGGCGGCGATGATGTTACCGTCGCGCACAATGCAGGCGGCGCTGTCGTGGTAGAAGGCTGAGATGCCGAGGATTGTCATGACTTAGCGGAACATATAGTTTAGCAGGCGCGGAAAACTGCGGGGAGAATATACGATGCTCAAGGGGATCATGCATTCGAACGAGCAGTAGCATTTTCTGGCTCTTATGAAGGCACGAATTTCCCTGGCTTTCGGGGACAGCAGCATTTCCTTGATATCGAAATCGGACTGGCGCAGATTTCCAAATGAGAAGTCCAGCATTTCGCAGGGGAACACGTCGCCGGTGCTGGAAATCTGGATGCCCCTGGATCCAGCTTGACATGGCACGACCTGAGTCTTTTCCCGAATATTCTCCAGAGACACAAGGTTCGTTATTTGATTCAACGCCTTTTGACCTCGCGCCAGCAATCCCTTCTTGGGGTAGTGCTTGTCCAGATACTGGTTCTTGAAGCGGATGATGGATTCATACTGGTCGAGGGGCACGTTCTTGTAAGCTTCCTCGCGGCTGTCGCCTCTGACCAGGGCGATATTCACCAGGTCCACCGGCAGAGAATCGACCAGGGTGCTGTAGATGTTCGGGAAAGTGGCGGCGTTAGCGGTTGATACGACGGAAGCAACCTCCACACTCATTGAGTTCGTTCTGCTCCGGACTTCCGCAAGTCTTTCGATAGTCGCCTTTGCCCGGTCGTAGCTTCCCGCTACCCCACGGATGTCATCGTGCACAGAACCGACATCGTCAATGGACACGCTGACTCGCAAGAATGAGCCGTTCCTGGCGGACAAGATCCTTTCGACTTGCGAGACGATGGTGCCGGTGTCGAAACCGTTGGTATGGAGGTTGATGACGCGAACGCGGTTGGTTTTGCAGAATTGCGATACGATATCGGGCAGGTCGTCACGAAGAGTGGGTTCGCCGCCGGTTACGGAGAGATAATAGATGCTGCGCAGATTGGCGGACAGTCTTCGAAATTCTTCGAGCGTCAGTTCTTCGGCGGCTTTGACTGATTCCTGACGCCTCCAATTAAAGCAGTGGCGGCATTTCAAGTTGCAGCGTGACGTGACCTCAAGGATGAGATATACAGGGAAACGCCGCTGTAATAGGATTGCAAGGTCTTTAAGCATGTGCGGACAAACCGAGACGCCCGTTCTCCCTTTGCTAACGCTTGAGAAGCGAATTCCAGATGTCTTGCAGCGCTGCGACAATTCCCCCCAGGGCGATTGCGATGAAGATGACGAAGTTCATCGCGGCGGAATATGCTGCGAACAGGAAGCCTTTCCGTTTGAGCAGGAAGCGGTAGAATTTCTGATCCAGGAGCAAGAAGATGACGAGGTAGGCGATCAGGTAGGGAATTGACGGAAACAGAAAGAACCCTAACAAGCCGAAAAGCGTGTACAGGCTTCGAATCGTTTCCATCAATGAGGCGATCACGGTTTCGAATTGACCGTGGACTTTGAAGAGCCGGAAGAAAATCTTGGAACGATAGAAGTACTTCTTGCAGCGTTTTCCGAAGTCGGCATACACATGGTAGAATTGGAAATCGGGAAGGATACGGGTTCTGATCCCGGATTGTGACAGGCGGTTGCCCATCTCGAATTCTTCGCCGCCGGATGTCACGTACTGTTCGGAAAACAATCCGACGCGGTCGAAGATGTCCTTTTTCACCGCGACCAATTGGGAGGGGAATGCAGTGCAATAATAGGGACCTGAGGCATATTGAAAATGCGCTCTGCAGGCGAGGAATTCCTGAAACAGTCCGGAATTCGCGGGTATGATGTCAGAGACGCTTCCGAATGACACATCGTTGGGGAACGCGCGAATAGCATCCTGCAGGATGCGGTTGGTTCCCGGTTTGATGATCACATCGGCGTCAACGAACAGCATCCAGCCGTGCTGCGCCTGACCGATTCCTCGATTACGCGCAGCACCGGCGCCGAGGTTGCTGACGTTTTCCAGAATAGTGACAGGCAGGTCTGCAACGAGCTGTGTGCAATCGTGCTTGCAGCCATCATCAACGACAATGATTTGGTGACCGCTGTCGAATTCGCTCAGCACGCTTTCGAGGCATCGGCGGATCGTATCCCTCGAATCATAGGCGGGGATCACGATGCTGAATTGAACTTGTGATCCGTGCATCCGCAGTTTGGGCGGTCGGAGCCGAAACGCCCTTCTCCTCTAATTGCTTATTCTCAATCTTCTCAGTTACACCCGGGGAATCCCACTCGCCAAACGCTCGCAGCGCCAGGCACTCCAACGTGCTCATGCTGACGGCTCAAGGAGGATATTGTCATTATTAAATATAAGCAATCCGGCAGAGGAAATCAAGAGATTTTACTCGTGATTCAAGGAGGGCTCTACTGCGTGTCATCTGTTTCCAGCGGGGCTTAACATGTTGAGACCCTACGCTCGCGAAGCCAGTAATGCAGATGTGCTCACACTGACTCTGCGCAAGGGCAAAAGAAAGAGGATGCGCAGAGGCGCATCCTCTTGATATGGAGATGGTGGTGATCCTATGCCGCCAGAGTTGTCAGGTTGTGCAGAAAGACAACTGCCAGATCGGGGCGGTCGTTATCTCAGAAGCAGCAGCTTTCTGACGGCAGTGTTCTCCGGGGAATTTTGACCGTAGATCAACTGCAGGAAATACACGCCGGAGGACTGACCGCGGGCGTCCCAGACCAGGCGATGGACGCCGGCATCCTGGACACCATCGAGTAGGGTCGCGACTTTCTGCCCAAGGATGTTGTACACCGACAATTGCACGTGGTCTCTGCTCCCAAGCGCAAAAGGAATGACACAGCTTGAGTTGAATGGATTGGGATACACCGGCAGCAACGCGAAACTGGTCGGGACTTTGTCGGAAGACAATTCCGGTATGCCGGTATAGGGACCGACCACGGCTCGGATATGCAGATCAGTGGTTGCGGGTGCCCAGGTTCCGGTATTGATATTGGTCCGTCCGGAAATGGATGGGCTGTCACCCAGGATTACAGGCAAGGTGCTGCGGAACCGGCAGCCGCCGTGGAATTCCGGAGGCACCACCTGCTCATACGATCGGAGATCCAGGCGAGTCCAGGCTTCCGGCGTTTCCAGAGTATTGACCGCGAACAACGGGAGCGGACCCAATTCGACCTGGTTGGGGAATCCACCCAAATTGTCCCACAGGTACACATCTACGGTGTCGATGTCGTGCGTGTCGTCCTTGTAGAAACGGAAGAACAAGGTGACCAACTGGCTTTCCTGGGGGACCGAGAAACGGACTGCGACTTCGTTGCTGGCGGCGAATTGGTAGATGTACTCCGGTTCGCCGTCATCATAATACAGGATGGTTCCGAAGATGTGCTCGAAAATTTGGCTCTCGCCGGTATTGGGAGGCGTGGCGAGATCTGTGGCTTCAATGTAGTATTCTGCCCAAGCACCCGCGCCATGAGACGGAATCGTGAAGTAGTACATGTCGCCGGAAGTGCTGTCAGGTTCGGTCTCGGTATATTGTCCGCCATCCACTCGGTAGTACAAGCTGGTGCTGGCAACACCAGACACGTCGGTGATTTCCGCTGCAATCACCTGGGCTCCCATCCAGCTTGTGGTATCAGGATCCGGAACGTGGACTATCAACGGCGGTGTGTTGTCTTCGTGCCCCGCCTCGATGCGGAAATCATCCACATACAGTCCGTCCATTTCCAAAGCGCCATCGGACGTCAACCGGAAACGGAATTTGAGGCTGGGCTGCCCGGCGAACGCACCGATGTCGATCGTATCGGCACGCCATGTGGTCTGGCTCCCATTGAATGTTCGGACGTTCAGCCAGCTGGCGCCATTGTTGATGGTCGCATCCAGATATACGTAATCGAATCCGGTCTCCAGCGCGTATTTTGTCCAGTACGTCAACTGCGCCGACTGGTATCCGGTTAAGTTGACACCATTGGTCATTGTCTGCGTGCTGTTCTGGTTCGACGAATAGTTCCCGCCGGGACTGTCCGTCAGACTGTGAGTCGGAGAGTGGTATGACTCCGTGGTCAACGCCCATGTCCCGCTCCAATTTGCCATCCCGCCCTCAAAATCATCGAAGAAGACCGCAGGAGGTCCGCTCAAATAGAGCATCACGTTCAGCTCCCCTTCTGGATTGACCAGAGTCGTGTCAAACGTGTTGTAACCGGTGTGGGACACTTCCATATTGACTGTGCCCTGCTGAACGTCTGCGATGAAGTAATGTCCCTGGGTGTCGGTGGTATCAGAGGCTGTTCCCACCACTACGATGGATCCTGACAGGTCAGGCGGATTTCCTTCCAGGTTCACGGTTCCGGACAGGTTCGGAACCAGATACAGCATGACGTTGATCTGGCCGCTGGGATCGGTCAACAGTGTATCAAGGGTGATGTAGCCGGTATGGGTGACGTGCATTGTCTGCTGCCCTCCGGGCACTGCGGGCAGAAAGTAATACCCAACTGCGTCAGTAGTGTCGGAGATCGTTCCGACGGTAACTATCGATCCGGACAGATCCGGAGGATTGCCTTCCAGACTGACTGTTCCCCACACGTCAGGCGGACCGAAGGATGATTGCCACAGGTCGAAGCTTCCCGAACCTCCAGCACGATCGGAAGCGAAGATCATCCTCGTCCCGTCACCGGAGACTGTTGGATGCTGCTCGAAGTCGGTGGTGTTGATTACGGTGCCAAGATTCACGGCGGCAGCCCATTCTGTGCCAGTCCAGGTGGACGTGTAGATGTCTTGATTCCCGAATCCGCCGGCGCGATTGGACGAGAAGTACATCGTGGATCCATCTTGTGTGATGGACGGGTGGTTGTCTTCACTGGAGCTGTTCACACTGCCGGGAATCGATACGGGCGTTCCCCAGGCAGCTCCAGTCCAATCCGACACGTAGATGTCGTAGGATCCCAATCCGCCGGCTCGGTCGGAGCTGAGGTAGAGATGCAGACCGTCGGCGCTGACGTAGGGATGATGATCATTCATCGAGGTATTGACGGCACCGACATTGGTGGGAGTCCCCCAGACGCCTCCCGTGTTGTGACTGACCCAGATGTCAAAGCCTCCCAGACCGCCGGGACGGTTGCTGGCAAAGTACAAGTCTTGTCCGTTGGGGAAAATGGCAGGGGAAAACTCGAACAAGGGACCATTGATGGGCGATCCCATGCTGGTCGCGGTCTGCCAGACTGTCCCCTGCAACACGGACATATAGAGGTCGGAAATACCGGATCGAGCCGATGAGAAGTACAGGGTGTCTCCCCCCAGATTCAGACCAGGGGTGATGTCGGAAACCGAGCCGTTCACTCCGGTTCCGCAATTCACTGGTGGTTGCCACTGGGACCATGCCGACAACGCTATCGACAAAATCACCAAGGCTGTAATCACTGCTTTGTTGGCGTTCATGCTTGCAACCTCGTCTAAGTATGTAGTTATGGAATGTTCAATCGAACGGAGGCAAGATACTCAAGATTTGACCTACCAGGCGTTCGTGGCATGAGCGTCGCGCCCATGATTCCACACGGGCTGGAAACCCGCGCGATCATTGATTACGCAATCGAGCGGGAGGTGGTCGATCCTTTTTTCTTGGGAGTAATGTCAGACACGCACAGCGCCATGAGATCGGAGATGCTTGCCAATTTTTCAAGCTCGAAAACCTCGCGGCGGATTTGGGTTTGGAGTTCCTGCGTCACTACCGGGCTGGCGAGGCTCTTGAACTTGGTATCCAATTCTTCCTGGGTCATGGGTGACCACGGATCACCTTTCGGGTAGTCTTCACGCTGGGTGGCAGTACGACCATCCATCGTGCTAATGGTAACCTTGCTAGGCTGCATTTCCGGGAACAGCTTGTCAAATTCGGGATTGGCGGTGATGCTGATTTTGTCGATGAGTTTCAAGAGTCTGTCGTTTTTCAACCGGTCTTCGGCGAAACTTGCCGGAGTTAGATTCTTGTCCAGGATGGCGGATGCGATACAAAACGGCAGACTGTGATCTGCGGTTTCTCGGGTGGTAGGTTGATACTTGCTGGCGTCAGCCAGAATGTCCACCGCTCGCGAGATGGTCTCGACTTCAATCTTCTGGATTTCCTCGGGCCAAAGGTCCAGGTCGGCGGCAATCTTGATGGCGGCGCTCAACGTGGAATGCGCCAGCGCTTCCACCGGATAGGCTTTCATGGAGCATTGCTTGATCCGGAATGATTTGCCAAGATTTTCGGTCAGGTGGTCAAGATTCCATTTCCCGCCAAACGCTTCCACCAAGCCTTCCTTTCCTTCGAAGATGTGCTCGGGACCTTCCAGACCTTTTTCGGCTAACAGGGCAGCAACGACGCCGCTTTGCACTGCGAAAGGATCGACGGCGTTTTTCATTGTGGTCAGTTTTCCGGCAGTTACGGCGCCGACAGTGTAGTTATGAGAGCCTGAGATTCCAATGGCATTGACTATTTGGTTAGGATTCAGGCGGAGGATTCTTGCCGCCACAATGGCGGACGCGAATTGGGTCAGGGAGGCATGATGCCACTTGCGCTCACGAATTCCGGGATCGGCGATTTCGCACAATCTCATTTCGAACTCATATCCCAGGACGATAGCAAGAATCACGTCTTTGCCGCTGGCACGTCGGCGTTCCCCCAGCGCTAGAGCCGCTGGAATCAGATCGGAAGGATGAGAAGGGTCTTGTTTCCAGTAGATGTCATTATAGTCCAGGGCGCGGATCATCATGGAGTTCAAGAAAGCGGCATTGGGAGCCGGGCAGCGGCGCCCGCTGCCGATCACGGTCGCCTCCTCCACGCCGCCCATGCCCAGGAAGACATCGCGCGCGACTTTTGCATCCGGAGTCCCCGAACCGCCGAACGCACATCCCAAGCTATCATATAGGAAGCGCTTGACTTCGGAGACTGTGTCTGCAGGCAGATCTTCATAGGATATTTCCGCCACGAATTTGGCGATGTCACGAGATATCGAGCTCATCGATGTTCCTTATCTTTCCCTTCACGAGCCTTCCAAACTGTCAAATCACCGCCGTCTTGTGCCGGGCGGCATGGCACTGGATATTCACCGCGGCGGGCAGACTGGCGATATGACAGGGGTGTGCTTCCACGAACACTGCCAAAGCAGTAGTGCGTCCGCCGAGTCCTTGAGGTCCAATGCCGAGCTTATTCACCCTCTCCAGCAATTCCGACTCCATGTCGGCGTAGAACGGATCAGGATGCTTGGATCCGATCTCCCGAAGCAATGCCTTCTTGGAAATCTGGGCACATTTGTCGTAGGTGCCTCCGATGCCTACTCCCACGATCACCGGCGGGCAAGGATTGGCGCCTGACCTTCGTACGCGATCCACTACGAAATCCTTAACTCCATCCACCCCATCCGAAGGACGGAGCATCTTGACTTCGGACATGTTTTCCGATCCGCCGCCTTTGGGTGCGACGGTGACTGTGATTTTGTCGCCGCCCACGAAATCGTACCAGATGATAGGCGGGGTGTTATCGCTGGTGTTTACCCGACGCAGTGGATCGCCCAGAATGGATTTTCGCAAGTAGCCGTCCTTGTAACCCTGGCGAACGCCGTCTGCAATTGCCTTGTCCAGATCGCCATCGACTCGAACTCCATGACCGATGTCCACAAACAACACTGCAAATCCGGTGTCCTGGCACATGGGGAACTCGCCCTCATTGGCGATATCGGCATTCAGAATAATCTGATCAAGAATGGCTTTGGCGGACGGGGATTCCTCCCTATCCCGGAAAGATTTCAATGCTTGGTACACATCCGATCCCAGATGATAATTGGCGTCAATGCACAATTGTCGAACAGTCCCGGTGATTTCCTCAGTGGATACGGTTCTCATGAAGCAATCTCCTGCGAAAGATGCGCAAAAAGTCTCCTGTTGTCTGCAATCACCCAGATCGCAAACAGGGAACATTGCGTAATATAGCAAGATAATTTTACAAAATCAAGCACTGATTGTAGTACTTTTCGAGCCTGGGCGGCGGAATTTTGTCCGATATGATTTGCTATAATAATGGGGACATCATTCGATGACAGAATGGCTGGCATATGGATCATGAGTACTGACACAACCCGGAAACGGGAATTGGCGTGGGACATGTGATTCGGGGAAATTTGCCCAGAAATTCGACACATCGGATTGGTGAGGTGTGGGGAATTGCATCAATTGCTGTGGCGAAACTCTACAAAAATTTGCGAAATTTTTCTCAAACTCGTTTGTAGAATCTGCAAATACAATATGATGCGTTTTTGGCTTAGTTCTTGCGATAGAGATAAGTGAAATTTTTCACAGCCCTTTTCCAAGAGTTCAATATAACGCAGATTCCGAGGAGGAAAAAATGGTCGCGCTGATAGTAGTCCTGATAATCGCTGCCTTCATGTTGTTGGACGTGGGGATACAATATATCCAGAAGCCTAGGGCGATGGCGGTGTTATCCGCTGCAACCTCAAGGATCATGCACGCCGCGGATGACCTGATGTCGGATTTCTTATTGCCCTTGGGGTACTTTTTCCACCCCGGTCACACTTGGGCACGGATTCAAGAGAGCGGCGATGTGTTGATCGGCTCGGACGATTTCGCAAATAAGGTATTGGGGAATGTCGAGCGGATCACCTTACCGGAGGTCGGTCAGCAGGTCAGACTCAATACTCCGGTGTTCCAGTTGATTCAGGGCGGCAAGCGCGCGGCATTCATGGCGCCGGTCAGCGGAACCGTCTTGGAAGTCAATGCCCAATTGCGGGATAAGCCCACTCTGCTTAGAGACAATCCTTATGGATCCGGATGGGTGCTGAAGGTGCGCCCCACTTCGGCGGCTGATGATTTGAAAGGTTTGTTGATCGCGGAACCAGCCAAGCAATGGCTCAAGAACGAGATCCGCGGCTTCCGAGATTTCTTGATGGAAGCGGCGGGTCGGAAGTCGGAACTTGGAATGACACTGGCAGACGGTGGTGTCCCGGTCAGCGGCGTGATGGAACAATTCGGCGAAGCAGAGTGGAACGCATTCCAGGATCGGTTCCTGAATGGCAGCATGGCATAAGATGGCAAACGTCACGAAAAGCGATATCACATACTCAACATAGAAAGACAAAACATCATGCAAATTGAGGAGACAACGGGCGGTTCCAGGAAAGGATTGCTGATCGATACTACGCAGTGTCTCGGTTGCGGAGCCTGCGTGGCGGCTTGTAGGCGAGAGAACAACCTGCCGGGCGGTCCCGCCGATAAGCTGTCGTTCAAGAATTACACGGTGGTCAACCAGTATGACAGTTACTACGTGCGAAAGCTGTGCATGCACTGCGAGATTCCGACTTGTGTGTCGGTTTGTCCGGTCGGAGCCTTGAGCAAGCGGGAAAGCGGAGCTGTGGTCTGGGATGAGTCCAAGTGCTTTGGCTGCCGGTACTGCATGCTTTCGTGTCCGTTTCAGGTTCCGACGTTCGAATGGTTGTCTTATAATCCTCGGATTCGGAAGTGCATTTTATGTTATGAGCGGATTGAGGCGGGTCGCCCGACTGCCTGTGCCGAGGCGTGTCCGACGGAAGCCACTTTGTTCGGCGAGCGTGACACGCTGATTCAGGTGGCGATGGAGCGAATTCAGAGCCATCGCGATCGCTACCAGAATCACTTGATCGGACTCACGGAAGTCGGCGGCACGTCGGTGATGTACATGTCGGCGATTCCGTTCGATAAGTTAGGTTTTTCGAAGGACATTTTCCAGCGCCCTCTGTCGGAAACCACCTGGCGCATTCTGGAGCAAGTGCCCAACATCGTCTTGCTGGGCGCGTGGGTTCTGGGTGGTTTCTATTGGATTTATCGCCGTCGCACCAGGGTCCAGTCAGTGGAGAGTCACGCTGCCGGCACCAGACCCGCGAGCGAAGGAGGGCACGATGATGCAAAATAGCGCCAGGAAGCTGGATTTCAAAGGGCTCCTGACCCCGTGGCCCATCATTGCGGCGGTCATCTTTGGACTGGCGATTTTCGTGGCATTCAAGAGATACGTATTCGGTATCGGATCGGTCGCCAATCTGACGGATGTCGCCCCGTGGGGACTGTGGATCGGATTCGATATTCTGACGGGCGTGGGATTGGCGGCGGGCGGATTCATCATCACCACTACGGTCTATATTTTCGGACGTGAGAAATTCCGCCCGATCGTCAGGATGTCGATCCTGACCGCTTTCCTGGGTTACCTGGTTTTTGTCTGGGGGCTACTGCTGGAACTTGGTCGTCCGTGGTTCATCTGGCATGCGATCGTCTATTGGAATATCCATTCACCATTATTCGAGGTCGCCTGGTGCGTGATGCTTTACAGCACGGTGCTGGCGCTGGAGTTCAGCCAGGTGGTTTTCGACAAGTTTGGATTGAAGAAATTGCAGCACATATTCCACCTGGTCAGCGTACCATTGGTTATCACGGGTGCGCTATTGTCCACTTTGCACCAATCGACGCTGGGGACGCTGTTTGTCATTGCCCCTGGAAAGGTTTACCCGTTGTGGTATTCCGGGATCATTCCGGTGATTTTCTTCGTTTCGTGTGTGGCGGGTGGACTGGCGATGGTGATGTTTGAAGCGTACTTGAGCAAGCGGTTTTTCAACCACGAAATTTCCATGGATATTATGCGACCGATCTCGAGAGGATTGGTTTACGCATTGGGAATTTTCGGGCTGGTGCGTTTTGCCGACCTGATGACGCGAGGGGATCTGGGATATATGTTCAGGAACGCGCCGGAGACCCTGTATTTCTGGATCGAGACATTTTTGTTGATTATCATCCCGTTAGTCCTTTTGAATCTCAGACGGACCATGTATTCAGAGAAAGGGATGATGTTTGCTGCACTCAGCACAGTCCTGGGCTTCGTCATGCACCGCATTAACGTCGTGACGACCGCCTTTTCCCGTGTCAATGGCGGATACCTGCCAAGCTGGGAAGAATATTTGATTACACTAAGCCTGGTGACGATGGGATTCTGCATCATCGGGCTCATCGTCCGTTTCTTCCCGGTCCTGCCTGAGGGAAGCCTGATCAAGACCAAGAAGGAGCAGGAGAGGTATCTGAAGGCAAAGCAGCAGGCGCAGACGCCAGGGTTCGAGAAGATAGGCTGGAATGTTTAGCGCATAGGAGGCCAGTACCATGAAACCGAACAACTCTGGTCAGAAGAGCTTCCGGTTGATACCGGATGGGGATCATAGGTGCGTGTGGATGGATCTGGGCGTGGTTTCATACAAGATTTGCGATAGAGATTTCGATTGTGACAACTGCCCGTTGAATGAGGGGCTTGCCGGATCGGAATTGACCGATCGGACAGGCGCGAAAGCCGTTGCGGATCGCCGGTTCGGTCAGTTTCGGCTGCCGATTCTGTCTCGGCTTGCCAAATTCGAGACGGACGATAATCGATATTTCCACCCCAGCCATAATTGGGTACAGGTCGAGGGTCCGGATCGAGCGACGATTGGAATCGACGGCATCCTGGCGGTGGTGTTCGGGCTGATCTCGAAGGTGACGCTGCCGGTTCCCGGCACGCAGCTCTCCCGGTCAGAGGGGTGTGGCGACATTCACCAGGGCGACAACGTCTTTACAATCTGCTCTCCCGTCTCCGGACAAGTGGTACAGGTCAATGATCTTCTGGAGAGCTTTCCGGACAAGTTAGTGATCGACTCGATGCGCGGCGGTTGGCTGCTGACCATTCAACCGGATAATCTGGACGAGGATTTGAATTTCTGCCGGCATGGAGATGCTGTGTTCCCATGGTATTTGAAGGAACTGGAATGGTTCGATTCGGTCTTGTCAAGAAGCTTCAAGGAGAAGCAAGTTGCTGTGGGCGAGACAATGTACGATGGCGGGGAGTTGTCGCGCAATCTCAGGGATTTGCTGCCGGCAGATCATTATAATCAGCTTGTATCCAGCTTGATCGGTGCACCGATGGCAAGGAAAAGGTGATCGAGCCGGATTTCGAGGGTATCAGACGCACACCCTGACCCCCCTTATATTCCCCCCTGCAATAGCAGGGGGGATTTTTTTGGATGCCTGCTTTCCGTTAGCATCGCGGCGGCAAGCCGCCGCACTCCAAAGTCTACCCCCTTTTGATTTCCCCCGGATACCGGGGGAAAGAAGACTGGATCCCGCAACAAGTGCAGGATGACAATATGACTTCCCTTTTGACTGTCACGTGAGGGCACGTGACAGCACAAATAGGTGCGGGATGCCAATATGACCCCCCTTTTGTTCCCCCCTGCAATAGCAGGGGGGAAAGATTAGAGGGGGAAAGATGTGAGTCGTTCGTGGCAGGATTTGCAGAAGGAGGCGGTCTTTTCGTCCACGTCTTCAATGTATGTGGAACTGCTCATCACGCACTCGGGATGCGTGCAGTGGATCAATCCATACGTATGTCCAACTTCATGCACCGCTTCCTTGACCAGGCGTTCCTGCAGTAGATGGAGATCATCCGGATTGCCGTAGAAGCTGGGATCCAATCGGAAGGTAGAGGTTAGCGCACCCAGTCCTTTGAATTGCGCTTCGCCGTACAGGTAAGTCAGCACCGGAATATAGATGTCCAAGCCCACCACACCGAGCACACGAAAGGCGTCCGGAGGAGGATCATGGATGATCTGCGCGAGGATTTCCGACGAATAGTACTGATTCCGCTTGGGATCGTAGGCTCGATGCACCGCGATGGATTTTCGGTAGAGCGCTGTGTTGAGTTTAAAGGACTGAGCGAGAATTGTGAATAACGGATCGATTACGGTAACATCAGTGAGTTCTATCGGAATTATGTAGAGCTTGGATGGCGTCAATTCTTCTTGCTCAGCTCGAATTTCTTGATCTTGCTATACAAAGTCGTCCGGTCGATGCCAAGGATGTTGGCGGCGTGAGAGATGTTCCACTCGACGCGATCCAGGATTCTGGCGATATGCACTTTTTCTGCCTCCTCCAGAGTGTCTCCGCCTGGCTCTTTTTGCCGATAGGCAAATGGGAAGGACAGATCTCCGGGCTGGATGACGTCGCTTGGAGCAAGCACTACGGCTCGCTCCACGACATTCCGCAGCTCTCGGACGTTGCCGGGCCATTCGTATTTGAGAAGCATCTTCATGGCATCGTCGGAAATGCCTTTCACATTCTTCGCCATGGAGTTGGCACAATTCCTCAGGAAGTAGTTTGCCAGTAGCGGGATATCCTCTTGCCGTTCCCGAATCGGAGGGATGTCGATGGTGAAGACATTCAGCCGGAAGTAGAGGTCTTCCCGGAATTCTCCGCGAGTAATGGCTTCCTCCAGGTTCTTGTTGGTGGCGCTTATTATACGGAAATCTACAGTAATCGGTTTGTCTGATCCCACTCGGCAGAATTGTTTGGTTTCGATGACGCGAAGCAGATCCATCTGCATCTTCAGGCTGATGTTTCCGATTTCATCGAAGAAGACGGTACCTTTGTCGCCGCGCTCAAGCTTCCCTTTTCGTTGAGCGATGGCGCCAGTGAAGGCTCCCTTTTCGTGACCGAATAACTCGCTTTCGAGCAAGGTATCGGTGATGGCTCCGCAATTGATCGAAATGATCGGGGCATAGCGACGAGGGCTGTTGCTGTGGATGGCTCGCGCCACCAGCTCTTTTCCTGAGCCGCTTTCGCCTCGGATCATCACGGTAGCGTCTGTCCCCGCCACTGAGGCAATCATCTCCATGACGCGCTTCAACTTCGGCGAGGTTCCGATGATTTCATCGGGTGTGGTCAAATCTTCGATTTTCTGGCGAAGCTGGATATTCTCCTGCGACAGCCGGCGCTTCTCCAAGGCATTGCGAATGATGTGAGTGAAGTCATCCGGATCGATCGGTTTGACTACGTAGTCGAAGACGCCATCCTTCAGCGCCTCCACTGCAGTGTCCACGGACGCATACGCGGTCATGATAATGACGATGATGTCCTTGTCCACCTGCTTGATATGCCGGTTGAATTCGATGCCGTCCATCCCGGGCATCTTGATGTCAAGCAAGATCACGTCCCAGGCTTGCTCGCGCAGCTTAACCATCGCAGCGGCGGCGCTTTCAGCCGAATCCACCCGATAGCCGTCTGCCTCGAACCATTTCGTCAACGAGTCCCGGACTGACAACTCGTCGTCCACAATCAAGATACCGATGTTCTCGCGATCCATCTACGCAACCTCCTGGCTTGCGGTTTTCTCAGGCTTTCCCGAATCCGATACCTTGAATTCGGGTCCACGAATGGGCAGATCTATAGTGAATGTCGTGCCTTCGCCAGGTTTCGACTTGACCGAAATTACACCGCCGTGGCGATTCTCGACAATCCGGAACGCCACCGACAGTCCCAATCCAGTGTTTTCTTCCGATTGTTTCGTGCTGTAGAACGGCTCAAAGATATGCGGCAGGTCTTCCCTGGATATGCCCACCCCATTGTCGATGACCTCCAACCGCAGCATCCTGCCGTTGTCCACACTCGACGCTCTAATCTTGATCACGCCCCCCTCTTTCGGTACGGCTTCCACCGCATTGATCAACAGAATCATCAGCATCTGCTGGATGTCGTTTGGGTCGCAGACAAGCTGAGTCACTTGAGTGCTCAATTCCAGCTTGATAGCGACATCAGCCATCTTGTTGCTGGCTTTGGCAAGTTCCACGCTGCGGTCGATAATCGGCTTGATGTCGTTCATGGACATGGCTTCATATCGTTTCCTGGAAAACAGCAACAAGTTCTTGACCATATCTCCGCACCGCTTCGCTTCCGAGCCAATCATTTTCATATTTTCGATGGATTTTTCGATGTCGGCGGCGGTTTTGGACTCAGAAAGCTGCTTCGCCGAGAGCTTGGCATAGGTCAGGATGCCCGCCATGGGATTGTTGATTTCGTGGGCGACCACCGCCGCCAGCTTGCCGAGTGACGCCATTTTCTCGACCAACACGATGTGATCGCGGGATCGCTCCAATTCCTCGTTTTTCGCCTTCAGCGTTTCCGCCATTTTCCGTTCGGAATCATAGGATTCCTTTAGTTTCAAGGTCATTTTGTTAAACGAATTGGTCAGATAGCCGAGATCATCGTGAGACATCACCGGGGTTTGATAGTCAAGATTCATCTGGGCAATTTGCTCGGTGCCCTGCACCAATTTCGAGATCGGGCGATTGATCAAGCGTTGGATGAAGCCCCGGAACAGCAGCGCTGTTACAAAGATGAGCGCTCCGGACAACAGCAGTACCGTGTTTCGGGTTCGGACCATGCCGCGATCCACGTCAGCCAGCGACATCTTGATATCGATCAAGCCGAGCAGTTTTTCCGAGGTCTTGTGAGCGTGGCAATCGGCGGCAGTGCAGGTCGGGTCGTTTTCGATGGGATTGATCAAACCTACGATTCGCTCGCCGGTGCTTGATTTCAAATGACGGATGCGGTTCCGTTTCGGAATCGTACCAATGGCGGGCTCGCCGGCATGACAGAAAGAGCACTGCTCTGCGTCTTTTTCCAGGACACTATTCAGCGCCAGAGTGTCGCTGGCGAACTTTACCGTCCCGCGTTTGTCGTAGATCCAGATACCCTCCAGCCGTTTTTCCTTCCCGATGTTGGAAATGATGTTCGCCAGATCTTCGCGATGGTTCTTGAGCATCGAGTACCAGGTCGAACTCTTGATGACGTCGCTGACCTGGAAGGCATGGTCATACACGTTTTTTTCGAGAAGACTGAGGTACAGGTTAGTGTTGATCCAGGCGATGAGGGAAAAGACCACCAGGAGCATAATGGTCAGTAGTACGAATAGCTTGGTGCTGATGGTGTATCGTGGCGGAGTGCGTGTTTTCATGTGGTCGTCACCAAAGACAGAGTGACCTAAGCAGGAGAACCGCAGTTGTGTTTTCCTACAATTTAACGATTTGTAAGAGCGTTGTCAAGAAGAATTTGCAGGATTTGCGGACAAGTGGCTGTGGGAATATTCGACAATTTGTCACTTGTCGTGCAAGCGGAGTGGAGCTCTGGGTGTCTTGAAACGCAGAAGATGCCGGTTAGACAGGGCTGCCAGTCTGATTGACGTACAGGGTTCTGGTGGGATAGGCGAATTCGATTCCTTCAGTTTCGAATTGCTTGCACAGGGCAAGATTAATGGCTTGCTGCGTGTCCATATAGATGTTGTAGTCCTGCGTGGAGACATAGTACACTACTTCGAGCATCAATGCGGAGTCGCCCAGACTCTTGAAGTGCACGCGGTCGCAGCGAGTCCCTTCGATGGATTCGATGATCTGTCGTACCATCCCGGGGATTCGCTGCAGTTTTTCGACCGGAGTCTGATACACCACGCCAAAGTTGAATTGAATCCGGCGCTCTCTCATATGTTTGAAGTTCTGTATGCGGCTGTGTATCAAGTCTGTATTGGAAAAGACGATTTGTTCTCCCTGCAGGCTTCTCACACGGGTGGTCTTGATCCCGATGCGCTCGACCGTTCCTAAGAAGTTGTCCACTGTGATGAAGTCTCCGACTTCGAATGGCTTGTCGAGCACGATGGTGATCGAATTCAAGACATCCCCCAGTATGCTCTGGACCGCCAGGGCGATGGCGATGCCTCCGATACCAAGTCCGGCAACGACGGCGGTGATATTGACTCCCAGATTGCTCAGGAGCCAGAGGAACACGCTCATCCATAGGAACAGCCTTGCGAGAAAGGCGAGGATCCCGTAGGCGGAGGCGGTGCTCTTGTCCATCACTTCGCCGGGTCGGGCTCTGCCAATAATCCAGAACTTGATGAGCGCGTTGCCCCACAGCGCCACTTGAAGGCAAAATCCGATCAAGAGGAGTTGCCGGAAGATCCTGGCAACGTGCGGGGGAATTGACAAGCAGAGGGTCGCGACATAGAGCGCCATGAGCAGCAAGAAGAGCGAGCCGGTCTTCCTGACGACAAGGATTACTGCGTCATCCAGTTTGGATCGAGTCGCTTCGGCTTTGGGCGTCAGCCGACGTACCACCAGCATTCTGATTCCGAGGAATATCAGGAACGCAACGGCAGTGACCACCAATGCCATAATCCACCGCCACAGCAAGTTCCCCAGAACCTGGGTCTCAACGAGACTCATAAGTCTGCCCTGCTAATTTCTGTGAGTTGCAAGGAAGTCAGAAATCATGTTGCGAGCTTGATCTCCGCACGCGAATGTCTGGAAATAATATAGCAGATTCCCCAAATTTGTCAAGCCTTTTCCACAATTTCTGACCCAGAGATCTTCCTCGCGCGTCGTTCGTGCAGAAATCTTGCTGTCCGGAGATGCAGTTGCAGGCGGAATCCTTCAGAAATCGCTTGACATCGACTATTTGGTTTGCTATAATTACTGCATGGCGACACACGTGGTTGAATACAGAGGTAACCCGGAACTCTTGACTCGGTTCTGTGATTACGTTACCAAGCAAGGACTGATCGCCGACCATGACCGAGTGCTTGCCGCAGTGTCCGGAGGCAAAGATTCCGTCGCAATGCTGGACCTGTTGCACCGATATTTCGAAGGAGATCCCACTCGTCTGGGCGTGGTGTATGTCAATCATGGATGGGACCCGAAGCGTCACGAGCTGGAAAGTGCTTTTGTCCGGGAAATGGCGAGTCGGCTTTCATTACCTTTCCATGCAAGGAAGATCAGGTCATTGTCTTCGGACAAGCGGAGATCGGAGTCGTTGGAAGCCTGGTCGAGACGGGAACGGTATCGATTGCTTTTGGAGACTCTGGTGGAAGGCGGTTACACTCTGTGCGCGATCGGACATACCGCGGATGACCAGGCGGAAACGGTGCTGATGAGACTATTGAAGGGGAGCGGATTGTGGGGACTGTCGGGGATTCCGGTCAGACGGGAATTCTACATCAGACCAATGATGGGATTCACCACAGGGGAAATACTGGACTATTTGCGATTCCGACGACTCGAGTTTGTGGAAGATCCCACCAACCGCGATATGC
>Ga0214473_10000306_pt1 | contig 68883 bp, 64 predicted proteins | sample RVTome_7_FD_203509 | JGI IMG/M metagenome (GOLD analysis project Ga0214473, IMG submission 203509) | Soil microbial communities from uranium-contaminated site in the Upper Colorado River Basin, Wyoming, United States - RVT98D197 | ecosystem: Environmental > Terrestrial > Soil > Contaminated >...
GATGAAGTCTGCGCGCGATGTTGGCGCACCCGGTTGGGATCCTCAGACCGGTTGGGGCGTGGTCGACGCTGGGGCTGCACTGGCCTTGCTGCCGTAGGATGGTGAGGTCTTGGTGATAGAAGAGACCGAGGGGATAAAGGGGACGTCAGGCTGTCCCCATTTATTTCCATTTGGTTTTAATATGGACAAATAGAATAAAAGAAAGAAATGCAAGATCAGGTTTTTAATGTTGGCAGAATTTGGTAGAAAAGGTGAACGCTAAGAAAATAGACCCCGGTTCTGTTAATTTACTACGCAAACTAAATAGCATTTGAACCGAATTGAGAGAGGTCGGATGCCTCCAGCCTATGTAAGTACCATTCGAGAAGAGATTCTTTATGAGTATGCAAAGCTTATTTCAAGGTCTGCCTATGGTTCGCTGCAGCGAGGTTTTATCACGGACCGGTTTAAGAAACTTCGGGAGGGAAAGATTACAATTTCAGGAACGATCCGTGAATGGGAACGAGAGCAAGAACTTCCAAAGAACTGTGCTTATTGTGGGTCCACAACAGATTTAACAACTGACCATCTCATTCCAAAGTGCAGAGGAGGTGATGATTCGGCCGACAATGTCGTTCTTGCATGTCAGACATGTAATGTCTCAAGGGGAGATAGGGGAGTCTTTGAATGGCTTGGCTTAAAGGGTAAAGATAAACTCCATCGATTAGTCGCCGGAAAATACTTAAAACAGCTACTTGTTTTACATGAGATGAGAGATACACTCGGAGTAACAAAGGACCAAATTGAAACCTTGTGTGCAAAATGCTCTTTACCGAAAGTGTGCGAAAAATGGGGAAAGGTAAAAGAACTTACCTGCTTCTGCCTCGAAAGCATTTTGCCATATTTGAGTTAATAAATGGTGTGCTCCTATTTGGCTATCATTCTAAGGCCTGATACTGATGTCAATAAAAAATAATATTATCCGCTATTGTGGGCAAGGAAAGGAGGAGATTTATGGTTAAGAAATCGATTATTAAAGGTAAAGAACCATCCATTAATAGGCTTAAAACCATCAAAGAAACAGATCATTCTTTACTCTATGCCAAAGAGTTGTTTAAATACCATAATGCGTCAAACAAGATTTACAACGAAACTTTGGGAGCACTAAAGAGAGGTATACGAAACAAGATATTAACTAACGATGTAACGCAAGATGACCTTCTTTCGTATAAAAAAGAAAAGGCCAAAGCTCTCAAGGGTCTTCAGACGTCATCACAGAAGCTTCTCAAAGCTTCGCCTTTGGGGCAATACAGGGTAGCCTTGAGTCGATATCGAGTCTCAGATACAGTTCTTAGAACCCGGGACTATCCTCCCTTTGAGGTCATCGAACAACCAGGTACCAGAGTAGTTGGAGGTACCCACCCATGCTGTATTTGGTATGAGCGATCAGAAGACGCGAACTGGTATGCTACCTATGGCCCGATTCTGGCCCCTGATAATAAAGCATTAACACAATGGGATTCAGGCTGGATTGCAAACAATAAATTGCAGTTATTTTTCGAAATAGAAGGTACTCATGATAACGAGTACACAGATGCTTATATTGGATACGTATACTTTTATGGAAAAACTAATCCGATGCCAAGAAGAGGAAAGGTTAGTTTCCAATTAAGAGTTCTATTCGAAAATGCGGACTCATTCGTTAGGGGATCTGGCGACTGGTTCACTAGTGATGACTACGGCTGGGTTGGTGGTTACCACATGTTAAGAATCGACAGAATCAGAGCAGGAGCAAGCCAGAGAATCTATAATACCTGGCAAAATACCGAAATATTTGGAGCAACTGAGTGGAAAGAGGATTTCTTCCGAGAGGCGACATCAGCCATAACTGCTCAGGGATGGCCCGGAGGGTCTAATGCACCTTGGTTTGCACCTATTAATAATATCTATTTAAACGCAGATAAGGATAATTCGAATAATATCATTGTTATGGAGTCTGGAGATGTGTTCAACTTCACCCTTGGGGTTATGTTCTATATATGCGCATATGGCGATGAAGGTGCTCTAGGTGGAGTCAACATAAGATCAATGTATGGGAGTGCAAGCCATATGGAAGTGCCTCCAATTAGAATAAACCTCGAGGAATGTGAAGATTGAACTGACTCAAGCAGGGGTAGGATAGGAGGTTAAGTCTTTTTTCTTGAAAAACTATTGATGCAAATCTCAAATTGTCAATTTTGAAGATGCGACTCTAAATGAGCCCTATTTATCATTCATAAAGAAAGGAGAGTATGCCATGAAAAATAATTCATGTCCATATTGTAAAGAGGAAATTAAGCCAAATGCCATAAAATGTAAGCACTGCCATGCAAGCCTGCATCCTACCCGGAAAGAAATGGCGATAGCAGAGATAACGGAACGAATCATGTTGCCCCCACCTGCAATCACCAAGCCATCCGGTACCCCCTGTAAGGCTTTGTGCTACGTTAAGTTCGGAAGCAACAAAGTGCGTCTCAATGAGTGTGTTGACGACTGTGAGGCTGCATCAGCAATAGCGACGGTTGCTGAAAAACTCCATAGAGAACTTTTCGAAACCTTTATCGAAGTGATATGGGGTGGGGGAGACATAGACCCTATACCCTTTGAGAAATCAGTTAGAGAGCATTTTTCACCCCCGCCCGATAAACCATAGGAATTTAGAGGAATGATGTGAATAGTTGGAGTCAAATCTTTATCCTTGAAATATAATTGATATGAATCTCAAACTTTCAATTTTAAAGGGGGGAGCCCCATTTTATGTCACTACTCCTGAAGACATCGCCCGGGCCGGCATTAAGACAGGGGCCATAGAAATTTTTAAGCAATAGACTATTTATTGAAGATGGGAATATAGAGATACTCCCAACGGTGTAGGCCTGAATATTTGTGCTGGAACCATGAGTTGACATTCCTGGCATTAAAAAGAAGGGAGGATTTATCAATGGGATGGTTTGTTGATTTTTTCAAGTGGTGGAAGTGTTGGGTTAGAAAAATCGTCCATTTGATTGTGTGCTATTATGGGCCGAAACCTCCAAAGGGAGACCCGCCGACCTCTACTCAAAAATTAACGATTGAGGGCTATTTCCAAAACCTAAAAACATGGAGCGTTACAGGGCCGTCAACTGGGGCATACAATTGTATCGCGTGGAGTGTGGGTGTAACAAACCAATGGTTTTGGCCGGGCGGCACAACCGCTGACTTCGATGCTTTTTACGCTTCATATGGTTGGTCAATATCAACCAATGGTAACCGTAAATACAAAAAAAGAAAAGTAGCACTTTATGCTAATAACTCTAACCCGAATGATTGTACTCACGGTTCACGTGAGACCCATGATTGCCGCTGGGATGAAAGTAAATTGGGCGGTCTTGAACGCATCATGCATATCAGAAGTGAGCTGGAAGGTGGATATTATGGTAATGTCATCCGATACTATGAAAAGCATGATGAAAATGCAAACCTAGACCTTTGCTGACAAAAAAGGAGGCATATCCATGAGTAATGAAAACAAGCAAGTTAAAGAGAAGTTTGATGCTCTTTTCGTGACATGGGAAAAGCTCATCCAAGACCCCAAAATTCAGCTTAGTTCAAGACCGCAGGATTACATAGATAACCAGCCCTATCGTGAGATAGTGAAGTTAGGAAGCGACGCTTTGCCATTCATTATAGAAAAGTTAGAAAGGGGGGTATTCTTCCTAAACCAAGCGGTACTAGATATAACCGGCGTCAATATGGAAGAAATTATTAGCAAGGATAAACGTTTTCCCAGCGAACAAGAAAAGTCGCTTTTATTGATTAAATGGTGGCAGTCACGAAAGCGGTCACAAAAGTAATAAAGAATTGAAAAAGTTGGCCAAACACACCCGTAGTAAGTAATTGGTGCCTGGCCTTGAAAATTGACATAAGATTTGAGTGAAGTGTGGAGCGAATGCAGGACCGGGTATTGGTGGAATTTAGTGGAAAAGGTGAACGCTGAGAAAATAGGGTTGAATCCAATCAGTCCCGATAATTGAATTTTGAAGGTTTGACCCCAACGGCCCAACGGCTTTCAAGGAGAGGGTTGTATGGTTAAACGACAGTTCATTTGTAAGAATTGTGGGCACAGATTCACTGCTGAAGTCTTTGAAAAGGGCGAAGCAGAAAAAAAGGGTTTAACGGCAGGCCCTCTGAGATGCCCAAAGTGCAATAGTACCTCGGTTGAAAAGATTTAACTGTCCTAAAATTAGGACACATACCATTTTTTAAATGAATCGTAGGAATTTAGGGCCAGGTCCTTAAGTTGAGAGGCGGCCATGAGACCGATTGTCTTCATCAGCTCTGTTTCTGACGATTATGAGTATATACGAAGTGTTGCAAAAGAGGTCGTTGAAAAATCAGGTGGCCACCCTATTGGTTTTGAAGATTTCCCGGCGCTTGACAAAAGCTCCCGCAATGCCTGTCTGGATGGAGTCCGAGAGTGTGACGTTTATGTGGGGATTTTTGGCAGTCGATACGGATATATCGCTCCCAGCGGCTGGTCCGCTACGGAGGAGGAGTTTGATGAGGCCGTCCAACTCAGCAAACGGCGGCTGATCTTCGTCGAAGATTTGAAAGAATGTGAAGAAAAGCAGCGGGGCTTCTTAAAACGTGCAGGAGACTATCAAACGGGCCGGTTTTGGAATAAATTCAAAACGGCTGAGGATCTTAAAGAGAAATTGGGGTTCAGCCTCAAGGAGGTGTTTCTAAACCTAATGAAGGGACTTTCCGAATCAGAGCTGAAAGAAAGATTGTACAGTGAAGTTGCTAAACCCCTGGATAATGACCACGGTCAATCATGGCTGGTCATGGCCTCAATGCCTGACTGCCGTGTAGCTCTTACCGATGATTCATCATTCAACGATGAGAAATTGGCCAAAAAGATTTTTCTGATCGGACATGAGGGTAACCCTTCTGTTTTCGAAATAGAAGCGGCCAAATACAAGAGATTGGAGAAGGACCATTGGGTATTGGAACAAAGCGGCCATCAGAATTGGCGAGAAGGTCTACATCTTTCAATTGTGAAGCTTTACCTGGATGCCTGTATTGTTATTGCAATGAACGTTACGGGAGGGGAGTCTGAAACAGAAGATTACCTGTCCGGATCGCTTTACATTTACCCCGATGTGGTTCAGCAAATTACAAATGCAGAGCTTTTGTTTCTCGCTCGAATTTATGACCATTTCGATCCTCACCTTCGCTGGGACCGGATTGCCCTTATATCGGGTTTACATAATATCGGTCATAGAAATTTCGCAAGACCAAAGCCAGGACAAACTTCTCATCCTATGTCGATGCGCTCAGATGAAAGGCTAGTATTAGCTTTCGATACTCCAAGAATCCTGGAACGAAATCAGCTTCAGCAACCAGGTTATGGCCAGTCATTGGTTGCTGTTTTAGAAAGAAAGCTTAAATAACAGACCCATACAAAAAAACTAGGGACACTTCCCTATTTTATGTATCTAGTTGTTTTGGTGGAATTTTGTGGAAAAGGGGAATGCTAAGAAAACATAGAAAACCTTTTTACCGATGCCTGACACCGAAAGTGCCAATTAGGAGAGGATAGATGGCTGTACACTTAGTTGGTGTGTTTGATTATTCCAATAGGCTTTCTGACGTTGTTTTTTTCGTTGACTTCTCACTGAACGCATATGCCGACGCAGGGGTAAGGAAGAGGGAGCTTGCGAAGTGGATGGCAGGCGTGCCAGAGCTTGTAAGGACTGAAGCCTTCTACAAGAAGAAGCCCCCCGAGGAGATTTTTAGAAGGTTTGAGCAGGAGATGGAGCAGCGCTTCCGCGACAAGTTTGCAAAGACTAACGAGATTGTGCTGAACCTAGGTCTTGTCTTTCTTTGTACCGTTTTTGAGAACTTCCTTGAACATGTCCTGAAGGTAGTGTTTGATTGTAACCCCAAAACCTTGCTCAGCATATCAAAGGAGAAAAACCTAACCTTGGAACGCGCCCTGGAACTCAGGTCCTATGACGAAATATTGCAAGTATTTAAGGACAAGTACCTTTACCATTTCAACAGGCAAGGGATGGAAGAGAAGCTAAAGGCTTTCTGCTCCATAGGGTTCGAGAAAGAGAAGCTTTTCTCATGGGAATTATTCACCGATGAAATCAAGACACGATATTCTGCTTGGGATGATAGGACTTTGATAGACATTTTCAACAAAAGGCATTCAATCGTCCATAACAGCCAGTATCCTTTGGCAAACATTGACGAGTTTCTCTTAATGAAAGATTTCTTGATAAAGCTTGTTTTCAATTTTGGAGTGATGACATCCAAGAAGTATTACAAATATGGCGCCTTATTGGACATGCACGCCATGATGAGGGATGCCATAAAAGCTGAAGGCGGAGATCCTGAGACCTACCCGCCTGCTGACTGGGCGGAACAAGAGTAGCTTCCGCTGATAATAAGAAATTGGTCCCTGGCCTTGAAAATTGACAAAAGATTTTATTGAAGTGCGGAGCGAATGTATGATCAGGTATTGCCGGAATTGGGTGGAAAAGGTGACCGCTAAGAAAATTGGTTTGACCCCATTCCCCACGGTCTTTCACAGAAGAGGAGCCAAACAATTTACTTGACTTATTTAACCTATAGGTTAAAATGAATCTACTGCTCATTTCTAAAGGTGTCTATACTGTTTACGCTGTAGCGAAAAGCAGGGAACACTGCGAGCTGCTCGAATTTCTCGAAGGACTTGGCCAGACCCTTCAAAAAGATATTGATCGGATGCTGGCCCTTTTGGGTAGAGTGGCAATGGAAGGGCCACCCAGAAACACAGAGATTTCCCATCAGATTAAGGGGAAATTATTTGAATTCATCCAGGGAAGGTTGAGGGTTCTCTGGTTCTACGACGAAGGAAGACTAATTATTTGCACAAGTGGTTTTGTTAAGAAGGGGCAGAAAACCCCTCGGGGCGAGATTGACCATGCGATTAGGCTGATGGATGGCTATTTCGAGGACAAGAAAAAAGCGCAAATACAGATATACGGGGAAGAAGGTGTCTAGATGAAGAAAAAATCATTTAAAGAGCTTTTCGATCAGGCAAAGGGGCGGGATACTTATTGGGTTGCCTCTCTCATTCTCGATTTTACTGAGGGACTTCATAAAATGATGGAGGCAAACGGAGTCTCCAGGAGCGAGCTTGCACGACGCCTTGGAGTCAGCCCTGCTTATATTACTAAGGTGCTTCGTGGCAATGTCAATTTCACATTAGATTCAATGGTGCGTTTGGTAAGGGCAGCAGGGGGGGAGGTCAGTCTTCAGGTTGCACCTAAAGCTCAGAAGAAAAGAAACGATTTTTATAGAAAACAAGGGATGAAAAAGGCGGCCTAATCCAAAGTTAATGAGAAGAGTTCGAGAGTGTCAAAAAAAAGCCTGCCCCCGGACTCCTTTCTATTTGGAAAAGTTAAAAGCATTGGCATACTGGGAAAGGCGGACCATTAAGGAAGTAATTGATGAGGCTTTGGGATCCTATCTAAAAGGGAAAAACCTTCAACGGGTGGTAACAGAGATTTGAACTTATTTTCAGAACAATGTAAAAAGGGGGGAATTATGGGACCATTGAGAAGAATGGCTGTAGTTTCATGGGCAATAATATTATATTCTTTGATGATTTCCCAATTCATTCACGCAGAGATTTATAAATGGGTCGATGACAAAGGAACAATTCATTTTACTGAGGATCCGTCTAAGATACCGGAGGAATATAGGGAAAAAACTCAAAGCAGAACCACAGAAGAGGACTTAATACCGCTTGAGGAACGAGTTAGAATCAGGAAAAAAGAGGAAGCCGAGGTCAGGGAGCGGCTTAAACGAGAAAAAAGTGAAGCCGAAATAAGGAGGTTGGAGGAGCAATTAAAAAAGATTTCAGAAGGCGTTGAAAAGGAAAGAAGGGAGGTTGAAAGAAAAAGAGAAGACGCAAGCCGAGCGCCATCTCCTGGTTATATACCATTTGAAAAATTCAAACATGTTACCAAAGGAATGACTGAGGCAGAGGTTCTGAGTCGATTGGGTCCCCCTACAAGGGTAGAAGAAGATGAGGTGAAGTCAAGCGGGACAGTTAGCGGCGGATCGGTCTCTGGATTTGTTAGCCCTGGCGGGAGCGTTAGCGGAACTGTAAGCGGAGGTAGTTATAAGGGAGAAACTGTTGTCGTGAAAAGATATTATTACATAGGAGACCGTTCCAAAGGAGAACAGACAAGAATTATTATCTTCGAAAAAGGGAAGGTAGTTGATTATAAAAGTATTTCCCCTTAACCCGCATTCCAATAAAAGAGAAAAGCAGGACGTAAATATTTTTTAAGCCCATGAATTAATTGCATTTAGGTAAACCCCCGGCTTTGCCGGGGGACTCCCAGAGTTTGACATTTCCGGGATTATAGGCATTAAAACAACGTATTTTGTAACCAGCATTACATTCTTTCCAGCTGAAGGTTTGCTGGTTAGGCGGACTGATAAGTTTGTTAAACAACAATGGTGAATGTTCGGTTATGGTTTTATTCCTTTCAGCCCCTTTGAGGGGCTCCAGGTTTTATCAAGCCTCCGGCTTTACCGGAGGTCTATGACTCGGGTGGTTTAAGGCAAAAAGGGCCTTTAGGGACCTGAATTTTTTAGAAAACATAGAATCATCATAATGTTCGGGAAGTAAGATAATGAAGACTATCGACCTCATCGCGGAACTCATCCGCATCGGAAGAGACGGAACTTTCGATCGTCTTCCGGCACTCATTGGGTTATCCCCAGAGCACCGTTCCGGAAAGTTCATGCGCCAGTTGCCCGAGTTCTGGACTGACATCAGCGCTAACCTCACGGCACATGAGATAATTGCCTTGATTAAGGCCTTGACGGTGACCGAACGCGACGTGGCAGAGATGAAAGCCGGAAGCGTGAGTCCTGTCATCTGGCTATACCGATACCTTCGCCAGAGATTCCCAGGGCAATACACTGAGCTTGAGGATTGGGTCCTTCGACAGACCGACAACGACTACCTGCCGTGGGGAACCTCAAATCATGGTGCGCGGTCTCTAGATGAATTCAGACGGTTCAGTGAACAAGTGGTCAAGAGACGACAAGATCGCCAAAGATCAGAAGAACAGAGGCAAGTGGAAACCATAAAACGTAAGGCTGAAAAGGCGACTCATGACCTGCTTGGCGCAATCCGACGAAAAGACGGTGAGGCAATAATCGCTTTGCGACGTAAAGGGGCAGACGTAAACGCTATAAGTGACCTCGGGAAGTCGGTCCTCGATCTGGCCCGGGAGACAGGCGATCCGAAAGTCATCGAGGCAGTTACCAGTACCCTGAAAGAAGAAGAATGAAGGCCGAAGAGGAAAGAGGGTCAGGTCTCGACAATCAACAAATAAAAAGTAATTGGTGCTTTTGGTTTTGTAACTTGACAGAAGATTTTATTGAGATGTGGAGCGGATCAAGGAACAGGTTTTCAATGGTAGCAGAATTTGGAGTAAAATGTGAGCGCTAAGAAAATAGAACTGCCCCCCATTGTATTGTTGAATATTAAGAATAGGTAAAATTTGATGAGAAGAGCTTTCATTATTATGCAGATCGGTAATCATGACTTGGACGTAGTATGTAATGAAGCAATCATTCCAGCACTAAAATCATGCGACCTTGATCCAAAACGGGTCGACAAACATAATGAAGGGCGCTTGCTAAAAAGTGAAATAGTTGAATTTATTGAATCCTCAGATATCATTGTCGCAGATCTCACCAATGAGCGGCCTAATTGTTATCTCGAAGTAGGGTATGCTATGGGGTTAGATAAATTCCGTAATTTAATTCTAACTGCACGAGAAGATCACAATCAGGATAGTCCGAATTATAAAAAGGGGGGACCTAAGATTCATTTTGATCTAAGTGGGTATGATATCCTATTTTGGAAAACGGCCAACCTAGATAAGTTCAGAGAAGAGCTTGAAAAGCGCATAAGACGTCGTCTAGCAATTTCAGGTCCTTTTACATCTACTTCAACTTCACCTTGGGATGAGGAATGGATTTCAAAGCACCAAGATTCAGCTTTCTCGGGGCTAAAAGGATGTGGCAAATTAGGATTCATGGAAATTCGCATGACTTTACGCAATCTCCGGATTAATATTGCACATGGTGAACTATTGCGTGTAGCTGATCAAGCGCAAATCCATACATTCGGATGGCCCCTCGGGATTGTACTTAATAATAGAGAAGAATATCGTCCAAGACCTAAAACAGACGGGATTGTTGCTCAGATAGATATTCGAGAGGGTAGAAGTAGTTACGATTATTGGACCATTCGAAAAGATGGGTCATTTTACTTGCTGAAAAGTTTGTTTGAAGATGACATTGGCAAATCGGTATATATTTTTTTCAATACAAGAATAGTTCGAATAACAGAAGCTTTACTTTACTCTGCCCGTCTTTATTCGGGTTTTAAAGTACCCTCCGATTCTCCGATTTTAATTGGGATCCGTCTGGGAGGACTAAAAGACCGTATCCTTAGCGCTTCAGGGGGAAGACAACTTAATTATGAACGTAAGTCTAAAGAGGATGAAGTGTATACTGAGGTTGAAACAAAATTTGAGAGAATAGAATCAGAGCTGGTGGATATCGTTCAAAAATTCACTCAACCGCTTTTTGTAGTATTTGACTTCTTTGAAGTTAGCAGGACAGTACTGGAGAATATAGTGGACAATTACGTGGCAGGAAGAGTCACTTAATTTGAGAAAGTTCCAAAGGTTGCCTATAAAAAATTAGCTTTCAGAAATAATATTAACATGTCCGGATTAAGCACAGAAGCAGTTTCTTAATACAAGCATTTTGAGAATGTATTTAATTCTCTTGGCGGAATTGGGTGGAAAAGGTGAACACTAAGAAAATAGGGTGGTTGTTTACTAGGGATTGGGAGGATTGGGGGAGAATTTGAAAACGTTTTAGAACTTGCGTCCCCCTTCTTCAAGAGTTTATGACTAGTACTACTACGTTAAATTCATTTAAGGAAAATCATAAAGCCCATATTACAGGCTTGGAATTGGGTTCGAAGCATTGGTAAATTTCGCTGAAATACAGAAGCATTTGAAAACATTGGGTTTTCATTTTTAACTTAACGTAGTAGTACTAGGTGATTAAAATATTGATTCTTTTGGGGGTTGTAAAATGGCACGAACCGAATCCATAAAATTGATTGATCTGTTGGTTAATACAGAGAATTACCGATTTGAAACAATCTCTGGCCAAAAAGAAGCTATTGACAAAATGATAGAGAACCAAGAAGAGAAACTATATAACTTAGCAGAACATATTGTAAAGAATGGACCAAACCCTAACGACAAGATTCAAGTTGTCGCTTCAAGTCACGATAAATCTAAGTATATAGTGCTTGAAGGGAACAGACGAATAATAGCATTGAAGCTATTAGAAAATCCCGAATTGATCGATAATCCTAAGTATCTTTATCTGAAGAGAAAATTCAAAAGGCTTAACACTGAAAGCTCAGGGAAATTAGTTAACGATATTGAATGTACGATTTATGATGATCCCACAGAAGCAGATATCTGGATTAAAATAAAGCATACTGGTCAAGGTAGCGGAATTGGAACTGTTGATTGGAATGCCCAACAAGTGCAGCGATTTGAGGAGAAAGTTGAGGGGAAATCATCGATTGCCCTTCAAACAATAAATCTTTTAAAAATATCAGATGATGTACCCGAATCCGTTAAGAACAATCTAAGCAATTTGAAGATAACTAACTTAGATAGGTTATTAGACGATCCAGATGTACGAAGTTTTTTGAGCATTGAAGTAAACAATGGCGTCCTGCAATCCGAGGTAAGTGAAAAGGAGGTGCTTAAGGGCTTAACTCAGATAGTAAAAGACCTTCTGGATCCGAACTTTAAAGTCAAAAAGATATATACTAAAGACGATCGCAGAGATTACTTGAATAGCTTCCCGCCCGAAATGAAGCCAAACATAGGGGTAAAATCAGCGCGTCCTTGGCAGTTTACAAAAACGGGAACTACAACAACACATGCTGGGAAAACCGCCTCATCGAAACCTAATCCCAAAGATAGAAAACATCTTATTCCAAAGACTTGTGTTCTTAAAATAAACAACCCAAAGCTTAACTCAATTTATCATGAGTTGCAAAAAATAGATCTGCATAAATTCACAAACGCCGGTGCCGTCTTATTTCGGGTGTTTATAGAATTGAGCCTCGACTCCTACATCGAAACGCATAACCTGACTACTGTGAGTAAGGACTCAACGTTATTAATGAAAGTTACCGAAGTATCGTCACATATGGAAAAACAGAGATATGCGGACAAACACATTTGTAAGGGTATCAGAAGCGCGGCTTCCAATAAGAATGATTTACTAGGCATTGAAACCTGGCATGCTTACGTTCACAACCCCAGATTTTCACCAATTTATCAGAACCTCAACATAACTTGGGACAACCTGCAGGCTTTTGTTGAAAAATTATGGGAGACAATACCATAAATGGACTACTACTCACCACTCAGGTATCCAGGCGGAAAGGGGAAAATAGCCACCTTTTTCAAGCAAATATTTAAAGACAATTTTCTCTACGACGGAGTTTACATAGAGCCTTATGCCGGCGGTGCCTCAGTTGCACTGAGTTTATTACTAAATGAATATGCTTCCAAAATAATTATTAATGATATTGATCCTACAATTTATGCTTTTTGGCACTCCGTACTATTTTCAACAGATAAATTATGTAGATTAATCAAGGATACGCCCGTCAATTTGGATGTTTGGAAGATTCAACGAGAAATTCAAAAGAGAAATGCTGATGTATCAACTGTTCAACTAGGTTTCTCAACGTTCTTTTTAAATCGAACGAACAGATCAGGAATAATTAACGCTGGTGTAATTGGTGGTGTTAATCAAAATGGAAAATGGAAGATCGATGCGAGATACAACAAAAGTGATTTGATCAAGAGAATTAAACGTATTGCATCACATAAGGACCGTATCACCATACTAAATCTTGATGCCTGCCAATTAATAAGCAGAGTTAAAAAAACAGTTTCTACAAAATCTCTATTCTATTTTGATCCTCCTTATTACGCAAAAGGTAAGGAACTTTACTTAAATTACTACAATGACGGCGATCATTTTAAAGTAGCTAAGGAAATTAAACAGCTTAATAATCATAAGTGGATAATTACGTATGACAACACAAGGTTTATTCGAAAGCTCTATTCGGAATTTAGACAAATCAAATATACAGTTAACTACACAGCTAGAGCCTTCTCAAAGGGGCAAGAAATAATGATCTTTTCAAATAATTTATATTTACCGTCATTGAATCCAAAAAGCATCGTTGCGCACCATCTCACATAATACGGATGCAGCCGTAGGTCTTTGAAGTTAGCCTTTTAACGATGCATTTAGTTCTCTTGGCGGAATTTGGTGGAAAAGGTGGACGCTAAGAAAATACAAAATACCTTGTTACCGTTGCCTGGCACCGTGGCAACACTTATGGAGATCATCGCTAATCACTTGAATGTCCCCCCAGGGTGCGAAAGGAGGCCATCATGCTTTATGACGCTCTGCTGACAGAACAGGAGAAAGCGCTACGGGATGAAGTCCGTAGATTTGTCCGGGATGAGGTGCCAGCAGACCTCTTGCGGGCCATGGATCGGGAAGAGATCACCTTTCCGCACGAGTTCATCGCCAAGCTGGCCAAGCATGGCCTTCGGGGATTGAGGTTTCCCAAAAAATGGGGCGGGCGGGAGTTGCCCTGGACAGCAGAGGTCGCAGCGGAAGAGGAGGTGGGCGTCCTCGGGAATGCCTTGGGATGCGCCTTCGCGATGACCTCTATCGTGGGCGAGCCTCTGAATGTTTTCGGGACTGAGGATCAAAAAGAAAGGTACCTCAGGCCGATTCTCACCGACACGAAGATTCCCGAGGAAGCTCTTACGGAGCCCAGAGGAGGATCTGATTTCTTTGGGGCCACCACTCGGGCGGTTGCTGATGGAAACTCCTTTGTCCTCAACGGTCAAAAACGTTTTGTGGTGGGTGCGGAGGTAGCTGACTTCTTCGCGGTTTACTGCAATACCGACCCTAAAGCACCCCCCCATGAGCGGATCTCGATGTTCATCGTGGAAAAAGGGCCAGGGGTGCATGTTGAACATGTCTACGGCCTCCTGGGATGCCGCGGCACCGGGGTAGGGAGATTGGTATTTCGGAACTGCCGTGTGCCCAAGGAGAACCTGATCGGAAAGTTAGGGATGGGTGGCCTGATCTTTGACCGGATGATGATTCCCGAGAGGCTCACTTCGGCCGCGGCCTCTATCGGAGGCGGCCGTGGAGCCCTGGAAGTGGCCATCCGCTATAGCGACCGGCGAATGGCCTTTGGCCGAAAAATCCGCAAGTTTCAGGCAGTGAATTTCATGATCGCCGACGCCATGACCCGGCTGGATGCCGCGCGGGGACTGATCTATGGCGCCGCAAAGACTGTGGACAAAGGTATGCCCCATCGCCGACTGGTTAGTGAAGCAAAGAAGTTCGCCACCGAAGCTGCCTGGTCCATCGTGAATATTGCTATGCAAGTCATGGGGGGGATTGGGTATACCAATGTTTATCCCTTGGAGCGGTATTTGCGGGACTCCCGGCTGTGCCTCATCTGGACCGGGACTAATCAGATCATGGACGACCTCATCCAGCACGAAACTTTCGCCGAATTTCTGGGCGACCTGAGTGACCGACGGAATGTAGAAATGGATGCCATGGGTATCGACGCCCAGAAGGAAAAAATTTATACTGATGAAGATATGTGGAAGAACTTTTAACCCCTCACCCCCTTCCTCCCCTCGCAGATTCGGGGTTAGATCTTAAATTGGGGGGAAGACTTGGGGTCAAAGCTACACTATACACTTTGTAAATTGTCCCAGCGGAATTTGGTGGAAAAGGTGAACGCTCAGAAAATAGACCTGACCCCCATCGCCCATTGTTGACAAGAAATATGAGAGGGTAGATTGGGGTCTATTCTTGAAGAGGTGGGGGAACGATGGAAACGAGAAGGGTAACACAATCAAGCCTGTTAGATTTACCTATCAATAAGGAGATATGTTTTACGACAAAAAAGGGCGAATATAGTGAAAAAATAATGAAGCAGCAGACGAAAATTCTGACGAGCTTCTCTCCCTTTCTCAAAAAGATATTGGATCCGGGTGAAGAAATATTTCTTGCGGTAAAGGCCACTTCTCCAATGGCTGTCCTCGAACAATTTACGATTGGATGGATCATCGTTTATATCAAGAGATGCATGCTTATTTTCACAAACAAAAGGGTTTTACATTTTCCAACCAGAACGAATTTTTCTCCTAAACAGTCTGTTGCCCAGATAGGGTATGGCGATATCGAAGAGGTTAAACTGAGCGGTTTTTTGGGCCGGACATTAAAGATGGAGTATAAGAGCGGCAAGAAGGAGAAGTTTTATTACATTCCATCGACAGAATTTAAGAAGCTTAAAACTCTCATACCAAACTTAGCAACGGGAGCTCATCCCTCGGTGGTAATGGAGAGGTATCATCTATGCCCCCAATGTATTGCTCCTCTTCAAAAGAACGTTTTTTCCTGTCCCAGTTGCCATCTCGAATTTAAAAACCTTAAACAGGCGATCAGGCTATCTCTCTTATTCCCTGGCGGTGGATATTTTTATGCTGGCCATCCCATTATGGGTATTGGAGATGCCATTGTAGAGACTGTTCTCATCATAGCATTAATCAGTGCTTTCATCAGTGCTTTTACTTCGCCTGACCCTTTTGCCGCTTGGGCTACCATTATTCCTGTTGCCTTCTTTCTTTCTCTTGAAAAAATGATCACCATCTACGATACGAAACATTTTATTAACGAATACATCCCAGCTGATAAAAACGCTGCCTTGAAGTTCTGATCTTATCAATTGGGAAAACAATGCCCATTATGAGCAAAAGGGGACGGTTGTTTTCGGAATAAAAAAAGCTTGAAGGGTTTCAACAATCAACAAAACTTTGTCAAAAGCTGAGACAACAAGAGGGAGAGGTGCCTGACCTTGAAAATTGACAGAAGATATTGTTGAAGTGTGGAGGGAATCTGGAGATCAAGTTTTTAATGCCGGCGGAAATTGGTGGAAAAGGTGAACGCTAAGAAAATAAATTTGGTCTAATTTTCCAATTATCAACTCTTAAAACCAGGGTCATCACTAAGATACAAAGCTTATGGACCGGTTCCCTTTGAAATTAGTTTTGAATATCCAGTGATCATCTTCTTAAATTCCTCATCACTTAAGATCCTGATTCCTAACTCCCTATGGTCATCTGCACACCCATGCAAGATTTTAAACGGTAATCCTCGAAAGAAATAGTTCACATCTTCAATCTTGACAGTTGACCTGTTTATGGACTATATTTGGTCATACCCAAGAAATGGAGGAATCTTCCATGAGACTATCCAGCCAGATTAAGCCGATCAGTTACCTGAAGGCTCATGCCGCCGAAATTGTCAGGAAGGTAAACGAACGCCGGGAGCCACTGGTCATCACCCAGAACGGCGAAGCCAAGGCGGTCTTACAGGGCATCAAAAGCTACGAACAAACCCAGGAAACAATGGCTCTCCTGAAGATTCTGGCGCTCGGGACCCGTCAGATCGGGGAAGGCAAGGTCCGGGCCGCTGAGGATGTGATCAAAGAACTGCGCAAACGACAGGAGGCTGACTGATGCCATTTGCGGTTTTCCTGACCGATGATGCAGCATGTGACCTCGATGAGCTTTATGACTATATTGCTTTGCACGATACACCCCAAAAAGCAGACTACGTTTTGCAGAAGATCGAGAGAGCCTTCTCCAAACTGTCCGAATTCCCCGAGCGGGGCGCCCTTCCTAAAGAACTGCTGGCGCTCGGGATTCGTGAATACCGTGAAATTTTCTTCAAACCCTACCGCATCATTTACCAAATCATAGATAAGAACGTCTACGTTCTGCTGATTGCTGACGGCCGTTGTGACATGCAGACGCTGCTGCAACAGCGATTGTTAGGTGCGTAATACATGGTGCTGGATTGCCGAATGGGAGCGCGATCTCGAGAAACTTGGGGCCAGGCAACGGAAATTCGGCAAACATAGAAATAGGGATCAGATTGTAGTGATTGGTTTTCGTTACGGGTGCCTGCTCTTGAAACTTGGCAGAAGATTTTAATGAAATGTAGAGCGAAGACAGGATCAGGTCTTCGATGCAACCGGAATTTGGTGGAAAAGGTGAACGCTATAAAAATAGACATGACCCTGACCTGACCTCTACTGTTGTGCCTGGTGGTTCGCTGATGATCAAAAAATATCTTAAAAGGCTGTTCATTATTAATAAGGAAGCAATCCTGATGGAAGTCCTTGCAATAAAGGGACTGATGCAGCTTCTTATGAAACCCCGGAACACAGATGAAAAGTGGACAAGGGCAGAGAAGAAAGAGATAAAGAGGCATCTGAAAAACATAGCAAAGATCGTCCCAACAGTTGTTATCTTTTTCCTCCCCGGGGGTTCCTTTCTCCTGCCTATTCTTGTAGAAGCCATCGATCGAAGGAAGACCAGAAGGCTATGAAAAAAATGTCAGCAAAAGGTGTCAGACCTTGAAGCTTAGCGTGCCTAGTGAATTGAAAATTTGGGGTCAGGCTTGACTTATTGATATTTTAGATGATTTCTTCTTTGTCTCCTCTTTCGCTACAGAAAAACTACTATACGGATTGACAAAACAGTGTTACTCTGCTCAGATCTATGCTAATATTAGAAAAAATGTTGACCGCGACGGAGGTAAAGCAATGGACTTTTTTACTATGGTGTTAAGAAAAAGCGGTAGCGATTGGGTGACCTTGTGCCTGGAGAATGGATTGGTGGGGCAAGGGATGACAAAAGAAGAATCGATCAGAAAGTTAAAGGAAGCTATTGAGTGTGTTGAGGATATTAAAAAAGTTGAAGAAGATGTGTACAGTGCCCCCATATCGATCAAGGAACTCCACGAATTTCTGACGATAGAGGGGGAAGAATTTGTCTCACAGACCTTTGAATTAAGGGCAGTAAATGCCTAAGAATATTCCTTCTCTAAAACCAAGGGAACTTGTCCGTCTGTTGGAGAAGGGTGGTTGCTCATTTTTTAGGGAAGGTAAAGGGGATCACTCGATTTACGTTCGCATCTTTGGAAACCAAAAGAGGGTGGTCCCGATTGACATGGGAGCAAGAGAATTATCCCCACCTTATGTCCTCCGCATTTTCAGACAATTCGGTTTCACGGATGATGAAATCGAACGCCTTTTGAAGTAAAAGGTGTGGCCCCAATCGATTATTTACCCCGTTAGAAATAATGCCCCTCTGCTCTGCAGCGGGGTTACATTTCAGATTAATTCCGGGTTCCGCCCCGTAGGGGGTTCCACCCCGGAGGGCGAGGTTTAATACCCCGCTGGAATTTCTAACGGGGTTTACGGGTTTCAATAATCATTCCAAGTGTGGAGGCAATGCGGATGGAGATTCTTTATTTGAGCCGAAAGGATGTGGAAGGATTAGAAATTAGTATGAAAGAGGTGATTGAGGTTGTCGATCAGGGTTTTCGCCTGAAAGGGCTGGGAAGGACCGAAATGCCGCCCAAGCCTGGAATTCACACCCGGCCCCATGCCTTCATCCATGCCATGCCGGCCTATGTAAAGGAGATGGAGGTAGCCGGCCTCAAATGGGTAAGCGGATATCCTTCCAATCCGGAGAAGGGGCTGCCTTACATCACGGGGCTGCTCATTCTCAACGCCCCTGAAACTGGCATCCCGATCGCTGTTATGGACTGCGCCTGGATCACAGCCATGCGCACAGGCGCCAGCGCAGGCATATCAGCGAAATATCTGGCAAGGGAGGAGAGCAGGGTTGCGGGTATTTTGGGCTGTGGAGTTCAAGCCCGAACAAGCCTCAGGGCTCTGGTCGAAACCTTACCCGGTCTTTCAAGGGTTCAGTGCTACGACCTCTTTCCTGAAGCAAGCAACCGTTTTATCGTAGAAATGGGCCCTATGTTTCCCGCACTCCAGTTGAAGCATTCTAAAAATCCTGATGAGATGATGGAGGGAGCGGATGTGGTGGTTACGGCTATTCCTATTGTCACAGAGCCAAAGCCTCCTCTTCGGGCCGGAATGCTGAAGAAGGGCGGGCTTGCCATTTCGCTGGACTACGACTCTGCATGGACGGGTCCAGCGATGAAGGAGTGTGACAAATTCGTCTCCGATGATGTCAATCAATTGCTATCCACAAAAGAAGAAGGAATCTACTTTGGAACCATTCCTGAAAATATCTATGCCGATCTTGGAGATCTGGCGGCCGGATTTAAACCAGGCCGCGAAGATCCGATGGAGAGGATTTTTTCGATGAACATGGGCATTGCTGTGGATGACATGGTCACAGCCAAGCTGGTCTATGAGCGGGCCAGGGAGAAAGGAGCAGGCGCCAGGCTTCCTCTTTAAGGGAACCCTTTTGAATTCAACCACTCATTTGTGAACGGGAGACCGGGGAGACCGTGTCAGGCCTTGAAAATTGAAATATTGAACTTAATTCACAAATCAAGCCCTCAAACCATCAATAAAAAAGGGGACATTCAGAAGGTGGTGAGCTCGGGAGTGCCTTTCTGGTATCCATAGTTTTTAACAACGCCCTCTTTGTCAAAGAGGATGACAAGGGAGTCCTTTTTCTGTTGAATGCGGGAGTATTGGAAGAGGGTGAGATTGGTGATGTAGGACTCCTCAATCGTGAACTTAGAGGAATTTTTTCGAAGATAGGCATAGACGAAGATATCGCCATCATACTGCTTCTGAATCCGGTCCGGCGGGCCAAAGGTCTCAAGGATTTCACTTTTGGTGGTGGAGCCGGTTTTGATCTTCTCTTTCGGATCGTGCCTGATCTCAGAGCCGATATAGACCCTTCCGATGCTGCAACCCCATAGAAAGATCAAGAGAGAGAGAAGGATGAAGGCCCTACCGTAAATCATCCGTTCCTTTGTGGAATCCATAATATTTCACCCTATCATTTTCATCGAGAAAGATGACCAGATGATCTGATTTCACTTTGGCTTCTACGAAGTTGAAGAGGACCAGGACAATGGCCTGGATGTTTCCCCGATTGTACTGGTAGGAGAGGATATTGGCGAAGGGGTAGTTGGTGAGGGGTTCCCTCGTCACATCCATTTCCCGGAGGATTTCATTGAAGACCGTGGGGCTGATGTAGTTCTGCGGCGGTCCAAACCAGCTGATGATCTCTTGTTTCGTGGTGATGCCGGGCTTGATCTCTCCGATCTTCTCAGGAGAAATCTGGGGACCTTCGTAATACCGTCCGACCACACAGCCTGAGAGGAGAAAGAAGAGCCATAGAAACAGAATAATCATAAGAGGAGAATGTAAGAACCTCTTCATGCGATCCCCCTTTTTAAATAAGAAATGGAAAATGGGAAGTGGAAATTTGCAATGGTTCATTGACAATTAAAAATTGACCATTGACCATTGAGTATTGAGTATGGCTCTATCCTCTTCCCATTCCGTATTTATCGGCCACCTCTTTAAAACCCGGCAGAGACTTTTCGATGGCCTTTCTTTCAACGGCGTAGGCAATTCTAAAATAACCGGGTTTGCCAAAACCCGTTCCGGGCACGGTCAGAATTCTTTTCGACTGAAGCTCTTTCACAAAGGCGACATCATCTTCAATGGGCGCTTTCGGGAAAAGGTAAAAGGCGCCCTCAGGCTTCACGATCTGGTAACCGTAAGAGGATAGGGAATGGTAGAAAAGATCCCTTTTCTCTTCATATTCCTTAATGTTGATCGAATTCCTCTGAAGGGGAGCAACCAGCCTCTGCATCAGAGCCGGAGCATTGACAAACCCCAGAGTTCGGTTGGCAAAAACAATGGCGGCGATCAATTCCCCCACTTCTTCACAGAAGGGGTTAGCCGCAATATAACCGATCCTCTCTCCTGGCAGGGAGAGGTCTTTGGAATGAGAGGTGACCCGTATGGAGTGAGGATAGTACTGGAAGGCAATGGGAAGTTTGACCTGGTCAAAGACGATTCTGCGATAGGCTTCATCGGTAATGAGATAGAGCGTCCTTTTCAGCTCCCGGCTCTTCTCCTTTAACAATTTTCCCAGCTCTTCGAGAGATTCCCTGTTATAGACCACGCCTGTCGGGTTATTGGGAGAGTTGATCAGAACGGCTTTGGTCTTCTTTCCGAAGGCTTTCTCAATCTCCTTCAGATTGAGAGAGAAATCGTCATGGGTTTCAACCAGCCGGATCCGGCCACCGCTATTTTCAATATAGAATTTAAATTCCATAAAATAAGGGGAAGGAACGATGACCTCATCGCCTTCATCGAGGAGAGCTTTGAAGACGACATTGAGCCCGCCGGCTGCTCCGACGGTCATCACGATATGTTTCTCTTCGAAAGGGAGCCCGGATTCTTCTGCGATGTATTGAGCAACGGCCCTCCGTGTCTCGATATAGCCATTGTTGGGCATATAACGGTGCATTCCTGCAATGGGTTGATCAGCAAGAGCTTTGAGCGCCTTCTTCAATGAGGCCGGAGGCTCGAGATTGGGATTTCCAAGGGAGAAATCAAAGACATTTTCCTCACCATAAAGCTTTTTCAATTCCTCTCCCTGCTCAAACATCCGTCTCACCCAGGAGGCGCCTTCTAATGCGTTCTTCACCTTCTCCGAAATCGCCATTCTTCATACTCCTTTCTATTGTAAAAAATAACGAATAATGCGAATGATAACGAATGAAACGAACAATAAATGCAAACAAAAAAGCCATAAGGTTGCCCCTATGGCTTAAAAATGAAAAAGCCATGGGGCCTAACCGGTCACCCATGGCTCATTATCCCGTTATGGGAATGCCTCTAAGGGTGACCCTTATCAAAATAAAAATAAAAGTATTTGAAATTATAGACGTTTCCCATGGGCCTTCCTTTTGGATAAAATTTAAAACATATCCGGTTGAATTGTCAAGGGGAATTTTAGAAAGCTCTGAAAAACTACTTTTCGCTCCCTGATTACACAGATTTTAAAAAATGATTCCACAGATTTTTCTTTATTTATCAATGGATTTCTAATCTGTGTAATCAGTTCCTAATCGGTGTAATCAGAGATTTCTTGGTTTCTTCAGAAATCTCTTTAAGAAATCTCTTTGACATTTTGCAAAAATCCCTTTAATATTACCAAGATATATCTCCTTTAGAAAACGGATTTAGAAGATGGCCGGAGAGAAGCGGCTCGCTCGAACCAGAAATATAGGGTTTATGGCCCACATCGATGCCGGAAAGACAACCGTCACCGAAAGGGTCCTCTTCTATACAAAGAAGGTCCACCGAATGGGCGAAGTCGATGATGGAACCGCGGTGATGGACTGGATGATCCAGGAGCAGGAGAGGGGGATAACCATCACCTCTGCAGTGACGACCACGGAGTGGAAAGGAAAGATCATCCACATCATCGATACGCCTGGCCATGTGGACTTCACCATGGAAGTGGAACGCTCCCTCCGGGTGCTTGACGGAGCGATCGCCATCTTCAGTGCGGTGGAAGGAGTGGAACCTCAGTCGGAGACGGTCTGGCATCAGGCGGACAAATATCGTGTCCCAAAATTGGCATTCGTCAATAAGATGGATCGGCTCGGAGCCAATTTTTTCGAAACCGTCAGGATGATGGTTGACCGACTGGGCGCCCATCCGCTGATCATCCAGATTCCCATCGGCATGGAAGACCGGTTTATTGGAGTCGTCGATCTCATCCGCTTAAAAGGGATTGTCTGGGATGAGCACAGCCTGGGCATTGAATATAAGGAGATCACCATTCCCGTAGATATGGAAGCGGAAGTTTCCATGCATCGGTCGAAATTGATCGAATCCCTTGCCGAGCTGGACGACCATTTGACGGAAAAGTATCTCAATGGAGAGGAGATCTCCGAAGCGGAGATGAAAGGGGTTCTCAGAAAAGCGACCATTTCGATGAAAGCCGTTCCCGTTCTCTGCGGGGCGGCCTTGAGAAATCAGGGAATCCAGACCCTGATCGATGCCATTGTGGACTATCTTCCTTCTCCCCTTGATATTCCTCCTGCCGAGGGGACCCATCCGGTCACCGGAGAGAGAGAGGAAAGGATGCAGAAGGATGAAGCGCCCTTCAGCGCCTTAGCCTTCAAGGTGCTCATGGATGAAGGGAGGAAGTTAGTCTATATCCGGATATACTCGGGCGTGCTCAAAGTGGGTGGAGAGGTCTATAACCCGAGATTGAAGAAGAATGAAAAGATTTCGAGAATCTTCCAGATGCATGCCAATCAGCGAACCCGGACAGAGGAGGCAAAGACAGGCGAGATTGTGGCTGTCATGGGTTTGAAGGAAACGACCACAGGGGATACGCTCTGCGATCGAGGTCATCCCATTTTCCTTGAGCCGATCGATTTCTATAAGCCGGTGATGTCGGTGGCCGTGGAACCGAAGACAAGCCGTGATCAGGAAAAACTCGCTCAATCCCTCGAAAAGTTGAGCGAAGAAGACCCCACCTTCCAGGTCAAGTTAGATGAGGATACGGGTCAGACGATCATCTCAGGGATGGGGGAGTTGCATCTCGATGTTCTGGTCAATCGTCTCCTGACCGAATACCATCTCGAAGTGAATGTGGGAAGACCGCAGGTCGTCTTTCGGGAGACAGTGGAGAAGGAGGCAGAGGCTTCCTTTAAATTTGCCAAAGAGATGGAAGAGATCAAGCTTTTCGGGGAGGTCTTCTTGCGTATCTCGCCCAATGGTAGGGGAAAAGGGATCGAATTCCATTCCGAGGTCCCCGAAGGAACCTTGCCACACGAATGTCTTCTCTCCATCGAAGAAGGGGTGAGAGAGGGTTCCACCGTTGGGGTGTTCATGGGTTATCCTTTGACAGACATTCGTATTACTCTGTTAAAGGCCAATGCAGACCCGAATCATCCCTCTCCTCTCGCCCTCAAAATCGCCTCATCGAATGCCTTAAGGGAGGTCTGCCGGAAAGCACAACCTGTGTTAATGGAACCGATGATGGAGGTGAACATCATCGTCCCCGAAGAGTTCATGGGAGAAGTGGTGGGGGATTTAAAGGCACGAAGGAGTTCGGTTGAGGCGATCACTCCGAAAGGAAAGATCGCTCTGATCAAGGCCCTCTCTCCGCTGACCCGGATGTTTGGTTACTCCACGGACTTAAGGTCCTTGACCCAGGGGCGGGGAACCTTTTCGATGCAGTTCTCACGGTATGACAAGATGATCAGTTAAGAAAACGATACGAATAGCGCGAATGATAGCGAATGACACGAATAGGTTTTTTTCGTGAAATTCCTTTGCAGTGATCATTTTGGGGTGACTTGAATATGGAAGAAGAGATTCTTCAACTCTTGAGAGAAGACCCTACCAGCTTTCTTTCGGGCGAGGAGATCAGCCGCCGGCTAAATGTTAGCCGGACGGCGGTCTGGAAGAGAATGAGGCACCTGAGATTCCTTGGCTATGAGATTGAAGCTTCGACCCGGTCAGGTTACCGGTTGGTTCATTCTCCTGACCTTCTGACTCCCTCTGAAGTCAAACCCTCTCTGAAGACCAGATGGATGGGAAAGATGATCCACTATTTTACCCGTCTGGATTCAACGAACTCCAAAGCCTATGAGCTGGCCACCCGGGGCGCAGAAGAAGGGGAGGTGGTCATTTCGGAGTGTCAGGTGAAGGGGAAGGGAAGACTGGGGAGAGACTGGTTTTCGCCCCCTTATTTAAATCTCTACCTTTCGGTGATCCTCCGTCCCAAAATCCCTCCACATCAGGCTCCGCTCATTACCCTGATGGCGGCCGTGGCAACGGCAGAAGCCATTGAGAAATACTCGGGCCTCCGTCCGTTGATCAAATGGCCCAACGATATTCTTCTGAAGGGCCGAAAGGTGGCAGGTCTTCTCAATGAGATCCAGTCGGAAACGGATCGAATCCACTTCGTCATCCTTGGCATCGGTGTTAATCTCAATCTTGACGAGAAGATGTTTCCGAAAAAGATTCGTTCAGTTGCCACTTCGATGAAGAAAGAGATGGGGCAGGCGATTTCGAGAAAGGATTTCCTTTCCTCTCTTTTACAGCAATTGGAAGAGTGGTATGCAATTTATTTGAAAGAGGGTGGCGATGTTATTCTGAGGGCGTGGAGAGATCTGGCTCATATCAGGGGGAAGCGGGTCAAGGTGACCTCTTTTGGCGAGACCATTTCAGGCATTGCGGTTGATATCGATTCAGATGGCGCTCTCATATTAAGAATGGAGAATGGGAAACGGAGAAGAGTGGTCGCGGGAGATGTGGAATATTCTCGAAGGTAGATTGTGGAAAGTGGAGGATGGAGCATAGAAAGTGGAGTGTAGCGAGTGGTAGGTAGATTGAACTACTCTCTACTCTCTACTTTCCAAATTCGGCTTTCCACCTTCCAGGTAGAGGAGGTCTTATGCTACTGGTCATCGATATTGGCAACACGAACACCGTTCTGGGGGTCTATGATGGAAAAGTCCTGGTTGATCACTGGCGGATCAGGACGGAGAGGGAGAAGACGGCTGACGAGTGGGGGATCCTCTTTCGCGATCTCTTCCAGTTTGATCATATCGATATTAAAGATTTCGAAGGAATGATCATCTCCTCAGTCGTTCCGCCGGTTCTGGACATGGTGCAGGAAATGGCAGAAAAATATTTTCATGTCAAACCCCTGATCGTGGGGTCCGATATCGAGACTGGAATGAAGATTTTATATGATCATCCCGCTGAGGTGGGAGCAGACCGGATCGTCAATGCGGTCGCGGCCTATGATCGGTACCGAAGGAGTTGTATCGTGGTTGATTTCGGAACAGCCACCACTTTTGATTATGTATCCTCCCGGGGGGAGTACATGGGGGGTGCCATTGCTCCGGGAATTGGAATATCGGCAGAAGCCCTCTTTCAACGGACCTCAAAACTGCCCAGGATTGAAATCACCAAACCCGGGAAGGTTGTCGGAAAGAATACCATTCACAGCATGCAGTCAGGCATCTTTTTCGGATACGTGGGGCTGGTCGATGAGATTGTGAGACGGATGAAGAAAGAGACAAAATCGAATCCCAAAGTGATTGCCACAGGAGGACTCGCAGGTCTGATCGCCGGAGAGTCAGAGACCATTGAAGAGGTTAACGAGTTTTTAACACTCGATGGATTGAGAATTATCTATGAGAGAAATCAAAAAAGAAAGAAGGCAGTAGGCAGAAGGCGGTAAGAAGGAGTCAGAAGACAGGAGTCAGAAAACAGGAGTCAGAAAACAGGAGTTAGAAAACAGGAGTCAGAAAACAGGAGTTAGAAAACAGGAGTTAGAAAACAGGAGTTAGAAGACAGGAGTCAGAAAACAGGAGTCAGAAGACAGGAGTTAGAAAACAGGAGTCAGAAAACAGGAGTCAGAAAACAGGAGTCAGAAAACAGATGCTATCTCTTTTTACCCCGTTAGAAATAATGCCCCGCTACTTAGCAGCGGGGTTACATTTCAGATTAATTCCGGGTTCCGCCCCGTAGGGGGTTCCACCCCGGAGGGCGGGGTTTAATGCCCCTGTGGAATTTCTAACGGGGTTTATTTTAGATGGATTTGCCTGCCAAGCGCAGGCAGGCGCAGGCAGGGATCGAAAAATCTTAAATCAGACGTAAAAGTTGATGCTTTACCTGACAGAAAATGTCAAATAAGGTAAGAAGTACTTCCTGTACTCTTGTTTCTAGATTCTTTACTGAGAATTCAGTATTTCAAACGCAAATCTTCAATTTGGGCTTCAAAACCGAGGCTATTCCAAAACGAAATTTTCTCGTTGACTATCCATGAGATTAAGAGTATTTTTTTGATAGTTGTTTCCTACCAAATAACCTAACAACCTAACCCCTAACCTTCTGGAGGAAGTCATGAGAAGGAGTTTCTGGAAGGTGCCCATATGAAGGCTCCAAGAGGGTTTTGTTCCCTTTTGGAGTCTCTCTTCGTCTCACTTTCATAAACCTGCCAGCAACTGAATTCGATTTACAAATTAAATTTAGCTTCAAGGAGGTAATAATATGTTATCAAAAAGAAATATTTCTATTTGGGGAATCGTTGTTTGCCTATTCTTTTTTCTTGCAACTTTAACGAATTTAAATGCAGCAGATACAACTTCCCAAATTATGACTCATATAGACGAAATACTTAAAGAAAATCCCTTAAAAGCAGATCAGAAAGTTCAGATGATCAGCATTGCTCAAGACGATACGATCAGTCTATTTGTGGTGAGATCAGTTGAGGGTTTTGTATTGAAGTCGCATATTCATAAAACACATTCTGAAACAGTACATGTAGTTAAAGGTACAGGTCAAATGCTCATCAATGATAAATGGGTTGATATTAAACCGGGAAATCTTCATTTCAACCCTATGGGCAAAGTGCACTCTCTAAAAAATACTGGTAATGAGCCATTGGTGGTTATCTCGATTTTCACTCCAGCATTGAAAGAGCCTGATAGACATTTTGTGGAATGAGCAAGCGATGCTGTGCCAGACGGCTTTGAAAATTTGAATTGCCCCAACAGTTGTCCAAAAGGAAACCTTCTTAATTCGATTGAACCAAGAAGGAGTGGGTTGCTGATTGTAGCCCACTCTATACCTATGTTTTGATTATGAACATTTCTAGCCATAATCGTTGACTTTGGAAATTATCTTGGATTGAGGAGTAGGTGAAGTTGCTAACCAGAAGTTTGCTTGGTAATGGCAGCTTGGGAATTATTTCTAAGATTGACCCATTCAACGGCGCTAAGCCCCACCCAGGATCAACCCTGAGCAAGCCCCAGTATTTATACTGAGGAGTGGTCAAAGTGTTCTACGATATAAACATAGAATCTCATGAAGCCGGCAGGGGTCTTGCTCTCTGTTGACGATGAAAACGAGATAGAGCGATTGGCATTGGCTTACTCGCCCAGGTTTCAGAAGGTGTTAGGATTGGCGAGACAACAGATTCGAGAGGGGCGTGGTATTCGGCACGAGGATTTCTGGAAAGAAGTTGAAGATAGCGAAGGTTAAGGCAAAGTCGCCAATGAGAAGTCAACCTCACAATGTCCGCCGATTCGAGTTTTAACTTTTATGTATTTTGTATCGCTATGCGCTATGCCATATGCGCTATGCTCTGCTCCTTATACCACTCCACAAATCTTTTGATGCCTTCCTCCATTTCTATCTTGGGTTGATAGTTTAGCAGTCGTTTGGCCTTGGTGATGTCGGCATAGGTGATGGAGACATCGCCGGGCTGGGGCTCCATTGCCAAAATCTTTGCCTTCTTGCCAAGGCATTCCTCAATCATCCGGATGAGTTCTTTCAGGGAAGTGGTCCGGGACTCCCCGAGGTTATAAATCTCAAAACCCCTGTGGCGATGATGGACAGCCATCATTCCATCGATGAGGTCATCGATATAGGTGTAGTCCCTTTTTGAAGAGCCATCTCCGTACATCGGAATCTCTTTTCCCTGGTCCATCAATGATGTGAATTTGTGAATGGCCATCTCCGGTCTTTGTCTTGGGCCATAGGCCGTAAAGATCCGGAGGCAGGCGGTATGGATTCCGTAGAGGTGATGGTAGGAATAGCAGAGAAGCTCTCCAGCCCGCTTGGTGGCTCCGTAAGGGGAGATGGGTTGGATATCGAGATCTTTTTCTGAGAACGGAACCCTCTGATTCTCTCCATAGACCGAGGAGGAGGAGGCAAAAATGAAGTTTTTCATCCCAAATTCTTTACAGACCTCCAGGAGCGTGATCGTTCCCCTTAAATTCACATCCTCATAGAGGAGGGGATCGGCAATGGAAGGCCTGACCCCGGCTCTTGCGGCAAGGTGGAAGACAGCATCGATCCGATTCCTTTTGAATAGTTCTGTGAGATGGTCATGATTCCGTATGTCCCCTGTGATCATTGTGAAGGGTCCAGGATATTTCTTACTGATCTCCTCGACATTTCTGATTTTCAGGTTGGGATTATAATAGCTATCGAAGTTGTCGAGACAGATCACAGAATGACCTTCATCGAGGAGCCTTTCGCAAAGATGGGAACCGATGAAACCAGCCCCGCCCGTGACCAGGATCGTTTTCATCATTCTCCTTTCAATTTTAGAGGATACTTGACCATCAGGGCGAGGCCAGAGGCGATCAGGGGCAGGATCAAGATCGTCTTCATCGCCATGGGCACGCCCCAACGATCTGCAATTATTCCGAGAAGGGTGACGCCGATTCCCCCTGCGCTCATGGTAAATCCGACCATCATCCCCGAAGCTATTCCCAAATGCTGGGGAAGGACTGCCTGGCCCATCACCGTTGTGAGGGCAAAGGATGAGATTAAGACCATTCCTGCGATTCCGAGAAGGATAAAAGAGATGAATCCGCTGCTGTAATAGAAAAGAAGAAGAAGAGGAAATGATAGGAACAAAGAGACCTGTAAAAATTTCTTGTGACCCCATCGGTCCGCCAGCGGTGCGCCGATCAGTGTTCCCACAGCCCCTGAGATGAGAAAGGTTGAGACCAGTTTTCCTGCATAGAGTGGGTTTCCTTTAAGATAATTGATGTAGTAGAAGGGAATATAAGTTGCCATCCCGAACTGAACCCATGCCCGAACCGAGGCAATGCTCACGAGAAAAAAGAAAGTTCGCTTTTGCTCTTTTGTTAGAGGCCTTTTCTCTTCGTTCTTGGCCTCCTTGTGAGCTGCCTTCACAGGAGAGGTGATCGTTGAGATGTTAAAAAGCAAAACGGCCCCTATTAGAATTCCTGGCACGATCATGCCGATGGTTCCCTGAAGACCCTGGGAGGTAACAAGTAGGAGCGCCCAGAGTGGACCGTGAGTCATGGTGGATTCATCGGACAGCCACTGTTTCCAGGGGGAGGTAACAAGGAGGAGCGCCCAGAGTGGACCGAGGGCAATGCCGAGATTCCCGCCAACAGCGAAGATGGACATGCCCGTTGCCCTCTTTTCACCCGTAAAAAAGTGGGCCGTTTTGAACCCTTCCGGATGGAAAATCGCAATCCCGATGCCGCTCACAATGACGCACGTTAGAAGGAGGAAGTAGTGAGGACTGAAGCCAGAGGCCGAAATGCCCAGGCAGGCGATGAGGGGGGCCAGAGGGAGGAGCCATCCGATTGGTTTCCGATCCGAGAGGTGCCCGAAGACGGGCTGAATGATGGAGGAGGTCAGGTTTGCAGAAAGAAGAATGGTGCCTGCCATCGTATAGGAAAGGTTCAGCGCTTCTTTGAAAAAGGGGAGAAGGGCTGGGAGAGCTCCCTGGTTTAAGTCGGTGACGAAATGGGCGGTGCTGAGGAGGGCCAATGCCTTCTTGTTTATCTTCATCATGACCACTTTATCATTATTGATTGGAATACGATTTGTCAAATAGTATTACATTGGGGTCAGGCCTGCAATATTGCATTTTTAAAAAGTTTAATTGCAATATTGCAGGCCTGACCCCGAAAGATTAGACATTTGGAGAAATTTTGGATATGATAATATAATTACTTTAGGAGAAGGGGTTTGATGAAGATCGCCATTTCGGGGAAGGGTGGGGTTGGGAAGACGACACTTGCAGGCGTGATGGCCCGCATTTTAGCCGCAAAGGGGAAGAAGGTTCTTGCCATCGATGCCGACCCGGATTCCAATCTGGCCTCTGCCATCGGCCTCCCAAAGGAGTCTTTAGATAAACTTTCTCCGATTGCTTCGATGACATCTTTAATCGAAGAGAGGACTGGATCGAAAAAGGGAACCTTTGGCTCAATGTTTAAACTCAACCCCAAAGTGGACGATATTCCCGATGATCTGGGGGTGACCCATCAGGGCGTCAAACTCCTTCTTTTAGGATCTATTCCACAGGGGGGCGGAGGATGTTTCTGCCCTGAAAATGTGCTTCTGAAGAATCTGGTCCGCCATGTTCTCGTTCTGAGAGACGAGGCGCTCATCATCGACATGGAAGCAGGCCTGGAGCATCTGGGAAGAGGAAGCACAGGCCATGTGGATGGGCTCATCATCGTGGTTGAACCCGGACAGAGGGCCATCCAAACAGCCAGACAGATTAAAAAATTGGGAGAGGATCTGAAGATCAAGAATATGATGATCGTTGGTAATAAGGTAAATTCTGAGGAGGATCGGAGGGTAATCGAGGAAAACCTTTCAGATTTTCCGGTCTTAGGATATATGAGTTTTAATCCGAAGATCCTTCAGGCAGACCGGGAAGGAAAGTCTCCCTATGACATTGACGACCGGATCAAGGAAGAGGTGGAAGCTATCCTCAAGGAATTGGAGAAGAGAATTTAAGAATAACCAAATTCCAAGCACCAATAACCAGATAATAACCAAATTCCAATGACCCAAATGATTTAGGAAACAGATTTGGTTATTTGAACATTGGATATTGGAAATTATTTGGAGCTTGGAATTTGATGATTGGAATTTGGTTTGTTTATGATTCGTACAATATTTGTTTGGTCTTGCATTGTTGTCGCTACATTGGTCTTAGGTGTATTAACCTTACTGACCTACCCTTTGGACCGAAAAGGAAGGGTGGGCCACCATTGTGCGCGGCTCTGGGGAAGGATCGCCCTGCTCGCCAATCGTGTGAAGGTGAAAGTTGAGGGGCTGGAGAATATCAGAGGGAAGGGGCCTTTCATCTTTATGTCGAACCACCAGGGAAGTTATGATATCTTTGTCCTCCTCGGCCATCTCCCCTTCCAATTCAAATGGCTGGTGAAAAAGGAGCTCTTCTCCATCCCCTTCTTCGGCTGGGCCATGGCTGCGGCAGGCTATATCAGCATCGACCGAAAGGGAACACGGGAGACCGTGGAGGCGATGAATCAAGCCGCTCAAAGGATCCGGGAAGGGATGTCGGTTGTCATCTTCCCGGAGGGGTCGAGGAGCCCGGACGGTTCGATCCAGCCTTTTAAAAAGGGAGGATTTACCCTGGCGATGAAATCGAAAGTTCCTATCATTCCCATTTCGATTGCCGGAAGCCGGGAGATCATGTCAAAGGACCGGTTGAGAGCCTCCTCAGGAGAGATCCGGATAAAGGTAGGAGATCCCATTGAGACGGAGACTTATTCGTTAAAAGACAGGACTGCTTTGATGGAGAAGGTGAGTGAAACGATTTCAAAAAATTTTGAGTTGATCTCCAAGGGATGAAACGGGGGATAACGTGATCGAGGATTCCATCAAAGAGAAGTTGAAACGGGAGATCATCGGGATTTTACTGGTCGCCATCGCCATTTTCCTCTTCCTCAGCCTGATCTCATATAAATCGGCAGATCCATCTCTTTTCTCTTATTCCTCTCAAAAGGTAAAAGTGATCAGCAACTGGATGGGAATTGTCGGGGCCTATGTCTCAGGCCTTCTCTTCCAGGGGTTTGGATTTCCTTCCTTTCTCATCCCCTTCGTCCTCGGCTTCTATGCCTTCGGCTTTATCCTTCGCTGGGAGTGGAAGTATCCGCTGGTCAAATTGGGGGGCTGGGCGGTCATCCTCCTGACCACTTCATCCCTCTTCAGCTTGTGGATGAAGCCCCTCCGGATTTACGCGCAGGACCTCCTGGTGGGAGGGTTTGTCGGGGAGATCTTTTCCAGAAACCTGGTCCGATATTTTAACCTTCCAGGAGCCACGGTCATCTTCACCGTGATTTTGGTCCTGGGTTTCGTTTTGGGCACAGGGATATCCTTTATTGGCGTCCTCCGTCGTCTGGTCAGCGGGATGGCTAAACTCATCGATAAGATAAGTACGATGAAGATGGTCAGAAGGGAGCAGACCGAGAGGGCAAAGAAGTTAGTGAAGCGGAAACAGGAGAAAGGCGGGGGTAAAGGAGAGATCAAAGGGGAAGCAAGAGAGGAAACGAGGGAAGCTCCTCCGGTTGTGGTCGTTGACAGAACGACGCCTTCAAAGAAACGGGAGGAGATCATCGAACAGGAAGCCTTTGAATTTGCAGAGTCTGGGAAGGAGTTTCAACTTCCGCCCATCTCCCTTCTCGACGCTGAGACGGAGAAGAGACAGAAGATCGACCGGGACAGCCTGGTGATGAACTCCCGCATCCTGGAGAAAAAGCTTCTGGATTATGGGGTTGAGGGGCGGGTCGTGGAGGTGAGACCCGGTCCGGTCATCACGGTCTATGAGTTTGAACCGGCTCCCGGAGTGAAAGTCAGCCGGATTGTCAACCTCGCAGATGATCTGGCACTGGCTCTGAGTGCGGTGACGATTCGGATTGTCGCTCCCATCCCTGGAAAATCGGTGGTCGGAATCGAAGTCCCGAATGCGGTCAGGGAGACGGTGTATCTCAAGGAGATCATCGATTCCGATCCGTTCCGGAACTCGAAATCGAAGCTTTCCTTTGGAATCGGCAAAGATATTTCAGGAGAACCCTTTATTTTCGATCTGGCCAGAATGCCCCATCTTCTGGTGGCAGGATCAACCGGGTCCGGCAAGAGCGTCTCCGTCAATTCGATGATCAGTAGCATCCTCTTCAAAGCCACTCCGGAAGAGGTCCGGTTCCTCATGATCGATCCCAAGATGCTGGAGCTCTCCGATTACGAAGGCATTCCCCATCTCCTCCTCCCTGTCGTCACCAATCCCAAGAAGGCGGCCATTGCCCTCAAGTGGCTGGTCAATGAGATGGAGCGGAGATATACGGTCCTGGCAGAGAAGGCGGTCAGAAATATCGAACATTATCATCAGAAGATGGATAAAGAGTTGAAGGAGAAGGGAAAAGTCTATAAACGAAGAGGGGATACGCTGGAGGGAGATGAAAATAAGACAGAAGAAAGGATGGAGAGGATTCCCTATATTGTCGTGGTGATCGATGAACTGGCTGACCTGATGATGATCTCCTCGAAGGATGTGGAGGAGTCGATCACCCGGCTTGCCCAGATGGCGAGGGCGGTAGGCATCCATCTTATTTTAGCCACCCAGAGACCTTCGGTCGATGTGCTCACCGGCCTCATCAAGGCCAATTTCCCCGCACGGATCTCTTTCCAGGTCACTTCAAGAGTCGATTCGAGGACGATTCTGGACACCATCGGCGCGGAACATCTTCTTGGGTCGGGGGATATGCTCTTTCTTCCCCCTGGCAGTTCGAAATTGATACGCATCCACGGCGCCTTCATCTCCAGTGCGGAGACCAAACGGGTCGTGGAATTTCTGAAGAAACAGGGAAAACCCTCCTATGAAACCTCGATCCTCACGGAGGTGAAGAAAGAAAAAGAGACAACGGGTGAGGGTGACGAATATGATGAGAAGTATGATGAAGCCCTCGCCTTTGTGGCAGAGACCGGCCAGGCCTCGATCTCTCTGATACAGAGGCGATTTCGAATCGGTTATAACCGGGCCGCCCGCATCATCGAAAAGATGGAAGAGGAAGGGGTAGTGGGGCCCTCAGACGGGGTCAAGGCGAGAGAGGTTCTGGTTAAAAAGATTGAGACATAAGGAGGATTGTGTGAGAAAAATTTCTCTTCTGGTCTGTTTTTCTTTTTTTCTATTCGGTATGGTCTTCTATTCGGTAGCCCTTGCGGGAACGGCTCAGACCGTTCTGACAGAGATCCAGAATCAATATGAAAAGACGACCGACTTTGAAGCCAATTTTGTCCAGGAATATATCGGGAAGGTGATGCGGCAGTCGCAGAAAGGGGAGGGGAAGGTCTATTTTAAAAAGAAGGGGATGATGCGCTGGGACTATCGCTTTCCAAACCAGAAAATCATCTCGGACGGACAGACCCTCTGGTTCTATCAACCCGAGGAGAATCAGGTTTTAATCTCCCATGCCGACAAGATGATCAAAGAGTTTGGATTTCTGGTCGGGGAGGGAGATCTGAGACGGGATTTTAAGCTTATAAATATCAACGAATCCCCTTCCCAGAAGGAAGATCATATCGTCATAGAAATCACCCCGAAGGAATCCCATCCGGCTGTATCGAAGTTGTCATTGGCCGTTGACAGAAAGACCTATTTTGTGATTCAGGTCGATGTCTTTGATAGTCTGGGAAATGTGACGCGAACCCGCTTTACCGATATCAAGACAAATACGAACCTCTCCGGTTCCTTCTTCCAGTTTAAAGTTCCACCCGGCACAGAAATCATCAGGATGCAGGACTCCTCTTCTCCGGGCGGAAAAGGGCCCCAGAAGAAATAGAATCATGCCACTCTACACAACCCATGCCTTTGTCATTCGCAGTCTCAATTATGGGGAGTCCGATAAGATCATCACCTTCTTCACCAGGGATTTCGGAAAACTGAAAGGGATCGCCAAGGGAGCAAGAAGGAGCAAGAAACGGTTTCAGAATGTCCTTGGCCTCTTTTCACACCTCCGTCTCATCTTTTTCGATCGGGAGGGAATGGGCCTGGTCAGAGTAGAGAGCGGCGATCTCCTCCACATCTTCCCTAAAATCAGAGAGGACCTGAAAAAAATCTATTACGGAAACTACTATCTCGAAATGGTGAATGAGATGGCGGGGGAACGGGAGGCCAACCCGGAGGTTTTTGATCTCCTCTTTTCCTTTTTAAGTGATCTTGATATGATGGCCCCAGAAGAGGAACTATTGAGGATGTTTGAGATACGGATGCTCTCCCTCTTCGGTTACCGTCCCCATCTGATCCGGTGCGGTTTATGTAAACGGGACTGGGAGGAGCTGAAGGAGATTCCGGCCGCCTTCTTCTCCTTTGAAAAAGGGACGCTGGTCTGTGGCAAGTGTGCGAAAAATGGAGAAGGACTCATTCCCCTCTCGCTGGGGACGGCCCGCTTAATTGACCAGGTCTCGCAGATGGAATTGGCCAAGCTCCACAGGCTCAGATTCACGACTCAGGCCCTCGCCGAGAGCAGGGAACTCCTTCCCAGATTCATCACCCATCAGTTGGGGAAAGAGCTAAGGTCTCTCAAGGCTTTAAAGATAATCCCCCCGTCCCACCTTGAATAAAGGGGGGTAAGGGAGAGTAATCCCTCAGTTAAGGGGTGGTATCTGGCCCGATAGGGTCGGGAGGTTCTCCTTCCAAAACCTTGTAAAGCGATCATAGAGGTTATGCGAACCAGCCATCCTGCCCTTTGCATTGTGATTTTAGGAAACGAACCTACGTAGTTCAACGGATAGAGGTTTCGCTTCAAGATTTTTACAGAAGAACCTCCCGACCCTTTTCTCTGTCTTTAACTGAGGGGTTACAAGGGGGATTTGAATGATGTTGACAGAAACGCGTCGAAAGTGCTAAACCCTACATCGTTGCCAGACATGAAGGAGGAGCGATGAATTTTCAGGAATTGATCTTCTCCCTGCAGAGGTTTTGGGCGGATCAGGGCTGTGTGATTCAGCAGCCCTATGATATCGAGGTGGGCGCAGGGACTTTTAACCCTGCCACCTTTCTCAGGGTCCTGGGACCTGAACCCTGGAAGGTCGCCTATGTGGAGCCCTCCCGTCGCCCCACCGATGGCCGATACGGAGAGAATCCCAATCGCCTCCAACACTATTATCAATATCAGGTCATCATCAAACCCTCTCCCATCGATATTCAGGAGATCTATCTCAAGAGTCTGAAGTCTTTCGGCATCGATCCCATCAGCCATGACATCCGTTTCGTGGAGGATGACTGGGAGTCTCCCACGCTGGGAGCATGGGGATTGGGCTGGGAAGTCTGGCTCGACGGAATGGAGATCACCCAGTTCACCTATTTCCAGCAGGCGGGCGGAATCGAACTCAGCCCCATTCCCGTAGAGGTCACCTACGGCATTGAGCGGATCGCCATGTACCTTCAGGGTGTGGATAATGTCTACGACCTCGAATGGAACAGAGGAATCAAGTATGGCGATGTCCATCATCGGGGTGAGGTGGAATTTTCAACATACAATTTCGAGGAAGCGGATGTGGAGATGCTCTTTCGCCTCTTTGAGATGTATGAGAAAGAGGCAAAGAGATTGATTGAGAAGGGGCTCGTCTTTCCGGCCTACGATTATTGTTTGAAGACCTCTCACACCTTCAACCTTCTCGATGCACGGGGTGCGATCAGTGTCACCGAAAGGATGGGCTATATCCTGAGGGTGAGGACCCTGGCGAGATTATGCGCAGAAGGGTATCTCAAACAGAGAGAAGAGATGGGGTTTCCATTGTTAAAAAAAAGTTCGGAGTTCGGAGTTCGAAGTTCGGAGTAAAAAACGAATATATACGTTCCCTGCACGGACACATCATTTTATTTATGAGGAGTGGGTAGCCGCAGGCTTTAGCCTGTGTGCTTTTTGAGAGGTGTTCACGGACACGATATTTTAAAGGAGACTTTCTGAGCATGAAAGAACTTCTTTTGGAGATCGGGACAGAGGAGATACCAGCCGGATTTATCCCGAAGGCTTTGTCCGATCTGAAAGAACTTGTGCAGAAAGAGTTTGAGGCCAACCGGATCGATTTTAAGGGAATTCAAACCCTGGGAACGCCTAGACGGATCGTCCTCTTTGTGGAGTCTGTCTCAGAGAGGCAGAGGGATGAAGAGACGAAAAGGATTGGGCCTTCGAAAGCGGCTTCCTTCGATTCCAGTGGCAAGCCCACAAAGGCGGCGATCGGTTTTGCAAAAGGTCAATCGGTTCCTGTTGAATCTCTTGAGGTGATTCAGACAGAAAAGGGAGAATATGTCTGTGCGATTAGAGGAGAGACCGGAAGGCCGACCATTGACATCCTCCCTCATGTTCTTCCAAGCGTCATTCTTTCCATTCCCTTTCAGAAGTCGATGAGATGGGCAGAGGTGTCGATCCGGTTCGCCCGGCCCATTCACTGGATCCTCGGCCTCTTTGGGGGAGAGGTCATCCCTTTCGAAATGGGAGATGTCCGGAGTGGAAATATTACGTATGGTCATCGGTTCATGCACCCTGATCCCATCGTGGTGAAGGATTTTAAAACCTATATGCAGAAGATGAGCGAGGCATCCGTCATTGTCGACCCGTCGGAAAGGAAGAGAAGAATAGAAGAGGGGATGATCCGGGAAGGAGCCAAAGTTTCCGGGAAGGTCTTAAGGGATGAAGAACTTCTCAACGAGGTTAACTTTCTGGTGGAATATCCTCTCCCCCTTTGCGGGAGTTTTGAGAAAAGATTTCTCTCCCTGCCAAGGGAGGTGGTCATCCATTCGATGAAAGAGCATCAGAGATACTTTCCCCTGGTGGACGACCGAGGAAGATTACTGCCCCATTTCATCTGCATCAGCAATATTGTCCCGAAAGATGAGAAGGTGGTGGTGAAGGGGAATGAGCGTGTGCTCAAGGCGAGGCTTTCCGATGCGGCTTTCTTCTTCGAAGACGATATGAAAATTACCCTCGAAAAAAGGGTGGAACTGTTGAAGAAGGTGGTCTTCCAGGCAAAGCTGGGAACGTCTTATGAAAAGGTGATGCGGTTTAAAAACCTGGCCTCTTTGATTGTGGAACGCATCGATCCGAAACTTCGACAGGCGGTGGAGAGAGCCGCACTCTTATGCAAGGCCGACCTGGTGACCAGGATGGTCGGGGAGTTTCCAAAACTTCAGGGGATCGTGGGCAGGGAATATGGACGTCTGTCCGGAGAAAAGGCAGAAGTTTACGAGGCGATCTATGAGCACTACCTGCCCGGTTTTTCAGGAGACAGGTTGCCTTCGAGCCCTGTCGGGGATATCGTCAGTATCGCCGACAAAATGGATACAATCGTGGGTTGTTTTGGCGTAGGTCTCCTCCCGACCGGAACAGCCGATCCTTTTGGCCTGAGGCGTCAGGCGCTGGGAATTATACGGATCATTCTCGAAAAGGAATATTCTCTCTCCCTGATCGAATTGATTGAAGAGAGCGGTGAGCAGTTAAAGGAGAAGATGGAGCGACCTTTCCCCGAAGCGAAGACAGATGTTCTGGACTTCTTCCGGATTCGCTACCAGAACTTTCTTCTCGATAAGGGATACCCTTTTGATGTGATTGAAGCTGTCCTTTCAACTTCCTTTGACCAACTATTGGATGTCCAGCGCCGGATCGACGCATTAAGGGAGGCAAAAGAATGGAAGGACTTCGAATCGATTGTGATCGGCTTTAAGCGGGCAATGAATATTCTGAAGGGAGCGCTTTCGAGAAATGAGATGAAACCTTCCCTCTTTTCCGAGCCAGCCGAGAAGAATCTCTATCGGGCATTCATTGATGCAAAAGGGAAGATCGATCGACTCCTCAATCAAAGGGACTATGCTGCCTCCCTCCTTGAGATGAGCCGGATGAAGAAAGTGATTGACGAATTCTTCGACGGCGTCATGGTGATGGTCGAAGATGAGACCATCCGGAATAACCGCCTTGCCCTGCTCGATGGAATCGGACAGCTCTTCCTTAGATTCGCTGACTTCTCCAAACTGAACTGATAAAATATATTTTTGAACCAGATTATTTACGAAATTGTTGCAGAATGATTCGTCCTGTGCCTGCCGGCAGGCAGGTGCTGGAGTGATTTATTATGGTAGATGTTCCAGATCTCCCGAATCTTTATGTCTGCCACACGCTCGTTTATTCTTCTTTAAGTCTTGGAGTGAAATGAAATTGATTGGGATCCCTTCAACGTCAATGATTTCTCGCCGGGAGTAACATTCCGCAAAATCAACGCCTGAAGCACCCGTAATGACTTCTATCCGTACAGGGGGGAAACCCATTCGAATGATCTTGTCCTTTTTGTAGCTTTCATGGGCGCAGCTTCACGGGTCAGTTCTTTATTGGCCTCGACAAGTGTGATCGGCAATGTCTCCATGAGATGCTCGATCTCCCGGGCTTTTTGTTCCCCAAACCGTCTTGCAATCTGGTAGTAAACTTCTCCCCAGTTTCCCATACACATGAGAAGGGGTTTTGAGAACACGACAGCTTTCCACTCGTATCCTGGCATTTGACACCAAGTTTCAGTTTTTGTTATGAAATCCTCATGGGTAAGATGGAGAGATAGAACGTGATTGAGACACTGAGTTCTCTGTTTGATCGAACAGCTCTCCGGTTAGGCCGGAAAGAAGCTATCCTTTTTGTAAAAAAGGGGAAACTGGAAAGCCGGATAACCTACGCCTCCCTCAAAGTCATCTCTGATCGTGTGGCAAACGGCTTGAAGGAGATGGGGCTGAAGAAGGGAGAGACCGTTATCCTCTATATGCCCAAGAGCATTGAGGCTGTGCTCATTCACCTCGGCATCCAGAAGGCTGGGGCGATCTCGGTGATTCTCAACCCGGGCTTTAAGAAAGATGAGATCGGCTACTTCCTGAAGGACACGGCTGCAAAGATTGTTGTCACCGGAAAGAAAGAAGAGGCTATCATCCGGTCGATCAGTGTCAAAAACCTCATCCTTCCAGTTGACACGGAGTCCCCTTTTTCTGAAGAGAAATTATTCCCATTCGCCTCCTCCCAGGCGGTTGATAGCGAAAGATACCTCCATGACCCCGCACTTCTAATCTATACCTCCGGGACGACAGGCCGACCGAAAGGAGCCATTCTCACCCAACAGAACCTAATCGAAGACGCAAGAAACATCATCCAGATCTGGGAGATCAATGAAACAGATGTGCTCTGTCATGCCCTGCCGCTCTTCCACGTCCATGGCTTGTGTTTCGCTCTCCACACCTCGCTGCTCGCCGGTTCGAAAGTGGTGATGATGGACGAGTTTTCGCCCGAACCTGTAGTGGATATTCTTTTACGTCAAGAAGGGGAACTGGCCTGTACGGTCTTCATGGGAGTCCCGACGATGTATGTGAGGATGATCAAGAAGCTGGAAGGTAGGCAAGAGGATTTTAGCCATATTCGGTTGTTAGCCTCGGGTTCTGCCCCGCTGTCTCCAAAGGATTTTGAAAGGATTAAAAGTGTTTTTGGGAAAGAGCCTATAGAGAGAGAAGGAATGTCCGAGACAGGAATGAATTTTTCAAATCCCCTCCATGGGGTGAAGAAACCCGGCTCCATTGGCCTTCCGCTTCCCCGTGTTGAAGTGAGAGTGGTCAATCCAGAGACCCTGAGAGATTTAGAAACAGGCGAGGTCGGGGAGATCTGGCTCAGGGGGCCCAATGTCACCCCGGGCTACTGGAAAAAACCCCAAGAGACAGAGGCCGCCTTTGTAAATGGGTGGTTTCGCACGGGTGATCTTGGCAGAAATGATAGGGATGGGTATTATTATATTACGGACCGATTCAAACATATCATTATCTCCGGAGGGGAAAACATCTCGCCCAAGGAGGTCGAATCTGTTCTCGACCACCATGAAAAAATCTCAGAGACTTGCGTCGTTGGAATTCCTGATGAGCAGTGGGGGGAGAAAGTGGTCGCCGCCGTTGTCTTAAAACCGGGGGTTGTATTGACAGCAAAGGAGATCAGGGATTACTGCAAAGGCATGCTTTTGGACTGGAAATGTCCGAAGGAGATCCTCTTCCTGAAGGAACTCCCTCGAAACAGGATGGGAAAGGTCATCAAAGAAGAAGTGACCCGACTCTTTCTTGATTCTTTTAGCATTAACCTAAATTGAGCATTTTTTTTGATGATCATCAAAAGAAGTATTGAAATGAAATGAATCATAAATTATCACATACATTCACCCAACAGGTGAAATAGAGGTTTGTAACTCCTGTGAAAACAGGAATCCAGTTTCTTAGGATTTGCCTGATAAAAGGGGACGGTTGTCCCCTTTTACCTATTATGTCCACCGATAGTCAGCGAATAGTTTTCCTATTCAATTCGCTCCTGAGTGGTTTTGACTCGGTTCGCCTGTCATATCTGGGCCATGGTGCAAAGGCCACTCTATACCTCTTTGGGCACTTCGCTAAGCGGGATGCCCAATGCTTCGGCCACACCCTTGCCGTAGGCCGGGTCGGCCTTCAGGCAGTTGCCTATATGCCTCAGTTTGATCTCCCTGGGGGCATCACCCATTGCACGTCCGGTGTTGGCAAATAGGGCCGCCTGTTGTGCCAGGCTCATCAGGCGGAAGAGCTTTCCGGGCTGGGAATAGTAATCGGTGTCTTCTCTATGATTCCAGTGGTCGGCGGCCCCTTCTATGCTCAGGGGGGGGTCGGCAAATTCTGGCTGCTGCTGCCATTCACCGTAACTGTTGGGTTCGTAGCCGAGGGTGCTACCATGATTGCCGTCAACCCGCATGGCGCCGTCGCGGTGGTAGCTATGGAACGGGCAGCGAGCGGCATTGACCGGGATCAAATGGTGGTTTACGCCGAGCCGGTAGCGCTGGGCATCGCCGTAGGAAAACAGGCGCCCCTGAAGCATCTTGTCAGGTGAAAAACCGATGCCGGGCACGACGTTGGCGGGGTTGAAGGCCGCCTGTTCCACCTCAGCAAAATAGTTTTCAGGGTTGCGGTTCAGTTCTAACACACCTACCTCAATCATGAGATAATCCTTGTGGAACCAGACCTTGGTGAGGTCAAAGGGGTTGTAGGGACATTTCGCCGCATCCTTCTCGGGCATCACCTGGATAAACATGGTCCAGCGGGGGAAGTCGACCTTTTCAATGCTTTCGTAGAGATCGCGCTGGTGGCTTTCCCTATCCTTGCCGACGATTGCCCCTGCCTCTTCGTCGGTCAGGTTTCGAATCCCCTGTTGGGTCTTAAGGTGAAATTTTACCCAGTAACGTTCCTTCTTGGCGTTGATGAAACTGAATGTATGGCTGCCGAACCCGTGCATGTGCCGGTAGGAATAGGGAATGCCCCGGTCACTCATGACGATGGTCACCTGGTGCAGGGCCTCCGGAAGCGATGTCCAGAAGTCCCAGTTGTTTTTTGCACTGCGCATGTTAGTACGGGGGTCCCGCTTGACGGCGTGGTTGAGGTCGGGGAACTTGAGGGGATCGCGCAGGAAGAATACGGGTGTGTTATTGCCCACCAGATCCCAGTTTCCCTCCTCGGTATAGAACTTAATGGCAAAGCCTCGGATGTCCCGTTCTGCGTCAGCGGCGCCTCGCTCGCCTGCGACCGTTGAAAAGCGAATGAAGAGATCGGTCTTTTTTCCCACTTCGGAGAAGATCTTGGCCCTGGTATAGCGGGTGATGTCACGGGTGACGGTGAAGGTGCCGTATGCGCCGGAACCCTTGGCGTGCATACGGCGCTCGGGGATCACCTCCCTGTCGAACTGGGCAAGTTTCTCCAGAAACCAGATATCCTGCATGAGCAGTGGGCCTCGCGGTCCGGCGGTTATGACATTCTGGTTGTCGACGACGGGAGCGCCGGCGTTGGTAGTCAGTTTTTTTTGTTTTTTCATAAAACCCTCCTTTCGATTTGATTGGGACTACGTTATAGCTGCCCTCATTTCTCCCCCCCTTCCTTCCTTTGTCCTTGCGGAGATTTCCGAAAAAGTCCAGAAATCTCTAATTCCATACCTGCCTGCCGGTAGGCAGGGATTATGAAACGATTACACGGATTATAAATGCTTTAAAATTCGAGAAAATCTGTTTAATCTTTTTTGAAATCTGTGTAATCAGAGGTCTCTGCTAAGGATTTGAAGGGTTTTTCAGAGACCTCTTGCGACACTCTTGACAATACCCGTAATACTCCAGCCTGGTGTCAGTGATTGAGAAGCCGGTTTTCTTCGCTACCTCCCTCTGGTTAACAGTCATGGGGACCTTGTAATCCAGTATCTTCTTACATCTCTCGCAGATCAAATTGATGTGCTCTTCAAGATTCCCCTCGTAGCGGTTTTCCATCCTATCAAACTGAAGCGTTTTGATGATGCCATGGCAAGAAAGCTCGTGGAGCGTCGCATAGGTGGTCGATAAGCTCAAACTCTTCTTTTTCTTTTTTGCCTCCTTATAGACAAGGCGCGCGCCGGGATGAAGATACCTCTTCTCTATCAGCACCTCGATGATAGCCAGTCTTTGAGGGGTAACTTTCAATCCCCTCTCTCTTAGCTGTTGGATCATTGATTCTTTGGTCATCATAGTAAAATCGGAATCATTCCTGATTAGCCTTGAGTATAACGGCTCTCCAGACATTTGTCAATCGTTCTTTCAAGAGGTAAGCATCTCTTTTCAGTGATAGAAATCCATGGGAATGCCAAATCCAGAGGGGTAGGCGGGAAAGATTTAGGGCGGCACCGCTTAAAGATTGACTCCAGACGCTCCAAGACCAATACAAACCTTATTTCCATTGACTACGAAAGTTTCCCTTAAACGTCTAATGATCCGCAATCCTAAAGATTTCGGAGTCTGGTCTGCCTGCCCCTCTGGAGTCCATTCTGTCATCACGAAATTGGAGATGCTTCCTTTCAAGAACATACACGGGCCCATCTTCCATGCGATCGGGCGTGCTATTTACGGTTGAAAGTGTGACGATGTTGTGAATGGAGGGAGGTGCGGATTTCAGTTTCCTCCCCCCTTGTTTTTTGAGAGAGCTCTGGAAAACCTCTTTCCGCTCTCTTGATTACACAGATTCCAAAAAAACGATTACACAGATTATCATTTATTTTCAGTGCGTTTCTAATCGTTGTAATCATTTCATAATCCCTGCCTACCGGCAGGCAGGTATGTAATCAGAGATTTCTGTGCTTTTTCAGAAATCTCCTTGATAAGGATTGACAACCTCACCGGCCTATTTTACTTTGTATCGCAAAGGACATCAAAATGACACAGAGTTTATCAAAACCAAAAACCTGGGAAGATGAGTATCTTGTCAGTTTCTACGAGGTGGATGCGAAAAATAGAGTTTTTCTTCCGAGCCTCTGGAAATACTTGCAGGAGACGGCCTGGAACCACGCCAATCGCATCGGAATAGGTTATTTGGATCTGGCTCGAAATGATCATTTCTGGGTCTTATCCCGTTTAGCCATCGACATAGATGAGTATCCCGGATGGGGGGATAAAATACGGGTCAAGACCTGGTTATTGGGGAACAGTCATCTATTTGCCCTTCGGGATTTTTCTATCCTCAAGGAAGATGGCAGGATTATCGGCGGTGCGAAAAGCGCCTGGGTGGTGCTAAATTTAAAAAGCCGGAAACCCCAGCGAATTGAACCCTTCCTCAAAGATCTGAATCCCCTTCCGGACCAGCACGGAGCGGAGACAAGACTGGATAAGCTTCCCGCCGCCGGCGATCCCGGCTCGGAAACGTTTTTCACCGTCCATTATAGCGATCTGGATATGCACCAGCATGTCAATAATGCAAGGTATATCGAATGGGTTCTGGATAGTTATTCGTTTGAGATGAACCAGACCCATCATATCTCGACCTTCGAAATAAACTATCTCGCGGAATCGAGCTGCGGCGATGAACTTTCCATTCAATCAGAACAACAAGGAGATTCCATCCCGACTTTTTTACATACAGTGGTAAGAAAAGAAGATGGCCGGGAGCTATGCAGGGCAAGGGTAAGATGGAAGAGGATCGATTAGAATAATTATTTTTGTAGAAGGGTTATTTTCTTTTTAGCCATCGTCTCCGCTCTTCCTCCCTTATTTCACGCCTTAGCAGCTTTCCAACCTTAGATTTAGGTAGTGTGTCCCTAAATTCTATGTGGTCAGGAACCTTATAGGGGGCAAGCTTTTCGCGACACCACTTAATGAGTTCAGAGGCTCCGACACCTCTGGTGTCACCCTTAAGGACCACGATGGCTTTAATAAGTTCTCCTACTTCAGGATCGGGTACACCAATCACACAAGCCTCTTTTACTGCTTTAAAGTCTTGTAAAACTGTTTCAATCTCTGAACAAGAGACTCTGTACCCTTTATACTTTATCATGTCCGCACTTCTATCGATGTAAAAGAGTAGTCCATTCTCATCGATTTGAACATAATCTTTAGTTAAGTTCCATATTCCGCCACTTATTTCCATAAAATTTTCGGAGGTTTCTTCAGGCTTGTTCCAATAATTCTTTGTTCCATGTTCAGAAGTGACCAATAGTTCACCTACTTTATTTGGGGGTATTTCTTCCAATGTATCCGGGTCAACTATCTTAATTTGCTTAGAGGGTATAGGAAGTCCAATACTACCCATCGCAGGGAATCTGTCTAAAGAACTAAGAGTCACACAGCCCATTTCTGTGGAACCATAAACCTGATACAACGGGATATGGAGCGTTTCGTGCCATCGCTTAAACACATCGGAAGGAAGGACATCCCCTCCACACCAGCAATATTTCAGTGAACTTAAGTCATACGAATTTATCCTATCATTTTCCAAGATCATACGGTATAGCGCAGGCACACCCACCAATATGGTCACCTTATACGATTGTATAGCTTCTAATATAGCATCCACTTGAGGGACAGGCATCAACACTACACTGATTCCTTTCCCTAATCCCCAACCCAGAATTGCTTCTTGCCCCATCATAGAAAAAAGAGGAATGACCATGAGGAGGACATCCTTCCCTCCTTCTGGAATATGGTCTTTTGTCAGATCTCTAAAATCCTTTAGGGAGGAGAGCATTTTAGTGTGAGAACTTGGTACCCCTTTAGGAAATCCTGTTGTTCCGCCGGTATAAAGAATGGAGGCAAGGTGTTCCTCAGGCTTTATGGTCACTTTGGGGGGTTGGCTTGGATATCTTCTTATTAACTCGCTGAAAGAATATACCTCACTGGTCTTTTTGACGACACCTGTTGGGACTTTATCGAATACCCTACCTATCGTCCGTTTCCACCATGGGAGTAAATCGACAAGGTTGGTAACAATGATCCTTTTTAAATTAGTTTTTTCGAATACTTCCTTTACATAGCGGAAATTTGTATCTTGGCAAATGATCGTCTCAACACCCGAATCATTAATCATGTATTCAAGCTCAAAAGGGGTGTAAACGGAGGGAGCAGGTATCGGGATTGCACCGATCTCCTGAATTCCAAAATAAGCAATTAAGAACTGAGGAGAATTAGCAATATAAATAACGACCTTATCATTAACCCTCACCCCTAAATCAGATAAAGCACCGGCAAACCTTCGGATCAAATCTCTTAGTCTAAAATAAGAGAATTTTTCACCCAGGTAAATGATCGCCGGTTTGTGAGGATATTTCTCGCAAATACTTTCAATAACTCCAAACAGGCTTTGATTCTCTCTTGAGGTGACCGTCATAAAATACCCGATGATTTACCCCGTTAGAAATAATGCCCCGCTGGAATTTCTAACGGGGTTTACCCACCCGAGTTCTTTACAGTATTTGTAATCACTCGTCTTAAATTAAGCCCCAAGGTAAGCTGCCTTTACGTGTGGATTATCCGTGAGTTCTTTGGCTGTACCAGCCATAACGATTGTCCCTTTTTCCATGACGTAGCCGTAATGGATTATGGGGAAGATGGGTTGAGCATATTGCTCCGCGATTAATATCGTAATTCCAGTTTTCTCATTGATCTCTTTAACTGCTTGAATCAGTCTTGATTGTATCGCTGGACTAAGTCCCATTAAGGGTTCATCAAGTAACAATAGCTTCGGTTGAGCCATTAATGCTCTGCCAATGGCAAGCATTTGCTGTTCCCCGCCACTCAAGAAACCACCCTCTCTTTTTTTTAGATCTTTTAAAGCTGGGAAAAGGCTAAACACATATTCAAGAGTTTTTTTTGCCTCTTGGCGTGTGGCGAGATAACCCCCTATTTTTAGATTCTCAAGAGTGCTACTTTCAGGGAAAATTCGGCGTCTTTCCGGACATAGGACAATCCCCCTCCGGGTTCTTTCGCTCGGCTTAATATTGATGATGTCTTTCCCCCCGAATTGGATCTCACCGAGTATCGTTATTCTTTCCCCACCCATCATGATCTCAGTTTTCTTTATATCCAGGATGATGCCAGAAATAGTAAACATCAAGGTTGACTTCCCTGCGCCGTTAGATCCAAAAACTCCCGTTATTTCACCTTCCCGGCATGTGAAGGTGACATTATTGAGTGCTAAAGCATTCTCATAAAAGACCATAAGATTTTTGATGACCAGCATGTTTCTATGTTACCCCCAGGTAAGCTTGCTTGACAATTTCGCTTTTAATAATCTCGTCTGGGACATCCTCCGCAATCTTTTCTCCAAAATTCATCACCATCACCCGATGAGCTATTTGGAAAAGTTCTCTTACCCTATGTTCCACCATGATGATGGTCATCCCATTCATCTGGAGTTTCTCTATGATAGGAATCATTGCTGTAATCTCGCTGACACTCAATCCCGAGAAAAGCTCATCCATGATAATGACATGAGGCCTTAGAGCAAGACATCTCGCTAACTCAAGGCGTTTTAAAAAGCCTTCGGGAAAGGCAGAGGCGTGTTTATATGGAATATGGGCATCCCGCTCAAAACCAACTTCCTCTAAAATGTCCAATGCAACGGTATCTCTATCTCCCAGCTTGCCTCCAATCGTGCGCACAATCCTTGAAGAATACAACGGGACCACTAAGTTTTTCATGGCGGATAAGGAGTGATAAGGTCTCGGTATCTGGAAGGTACGGACAATCCCCAGGCCAGCAATTTTATATGGGGGTAATCCGATAAGTTTTTTCCTCTCAGAAAAAATCAAACCCGAGTCTGCTTTGACAAAACCAGTAATGAGGTTGACTAATGTGGTTTTTCCCGAGCCATTGGGACCAATAATGCCAAGAATTTGGCCTTTTAATAAGTCAAAACTGACATGATTGATTGCTTTCACCCCACCAAATGATTTGCTCACACCTTTGACTTGGAGAATAACGTCTTTATTCATATTTCAATCCAACGTTCAAACTGATGATATTTTCTCTGTAAATAAGGCACCAAACCTCCGGTGTTAAGGATCACAAGCCCTGCTAAAATAAGACTATAAAAAACTACCCTGAGTGGCCCAAATTCTCGAAGCATTTCTGAAAACAGGGTCAGGATGAGAGCTCCTATGACAGGACCGACTAAAGTGCCCACCCCTCCGACCACCGTAGCAGCTATTGGGAAGATAGAGAAGTCTAAAGCAAATAAGGAGATACCTACCCAACCGTAAAGGTGAGTAAGATAAGCGCCAGAAAAGCAACCTATCGCTGCGGCTAAAAAAACAGCTTTCATCTTAAACCAAGTAATATTGATATTGGAAGCCTTAACGGCCTGGTCATTATCTTTGATTGCGCGTAGCACCATCCCAAAGTCTTCATTCACCAGCCTTCTTAGACCGAAGGTGAGGATGAGAATCAGGGGTAAAATTAAATAGAGCTCAACCCATATATTGGGGAAAGTTGCAAGCCCAGGTAAGCCATCGGTGCCACCAAAAATATTCAGGGCCTGAATCACTCTCGCAAATAGCAGTGGGTACATCAGACTTACAATGGCAAAGTAAATGCCTCGCATGGGCAAGCAGGGAAGTAAAAACAGCGTGCAAATAACTCCTCCACCTATGGTGGCTATGGGAATGGTGATCACCAACGGGAGACCAAATGCTGAATTCAGAAGACCAGAGATATAGCCACCCACTCCTGTGAAAAAAGCTCCACCCAAACAGACGATTCCGACGAAATGAGCTAAGAAGTCAAAGCTTAAAGCCAAAAAAGCGAAGATACAGGCAATAATGATTATCTTTTGCCAGACCATCGATGTCACAGCTAAAGGGATGATAAGCAGTCCTAAGACAAAAGCAACCGTCGGTAAGGACATATATGCTATTCCCCGCCATGAAGAAATAGCATATATGCCTTCCGTTCGTACTTTGATGCCTCGGTCTAATCTTTCCCTGTGCCTTATTTTCTCATCCAATCCTAAACCCTCTCCTCAAGTTCTTTTTGTCTCCCAAGAAGTCCAGAAGGCTTGAGTATCAATGTCAAAATAATGAATAGCAAAACCACCACCATTTGCCAGTGGGGTCCTATAAAGGCTGTCGCCAGTATTTGAGAAAAACCTAACAAAAAAGCACCGGCGAGAACACCCATCCAGCTGCCAAGTCCTCCGATAATACACACGGCTATTGCATCGGTCAGAACCATGTATCCTGTTTCTACAGTGATGCTTCCCAGAGGAAGGATAACGACAGCAGCGACTCCAGCTAAGGCTGACCCCATTGCTAATCCGATAACTGCTGTTCGGTCCGGGTCTATCCCCGACATCATACTGGCACGCTTATCTTGAGCTATCGCCCGAAGAGATAAGCCTACTTTAGTATGGTGAGTAAATAGCCACAAAGATAACATCATTGCTAAACCAATGCCTATGATGATGAGTCGCTGCCAATCAATCATAACTCCAGCGATACTTACGGAGCCAGTGACAAAAGGGGGAAGCATATAAGCCTCACCGATGAACCCCCTCCAGCGGAATAATTCCATAATAGCGATGCCTATGGATAAAGAGGCAATAATCTCCGATGCCGGCATGCCTTTTACCCGGATCAGGAGGAAGCGATAGATTGCACCTCCAATGATGGATACAATAACGATAGAAAGGAAGATGGACCCTATATAGTTTATCCCCAGCCGGTTCAGGAAGAGCCAAGTGGCAAATCCTACCAAGATATACAGGGCGCCATGGGCGAAATTAGCCAACCGGCTGACACCGTACACCAATGCAAAACCACTGGCCATTAAGGCCAAAATGACACTATTGACGAGCCCGAAAATAAAAATATTCATCTTGACTTCCTACTCTCAGTTTGACTCACTTCATCCATGGCGGCATCTCTAAGCTTCTTGTCGCTATTTTATCCGGAAAGACAATCGTTCTCTTGCCATCTATCCATTGGGCCCACATGCCCACGGCAGTCTCTTTTGGGTCGCCGTTCTCAATAATTTGGTGACTCTTGGGATCAAACTTTACCCTGCCGTAAGTCCCCATCATATCGGTTTTTTCTAAAGCCGGTATGATTAGATCAGGGTCAAGGCTTTTTGCTCGCTCAATGGCGTCCTTTAGAATGTAAACCACCGTATAACTGGTAGACGTCCATTCTGATCTTGGCTCCAATCCATACTTTTTCTTATGGCCGGAAACGAACATCTCGCTCATGGGAATTGCCTTGGTCGCTACCGAACCTGCCTTTCCGTAGAGGACAACCGAATAAGCAACCTTACCATCCGTGGCCTTCCAGGTTCCTTCATCCTGAAGAGCATGAATGTAGCCAATTGGTAAAGCCGGCACCTTCATATCATACCACTGTTTCATCAAAATGGAGACTTCAGGCATATCGAACCACGGTATTAAATACTGCGCCATTCCGTCCTTAGCTTTGGATAATCCAACAGAGAAATCGGTCGTTCCGGTGGGATATATCTCATACCCGATGATTTTCCACCCTTTCTTTTCAAGTCCGTCTTTCAGAGCGCTACCAGCAGCTCGAGCATGGGCGACATCCTGCACCATAATAAAAGCTTTATCAAATCCCTTTTTAGCTTTAATCGACTCAAAAGTTCCTATTGCCCCTTCTATCATAGGGACCACGCTCCCCGTTGTTCTAAAGCAATACTTGTACTTATCGTAGTTGTCAGCTATCCGCTTGTGGTAGGCAGGGCTTAAAACTCCTGCGGAGAGTATGGACACTGTCTTATGTTTAGACAATATGTCCATAGCTGCCAGAGCTCCCTCCGACCGGATAGGACCCCCCACAATAAAATTAGCCTTTTTCTCTATAATTAATCTCTCCACTGCCAGAAGTGCCTCGGCAACCGGGACACCTGGTTCAAGGTCACGGGTATCGCTTATTTCAAGTTTTAAAGGCCGCATTGTTCCAGCTACATTAACTCCGCCCTTGGCATTAATTTCTTCCACCGCCAATGTTATTCCTCGTTCTGCATCCACGCCGTCAGGATATCCTCGGGAAATAGGAACACCGAGTACAATGGGCTGAGCTATAGATATGTTAGGGGATAGAACACAAACAAAGGGTAGAATGGTTAATATGAGGAGTAAATTTATGCCAATATGACCTACCAATGCTTTGTTTTTCATGGCCACCTCCGTATAAATTTTTTTCCTATGTTATGATGAGATATTTTAAAAATCAACACTAATTTTCAGACAATGCGGTAAAGGGAATCGGCCCACCTCCTTTCTATTGACCTGATTCTTCTTTTCAAGCCTCCTTGATCACCCGCTTGGCTTTGCCCTCAAATAGGGGAAGCTCGCCGATCTTAACCACTTCTACATCTGGACTAACACCAATTCGAAATTTGAAAATTTCTTTGAAGGCATTCACCGCTCGATCCATCTCTTCTTTTGAAAGGGAGGGAGAGGAGGGTTCGACGCGAATTCTTAAATGCTTCCCTGATCCCATCTTAGGGGCAATGATTTGATATTCATTTGAGAATTCTTTCGTCTCGCGAACGAAATTCTCAATCGCCGACGGAAAAATATTGACTCCGCCAAATTGGAACATATCATCTGCCCGACCGATGATCCCTCTCTCCAAGCGGAGGAATGTCCGTCCGCAATCACACTTCTTCACATCGAATTTAACGACATCGCCCATCCGCCATCGGATCAAAGGCATGGATTCACAGCAAAGGTTAGTAAGAACCAACTCCCCTTCTTCACCTGGATTCAAATTTTTGCCCGTCTTTGGATCGATCACCTCAGCGAGAAACATGCTTTCAATAACATGAGTCCCTTTCTGAGCCACACATTCAAAACCGAAGTTGGAAATTTCTGTGGAGCCGATGTCATCATAATTTTTAGCCCCCCAGGTGGTTTCAATCAATTTTTTGGTTGAAGGAACCTGGGCTCCTGGCTCTCCTGCTGTAATGACGATTCGGACAGTCGTCTTTGAGAGATCCACGCCCATCTTCTTAGCCACCTCACCGAGGAAGAGGATATAAGTAGGCGTACCACAAACAACGGTTGGTTTCCATTCAAGAATATTTTTAATGCGATCTTCGGAACTTTGTCCCCCACCCGGGATGACGAGAACACCTCCTTGCTCAAAAGATGAATGGATTCCCCACCAGGCTAAATAGAGTCCATAGTTAAAGGGGATAAATATGATATCAGCCTTGGTGATTCCATACCCATACATAAAGTACATAAACTGGTCATAGTAGACTTCTAACCAGTCCTTCTTACTCAACAAAGACCGCACAGGTATTCCCGTAGTTCCAGTAGTTTGAAAGACCCTTACTCCCTCCGCTGGAGAGATACAATGAAAGTCTCCAAAGGGAGGATATTTCTCCTGGCTCTGCCTCAACTCGTCCTTGACCGTGAAAGGAATTCTGCTGACATCTTCTAAAGTCTTAATATGTTCAGGTTTTATTCCAGCATCATCAAACTTCTTTCTATAGAAGGGAGCCCGCTCATAGACATAGGCCATCTGCTTTCTGAATAGCTGAAGTTGATACTCCAAAAGTTTATCTCTCGGTATTGTCTCCAATTCCGGTTTCCACATGATGACCTTTTCCATATTTTCCCTTTATTTACCCCGTTAGAAAGCCCCGCCATCTATGACGGGGATGTAAAAGAAAATATTCATTCATTATTGAGGGCGGAATTAAAAGCCCCATCCTTTCTAACGAGGTTTATTCCTTTTTTCTTTCAAACCCATCAGTATCTTCTCAGGAAGGATCGGAAACGTTTTTACTCTCACCCCCGTTGCATCATACACGGCATTGGCAATGGCAGCTACCATTCCCGAGACATATCCTTCTCCCACCTCCTTTGTGCGGTAAGGAGTGTCTTTCTCATACCTCTCTGTGATGACGTCGATGTAGTGAGATTCAACCAGATCCTTAGCACAGGGGATTTTATAATCGAGAAAAGAGGTCGTAAGAGTTTTACCCTTCTTCATCAAGACTTCCTCCCAGAGGGCATGGCCTTGAGCCATAGAGACCTGGCCATCAATCTGGCCTTCAACGAGTAAGGGGTTAATAGGAAAACCACAGTCATGAGCTGTGGTCGCTTTCACAAGTTTTACCTGGCCGGTTTCCATATCGACTTCCACCTCGGCGACTTGGGCATCGAAGGCATAATTGTCACTCCATCTGCCTTTGGTGGTGGCAAGACTCGGATGAGCCGGTATGTCCTTCATTGTTCGGAAATGGCCCTGACCGATAATGGGATTCCCCCGGCGCTTTGTAATACTTGCCGCCACCGCCTGAGTGAAAGAGATCGATCGTCCTGGGATGCCTTTGACAGAGATCTCTCGGTTCTTTGCAATTAAGTCCTCGGGATTGGCCTCAAGTTTTTGCGCAGCTACTTCAAAAAGTTGACGCCTTGCATCGGAGGCAGCCATCTTAACAGCATTCCCAGAAACATAAGCTCCTCCACTGATCCAGGCACCGATATCCACAGGAGTGGTCTCGGTGTCTGCTGCCACAACCCGAATATCATCCATTGACACCCCGAGCTCCTCAGCGACAATTTGGCATAGAATAGTCTCAGCCCCTTGGCCAATGTCCAAGGCTCCTGTGAGGAGCGATACAGTGCCATCGTCATTCAATTTAACAATCGCCGCGGACGTGTTGGGGTAGATGAGGGAACCGCTGAAGTAAGAAGACACCCCCATTCCAAGCCCCCTCCTTATCCTCTGTCCCTCCTGTGATTTCCTCTTCCCATATATTTCTTTAAATCGGGTGGCCTCAGCAGCCCTTTCAATACATTCGACTAAACCGCAGTTCCTGACCGAATCTTCATTGGGAAGAATGTCCCCTTTCTGTCGAGCATTTTTCAAACGGATCTCAACAGGATGGATCCCTAACTCTTCAGCAATCGTGTCCATCTGTGATTCAACGGCAAATCGAAGATTAGGGGCGCCATGTCCCCTTTGCGGGGCCCTGACGGGATTGTTTGTGTAGACGGAGTAGCCCTCATATTTCAGGTTTGGAATTCGATAGCAGAGCATGACAAAACCCCAGCAGAGGAAAATAACTACTACCCCGCTTCCACGGTAGGCACCACTATTATTAATCACCCTGACTTGTTGGGCGACCAAAGTTCCGTCCTTTTTGACGCCTGTCTTCAACTCCACAAGGATGGGTTGGCCGTGTCTGGCAGACTCAAATACCTCCTCCCTTGTACAAACAATTTTCACCGGCCTTTGGACCTTGATGGACAGCAGAGAAGCACAGAATTCATGGGAGAAGAGGTCAATCTTCCCTCCGTATGCTCCTCCCACATAGGCTTTCAAAACACGAACGTTGCTGAAAGGGAGTCCTAAGGTCGTGGCTAATTTGGCTCTTTTAATGAAAGGGCCTTGACTTGAAGTCCAAACATTTAACTTTCCTGAAAGATCGAAACTGGCCAGCGTGGCCTGGGGTTCCATATAACAATGTGTTCTTAGCTGCCCCTCGAACCGATCCTCGCGGACGAGGTAGGATTTGTCAAACCCTTTCTCAACGTTTCCCCATCCGGATTCCGTCTTTCCGCCAATATTCTTGTAAGGTTCTTTCACCTTTGGGTGGCTGGGATGGATTTCAGGAGCCTCGGGTTTCATCGCCTCCTCAGGATCAAAGACCGCAGGAAGCTCCTCATAATCGACTTGGATAAGATTCAAGGCTTCTTCAGCAACATACTCATCGATGGCCGCAACCGCAGCAACTTCTTCACCAATATAGCGGACCCGATCCATGGCTAATAAGTATTGATCAGGGGGATATCGAGGGGTCTCCACAAATCCGTGCTTGATCCCTAAAGTATCCTTTCCTATGACGACTGCCTTCACTCCAGGGAGTCTCTCTGCTCGGGAGGTATCAATGTTAAGAATCCTCGCGTGAGGGTAAGGACTTCTTAAGATTTTACCCCACAGCATTCCAGGAAGAACCATATCCACAGTATAAAGAGCTCTTCCAGTTGCCTTCTCCACGCCATCCTTTCTTGGAACACTCTTGCCGACATACGATAACTCTTCCATATCAATCTTCTCCGGTCGAGGCTGCCATGACAGCTTCTAAAATTTTATTATAGCCTGTGCACCGACAGAGGTTACCCTCCAATCCTTTTAAGATCTCATCTCTTGAGGGTTTAGGATTTTCGTCAAGAATAGATTTTGCATTGAGAATCATCCCTGATGTACAATAGCCGCACTGAATGGCTCCATACCGAATGAAAGCCTTCTGTAAAGGATGGAGGTCACCATTCTTTGCGAGTCCTTCGATGGTGGTAATCTTTTTCCCCTGGGCTTCAATCGCTAGCGTCAAACAGGAAAGGATGGGTTTGCCGTCAATCAGGACAGTACACGCACCGCATTCTCCTGTGCCGCAAGCCTCCTTTGCCCCTGTGAGCCCTAAATCCTCTCTCACCACTTCCAATAGGGTTTTCTGAGGCTCCACGGCTAACTCAAAGGATTCCCCATTCACTCTCAACTCGATTAATTGCTTTTTCATCTGATTTTCTCCATCGCTCGAAGGATTGCGCGTTCCACTAATACCCTGGTCATCTCCCGTCGATACAAAGGCCTGGAGCGAGGCTGGGTTTCATCCATGGCCACCTGAGCCGCCTCCCTAATAATCTTCTCCTCCAGTTTTTTCCCTTTTAATATTCTTTCTGCAGCCTTGGCCCTGATGGGGATTGGAGAAACAGAGGAGAGACCAATCGTTGCCTCCTGACAGGTAGAATTTCTTGGATCTATTGTGAGAAGCGCAGCCGCTCCGACTAGGGTTTCTCCGACAGAGGAGGCTTTATGAAGGTATTGGTAAGAGCCGGCCGTGTGGGGGGCAGGTTTTGGGATCTGAACCTCTACCACGATTTCTTGGGGATCGAGAACGGTTTGGAAAGGCCCAATAAAAAATTCTTGAAGAGGGATGGTTCTTTCACCGTAAAGGTGAACCAACTTCAATTTTGTTTCCAGGACCAATAGAGGGGCAGAGGCGTCCGAGGAAGGGGAGGCATTGCAAAGGTTACCCACCAAGGTTCCCATATTTCTCACCTGGCGGGTCCCGATCTTAAAACAGGCCTCAGAGAGAAAATCGAACTTTTCTCTGACGAATGGATGATTGACGATTGCGTCATGCGTGACGAGTGGGCCAATCTTTAGATCTTCCCTATCATCCCATTCGATTCTATCTAATGTCTGGATTCCTTTCAGGCTGATTACAACCTTGGGAAGAATCTCTTTTTTCTTCATTTTGACGAAGAGGTCGGTACCACCAGCCAAGACCTTCGCCTCTCCTTTATACTTGTACAGTAAAGAACAAACCTCATCGATCGATGATGGGCGGAAGTATTCAAATCTTGGGATACGCATCTATTCCTCCATGTTTAATTTTCAGCATTAGAATAATACTGTTTGAGAAAAACAAGTTTTTTCTCATTTGGAGGCCAACAACATTGTTTCCGAAATATCAAACTCTGGTTTTAAGAGAATCAATCAAAAGATCTGCCAACTCGTCAGCATATTGGATGAGTGGATATTTCCTATCTTTCAATAGCCATCGAATGATGATATGTTCCATCGCCCCAACGCAAAGACTGCGGGCCAAATAGGGATTAATTTCTTTCTTGACCGCCCCTTCCTCCTGTCCTTCTTTAATAATGTCAAGGACGATTTGATAAAAGCTCCTGGCCGCCTGATAGGCTTCCGTGGATACATAGGTCTTGCTCGTTTTTAACTCAAGCAATACAATTGATCCGTATCCGGGGTTTTTTTCAACATAATTAAGCCACCACCAGATAAACTTCCGTAGTTTATTAAAGGCCCCCTTAATACCCATCATATGATTATTGATTTGGGGGATGAGTTCTTTGGTGAATTCAACGGGGATTGCCAGCATTAAGTCTTCTTTATTTTTAAAATATTCATAGATAGTAGCATCCCCAACGCCAGCATCTTTGGCGATTTCGGCAATCGTAGCATTTTGGAAGCCTTTTTCTCCAAAGATCTTAATGGCAGAGTTTAATATCTGCTTTTTTCTTTCAGATTCTCGGCTTATGTTATCTATATTTTGAATAGAATTCGGTTTTTTTTTCATTGAGATAGACTATTTAAAGGAGTAAACTTGGATTATAATTCGAAGAACATCCTATATTATTCTATTTTTTTGTCAACTATTTTTTTATTATTTAAATAACCTATTGAATTTATTTAAATTAATTTAATATATGAATTCCGAATGTAATTCGGAAGAATGGCGGATCATTCTGATTTCAAAGTATTTGACACGACTCGAACATTTTTGCTATGAAACCTTGTATGAAGGAAATAGAGAAAAGAAAGATCCTCAGTGAAGTTGCTTTGGGCAATATCCCTCCGGATACGGTCATCGCCAATGGCATCCTCTTCAATGTTTTCACCGGAGAGTTTATCAAGAAACAGTCCATCTGGATCAAGGATGGAAGGATTGCCTATGTGGGTCCGGATCATGATCCACAAAAGGACGGTAAAACACAGGTGATCGATACAGATGGCATGGTGCTTCTCCCCGGATTGATCGAAGGACATACGCACCTTAACAGGTCAGGGATAGAGGAATTCGTCAGGTATGTGATTCCAGGTGGCGTCACTACGGTTATCATGGAAACGATCGACTTTGGTTTGATTGCTGGAAGGGAGGGAATGGAATATTTTGTAAAAGGGCTTGAAGGACATCCTATTCGATTCTATTACACCATCGCTCCACTCTGCGGTCTCACCCCATCCGAGGAGATAAATGCTCCGACCAACGAGGAACTTCTGCCTCTTCTTAAAAACCCCCAATGTCTGGGGGTAGGGGAGATCTACTGGGGAAACATCTTTTTGGAGGGGAAACAGGGACAGAGAGTGAGGGAGCTTGCTGCCATTGCCCTTGAACTCGGGAAGATGATTGAGGGGCATACAGCCGGTGCGTCAGGGAGAAAGCTTCAGGCCTACACCGATTTCGGCGTTTCGTCCTGCCACGAACCCATCACCGATGAGGAGGTGCTTGAAAGGCTCAGGCTGGGTTACTGGGTGATGATCAGGGAAGGCTCGATCAGAAAGGAACTTCCCGGAGTTGCTGGAATTTTTAAGAAGAAGATCGATTTCAGAAGGCTTATCCTTTCCACCGATGGCGTTGACCCTGAAGGATTTCTCGAAGAAGGTTATCTGGATGCATCTTTAAGGAGTGCCCTAAAACTCGGAGTTCCGCCCCAACTGGCCTATCAGATGGTGACGATCAATGTGGCAGAGCACTTTGGTCTTGACCATCTCATCGGATCTCTTTCACCCGGGAAGATGGCAGACCTTCTGATCATCCCTTCACCGGAAGACTTCTCTCCCCGTCTCGTGATGTGCGACGGGAAAATTATCTTCAGGGATGGCAAATCCCTGGCTGAACCTAAAAAAGTTTTCTTTCCGGATCATATGTTCAAGACGGTGAAAGTTTCAAATTACAGAATTCCATCGCTTCCAACCAAGGGGAAGGCCAGGGCGATGGAACTTGTAAGTAGGCTTGTGACCAAGGAGAGTATGATTGATCTTGAGAAACCTGAAGAGTCAAAAGATGTCATCATGATCCTCGCCATGGATCGTCTGGGAAGCGGAAAGGCGTTTATGGGGCTCCTTAAAGGGTTTGGCCTTGAAAGAGGGGCCTATGGAACGACGATGAGCTGGGATTCGCCGGATATGATTGTCGTGGGATGTGATACTCAATCGATGGAAACGGTCATTGGAAGGCTCAAAGAGATTGGGGGTGGAGGGGTCTATGCCATAGGGAATGAGGTCGTTGTGGAATTCCCTGCTCCCCTCTGCGGAGTCGCCTCATTAAAACCGATGGAGATTGTGGGAGAAGAGGTTAAAAAACTCGAAACGTCTCTGAGGAAGAACGGTGTTAAATGGGAAAAACCTGCTCTCACGGTTGACACCCTCACCTCTCCCGCCATCCCCCACCTAAGAATTACCCATAATGGTTATGTGAATTTGAGAGACAGAAGAGTCCTTTCTGTTGAACCCTAAATAAAAAATTGAAAATGGGAAGCGGGAAGTGGGAAATGGGAAGTGAATCATCCCATTTCCCACTTGATTCATTTAAAAGAAGAGGCTGGGGTAGTCGGGGTCGTATTTTTGTGAAGGTTTCCTCTCCTGTTCCTTCAGTTTTGCATGAGCGGCGGCAAGCCTCGCAATCGGAAGCCGCGGTACGGAACAGCTCACATAGGAGAGTCCGATGTTGTGGCAAAATTCAACCGACTCGGGATGGCCGCCATGTTCTCCGCAGATCCCGATCTTGAGGTCAGGCTTTGTCCTTCTTCCCCATTCGACGGTAATCATCATCAACCTTCCCACCCCTTTTACATCCAGTACCTCGAAGGGGTTGTCCTGGAGGATCTTTCGCTGGTTGTAGAGAGGGAGGAATTTGTTCTCCGCATCCTCTCTTGAGAAGGAGAAGGTCGCCTGGGTAAGATCGTTCGTTCCAAAGGAGAAGAAGTCTGCAACCTCCGCGAGCCTCCCTGCCCTCATACAGGCCCTAACGACCTCGATCATCGTCCCGAATTTGAACTTGATCTTCACCCCGTACTCTTTTTCCACTTCCCGCTGAACCTTTTTTACCAACTCATAGACCCATTTCAACTCCTGGGCTGTGCAGACCTGAGGGACCATGACCTCGGGCTGGATATCGACTCCCTCTTTTGTCAACTCGGCGGCGGCTTCTATGATGGCCTGAATCTGCATCTTGTAGATCTCAGGATAGGTGATCCCCAGTCGCACACCCCGGTGGCCGAGCATGGGGTTGACCTCCATCATCTCCTTAACCTTTTTGAGTGTCTCCTGCTGTTTGCGGATCAGTTTCTTATCGAGCCTCTTCTCCTTGATCTCGACGATATCGGCAGCCACATGCTCAAGAAGTTTTAGAGATTCCCTGGATGTGGTGTCGAGATACTTCATCGCCGCGGAGATATTCTCCATCGAGTCGAGGGCTGTCTCAAGGTTTTTGAGATTTCTTAGCTCCGAGCCCAACTCTTCCGCTGAGGGAAGAAATTCGTGGAGGGGCGGGTCGAGGAGTCGGATCGTCACCGGGAATCCTTTCATGGCCCTGAAGATTTCTTTAAAATCGCTCTTCTGTGAGGGGAGGAGTTTGGCAATCGCCTCCGCTCTTTTCTCCTTTGAACTCGCCAGGATCATCTCCCGAACAATGGGAAGCCGGTCAACCGCATTGAACATCCTCTCCGTCCGGCAGAGACCGATCCCCTCGGCACCCATTTGCCTCGCTTTTGCGGCTGATTCGGGTGTATCGGCATTGGCCCGGACCCCCATCGTTCTGACCTCATCCGCCCAGCTTAGAATCGTGAGGAGGTCCTTGCTGACTTCCGGATCAACGGTGGGCACTTCTCCCAGATAGACCTCGCCTCTGGAGCCATCGATTGTGATAAAATCCCCTTCCTTGATGCGGATATTCCCCACCGTGGCCTCTCTTGTTTTGGGATCGATGTGGAGTGACTCACATCCTGAGACGCAGGGTTTTCCCATCCCTCTGGCCACGACCGCGGCATGGGAGGTCTTTCCGCCCCGGCTGGTCAGGATTCCCTGAGAGGCGAAGAATCCATGAATATCCTCCGGTTTCGTTTCTTCCCGGACAAGAATGACCTTATGACCGAGTTTTCCAATTCTTTCGGCCTCATCGGCATCGAAGATGGCTTTGCCGGATGAGGCTCCCGGAGAGGCAGGGAGTCCGATGACGATCGGTTTTCCCTTAAAACTCGGATCGATCCGTTTGTGGAGGAGTTGTTCCAACTCAAATGGTTTCAATCTCAGGACCGCCTTCTCCTTGTTAATCATTTTTTCAGCCACCATTTCTTTAGAAGTCCGGACGATGGCCTGTGCATTCATCTTTCCGTTGCGTGTCTGAAGGATGTAGAGAGTGCCCTTCTCCACAGTGAATTCGAAATCCTGAACCTCATGGAAATGTTCTTCGAGGATCTTTCTTACCCGCTCCAGCTCCCGGTAAATCCTGGGCATCTCCTTCTTCATCTCCTGAATGGGTTTGGGTGTCCTGATGCCGGCCACCACATCCTCGCCCTGCGCGTTGACCAGATATTCGCCATAGAGGATGTTTTCGCCGGTTCCGGGATCTCTTGTGAAGGCCACACCCGTAGCAGAGTCGAAGCCCATATTTCCGAAGACCATGGTGCAGATATTGACCGCTGTCCCGTTGGCCATTTCCGGGGTAACATTGAATTCCCTCCGATAATCGATAGCTCTTTTTCCCATCCAGGACCGGAAGACCGCCTCAATGGCCAATTTCAATTGAGCCATCGGATCTTCGGGAAAAGGAGAACCCGTCTCTTTCCTGATCAGAGTCAGGTATCGTTTACAGATGTCTTTGAGGTGGTCTGCATCGAGATCGGTATCATAGACCGCCTTGGACTTCTCTTTTGTCCTGTTCAGGATGTGGTCGAAATCCTTTTCGTCCAGGCCCAGGGCAATTTTCCCGAAGAGTTGAATGAATCGCCGGTAGGCATCGTAGGCAAATCTTCCGTCGGAAGTGATCTGGATGAGTCCTTCGATGGTCTCGTCGTTTAACCCGAGATTGAGGATGGTGTCCATCATTCCGGGCATGGAGAGGGCGGCACCTGACCGGACGGAAAAGAAAAGAGGGTTCTGAGGACTCCCAAAGACTTTCCCCGCTTTTTCTTCAACCTTTTTCAGATTTTTCTGAACTTCTTCCATGAGACCTTTCGGGAGTCTCTTCTTGTCTCCGTAATACTGGATGCAGGCTTCGGTGGCGACGATGAATCCGGGTGGAACCGGAAGGCCCATCCGGGTCATTTCAGCCAGCCCGGCGCCTTTTCCCCCGAAGAGTTTCTTATTTAAGCCATCGGCCTCTTCAAAGAGATAGACATATTTCATGATTTTTCACCCCGTTAGAAAACCCCGCTGTTTGAAGCGGGGATTAAGATAAAATTCCCTTTGCAGCGAACATGGAGTTTAAAGCCTCCTGTGAATCTTTCCCGCCGGAAGGCCGTAGACCTTCTAACGGGGTAAATCCTCCCTTTTTAGCTTATCGTCATCTATATTAATTTTATTTAACTAAAAAATCAATCTTAGGGCTGGTAACTGCCTTGACAAGGAAAGGAGGTTCGGATAAATTGATACTTAAAACATAAATCAAGGAGCCGAGTATGGAAGATAAACCCTATGTTCTCTGGTTTGATGAAATCGGACTAAATGATCTTCCCCTCGTGGGCGGGAAGAATGCCTCGTTAGGAGAGATGCGACGGGAACTGACCGGACTTGGTGTAAGCATCCCCAATGGGTTTGCGGTGACGGTCCATGCCTACCACGATTTTTTAGACGAGGGAACGGTACAGGAATGGCAATATATTATGAAGAAACCGGGCGTGAGGGAGAACATCCGGGACATTCTCGCCGATCTTGATGTGGATAATATGGAGAACCTTTCCGAGAGGGGGAGCCGGGTCCGGAGACTCATCTATAGCCTCGAGTTTCCAAGAGGGGTTGTCGAAGAAATCATCAAGGCCTACCGGAAGTTATGCAAAGAGTATGGAGAGGATACAGATGTGGCGGTCCGAAGTAGCGCCACCGCCGAGGATTTACCCACTGCCAGTTTCGCAGGCCAGCAGGAAACTTATCTCAATATTCGCGGGGAATATGCCTTAATTCAGGCCTGTAAACGGTGTTTTGCCTCGCTCTTTACCAACCGGGCCATCTCGTACAGGACCCACAGGGGATTTGACCATTTTCAGGTTGCCCTCTCCATCGGGATACAGAAGATGGTGCGATCCGATAAAGCTTGCTCAGGGGTAATGTTTACAATAGATACTGAATCGGGGTTTCCCCATGTGGTCTATATCACCGGTTCCTATGGACTGGGAGAGAATATAGTTCAGGGAGTGATCAATCCTGATGAGTTCTATGTCTTCAAGCCCTGCCTCTCCCAGAATTACAAACCTATTATTCAGAAGACCCTCGGAACCAAGGAGATCAAGATGGTTTATGCCATGGAAGGAGAGGGTTCGACAAAGAATATCCCGGTCTCGTTGCAGGAGAAATCGAAATTCATCCTCGAGGAAGAAGAAATCATCCGGCTTGCCCAATGGGGCGTGATCATCGAAGAACATTATTCAAAGAGGGCGGGTAACTACACGCCCATGGATATCGAATGGGCAAAGGACGGCATCACGCAACAGCTCTTCGTCCTTCAGGCCAGGCCTGAGACGGTCAAATCGCAGCGCAACATGAATGTCCTGGAGACCTATGTATTGAAAGAGAAGGGGAGGATCCTGGCTCAGGGGAGAAGCGTCGGAGAGAAGATCGGTGCAGGACCCGTCCATGTCCTCTCCAGCGCAAAGGAGATTGATCAGTTTAAAAAGGGCGAGGTGCTGGTAACCCAGATGACCGATCCGGACTGGGAACCCGTCATGAAGATCGCCGCCGGCATTGTCACCGACCGGGGAGGCCGGACCTGCCATGCGGCCATCATCAGCCGGGAACTGGGCATTCCCTGTGTGGTGGGGACCGTAAACGGGAGTGAGAGTCTTGGAGATTACCGGAGCGCCACGGTCTGCTGTGCCGAAGGGGAGACCGGGCTAGTCTATGAGGGGATCCTCGACTATGAAGTGAAACGCTTCGACATGGAACATCTGGAGAAGCCCCACACCAGGATTATGATGAATGTGGGGAATCCGGATAATGCTTTCCATCTCTCCTTCATCCCCAATGATGGAGTGGGTCTGGCAAGGCTGGAATTCATCATCAACAATGTCATCCGTATCCATCCCATGGCCCTCGTCCAGTTCGATTCATTGAATGATGATCATATCAGAAGGGAGATCGAGCAGTTGACCGTCGGTTACGATGATAAAAAGGTTTTCTTCATCGACCGATTGGCGCAGGGGGTGGCCAAAATTGCTTCGGCCTTCTATCCCAGGGATGTGATCGTCCGGATGAGCGATTTCAAGACGAACGAGTACGCCAATCTCATCGGAGGGAGCCGGTTCGAGCCCGTGGAAGACAATCCCATGATCGGTTATCGGGGGGCCTCACGCTATTACGATGAGGATTATCAGGAGGGGTTTGGCCTCGAATGTCTGGCGATGAAGAAGGTCCGGGATGAGATGGGGCTGACCAATGTGAAGTTGATGATTCCGTTCTGCCGGACCGTAGAAGAGGGAAGGCTGGTCATCGCGGAGATGAGGAAATACGGTTTGATACAGGGGCAAAACGACCTCGAGATCTATATGATGTGTGAAATCCCCAGCAATGTGATCCTGGCGGATGAGTTCAGCGAGATTTTTGACGGATTTTCGATCGGTTCGAACGATCTCACTCAGCTGATTCTGGGACTGGATCGCGATTCGGAGAAGATCGCCCACATCTTTGACGAAAGAAATCCCGCGGTCAAGAAGATGGTCCAATTGATGATTGAAAGGGCAAAGAAGAACGGCCGAAAGATCGGCATCTGCGGACAGGCTCCGAGCGATTATCCCGAGTTCGCAGAGTTTTTAGTCCGGTGCGGCATCGATAGCATCTCCCTCAATCCGGACACAGTCATCAAGACCACGGAGAGGATTTTACAAGTCGAGAAAGAATTGGGTGTTCCCAGAAGGAAAGACGTTGTAGGAAGTTCATAAACACCAAACTCCAAGCACCAATAACCAAATAATAACCAAAATTCCAATGACCTAAATTAAAAAATAAGATCGAGTGAGAATTGTTTTGATCATTTGGATATTGGGTTATTGGAGTTTATTTGGAGCTTGGGATTTGGTTATTGGAATTTGAATGATTATAATTACTTTGGTTCAATGAGAATTCTCCTTCACATCTGCTGTGCCAATTGCGCTATTTATCCCATTGAAAAAATAAGAGAAGAAGGGAATGAAGTCGTTGGCTATTTCTTTAATCCCAACATTCATCCTTATCAGGAATATCAGAAAAGGCTGGACTCGTTGAAACAGTATTCGGAGAGGGTTGGGTTGAACGTGATCTATCGGGACGAATATCTGCTTGAAGAGTTTTTAAAAAATGTATCCCATCGCGTGAACCCCATTAGAAATTCCAGCGGGGCATTAAACTCCTCCGGAATTATTCTAAAATCTAATCCCGCCAAAGGCGGGACTGCAGAGCAGCGGGGCATTATTTCTAACGGGGTGAAGGAGAGATGTCAATATTGCTATTCCCTCCGGCTCGAAGCCACTGCCCAGGAGGCCAAGGAAAGGAATTTCGACAAGTTTTCAACCACCCTTCTTCAGAGCACACATCAGGACCATGCCCTGATCAAGGAGACCGGAGAGCGGATAGGTAAAGAGTTGGGGATCCCTTTCTATTACGAGGATTTCAGACAGGGCTGGAGGAAAGGGTTGGAGGTCTCAAAAAGTTTTGGGTTATACCGCCAGGAATACTGCGGTTGTATCTACAGTGAGAAAGAAAGGTTTTTAAAGGAAAATAAAATGACAAATGACAGAGTTCAAATGTCAAATAAAGTTCAAAGCTCAAATGAAATAAAAAATTCAAATGAAAGGGTTTTTGATTTAGAGGAGAGGACTGGCAGGTTTGGAGAAATGATTATTGAGTTTGTGAAAACTCTTGAGAGGAATGAAATCAATCGATCGCTCATTGGTCAGTTGGTAGACGCCGGTACGAGTGTCGGCGCGAATTACATGGAAGCAGACGGAGCGGAATCGAAGAAAGATTTTAGGCATAAGATCGCAATTTGCAAGAAAGAAGCAAAAGAAACGAAGCACTGGCTAAGGATGATTCGAAAGGCAAATCCTCACAAGGCAACAGAGTGTCAAAGACTCTGGCAAGAAGCCCATGAGCTAACGCTTATTTTTTCTTCAATCATTCTGGCGAAGAAGAGTTAAAATTAATCATTCAGGATTTGACATTGATTTGACATTTGAGCTTTGACATTCCTTTAAACTTTGAAATTTGACATTTGAACTTAGGATTCAATGCAAGATGTTTGGCCTGGGCGCTTTAGGAAAGATGCTTGTTCTTCTAGGTGTTTTAATAGTATTGGTAGGTTTGTTTCTCATGATGGGCGATAAAATCCCATGGATCGGGAGGCTTCCCGGAGATATCGTTATTAAAAAGGAGAAGTTTACTTTCTATTTTCCTCTCGCCACCTGCATCCTCATCAGCCTTCTCATCACATTATTCTTTGCTCTGTTCCGGAAATAAAATCACCCAATCCGCAATCCCTGATTTTTATAATTGACATCCAACCCGATTAGGTCTAAAAAATAATTCAAATTATTGGAATATTTTTGTTGACAAAAGGTATCAATTGATACCATACTATTTATGGATCGACCTTCTCATAAAGAAATCAACCGCAAGATAAAACAGGCAAAGGAAGCGGTATCCAGGGGTCAATTTTCTGTCTTGAATCCGGTTATCATTGCCGCTGATGCATTGGAATTAGGGCTCAATCTTCAAAAAATATCATATATCCTAAGTGATCTATTAGAAGAAATTACCCCCAACGATTATGTGGGGCGATATCCACCGCAACGATCTTATGAGCATGACATAGAAGGTTACGAGCTTTTGGCGTTTCGGTGGTTAAGTAAAACATTGGGTTGCAGGGTCTACCTCAAGTTTACAGTGAAAGGAAACAGGATGTGGCTTGTGTCGCTTCACGAAGACCGAAAAGAGGATGAGAGGGAATAAAATGAAAGAAGCAAGAATGGATTGCCCGAGCGGGCACGGGAAAATGGTGCTGAGGAAAGCAAAAAAGCGAATGACTTTCCGTGGTGTTAAAATAATCGTTCCGGTAGAACAGTATGTATGCGCCGCATGCGGTGTCGAGGCAGGAACTGTTAACCAGGCGGCACGCATTCAGAAAACGATCGCTGATGCCTACCGCAAAGCAGTCAACCTGCTGACGGGAGAGGAAATCATTGAGAAGAGGAAGAGATTAAATTTAACTCAGGAGGCTCTTGCAAAGCGCATGAATGTCGGAATTGCCAGCATCAAAAGATGGGAGGGAGGAACCATTCAGAGCAAATCCATGGACCATGCCCTCCGGATTGCTCTTGGAGGTCAGATGACCGGAGATAGCTGTACCGGAAATCGGACATTTTCAATTCCCAGGATCAAATTGGTGATAAAAGAATTTGAGTCTGTTCTTGGGAAACACCTTCTTAAGAAAAATGACAAGATGCTGTTCGCCGCAAAGTACCTGTGGTATGCAGACATGGTTGCTCACAGGGAAAGAGGGGAAAGTATGACCGGATCCACTTATGCTTCCCTTCCTTACGGGCCTCAACTCAATAACTATAAGGATTTGATCGAAGACATCATAAAAGCGGATGGGACAAAAGCCGAACCCCTTAGCCGGGAGGAAAAAAGAATTATCACCCGGATTGCGATGGAATTTCCTGAAGAGCGAATGGCATATGATGCGGCCCATAAAGAAAAAATCTGGAAGAGACAGCCCAACGGAGCAATTATTCCATACACCGATTCGGCCGAACTAACCGGGCTTTGATGGTTTCTTCAGAAAGCAGAGGGCTTTTGGGCCTTTAATGATTTACGGACACGAATCTTGAAGCAGGCTTCTGAACAATTGAAAGGTGAGGGTGAATGAGATTTCTGAAGGGAAAAGAGAAGTGAACGATTTCAACAACGTCCGTATGCCGTGTAAGACGTATGACTTGCCGGTTGAAGTCCGGCCATGGGAATTCGGCAGTGCGCCTATGTAGCAGAAGAGAGGTGTGAGGGGTAACCCAAAGCATTAAGTTCTCTGATAAAGGCTCATTTGGTGAGTCGAGCGAACCTGTGGGTTGCAGCGCAAGCGAACCTACACGTAGCCTCGTAATGAAAAAAAATGGAGTGGTCGACCCTGTGGACGTTGGGGGAAGACTGGAACATCTGTCCTAACCAAAACTGCCAGAACCGACAGGTGGGCTTCCGGGGTAGCAGGGGTGACACGCAGGGGAAGTCATGAGGGATAGCACGGGAGGCCCTTGTCGATGTTGCGCAGGCGACAACGGGTGGATATAAGGAAACGAAGTTTCATCCGGTCGGCAAGGGAGTCGGAGTTGCCCATAGTACCGTTTGGATCTCAAAGACAGCATAACTTTGGGAGAGGGAAGGGGCAATGCTTTCATTGTG